>Ga0080064_1003515_pt1 | contig 22446 bp, 19 predicted proteins | sample Subgrocontami54m_FD_69260 | JGI IMG/M metagenome (GOLD analysis project Ga0080064, IMG submission 69260) | Subsurface groundwater microbial communities from S. Glens Falls, New York, USA - GMW46 contaminated, 5.4 m (SPADES assembly) (version 2) ...
GAGGATTATTTTGCCTATTTTGAGGATGTGGATTTATGTTTGAGAGCACAATTTCAAGGTTTTAGAGGTTGGTATGAGTCCAAAGCTAAAATTTATCATATTCATAAAGCAACTGCCCAAAAAATTAAACCCTTTATTGAGTACTTGCAGTTTAGAAATATGACAATGAATATCATAAAAGATTTTCCTGAAACTTTACTAAAAAAGAATTTTAATTGGTTACGGATACTTCTTGTTCATCTCAATACCATCAAGTATTTATTCTCTCAAGGTTTTGCCTTACAAGCAATAAAGGCTGAAGTATGGATTTTATGGCACCTGCCACTGTTACTCAAGAAAAGATTTGAAATTCAAAAAAGTAAAAATGTTTTAGATGAATACTTAATTTCAAATTTTAGGGAAAAGAAGATTAGGCCTCTAAGTTTCTTGGGAAGAGCTGCATACAATATACGCTCAAAGTTTTTCAAAACCGGAGAAGATTATCACAGGAAGCAGGCTGAGGATTGGTTAAAAAGCCATCAGGATAAAATAACCGGAGTAATATGGGATGTTGGAGCAGGACTAATGAAGCGTGATTGGATCAGGACCTTGGGGGATTATAAGACCTTAAATAATACCTCCTATGGTGATCCGGACATAATAGCTGATTTAGAGGATTTAAGTCGATTTCCAAATGAGTCAGTTGATACTATAATTTGTACCGAGGTATTAGAGCATACGCCTCATCCTGACAAAGCAGTAGCTGAAATGAGACGTGTTTTAAAAAAAGGAGGGTGGATTTTTCTTACCTCTCCTTTTTGGTGGGTTTTCCATGGCTTACCAGATTACAAAGACTACTGGAGATTTACTCATCAAGCATGGGAGTACTTAACCCGCGATTTTTCTGATAGAGAAATCACCAAGTGTGCTTTTAAAAAAGAGTCTATGGAATTCTTTATTAAGCTTGTGGCTTCAGAGATGATGTTTATTCCAGCTGAAGGTGGGGAGGCTACCACAGCTTATTTGTGCTTGGCTAGGAAGTAGTATTTCACAATCCTTTTGAGCTGTGGAATAGAGTTAATAAGGTTGGCCGATAATTCTTAATACAAATAAACCGGCAAGAACACCATTTAATAAAATCAGCCCGGAAAATATTGTTAAAATTAATTTTTGGTAGGGTGAAAAATTTTTTAGAAACTGCATTAAACCCAGGGCAAAAATTAAATTTGAATTTATCAGTATCCTGTTGCCAAACGAATCACCCTGAGACGGATCCGCCCAACTGCTGACTATGTAAAGCTGGATTAAAAAGGCAAATAGCAATAACCTACCTAAAAACTTGAACCTTTTTATAAACAAATATAGCCCTAAAAGCGCAAAGCTTAAAATAGGGGACCAGACCAAAAGCCCTCTCTCAAGGGAGAATAAGCTATAAAAGATTTTAGGAGAAGCTAAGTATGGAAAGCCAATACCGGTGTAACCTGTGATAAAAGGGGAGCCGAAAAGATAGTTATTTGCCCAAAGTTGAGAAGTTGCCCCCACTGTTGCAGATAATAGCAAGGTAAAGATCATAAATAATTTTTTGCTGAGTAGAGCATCGATGATCGGTATTAAGAGAAATAATGAATCCTGATATCTGATGATACTCATAAATCCTCCCACAAGCCCCAAGATAACCCACTTGTAAAAATTGCGATTTTTTCGGGTTATAAACCAAAGATAAATAAATAAACTAACGCAAAAAAAAGATAAAGACTGTGAGTTAAGGGGTTCCATTGTCATATAATAAATTAAGGGAGTGGAAAGCCAGATACAAAGCGTTCCCAAAAAAGCTATCTTGGGCTCGAACATTTTCTTGCCAAGAGCATATATTAATAGCAAGCCCAAAAAAGCATAAATTAGGCTGCTTAGGGCTGCTGAGCCCTGATATATTATATTGTATCCGTCAGAGGGTATGCCAAATCCCAGTTCCCCCAAAAGTATAACCGCGAAATGAGTTATGAGAAAAGAAGGCAGTAAAAAAATTGCACTGCCAATTGGGTATTTACCGGGCAATTTTTGAGTGATGGAATTTTCCTCAGGTATTACGGGAATTTTACGGTTTTTGGTAAAATCCGAGGTTGACTCATGGAAATACTCATATTCGTTTTTAAAATCCAAGTTGTGATCTATGGCAATTGATCGCAAAGCAGCATAATAATAAACGCCGTCACCTCCTATGGCGCTGCCTGTTACAGACAGTCTTCCAAAAAGAAGAAGGATACAAAACAGTAAAATAAAAAGCATTATTATAAGCGAAGCTTGAAAACTTTGTTTGAAAGCTGAACTTTCAAACTTGTTTATCAAGTGATATTTTGAATTAGTTAACAGATTTTTCATCGTATAAATTTGAGGCGGTAAGAATGATCCAAATCAAAATAGGAGGGTAAAACAAACTGTTGACAAAAATTGAATGTCCCAACAGGCCAAAAATTCCTGCCACAAAGAAAGGATTTTTTATCCAGGCCGCCCTGCAAAGACTTACTAAAAATAAAAGATAGGCACCAAACCCCAAAATACCTGTAGTAGCTGCAATATGCAGCATGCTGGAATCGTTGGTTGTTGAGCCATGCCCTTTTAAAAATTGCTCATCGGCTATGATGTATTCTTTTAGAGCAAAACTGTAAGCATTGAAACCAACTCCTATAACTGGATTTTTCAAAAAAATTTCAAAGCCCTGTTGCCAGGTTGAAAATCTGAAACTTGCTGTTTGGCTTCTGTCAAGGGGGGTTATTTGGTTAACAGCCCGAATATATATTTGGAATGAAAGCAAAAGAGCAAGAAAAAATATTATTGTTAAAAATGTCAATTTTGTTGATTTTTTAAAAAATGACAAAGTTAAAAAACCGATCAGAAACATGCCGTAACTGGATCTTGAAAAGGTAGTCATCAAAGCCAGATAAACTATCAGAGGTAAAAAAAATCCTTTAAAGTTTTTAAAAGAATGCAGGTTTCTAAAGATCAAAAGCAAAGTTAATACCAGGTAGGCGCCCAAAAAATTAGGGTCTAAAAATGTTGATGCGCTTCTGTAGTAATGAGGATCCCATCCAAAGACGGATAAAAAACGCAAATCAGGTAGGAATATAAATTGCAATAATCCTAAAACCGCAAGAGCCAGACCTGAAAAGATTAATATTTGATTAATATTTTGCTTTAAGAATGGAAAAGCATTTGAAAGCAGTAACCAGCCAAGGAGGATATAGGATGAGAACCTGAGTGTATAAAAAAAACTGGATAGGTATTGATTAGTTGTCAGATGAAGCGGTGTAAAAATAAGAGATAATAAGGCGATGAGGCTAAAAAGTAACCCTTGTTTTATAAAGATAGGTGGGGAAGTTAAGTGAAGCTTGATCTGGAAAAGTCCAAACAGGCATAATGCGATAACAGCAGCATCAATTACAGTTGCTCCTCTGCCTTCTCCCAAAGGAATCTTGATTAATTGACCTGCCACTATTGCCAATGTTATTATCAAGCCCGGAAGCTGCATAATGATGAAATTATATCCTAATGTTAGCATAATATTTTGTATATGGGCGGCTAGCTTGCTAACTATATTTTACTTTGGTTTCTCATCATTGCCTCATTCAGGTTTATTTTCAGGCGATTTTATCAGAAGTTTTGCCAATTGGGATGGAGGTCATTATCTGGGTATTGCTGACGGATATGATAAGAGCTATCAACATGTATTTTTTCCCCTATATCCCCTGCTGATTAATCTGGTAAGTAAACTGACCGGAAGTTTATTAACTGCAGGCATTCTTATCAGTGTTGTTTCAACCTTTCTGGGTGTTAACCTGCTATATCGTTTGATAGAAATGGAGTTTGGCAGGCAATATGCACTCAAAGGCGTATTGGCCCTGCTTTTTTTCCCGATGTCGTTTCATTTTTTAACTGTTTATACAGAAGGGTTATTCTTTCTTTTAACAGTTGCTACTTTTCTTTTCCTAAGAAGAGAAAAAATTCTATTAGCAACTATTGCTGCAGCTTTGGCATCCGGTACCAGATTAGTTGGTCTGGCAGTTGTTTTGGGACTCTTCGCACATGTTTATTTTACAAAAGGTATCAACCGTAGAAATTGGTTTGTTCTATTTGCCCCGGTGGGTTTTATTTTTTATACTCTTTATCTTTATAACCAGACTGGCGATCCTTTTTATTTTATTTCAGCTGAATCAAATTTTTGGCAAAGCGGTTTGGTTTTCCCGGGGTCTGCAATTATACATAGCTTAAAGCAACTGATTATACCCGGTTTTTTTCTAAATAACTTTAGGCTGGAGCTTTTCTTTACACTCTTCGGGCTGATTATGATTTGGTTAGTTTCAAAACGATTAAGCTTGGATTATACAATATTTAGCGTAGTTTCCTTTTTGTTGCCTTTGTTTTCCCCAACTCTTGCTCCTATGCCCAGATATTTGCTGACTATTTTCCCAATTTTTATAGTGCTTAGCTTTTATAAAAATCAATATGCCTTAATTTTTTACCAGCTTTTATCTTTAATGTTACTGCCAATTTATGCCATACTTTTTCTTAACGGTTTCTGGGTAAGCTAAGGAGTAAAAGAGACAGATCTAACTACCTCACTGCTGTTGCCTGCTAAATCTTCTGTTCTGATATTGAAATTATTATCACCGTCATTTAATAGCTGTTCAACTGAAAAATTACCATCTTTATCGATAATTGCTTGACTATTATTAATAAATACCCGGGCATCGGGTTCTGTTTTTCCGGAAATCCTAAGTTTCCTTTCTCCCTGCACTTTTTTGCCATCTTCCGGCTCGTTAATAGCTAAAGGAGGTTTTTCATTATCATAAAGCACTCTAATTATTTTCGATGGTAAGCTTTCTTTCTCCCTTTCATCAGTAGTTTTACCATAAATATTGTTGGTTCCAAGTAGTAAGGATACATTTTCTATAATGAAACTGCCGTCTGATGATACCTCAGCTGCATATTTAGCTTCATCATCTAAATAAAGTTTAACTTTAGAATTAGGGGTTGCAAAACCTCCAATATTAATTTGGGCGGTATTGGTTGCTTCATAAGGAATATTTAAAACAGGCGGAGCCAAAGATGTATCATTTTGTGTGATAATCTTTTTTGACGGTTTAATGATGTCACTTATAAAACCAATGCCGTTGATAAAGGAAGGAAGGATCCATTGTATTGTGGCATAAATTAAGATTCCTATTATGAGTAAAGTAATAATAAAATTTCTTCTACTTTTGCGAGCCAGTCTTCTGGTAGATCTTCTTGATCGGTATCTATAAGCCATTTCTCTTAGTATACTAAAAATTTGATAGAATATGGGGGCTTGCGGTGGTAGTTCAGTGGTAGAATGTCTCCTTCCCAAGGAGAAGGTCGGGGGTTCGAGTCCCCTCCACCGCTCAAGCGCCGAAGTAGCTCAGTGGTAGAGCAATGCTTTCGTAAAGCATGGGTCGTGAGTTCAAATCTCACCTTCGGCTCACTTACTAGCTTCAATCAGCCCTTGTTTGGCAAATTGGTTTTGTGGGTCAGCAGTTAAAACTTGGTTAAATACTTGTTTTGCCTTATTTTTTTCTCCCATTGTCAGATAAACTACTCCTAAATTGTTTACCAAATTTAAATTCCCGGGGTTTATAGAAATGGCTTTCTGAATAAATTCTAAGGTTTTCTCATACTGTTTATCTTGAAAATATAGCGCAGCTATATTTTGATATGATTGCCAAAGATTGGGATTTAAGGAAGCTGCCTGTTGATAATTTTCCAAAGCTTTATCAAGCTGGCCTAATTCCCTATAAGTATTTGCCAGGTTATGATAAGCGTCAGCGTAGTTAGGCTTAAGTTGTATGGCTGTTTGGAATTCTTGCAGCGCCCTTTGTTTATTACCTTGCCTTCCATATACATCACCCAGGTTATTATGTGTATTAGGGGAAGAAGGGGAAGTTTTGCCTGTTGCTATCCAAAGGTTATCTTCGCTCTTCCAGTCAATGCCTCTTAAAAAAGTTCTTAAAGATAACAAGAGTATGATAATTACAAATGCAGCAATGATAGCAGTGCTGTATTTTTTCTTAAGTAAAATTAGCCTTTCTAAACCTAAGCCAATTAGAGTAAAAATGCCCACGCCGGGTAAGTAGAGATATCTTTCCGCAACTATCCAGTTTAACCTGAAAGGCGTCAGGGTAGGTGAGAGGGCAATGAAAGAAAAAAACAGCCAGAAGAAAATGGATTTTTGTTTTTTAAAAAAAGCCAGAAAGATACTTATAAAAAATAGCAGGGTAAATAAAGTCCTTATAATAAAAGATATGGTGTCAAATGCCAGCTCAGAGTGATATAAAGTTAAGGTTTTAGGGAAAAATAACAGTTCTGCGTAAGATGAGATAGCAACAGGAATAAGTACAAATATATTATCAACTCCTTTTTCCTGATAATGAACTGTTTGAAGAGTAGTTTCTCTCGCAGGCAGCGCGCCTATACTTATAAATGCATATACTAAGCTCAAGATTAAAAACGGAATCATCCTGATCCATTTTTTCTTAAAATTGTCTTGAAAACAAAAATCATATAAAGGATAAATTATAAACAAAGATACAGGCATGATAGGGTGTGACATTAAAGATAGAAGATAGAAGATAGAAGATAGAAGATAGAATAATTTATTTTTGACAGAGAGAATGTAAAAATAAAAAGATAACAAAAATAAAAAAGTATATTGGGCATACATCCCGCCGGAAATCCAAAACACTGCCTCAGAAATTGCCGGGTGGACTGCAAAAAGGGCTGAGGCAAAAATGGCAACTTTTTTTGATTTGTAGAATCTTAAAAGTATTAGATATATGAGGCAGGCGGAAAAAAGGTGAAATACAAAATTAGTCAGCCTAAAAGGCCATGGGTTAAATCCCCCAATGTGCACTGCAGTAAAATAAATAATATGCCTGATTGGGCCGGTTGGGAATTGTAATATTCTGGAGAAGTTGGTAATCTCACTCTTTTGGGCAATTTCTGCAATATCATCCGAAACAAAGGCATTAGTCAGGGAATTTGCATATGTTATAAAAACAAGGGAAGATAAAATTAGAAGATAAATCCGGTGATTTTTAAACCAAGCTTTCATCTTGATTGAATTTTATCATCTTTCTCTTAAAAATTAACGGGGGATTGTCAGGACCATGCCTGGTTCGATCAAATCGGAGTTTTGAATATTATTGGCTTTGGCAATTTTGTCATATTCCATAATATCTCCATAAGAGCGGCCGGCTATTTTAGAAAGCCAATCTCCTTCAACCACTGTGTATGTTGTGCTGGTAATTTTGGGTCCCCATTGGGTATCTGCAGCTAAATCATCAACAACTGTCAGCGGTTCAGGTTGTACCGGGAGCGTCATTTCCGTAGCACTTTCCAATTTCGGAATTTCTATAATCTGACCTTTCTCAACCAGATCAGGATTATCCAAATTATTTGCCTTGGCAATTTCCGTATATTTGTATCCGTCGTTGTAATATTTTTGGGCAATTATGAATAATGTGTCATCCTCTTTAACTATGTACTTTCCGGGCAAATTGGCGGGAGTGACATCCTGTTGTTCTGTTGTTGTAGTTTGTGCAGGACCAAGATCGGATTTGCTTCTATTGAAGTAGTTAAAAACCAGAATTCCTACAACAAGAATGATAAGAGCTCCCAAAACCATGCTAAGTTTAGATTGGTTGGACTGAATTTCGTTTTCTATTTTGCCCAGATAATTGCTGTTTTGTTCTGTTGATATTTTTTTGGCCATTTATTAGGGGCAGGATAAAGGGGCAGAAACTACCTTAACTTTTTATTCTAATTTGACTTAATTGTCAAGAGGGCAAATGCGGGCTTGAGGGTAAAAATTTTGAACACCTGTATAAAAGTTTAATACACCAGTATGAGCAAAGCTCGCGCTGTCGCACTAAAACTTTGCAACAGCTTAGTATAAATCCTGATTATGGTATAGTCTAAAAATATGCCTAGTTTAAAAAAAGTTAGAAAGGAAGCATGGGAATTTTATCAAAGATGGAGAAAGGAAAAGACTTATTCTCCAGCGCTAAAAAGTGAAGTTAGAGTGTCTTTGAAGGGTTGGGCTCATTTGTCTGGTTCAGATAAAGTAAGGAGAAAAAGAACTCATCAAGATGCATACAGAAGATATAAACTATTGCCTTATGCTAAAGAAATTATTGAAACATCAACTACAATTCAAAATATAACTGAGGAACGAAAACGTAAATTTTATGCTTTAGAGGCGATTATAAAAGTATCTTACAATGATAAGAAAGAAAATAGAAAAATCAAAGTAATTTTAATAGAGGATCGGTTAGGAAATAAGATTTTTTATTCAGTCATGGACAGAAGGATTAAAGATAAGTATTAAAAAGTGGAATGCCTCACCCTTTGGCTTTATGAGCGTTAGGGTCGTGAAGGATAAAAATCCTTTCATTCCACAATTAGTATGCTACCACAAGTGTCCTAATAATGCAAATATTTTCTGCATAGGCTTCAAATCTTGAACACCTCTTTCAGAGTTTAATACCAATAGTTGAATAAAATACCCAAGTCCATCTACGATAAAGTTATTTTGTCAAACTATAAGATATCTGCGGGCTCGACGGGAGTTGAACCCGCTGCCTACTCCTTGACAAGGAGTCGTGCAGACCGTTACACTTCGAGCCCAAAAGATCAGACTGTGATATATTAACATTGTGGAGATTTCTAATCAACGCTTGGCAAAAATACTCCGTAATGTAGCTGCAGCATACACTATCAAAAAAATCGGCAATATTTTTCAAATTCGCGCTTATGAAAATGCTGCGGATAGTGTGGAACATTCCACATCAGAAATCCAGGATCTTTGGCAAGAGGGAAACTTAAATACAGTCGGGGGGTTGGGTCCTGCCATCAGAGGATATTTGGATGAACTGTTCAAAAAGGGGAATGTTAAACATTTTGAGGATGTACAAAAGGGGATTGATGAGGTGGTGTTTGATCTTTTGGATATTCCCGGGGTTGGGCCAAAAACCGCTGAAAAAATTGCCGGATTAGGGGTGAAAGATCTGGACGATTTAAAAAAGAAGCTAAAAAGTGGAGAACTCATTGAAAAAGGTTTTTCTTCAAAACTTGCACAAAACATAATGTCCGGCTTGCATGAATTATCTCAAAGAGGTAACAGAATGCTTCTGCCTTATGCTTTTGCCCAGGCTGAGAAAATATTAAATTATTTAAAAGCTTCAAAAGCTGTCACAGAGGCTCATTCTTTAGGATCCTTGAGAAGAATGGTAGCAACTATTGGGGATTTAGACTTTTCTGTTAGTTCAAAAGAGCATAAGAAAGTTATTGATCACTTTATAAAAATGCCCGGAGTTGTCAGAATTTTAGATCAAGGGGAGAACAAAGCTACAGTTATCCTGCAAAGTGGCATTCAGGTTGATCTGCTTGTGGGCAGTCCTGATTCATACGGAGCCCTTCTACAGCATTTTACAGGCTCTAAGAGCCATAATATTCATTTAAGAACTTTAGCTTTGCAAAAAGGATTATCTTTATCTGAAACAGTAAAAACAGAAACAGAGGAAGAATTTTATAAACTACTGGGAATGGATGTTCCGCCGCCGGAAATCAGGGAAGATACAGGGGAGATTGAGGCTGCACTCAAGAATAATTTGCCAGATTTAGTGAAATTAGAAGATATAAAAGGGGATTTGCACCTACATTCTAATTTTCCTATAGAAAAACCATCTCATGCTCCAGGGGTTGATTCAATTGAGGAAATAATTAAAACAGCACAAAATCTGGGATATGAATATGTAGGAATTTCTGATCATTCACCTAGCTTCAATCTTAGCAAAGAGAAAGTTTTAGCCTCAATAGGAAAGAGGACAGAATTTATCCAATCGATAAAATCGAACACAAAAAGTATTCGAGTACTTAATGGACTCGAAATAGATATTTTAGGAAACGGCAGTTTGAGCGTGCCTGATGAAGCTTTAGAAACCCTGGATTATGTAATAGCCGGAATTCATTCCGGCCACAGGGGTTCAAAAGATGAGATTACAAAAAGATTAGTGTCTGCTTTGAATAATCGTCATGTAGACATAATTTCCCATCCCACAAACAGGCTGTTAAATGAACGGGATTCCTCTGATGCAGATTGGGAACAGATTTTTAAATTGGCTGCAAAAAATGAAAAACTTCTGGAAATTAATGCGTACCCAAACAGGTTGGATCTAAGAGATGACCTTGTTAGAGAGGCCAAAAAATATGGGGTGAAATTTATTATTAATACGGATGCTCATGAAGTTTCTCAAATGAATAACATGAGGTTTGGAGTTTCGGTTGCCAGGCGCGGCTGGGCTGAGGCTAAAGATATTGTAAATACTTGGGACTGGACAGATTTTGCCAAATGGTTTAACATACAGACATAATGGAAATGTATATTGTAATCGGTATTGTTGTAGTTTTACTTTTTTGGTTATTTATCACATATAATAGTTTAGTTACCCTGAGAAACCGTGTCCGTGAAGCTTGGTCACAAATTGATGTGCAGCTAAAAAGAAGGTCCTCTTTAATTCCCAATTTGATGGAGGCTGTTAAAGGTTATGTCAAGCATGAAAAAGGTGTTTTAACAGAAGTTACAAAAGCAAGGACAGCCTTGATGGATGCAAAGAATCCTCATGAGGCGGCAAAGGCGGATAATATGTTAACAGGAGCTTTAAAATCCCTTTTTGCTGTGGCTGAGGCTTATCCAGATCTTAAAGCTTCTGAAAATTTTAAACAATTACAAGAGGAACTTTCTGATACAGAAACAAAAGTGGCTGCCTCCAGACAGTTTTATAACACCAATGTTTTGGATTTAAACAATTCTTTGGAGCAGGTTCCTTCCGCATGGATAGGTTCAATATTTGGTTTCAAAAAAGAAGATTTCTTCAAAGCCAGCGATGAAGAGAAAAAAGAAGTAGAAGTTAAATTTTAATCTCCTTTGTGCTAAAATTAGCACGTATGGCAACAGTTAATACAGCTTGGGATCATGTATCAGGAAATATCTTTAAAACATGGGTAATCATGTTTCTCTTTAGCCTTTTTACTATGGTGGTTGTTTACATATTTGCCAGGGGATTTGGGTATGGGGAGGTAGGCGGATTAGGGATGGTGGGATTTGCTTTGATTATGGCCGGCGTGATGAATTTTGTTTCCTATTTTTGGTCGGATAAGATTGTTCTGGGAGTTTCGGGTGCAAAGCCTATTAAAAAAGAAGATAACCCGGAAATCTATAGAATAGTAGAAAATCTTTGTATTGCTGCAGGTTTGCCTACCCCCAAAATTTATATTATTGATGATACTGCTACCAATGCATTTGCTACAGGAAGGGACCCAAAACATGCTGCCATTGCTTTTACAAAAGGGATTCTGGAGAAATTAAATAAACAGGAGCTGGAGGGAGTTACGGCGCACGAGCTTTCTCATGTTGGCAACAGGGATACTTTGGTGATGGCTATGGTGTCAGTTCTGGTGGGAACAATTGCCCTTCTTTCAGACTTTTTTATGAGGAGTATGTGGTATGGAGGAAGAGATAGAGATAGTAAAGGAAATCAGTTATTTATGATTCTTGCCATAATTGCCGCCATATTGGCTCCAATTGTGGCAACCTTAATCCAGCTGGCAGTTTCCAGAAGAAGGGAATTTTTGGCAGATGCATCAGGAGTACTTTTAACCCGTTATCCTCAAGGATTAGCATCAGCGCTGCAAAAGATTTCAGGAGATAGGGAAGCATTGGAAGTTGCCAACAGAGGAACTGCTCATTTATATATTGTTAATCCCTTAAAAGGTAAGGATGCCAAACAGTGGCTGGCCGGACTCTTCAATACCCATCCTCCCATTGAAGCCCGCGTTAAAGCCCTTCTTGAAATGGAAGGAAAAGTATAGTTATTGTATTTTCTCAAATTCGCCTATCTCTTTATTCTTTCTAGCATTATCCCAATTAAAGTATTTTCCATTCATGGCAATGTAGACACCAGCAGGAAGAATCTGGGCAAAAGCCAGAGCGGCTCCCAAATTAAATAATCCATCAGAACTTCGAAATACATAAGGAACCATTGCACCAGTAAGGACGATAGTCTTATTTTTTATTTTCTTAGCGAGCACTTGGGCGGTTTTTACCATCGTATCAGTACCGTGAGTAATGACAATGTTATCTTCGTTTGCTTTAAGGCAATTTTGAGCAATTTTTTCTCTATCTTCTTCTGTCATGTCTAGGCTGTCAATCATCATCAAAGTGTCAATATCAACATCAATACGTGAACGGCCTAGTTCGAGTATTTCACGTAAGTGGGTATCTTTAAAGAAGAGTTGTCCATCTAAATCATTGTATTCTTTATCAAATGTGCCACCAGTAACAAAGATTTTTATTTTCATATAAAGTAATTATAGCAGATGATGAAAACCTCTTTAACTTGTACACATATAGACGTATAATCAAACAATGAAATTAACTAAGGATCAGGTGAAACATGTGGCAAAGCTAACTAAGTCTGAACAGTTAAAAGTTAAAGCAAAAGAATTCTTTAAAGCGAACAAAATTGTTAAATGCCCTGCTTTTCCAGATGAGAAAATATTTTTTAATGCCAAAGGGCTGCAGCATTTATTCTACAAGGGTCCCCGAAGTAAAAGGGATATTAAGAGAATAGCAAAAAATATAGAACTTCTCCCAAGGGCAGTAAAACTTTTAGAATTAATGCCCATTCCTCAGGAACAGGATACATATAAGGTGAAAGAAAAAAGGTATAAATTTTGGGCATTTGAAGGTGTAATTGCCAACAGGAGAATAAAAGTTATAGTAAGACAAGTAGGAACAGGTAAGAAGCACTTTTATAGCGTAATTCCAGCTTGGAGAAAAAAGCGATTCGGTGTGTTAAACTCAAAAACTAGATTGTGGAAGAATTAAATGCTGGCCGTCGGCTTATGATTTAGCCGAATAAACCTTACGGTTAACCAGCAAGATTAAGTATAATAAAAAGGAGTTTATTTGTCAAGATAATGAAACTAACTAAAGATCAGGTGAGACATGTGGCAAAATTGGCGAATCTTCCGTTGACTTCTGAGGAGGAGGAAAAATATTCTGAGCAACTCTCAAAAATTCTTGAATACATAGAGCAGTTAAATAAAGTTGATACAACTGGAGTTGAACCTACTTTTAATGTTTCAGGGCAGGAAAATGTAATGAGAAAAGATGAGGCAGAATCCTCTTTGTCGCAAGAAGAAGTTCTGCAAAATGCGCCTAAAAAAGAAAAAGGCCTGCCTGCCGGTCAGGCAGGATTTTTTGTAACAAAAGGAGTTTTTGATAAATGAGTGATATAACTTCTTTAACACTTACTCAAACTCTTAAGGCTTTAGAAGATAAAGAATTTTCTGAACAGGATTTAAATAGGGCTTATTTGGAAAGAATAAAAAGTTTTAATCCAAAATTAAATGCTTTTTTGGAAGTTATTGAAACTAAATTAGGAATCCCTGCTGCGATTAAGGATGTAATTTCCACAAAAGGAATTCCTACAACAGCCGGCTCTAAAGTTTTGGAAGGATATATTCCTCCATATAATGCAACAGTAATAAATCGTTTATTGGAAAATAGTGTATCGATTATTGGCAAGACAAATTGTGACGAATTTGCCATGGGAGGGTCAGGTGAGAATTCTGCTTACGGACCAACTAAAAATCCCTGGGATATAACAAAAGTGCCGGGAGGATCTTCCAGTGGATCAGCCACGGCTGTTGCAGCAGACCTTTGTGTTTTTGCTCTCGGTTCAGATACAGGTGGTTCAATAAGGCAGCCTGCGTCGTTAACCGGAATAGTAGGATTAAAACCCAGTTATGGCCGCGTTTCAAGATATGGCTTGATAGCCATGGCATCTTCTTTGGATCAAATTGGTCCTTTGACTAAGTCTGTTGAGGATGCAGCATTGGTTTTGGAATGGATTTCAGGATCAGATGGTATGGATAGTAACTGTAGAGCTGAGAAGTGGGAGATGAGGGGAATGGGGGAGATTAGGGGAATTAAGGTAGGAATTCCAAAAGAGTATTTTGGGAAAGGTTTAGATCCTAAGGTTAAAAAAGTTATTGAGGACGCTATTAAAAAATTAGAAGAATTGGGAGCAGAAATAGTAGAGGTAAGTTTGCCACACAGCCCGTATGCTTTACCAGCTTATTACATCATAAACCCATCTGAAATCTCGGCCAATATGGCCCGTTTTGATGGAATAAGGTATGGTTCTGCAAGACAGAATTTCGGTCAGGAGGTTAAGAGAAGGATAATGTTGGGGACCTTTGCTTTATCTACTGGCTATTACGATGAATATTATGCCAAAGCAGCTAAAGTCAGGACTTTAGTAAAACAGGATTTTGAAAAAGCATATGAGAAAGTGGATGTAATAGTTGGTCCTGTCTCCCCCACCACAGCATGGAATTTGGGAGAAAAAGTTGATGATCCTTTGAAAATGTATTTGGCTGATATCTATACAATCTCTGCTAACTTAGCCGGAATCCCTGGATTATCAGTTCCTTGTGGATTTTCCGAAGGCTTGCCAGTGGGATTACAAATTTTAGGAAAACATTTTGACGAAGAAACAGTATTAAGAGTTGGATATGCATATGAACAAGCAACAAATTGGCGCAAGGAGAAACCTAAACTATGACAAAGTATGAACCTGTGATTGGACTGGAAGTTCATGTTGAACTTAATACTAAATCTAAAATGTTTTGCAGATGTTCTGCTGATTATTTTGGTAAAGAACCCAACACACATACCTGCCCCACCTGTTTAGGCCTCCCCGGAGCTTTGCCTTATATAAATGAGCAGGCTATAGATGATTGTATAAAAATAGGGCTGGCACTTAATTGCACGATTTCCCCTAAATCCCTTTTTGAAAGAAAAAATTATTTTTATCCGGATTTGCCAAAAGGCTATCAGATTTCCCAATACAGATGGCCGCTTTGTGTGGGAGGGAAAATTACTTTGGATAGCGGGGAAGTCATAAGAATCAACAGAGCTCATCAGGAAGAAGATACTGGCAAATTAACCCATAAAGGTAGAGACACACTTATTGATTTTAATAGATCCGGGGTTCCATTGGTTGAAGTTGTAACTGAACCGGATTTTACTAATGTTGAACAAATCAGAGACTATGCGAAGAAGCTTCAACAGCTCTTTAGATACTTAGGTGTTTCTAATGCAGATATGGAGCGGGGTGATATGAGGTTAGAAGCGAACGTATCCATTCGTCCTGAGACAGACGGCGGACTACCTAATTACAGAGTGGAGCTAAAAAATATTAACTCGTTTCGGTTTATGGTAGCAGCTGTTGAGTATGAAATTAAACGCCAAATTGCCGCAATTGAAAAAGGAGAAAAACTTTCTCAGGAAACAAGAGGTTGGGATGAGGACAAAAAGTGTACATATCTCCAGCGGTCAAAAGAGGAAGCTCATGATTACCGCTATTTTCCCGAACCTGATTTACCAGAATTAATTTTGGATACAAAAAAAATCCAACAGATTAAAAATTCTTTGCCGGAATTGCCCTGGAGTAGACTCAAGAGGTATGAGGAAGAGTTTAAAATTAAAAGAGCAGATGCCCAAATACTTTCGGAGGATAAAAAATTAGCAGAATTTTTTGAAAGAGCGCTGGAGTATGGAAAAAAGCATCAAGTTTCTACTCAAGAGATCGCAAATTTTATTATCAATCGCAAACCTGATATAAATTCAGTTCTCCCTACCCAGATTATAGAAGATATTAAGGGCAAAAAAGTTGGGGTGATTGACAATGATGAAGTATTAGAAAAGTTAGCAAATCAGGCAATAGAGGATAATCAAAAATCAGCAGATGATTATAAAGCGGGAAAGGAAAATGCAATTCAAGCATTGATAGGTGGAGTTATGAGATTATCAAAAGGCAAAGCAGACGCAGTAAGTGTGAAAAAGATTCTGGAAAGATTACTGAAAATATGAGTCGATTTGTTCATCTTCACGGTCACAGCGAATATTCTCTTTTAGACGGGCTCTCCAAAATCCCCCAGTTAGTCAAAACAGCCAAAGAATTAGGAATGGATGCGCTGGCTTTGACGGATCATGGAGTAATGTATGGGGCGATAGAGTTTTATAAATCCTGCAGGGAAGCCGGGATAAAACCGATAATCGGAGTTGAAATGTATGTTGCCAAACGTTCACACCTTGATAAAGAGGGGAAACAAGATGCCGAACCGTACCACTTAACAGTATTGGCCAAAAATTATCAGGGGTATCTTAATTTAATGAAGCTTACAACTATTGCCCATTGTAAAGGTTATTATTACAGACCACGCGTGGATAAGAAATTATTAAAAGAGCATTCGGAAGGGTTAATTGCTTTGTCCGGATGTCCGTCAGGTGAGTTTATAAGGTCTCTAGAAGATGGAGGCGTGGAGAAGGCTGAAAAGGTAATAGAAAGCTACAGGGAAATTTTTGGTGATGATTTTTATCTGGAACTACAAAACCATCCATATAAAGAGAATCTTGATTTGGCAGAGGATGAGTATATAAAGCAGGATTTACAAAGACTTTTGGGATTACAAAATAAAACAAAAAAAGCTGTATTGGAATTGTCGGAGGGGATGGGAGTTAAGATTGTTGCCACCAATGATTTTCATTATATAAAGAAGGAAGACGCCGAAGCTCAGGATGCATTGCTTTGTATCCAGACGGGAAAATTTTTATCCGAAACAAAAAGACTTCGGATGATAGATACTCCTGATTATTATCTTAAATCAGCCGAAGAAATGGAGGAGAATTTTTTTGATTTGCCCCAGGCTTTGGAAAACACGGCAAAAATTGCGGATATGGTAGATATAGAAATACCTTTGGGGGTTGCCAAATTTCCGGTTTTTCAGACACCGGAGGGAAAAACCCCGATGGAATATCTTCGGGAATTAACTTACGGACAGGCAAAGTTAAGGTTTAAGATGACACAGGAGATTAAAGAAAGGCTGGAATATGAACTTTCCGTTATAGAAAAGAAAAAATATGCTGATTATTTCCTGGTAGTGTCCGATTTTATTGAATGGGCACATAACTGCGGAATTATTACCAACACCAGAGGGTCTGCTGCAGGGTCTATGGTTTTGTATTGTCTGGGCGTGACCAATTTAAATCCACTTGATTATCTTTTGCCATTTGAAAGATTTTTAACAGTATACAGGCCTACTTTACCGGATATTGATGCGGATATTGCGGATGACCGGCGGGATGAGGTTATCAGGTATGTGATGGATAAATATGGTGAGAACAGGGTAGCGCATATTGTGACTTTCGGAACTATGATGGGTAGGGCAGCAATCAGGGATGTAGGCAGGGTTTCGGGAATGACATATTCAGAGGTTGACAGGATTGCCAAGCTGATTCCTCCGCCCCATCAGGGTTTTCACAAGGGGTTGTATGAGGCAATAAAAGAAGTGCCCGAGTTATCCGATATGTATAAAAATAACCCGCAGGTGAAAAAGCTTTTGGATCTGGCTATTAAAATTGAGGGCACAGTCAGGCATGCTTCCGTTCATGCGGCAGGAGTTGTTATCGCTCCCGATGATATAACCAATTTTACTCCACTCCAGCCGGAATCCAATGGGGAAAAGTTAGTTTCACAGTATGATATGTTTGCGGTTGAGGATGCCGGCTTAGTTAAAATGGACCTTTTGGGAATCAGGAATTTGTCAATTTTGGGAAAAGCTGTGGAGTTTGCAAAAGAAAATAAAGGGATTGAGGTTGATTTAAATAAAATACCCTTGAGCGACAAAAAAGCATTTGAACTTTTGGCAAAGGGGGAAACTCTGGGGGTATTTCAGCTGGAAGGATCAGGCATGACAAGGTATGTAATGGAGTTAAAACCCAACAACATATTTGATATTCAGGCAATGGTAGCCCTTTACAGGCCTGGCCCGATGAGCGTTATCCCGGAGTATATTGCCCGAAAACATAATCCCAAAAAAATAACTTATTTTGACGTACGTATGAAAGATTATACCGAAGCATCGCTGGGTCTTCTGGTTTATCAGGATGATGTGCTTTTAACTGTTGTAAATCTGGCCGGCTACTCCTGGGAAGAGGCTGATAAGTTTAGAAAAGCCATGGGTAAGAAAAACCCCTCCGAGATGGCAAAACAAAAGGGAAAATTTATAGAAGGATGTATTGCAAACGGTATGAGAAGAGAAAAAGCAGAAGGGTTATTTGCGCTGATTGCTCCATTTGCGGCATATGGATTTAACAAAGCCCATGCTGCCAGCTATGCCATGGTTGCTTACCAGACAGCTTATATGAAGGCTAATTTCCCGGTGGAGTTTATGAGCGCTGTGATGAGCGCCGAGTCGGCAAATGCGGACAAGATTGCCGCCGCAATTGAGGAATGCAAAAGATTGGGTATTGTGGTATTGCCTCCGGATATAAACAAATCAGGGATCGGGTTTTCGCTGGAGTATTTGTCGGATTTGAAAAAAGAGGATATTGAAAGAAGTCTGTCAGGTCTTGCACAAAGCAGCACTAAACAGGGGATAAGATTTGGATTATCCGCCATCAAGAATGTGGGGGATTTGGCAATTGAGTCTATTATCAGGGGTAGGGAAAAGGGAGACTACATAAGTTTATCGGATATTTGTTCAAAGGTTGATACAAGGCTTGTAAATAGAAAATCCCTGGAAAGCTTAATTAAAGCAGGGGCTTTGGATAATTTAGGGTCACGGGCCTCCCAACTTTTGATTTTGGACCAATGCCTTCAGCAAACCCACAAATTAAACAAAGATAAATTATCAGGCCAGGTCTCCCTTTTTAAGGGGATTGATGAAAGTTTTTCCGGCAATTCTCCCATCAGCCTGCCTGAGGTTTCGGAGTTGCCTTTGGAGCAATTGCTTATCTTTGAAAAAGATTTGCTGGGATTTTATTTGCATGAGCCGCCGTATTTGAGGAGTTTGCAAAAAATAGCAGGGATATCAAAAGTTAAAATAGCAGATTTATCCGATGAACACATAGGAGCGAATTTAACTTTGGGAGGGGTTATTACCAATGTAAAAAAAGTATTCACCAAAAAGACTAATGCGGAAATGGCATTTATTACAATTTCCGACGGGGTTTCCCGGATAGATGCTGTTATTTTCCCTACTATTTTTGAGCAGTCCAAAGACTTTTTGTTAAGGGATCAGGTGATTGTGGGAGTAGGCAGGATAGATAAAAGGGAGGAGGAGCTATCTTTTGTGATTGAAAAAATTAATTTGTTTGATGAGGCTAACTTAGGCGATCTTAATCTAACCGAGTCCTTAGTTGAAATTTATATTCCGCAGGGTGCTCAAATTTCTGTTTTACAAAGCGTTAACAGGACCTTAAGAAATTATCCCGGCACCATTCCTGTTGCTTTGTTTTTATCTAATGGGGGAGGCGAGGAAAAAAAAATGAATTTGCCCTTTTCCATTAACCCCTCTTCTTTACTGGAAGATGAAATAAAAAAAATATTGGGTCCGGGGTCTTTTAAAAAGGTGTAGTTTGTGCTAACATAACCTCTATGATTTCAGTAAAGTTTGGGGAAGACATTTTACATATTGGGGATAATATAAGGGTGCATGCTCAAATTGTTGAGGGCGGAAAGACAAGGATTCAAGTATTTGAGGGGATTTTAATCAGGATTAGGGGCAGGGATGTAAATAAAACTTTTACTGTTAGAAAAATTGGGGCAGGGGGAATTGGGGTTGAGAGGACTTGGCCTTTAGATAGTAATTCACTGGTTAAAATTGAGGTTAAGAAAAAAACCAGCGGAGTAAGAAGATCAAAATTATATTATTTAAGGGATTTAACCGGTAAATCAGCTGTTAGAGTGTGAGGTTTTTGGAATAGGATTAATGGTTCTATGGGGTTTGAGGACAATACCCACCAGTCCAATAAGATTGTCCCGCCTCAACATATTTAGTGCCTATGCCCAAAAAACCTCTGCCATAGTGTTTAGTTACTATATCCCCGTTATTTCTAACATATGTAAGACTGATTGCTTGATCAGATTCTCTAACAACATTTAATACAACAGGGATATTGTTAATTCTACAAATATCTGCAGGAATTGGACCCATGTCAATTGCAGCATTAGTAGAGATACCTTGTGCTTTAGGGGAACAACCTGCTGCTGCAACAAGAAGAGTAATAGTTAAAGCAGCAAAGCCTAATAGTCTACGTGTTATTCGTTTTTTAGTCTCTGCTGTAGGGACAGAATTTAATGATTCATGCGTCATTAAATAATTATAGGCTTTTAATTGCAAAAAGTCAAATAGTTAATTCTGGAGGAGGTACAATTCCCAAACTTCTTTCATTTTCTGTTAATCTTTTATCTAATCTTTTTATATTATCATTTCTGTTTGTTGTATTAATCACTATTTGCTTCAAGGTATTTGTATGAGACTCTAAAGTCTCTTTTACTTCATTTATGTCTTTAGTTAATTCATCAGTTTGTTCCCAAAGAACATCTAATTTTTTTGTATTTTTTCCGCTATCTTCACTAAGAGTTTCTAGTGTACTATCAATCCTGCCTATATCTTTACCAATTCTTGAAAGTTCTGTGTAGTTTCTAAATTGTGTTGTTTTTGAATCTGAAACCTCAGTCTTAATTCTAGCAAGTTCTGCGAGAAGTAGTTTAAATCTTTCATCAAAGGCTTTAGTAATTCTCTTTACATCTTCGTTGGTCATATTCTGATAATAAACTTTGCACTTTAATAAAACAAGTCATACAATCTATATCGCAACGCGATACAAGAAGCGTCGCGATGAAATCGCAAGCGATTATAACAAATAGATGTCTACGAAAACTACTGGTAATTATGGGGAGATAGACCCTAAATTCCCAAAGCCCTAAGATAGAATTAATAAAGGCTAAAAAAGTACGGGTATATAAATTAAAACTCGATCAAAAAGATTTAAAAATTGTCATTATTTCCTTTTTTTTGGTAATATTCTTCAAAGCAGATAAATTAATGAAAACAGATTTAAAAAAATTAGCTAAACTAATCAGGTATTTTATCCTGACTTCTACAACTAAAGCAGGATCAGGTCACCCCACATCCGCCTTATCCTCCGTTGAAATAGGAGTGACGCTTTTTGAAAAGTATTTCCACTTTGATGTTAAAAATCCTCATAACCTATTAAACGACAGGTTAATTTTATCCAAGGGTCATGCGGCTCCTCTTTTATATACATTATTTGCATTAAGCGGAAGTTTTCCCAGAGAAAAACTTAATACTTTGCGAAAAATTAATAGTCCGCTTGAAGGACATCCAAATCCAAGGCGTGTTGATTTTGTAGACGTTGCAACAGGATCACTTGGACAGGGACTATCAGTTGGTGCCGGTATGGCACTGTCTGCTAAAAAAGATTCATTGGCATTTAAGACATACGTGATTTTAGGAGACGGGGAATTGGCAGAAGGAAGCATTTGGGAGGCTGCCAATTTCTCAGCATATTATAAACTCAGCAATCTTATTGCCATTGCCGACATTAATCGATTTGGGCAGTCTCAAGCTACAATGTTTCAACATAAAATAGAAGAGTATGCTCATAGATTTTCTGCATTTGGTTGGAAAGTATTGACAGTTGACGGACATAATTTTCAAGATTTAGACAGAGCATTTAATTTAGCAGTTAATAATAAAGGCGATAAACCAATTATTATAATTGCTAAAACTTTAAAGGGAAAAGGAGTTTCATTTTTAGAGGATAAAGATAATTGGCATGGAAAAGTTCTTAAAGAGGAGGATTTAGAAAAAGCACTTAAAGAACTTGGGGAGATTGATAAAACACTGCAAATTAATTTGCTTCCCCCAAAAAGATTATTAAAGGTTGTCAGAAAACAGATACCTAATATAAAATTTTCATACAAAATTGGCGATCAAAAGTCTACCCGTGAAGCATACGGAGAAGCTTTGGAAAAACTTGCTAAGCTAAATTCCTTAATTTATTCACTTGATGCAGATGTAAAAAATTCAACCTATGCAGAGTTTCTCAAAAACTCTAATCCTGACCAATTTATAGAATGTTTTATTGCGGAACAAAATATGGTTGGCGTGGCTCTGGGATTATCTAAGCTTGGAAAAATTCCATTTACTTCAACATTTGCGTGTTTTTTGACCCGCGCATTTGACCAAATCCGTATGGCAGCAATCTCAAAAGGAAATATAAAATTTGTTGGATCACACGCAGGTATTTCTATAGGTGAAGATGGTCCCTCTCAGATGGGACTTGAAGATATTGCTATGTTTAGAACTCTGCCAGAGAGTGTAGTTTTTTATCCATCTGATGCTGTTGCAACAGCAAAACTGGTTGAGGAGGCAGCAAGATATGAGGGAATAGTTTATCTTCGTACCACCAGAAAAGCAACCCCCATTATTTATCAAAATTATGAACAATTTCCT
>Ga0080064_1003516_pt1 | contig 22424 bp, 26 predicted proteins | sample Subgrocontami54m_FD_69260 | JGI IMG/M metagenome (GOLD analysis project Ga0080064, IMG submission 69260) | Subsurface groundwater microbial communities from S. Glens Falls, New York, USA - GMW46 contaminated, 5.4 m (SPADES assembly) (version 2) ...
TGTCCCCGGCGAATACCCGGGGCGCACGCGCCACCTTCACGTCAAGGTGCAGGCGCCGGGTGGCCGCGTTCTGACAACGCAACTGTACTTTCCCGACGAACCCGGCAACCGCTCCGACGGCATCTACCGCCGCGAGTTGACGATGCAGGCCGCGCGCAAGGGCGCACAGCGCGACGCGAGATTCGATTTCGTGGTGGCGGCTTAGGATTTGCTTGCGAGCTTTTCTCACATTCGTTATCTACTGCTGGTGCGCGCTTTTTTTCAGCGCGGTTGCTGCCGGTGCCGAGAAAAATGGGAGGGACGCCTATATTGCGTCCGTGGACAGCGACGGCGTGCAGCGCGTGCGTATCGTCGGGGGTGAATATTTTTTCAAGCCAAGCCGCATCGTGGTAAAGGTAAATGTTCCCGTGGAATTTTCTGTCAGCCGCGAGGCCGGCATTGTGCCGCACAGCCTGGTAATCGAGGCACCGCAAGCGGGGATTGCGGTGGATGAAGATCTTTCCACGGAGGTCAGGAAGTTCACCTTTAATCCGACCGCCCCTGGGACCTATCCCATGTATTGCAAAAACAAGCTGCTGTTTTTCAAAAGCCACCGCGAGAGGGGCATGGAAGGCATCCTCGAAGTCGTTCCTTAGCTCAACCTCAACGCCGGCTTTGCTGCAAGGTCATCTCGCGCTGTGCCTTGCGGATGTCCGGTGGCCACGATGACTTGATGTAGGCCAGCACCGCCCAGATCTCCTCGTCAGAGAGCACACCGGCGAAAGCGGACATGTCGCTCTGATAGCCAGGCGGAGCATATTTGCCGGGAACCAGCCCGTGCTTGGTGATGCCGAATAGTACCGAGTCCGGGTGGTGCCAGGTATGCCCGGAAGCATCGTGCGGCGGCGCCGGCATGCGGCCGCTTGGCAGGCGCTCCCGCCAGTTGGCTTGGCCCTCGAGGCGTGCGCCGTGGCAGGCCAGGCAGTATTGGGCATAGACGGACTCCCCGCGCGCAACTTGCTGGGTGTTGCCGGGATCGGCCGACGATTTCCTTTCGAGCTGCGTGGCGACGATGATCGCGCCGACGAGGAACGCAAATGCGGCCGCCAGCAGTCCGACGCCGATCCGGTTGCGCAGCCTGGACGATGTTCCATTTTCAGGCGTTGATGTCGCACCGGGCCCGTCGTTCATCGCCATGTGCCGTCAATCCTCGCCTGTTTCTACTTATCGGATGCGCGTGCCCGCCACCGTGCTGCCATGCGGAAGACGTCAGCACAGACACTTGCCCACTTCGGAAGGAACATTCCCGTCTGCCGACAGTAGGCCCGGTATGCTTCGCCAAAGCCACGTTCCATGACGTCTTCCTCCTCCTTTGCGAACAGCAGGTACGAAGCGGCGAACACCGGGAACCAGGCCGTCAGTGTCCAGGACTGCAGCGCGAGCAGCGTCCCGAGATAACCGATAAACAGGGCAGTGTAAAGCGGATGGCGAACGTAACGGTAAGGTCCTTCGGTTACCAGTCGATGCTCCGCTTTCAGCAGGATCCGGATGCTCCAGTGACGGCCGATCGTGTCATGGCTGTACCAGAACAGCCAAAGCGAAGCGCCGAGAATCGGAAGGGCAATCCAGCCGAGCAGATCGCCGAGCCAGTGGCTTGCGGTCCACCTGTCCCACTCGACGGCTGGTAACGGGGCCACGACCAGCCACGCGACGTAGATCGTCCACACGGTTGAGACGAAGTACGCGGGAACCTGGCACGCCCAGTTTACCGGGGGACTCGATCGATCCGCTGGCTGCGCGCTCGCCGATACGAAATAGTGGTAGCGTGCGGCACCCAAAAGCAGCAGGAAAAGCGCGCATGCGAGTTCGCTGAACAACAGATGTTCCATGTATGGTCCTCACGTTCGGATCTTTGTTCGCTGTCGCACTGTGTCCTTACGCCGGCCGGCGCGGCGCGCTTCGATGGCTCCACGCCAGCAGCGCGACGCCCGCCGCGATCATGGGCAGCGAAAGCCATTGTCCCATGCTCAGCCCGAAAGCGAGCAGACCCAGGTAACTATCGGGTTCGCGGGTGTACTCGACACTGAAGCGGAATACGCCGTATCCGATCAGGAACAGCGCCGATACCGCTCCGCGCGGGCGCGGCTTGCTCGAATACCACCAGAGCACCGCGAAGAGCGCGAGGCCTTCCAATGCAAACTCGTAGAGCTGCGAAGGATGACGCGGGATCTGATCCACATTGGGAAAGATCATCGCCCACGGCGCATCCGTCGGACGTCCCCAGAGCTCGGCGTTGATGAAGTTGCCGAGCCGGCCGGCCGCGAGACCCAGCGGCACGAGCGGCGCGATGAAGTCAGTGACGGCGAGCCAGTTCTGCTTGCGGCTTCGTGCGTAAAGCCACAGCGCGAAAATCACGCCGAGCAGACCGCCGTGAAACGACATGCCGCCTTCCCATACAAAAAAGATCCGCCATGGCTCGGCCAGGTAATCGTCGAATTTGTAGAACAGGACGTAACCGAACCGCCCGCCGAGGATCGTGCCGAAGATGCCGTAGAAGAGCGCGTCGCCGAGGTCATTGGCCGTCCACACGCCGCCCGGGCGTCTCGCTATGCGCGAGCGCCCGATGATCCATATCAGCCCGAAGCCGATGAGATACATGAGGCCGTACCAGCGCACGGCGAGGGGGCCAAGCTGCAGCGCTATGGGATCGAACTGCGGGTGTACCAGCATATGGGGGAAACGTTCACCTGAAAGAAGTGCTCCGGGTTGGACTGCAAGTCGAAAAACAGTAAACCGCGGGTATGACCGCGCGTCGGGACCGGGGTCGGTCGACGGCATCGGCGCGTCCCACCTCAATATCCAAAAGCCTTCGAGTCATATCTCTCCGGTTCGCGTTGCTCAATATCCCGGTCTTGCAGCACGCGTCCGTGTTGACTCTTCGCTTGCGCATCAGGGAAGCCGTATTTGCCCGGCTCGCCGAGGTCGAAGGGAAACCGCTTGGCTGCCGATACCTTCCGGGCCAGCCGCGTCAACTCGTCCCGGCTCAGCGGCTGCTTGCGGGGCAGCGCGAGCAGGATCATATTGCCGGCACCGCGGACGTCCAGGATGAGCAGTTCGTCGAAAACTTCCTGGTAGGTACGGACCATGGAGTCGTAGAGCGGGTTGGAATAACGCCCCCAGATATTGCCGACCACGACGCCATCCGGCGTGACGGCGCGCCGCACGGCCCGCAGGAACTCCTGCGTTGTCAGCTGCTTCGGCACGCTGTCGCTGCCGAATGCGTCCAGGAAGATCGCATCATAGGGCTGCCGGGACTGCTCGATGAACTGGCGCCCGTCGGCCACGTGGGCGCGCATGAGTTTGTCCTCGCGGAAACCGAAGAACTGCTTCGCCACGTTCACGACCTCAGGATCGATATCCACCGCGTCGATGGTAGCGTTCGGATAGTGCTTGCGGAGGAACATGGGCAACGTGCCGCCGCCGAGCCCGACGACCAGAAAGCGGCGGGGATCGTCGGATAATGCAAGTCCAACCAGCGCGACCTGCACGTAAGGCAACGCCAGATAATCCGGATCCCCCAGTTTCACGACGCTCTGCCGCGCCCCGCCCCTCCCGAAACGCAGCACGCGCAAGCCGTTGTCGTCTTCCGTAACGACGATCGTGCCGAAGATCGAGGGCTTTTCGTACAGAACTTTCTCGTCCGCACGCGCGAGCGCGACCAGCGCGACCAGCGCGAAACATGCGAACAATCCAGCGAGGAACGGGCGCCGATTCATTTGATCCCGGTGATCAGGTAGTTGTTGCCATCGTAGCTGAGTTCGAACTCGACCTTCTGCAGCGGCCGCAAATTGGCGAGCTGGCTCTTGTCCTTGATAACGTAAGACATCGTCATCGCCATCATGTTCAGCGCCGGCAGGGGCCCGTGCTTGATCGTCACCACGCCTCTTTCCTTGTCGATGCTTTGCACCAATCCGCTGCCGCTGGTGGTTTTCTGTGAGGCGCCCGGTGTCCGCGCTTGATCGGGGCCTGGAAGCGACAGCCACGCGAAGCCCGCAAACGCGGCGATCAGCGTAAAAACGAGAAGCTTCTTCATAAGACTTTGCCTGGTCATCGCGTATTCCCCTGGATCGGGCCGGCGGCACGCGCCATCAAGCCGCCCGGAACAGCCGCATCGTGCCGAGCGGGGTATCGAACTTCGCGGTTTCCACCACTCGGTCATAACCGGCGGCGCGCATCAATTCGGGCAACGCTCCGGCGACCGAATCCCGGGTCGTCGCGAATCCGTCGAGAAGCTGCACTATGAAAAATAGCGCCCGCATCACTGCGCTCGACGGTTTGCCCCAGTCGGCGACGTGCAGCGAGCCCTTTGGAGTGAGCACCCGCCGCACTTCACCGAGCGTCGCGATCTTGGCTTCACGCGTGAGGTGGTGGAAGAACAGGCTGCTCACTATGCAGTCGAACTGGGCGTCGCCAAAGGGCAGGTCGGTGCTGAACCCGCGGTGTAATCCGAGGTCAACCCCTGCCTGCCGCGCCTTGTTCGCGGCAATCCCGAGCGCCTCCGGGTCCGCATCGACCCCGGCGACGGCCGCGCCAGGCAGGGCCTTCGCGGTTGCGATGGTGAGCGTCCCCGTCCCGCATCCGAGGTCGAGCACATGGCGTGGGCGGTCCGCCACGACCTGCGCCAGGAGGGCACGCTTGAACGCTGCTTCACGCGTGCTCCAGCGCACGATCGGGTCGTAGAAGCGCGTGAGCAGCTTGTAACGAAGCGGCGGAATGTAGTTCTTAGCACTCATGGTTGCTGTCGTGGAAACGCTTGGCGGCTGCTGCCATAACCGGGATAGAGACGGCGGGCTACTTGATTTTAGTGATCAAATACTTGCTGCCATCGTAGGTAAGCTCGAAGTCCACTTTCTGCAGCGGTCGCAGACTCGCCAGCATCGCCTTGTCCTTGACCAGGAACGACATGGTCATGGCACCCATGTTGAGTCCTTGCAGCGGGCCATGCTTGATGGTGACAGTACCCCGCTCCTTGTCGATCTGCTGAATCAATCCCGTGCCCGTGCCCGCTTTTTGTTGGGTGGCGGGAGCTTGAGCCTGCCCCGGGTGCTGCCCGCCGGACTCGTGGTGGGCAAAGGCGGTTCCGGCATTGGCAACTGCGAATAGCACGATCAATTGAAAATATTTCATTGCCTTGCTCCTTGCGTTTGAATTGCGAAACGGTAAGTGCATACCCTATGCCTTGACCTTGTAGCCGATCATCATGCCCGTGTCTTCGTGTTCCAGGTTATGGCAATGGAACATGTAGGTCTGGTCGCCGGAGAACGGATGGCTGAAATCGAGTGCGATGCGCACCGACTCGCCCGGCCACACCAGTACCGTGTCGAGCAGGCCGAAGTCCTGCGGCAACAGGCCATTCTGCCGGGTGGAGAGCCCTTTAACTTGTGCCGGGCTGTCCCGCCGCTCGAGCACCCGGAACTGGAAGCCGTGGATGTGCATCGGGTGCGGCATGCTCGCGCGGTTATTCCGCAGCAGCCAGGTTTCGCGGACGCCGCGCTGCACGGTGACCGGGGTCTCGTGCATGTTAAAGCGCCAGCCGTTGATGTTCCACTTGCCCTTGCCGTCGTGGCCGAGCGTAAGGCGCCGCGGCTCGCCCGCTGCGGCTGCGAGCTTCGGCAGCCGGGACAACTGCGACGGGATTTGCCTCTTGTACTCCGCGGACGACTTGATGTTGATCTGAAGCAGCGACATTTCCATGCCGTCCATCAGGCCGCCGCCCGCATGCGCGGCGTGCGGATCAGCGCCGCCGCTTGGCATGCCCGGCATGGCGCCGGCCGCCGGTTTGCCGGTTTTCTCGTCAAACGACTCGTTGTGCATCGGGTCGAAAGCGAGGCTCTTGAGAAATACCGGCCCGGTACCGGATGCCTCGCGCAGGTCGAGCAGAACATCGAGCCTCTGCGCCGCCCCGATGAAGGCCTCGCGCAACTTCTGCGGCTGCTCCAGCAAGCCGCCGTCGGTGCCGATCAGGTAGTAATCGAGCAGGCGGGCGCCCTGCGCGAACGCGAGGCGGTAGGTGCGGGCGTTGGAGCCATTCAGGATGCGCAAGCGATAGATGCGGCGGGCGGCGTCGAAGTAGGGCCGCACCGTGAGGTTTATCAGAATTTCTTCGCCGAGAAAGCCCGCAAACATCTGGTCGCGCGACAGCTTGTATTCAAGCTTGCCTTCGAAGTCGAAGCTGCGGTCCTGTATCACCAGGGGAATGTCGGTGACGCCGAGCGCGAGATCGAGTGCGCGGGCGAGTTTTTCCTCGTCGTCATCTTTCACGATCAACAGCCCGGCAAGCCCTTTATAAGCCTGCTCGCCGGCGATGTCGTGAGGATGGGGGTGATACCAGTAGTTGGCGGCGCGATCGCGCACCGTGAACGCGTAATCGAAGGTCTTGCCTGGGGCCACTTGATACATGCCGCTGCCGTCGTTGCGCTCGTCGTTGGTCAGGCCGTGCCAATGAATAATTGTCGGCTGCTTCAGCCGGTTGACCATGCGCAGCTTGATCTCGTCACCCGGCCGCGCCAGCAGGGTTGGATTCAGCAACTGCTTGCCGTCCACTTCAACGACGTAGGCCCAAAACGGTGACGAGACCTCGGGCAGAACCTCGAAATTCAGCTCGCTCACCGTGATTTGTTTTACCTGTTTTGCCGGCACTCCCGCGTACAAGCCGCTCGCGCCGGGAAGACGCAGGCGGTTGGTGAACTGTCCCGTGGGTGCCGTGGCGGGAGCCGCTACCGGAGCGGTCTTGTGTCCCGCATCCATGGCCGCGAATACCGATTGCCGCCACCACGGTTCACCCAGGCTCGCGGCGCCGGCGCCTGCGAGCGTGACTAAAAATTTTCTGCGTGTCAGAGGGTTCATATGTTGCTTCTCAGGGTTCAGGAGCGCGTTGCAAAATGACGGCAGCGCAGTCATTGGCGTTCACTGTGTTGCATCGATCGTTGACAGTGGAATTTACCGCAATTCGTGAATCCCAGACAGCAGAAACGTGTGGGAGTTCAATCGGAATGACATCGCACCGGTGATCAAGTGACTGGGTGATTCAGTGACCATCCCGCCGGCCAAGTTCTCGTGCTTTGCCTGCTATACTGACATCCCATCGCAGAGAGGGTGGTTGCCGCAAATGCTTCTTTCGAATATCTCCCCGCGTCAATGGGCGAAAGGCGCCGCCGTGGCGTTACTCGCCTTTGTCAGCCTCGGCACCGTTTCTGCACTATGGATCAACCCGCTGTTCATGCGCATGACGCCCGCCGGCGGTTGGGAAATCGGATTGCTGGGCGCGCTCTCGATGCTATGCGGCCTCTATGTGGCGATCAGGCGTCCCGCCTGCGCCGACCGCACGGCGGGCGTCGGTGGTGTAATCGGCTTTCTCGGGGTTGCCTGCCCGGTGTGCAACAAGATTCTTCTGCTGCTCTTCGGCGGCGAACTGCTGCTGACTTACTTCGAGCCGGTACGGATTTATGTCGCGGCAGCCGGCACCGCAATCCTCGCGGTGGCCGTCGTTCTTGAGTGGCGGCGCGGCCTGTCGTTCACGGGTGCGCCCGAACCGATGGCGCCACCGGCTTCCCGCGAGGCGATCTAGCGGCAGATCGCCATCGCAACATATTTCGGCCACCTGATCGTTTTGCGCCTGACACTCGTGAGGCTTGCTTCAGGCAACGTACTCAGAGCCCGGCCGGCCACAAACACTTCTCCCGCCGTCGCCCGGTCCATCGCGCCGATAATGTGAAGCAGCGAGGATTTGCCGCTGCCGCTTGGGCCAACCACCGCGACCATGCCTTGTTCTGCGACGGTGAGATCGATCCCGTCGAGCGCCTTGATGACTTCCTGGCCCTTGCGGTAGACCTTGCTGACACTACGAAGTTCGATCAACGCGCTGCGTCCACCCCTCACAGCCTGGTTATTCATGTCGAATTGCCTCCAGCGGGGACAATCTTATGATCTGCCAGATGCTCCAGGCGCTTCCCGCAAGCGCGGCGAAAAGACACGCGGCGACGAGTATTCCGAGCGTTGTCGGACCGAACTGCGGTGTCAGCGCAAGGGTGCCTGCGAGCGTGTTGTACTGCGCGGGGAGGAAAGGAGCGATTCCGAGTCCGAAGATCAAATGCGCGAGCGGTCCACCCCAGAACAGAAAGAGTACAACGCCGGCCATTGCGCCAATCGCGCACAGCAATATCGCTTCAGTAAGAAAGCTCATGGCGATGCCGGCATCCGATGCCCCAAGCGCTTTGAAGGTGCCGATCTCCCATGCGCGTTCGCGAACCACCAGCAACATCACGAAGAAGATGACGATCACCATCAGCGCTGCGGCGAGCGCAATTCCGCTGCTTGCCAGGCGTTGCACCGCACGCGTCGCGGTCGTCTGGAATTCGGCTACTGTCGTGGGTGAAATGATGTCCGCAACATTGCCCAGCGTGGCCCTGAGCTCCTTCTCAACTGCGGCAAGGTGCTCCGCGGAATCGGCACGCACGTAAAGTCACGAAATACCTTCGCGCACGCCGTAAACCTCGCGGAACGTGTCGAGCGGCATGAATAGCTGCATATCGCCGAACACGTACCCGCTTGCGTAAATGCCGACGATCGTGAGCGTCACGGGAGGACGATCCAGGGCGAAGATCACCGGATGGGTACGCTTGAGATCGAGCACTAGCGTTGCGCGGCCCACATCTCCCGCCGTGATTCCCGCCCACTTGGCCACCCCCTGGCCGATGATTGCCACGCGCTTGCCGCGGTCCGCCTCCGTGAGATCGCGGCCGGCGATGATTTTTGGATTACCGGCCTCGCCATGCGATTCAAGCCGCCGCGTATCATCCGGATCGACGCCGACCACCATGGCGAAGTTGTGGCCTTCGGTGGGGGTCATGGCAAGAAGGTAAGGCTCCGCTTTCGCGACGTGATCCACGCTTTTTACCTTTGCCAGCGCGTCCTGCGGCAGAATGTCTTCGTTACCGACCATATTGACGTGGCCCATCGAGCCGCGCGCCCGCAACTGGAGCGTGTTGTTGACGCTCTCCTTCAACACGTCGGTTTGCCGTTGCACGGCATCGCCAATCGACTCCATCACGAGGAGCAGGAAGAACGGCGTGCCGATGAGCGCAGCCACGAGAACGAGGCGCAGCTTGCTCCGCCAGAGATTGCGTACGCCTATACGGACCATGCTCATGCTGTCCTCCGCATCGCCTCGACGGGGCTCAGCCGCAAGCCCCGGATGACCGGGTAGATGCTTCCCAGAGCGGCAAAAACCACCGCTCCCGCCAGAATCAACAGGACGACGTCGCGATCGAACTCCATCGGCACCCCAAGCACGCGCCCGACCACCGCTGTAAGCGGCGCTGCGACCAGCAATGCGCCCGCGCCGCCCAGCGCGCTCATCGTGAAAGCTTCAGAAAGAAACTGCAACACGACTTCACGATTCGACGCGCCGATCGCTTTGAGCGTACCGATTTCGCGTATGCGCTCGCGCGTGCTCAGGATCATGACAAACACGGTGAGGACGGCTCCGATCGCAAAGAGCAACACGGCTGCATACGTGCTCGCCACGGCGAGAGTCCCCAACGTCACGCGGGCCGTCGAGACGGATTCCGGCGCGGTCACCACATCCGCTTCCGGGATGCTCTTCAAGTCGGCGACCACCCGTTCTACGTTTGCGACAGAATCCACCGTAACGAATATCTTTGAGAGTTTTTTGCCGGGATTGAAAGTCGTACGAAACGCGCGGATCGGAATGAATACGTGGTTGTCCCCGAAATCATTGGCCGTCGTGTAGATGCCGATGACGCGGAAAGATCGACCATTGAGCGCGATGTGCGGATCGCGCTCCAAGGCCCAGGGATCGGTCAGCCCCAGGCGCTGTTCCGCATACAGACGTCCCACGATTGCGACGTTCGCATTCTCGTCTTCCGCCGCGAGGGAACGGCCTGCGACGATACGGGCGTTTTCGTAATCGACCTCGCCGATCGCGCGCAGCGCCGCGCCCGGATGAAGTCCGATTACCATCGCGTATGCGTTTTTCTTGGAGGGATCGATGTCAGGCTTATAGAGGTATTCGTCCACGCGAGCCAGATGACGCGCATTCGGGATGCGCATCACGGCCTCGAGCGTGTCCATGGAAAAGTGCTCTTCGCCGATCGGCTTGTCGCCGCCGAACCCGCCCGTTCCAAATGCGCCCGCTTCACGCAGCTCGATCAAGTTGCGGATGCGTCCTTCCATGCCGGAGACCTGTGCGCGGCTCGCGAAGGACGCCTGCACCATCAGGGCAAGAAAGCCCGTTACTATCGAGAGCAGCACCACGACCACCACGGCTCTCGCTCTGTTTCGGAACGGGTTGATGAAACCGCGGCCAATTGCGCTCATGGCTAAACCCGGATCCCCGTCAAGTAATGCGCTGCTCTAATGGATGATGTGTATGCATCAAACCACGTGTATTTGCAGAGTAGCGGCAATGTTAAACCTTTAAGTAGGGTCAGTAGTGTCCCAACGTTTTCACGAGAGACGGTTGTAGATTGATGATTGAAATACGGAACAGGGTAGTTTTTTCTGGTCTCGATTTGAACGTCGAGGCGCAGAATTTGGGCCTTTTGCGGACATCCGCCGAAGGTTCCCATGCATCAAGGCATGCTCGTATTTGCGCAGGTCATGACACATTTGCCGCTCTCCACTTTTCGCCGCTGCGTGGCAGCGCATCGCGGCGATCACAAAGTGCAGGAGTTCTCCTGTCTCGACCAGTTCTTCGCGATGGCCTTCGCCCAGTTGACCGCGCGCGAGTCGCTGCGCGACATCGAAGTCAACTTGCGGGCGCAATCGGCGCGGCTGTACCACATGGGCTTTCGCTGCAAAACGATTGCGCGCAACACGCTGTCCAACGCGAACGCGGTGCGGCCTTGGCAGATGTACGCCGACTTCGCGCAGCACCTGATTGGCATCGCCCGGCCGCTATACGCCGACGAGCCGTTGGCGGTGGATCTGGATGCAACTGTCTATGCCTTCGATGCCACCACCATCGACCTGTGCCTGTCGGTCTATCCTTGGGCGCCGTTCCGTTCGGCCAAGGCTGCCATCAAGCTGCATACCTTGCTGGACTTGCGCGGTGCGATCCCAAGCTTCATCCACATCACCGATGGCAAGACCCACGAGATCAATGTTCTGGACGATCTGATCATCGAGCCGGGCGCGTATTACTTGCTCGATCGCGGGTATCTGGACTTCGGCCGATTGTTCGCCATTCATCAGGCGCAGGCTTTTTTCGTCACCCGCGCAAAAAGCAACACCAAGTTCAAGCGGCGCTACTCGCACCCGGTCGATCGCGCCAACTCCGACATCCTGTGCGATCAGATCGGTATGCTCACGGTGTTCTATTCGAGCAAGGACTATCCGACCACCTTGCGCCGTATCGTGGTGCGGGACGAGGAATCCGGCAAGCGCGTTACGTTCCTGACCAACAACTTTGCCTTGAAACCCGAGCTGATCGCTCAGTTGTATCGGCAGCGCTGGCAGGTCGAACTGTTCTTCAAGTGGATCAAGCAGCACCTGCGCATCAAGGCATTTCTCGGCACCAGCGAGAACGCCGTGAAGACGCAAATCTGGATCGCGGTCTGCACCTACGTGCTGATCGCGATTGTGAAGAAACGGCTCAAGCTGTCGCATAGCCTCTATGAAATCCTACAAATCCTGAGTCTGACCATGTTCGAAACAACACCGATAAATCAATTGCTTCCAACCCCCCCAACCAATTCAGAGCCGCCAATAACGCCGATCCAGGGCGTTCTCCTCTGAAAAACGTTGGGACACTACTGAAGTAGGGTCCAAAGTCAAGCGCTGAACGGATCGCCGAAAGACGATTCCGAACAGTTCGGGTTATCGATTGGCGCGCAATCGACCAATGGCTGTTATTGCGCATGTTTAATGCTATCGAGGAACCGGATGTAGGGTTTCGGTAGGTCGTGTGCTCGTGCGCCCTCGCGGAGCAGCGTGATGTAGCGCAGGGAAGGGTTCCCGTCGAGTTCGTTGCCGTCGGCAATATAGGTGACGGCCTTGAGCGGGCGGCCATCGATGTCCTCGGCGTCGACCCAGAGCTGCCGGTAGCGCGGTCCGGGAACCCCTTCGGTCGAATCCAGATGCACGAGATCGCGGCGGGTGATCCGATAGAGCACGCCCCACACCTCCGCCTGCGGGTCGGCGCCCAGATTCGCCGGCGCGGCCTTGCCCTTCGGGCGGCCTTCGAGGTTGAAGCGCAGGCGATACCCGCGCACCCGACCGGGGCGCCATTCCAGCGGGCGCATGCCGCGCCGCTCGCGAAAGGCGCTGTCATGCATGTTCGCGCCGAAGGCGAAATACCAGACTTCCTCTTGCGGCGGCCCGGCGAGGCGGATGCCGTGGAGCCGGTAATAGCACCAGGAGAGCGCCCAGGACTTGGCAATGAGCCTGCGCAGCGTTCTCAACAGATTGCTCATCGCTCGTTGTCTCCAATCGGGATGGCGCGCAAACGCCGGACAATGAGGAATTGCAGGGCGGCAGCGGCAACGCTTACCGCAAAGACGGCGGCGAACGATCCCGCCTGCGCCACTGCGCCCCCCGCCATCGGCAACAGCGCGGCGGGCGCGGCCAGCGCATTGAAGTAGCCGCTGTAAGCGGGGCGCCGGTCGTCCGGCGAAATCTCCATCAGATAACCGAGGTAGGCGATGGTGCCGCCGTTACCTATTGCGCCGAGTAGAGCGAAGACGACCGCGAAATAGGGCAGCGCGAGAGCGCCTATGCCAGCGTCGCCCGCAATCCAGGCGAGGGTCAGGAGCGGGGCCACGGCGCCGAGGGCAGCAGTGATCTCCAGCAACTCCCGCTTGCCGCGCCGGTCCCCCCACCAGCCCCAAACAGGGTTGGAAAAGAGTGCGCCCGCTGTCTGCGCGCCAAGCAGAAAGGCGACGTCCGGCGCGGAACTCTGTGTCTGCAAGATGTAGAAGGGGAGCGCCATCGCCGCCGTGCCGCCGAGCCACTGTGCGATCAGGAAGAGGCGGAAGCGGCGGTCGCCGACAACGGTATCAAAGCTACCGCGCAGGAAATCCACGAAACCCGCTGCAATGGAAGGTTCCACAGGTGCTTGCGGCTCACCGGCTGAGACGAAGGATACGGCGGAGATGAGGAGCAGGATCGCACCGAGCAACACCAGCGCCGCATAGCCGCTGGGAAACGGCAGGGCCTGGAGGATGCGGTGCGCCGTCCAGGCCACGGCGAGCGCGAGGAGACCGCCGCCGAAGAAGCGGAGCGCCAGCATCCGGCTGCGGCGATCCGAGGGGATTGAGCGGGCGACGATGTCGTTGTACGGCACGGCCACGATGCCGCTGACGAAGGCATAGACGGTCCATAGCGCGAAGAACATGACAACCACAGACGCGCCCGCCGGACTGACGGCCAGCCACAGCAATGCGGCGAGAGCGGCGAGGCACGCCACGCGTCCGAACGCGCCAGCCATGTAGAACGGCAGACGCCGTGCGCGTCGCTGCGCGTAGTAAGCGACGAAGAGTTGCGGGAACAGCCAGCCGAAGCGGGCGATGCCCGCCGCCGCGCCGACCGCGAAGGCGCTGCCCGTCAGCCCGTGGACGAGCGCCGCCACGATGGTGCTCGTATCGACCGCCGCCGCGCCGCCCTGGAAAAAGATACCGGCGACCGAGATGTGCCGGAAGCGCCGCTTCGAGTCAGCCGCTTCGAGCCGCATCTCCGCCTCCGCCCGTGCGCAGGTCCGCAAGAGTGACGCCTTGGCGCCACAGCGCGAAGGCGCCGATCCCGGCGACAGTCAGCAGGCTCGCCGCCTGGACGACCAGCACCATGGCGAGCGCCCTTTCCTCGGCGACGCCAAAGAGCCCGAGCGCAAAGATCGCGCCGACGATGAAGCTGCCCGGAATGCGTGCGAAACGGCCGAGGACGGCGACAAAACCCAGGAACACCATCAGGAACAGGTACTCCGCCGGCCGCAGCTCCGCGCCAAAGGCGAGGCCTGCCCACAGGAAATGCGTGGCGGCGAAAAGCTTGATGATGACGCTTGCAGCGATGATGCTGAACCCGCGCCAGAATTCGCGCGGCCAGACTATGCCTGAGGCAAAGGATGCGGCAACCCGCCGCACCGGCCCGAGCACGCGCGCCGGCAGGCGCTCGATGGATCGCATGAACCACCCGCCCGGACGCAATGTCCCGCGCTTGTAGAGTGCAAGCGCGAGCAGCAGCACCGCGAACAACACGAAGCTACCCGACGCGGCCCACGTCAGCCCGGCGCGAATATCGCCGGTCGGATCAGGAAAGACGACGAGGAGCAGCGCAACCGGCACCAGGAGCGCGAAGATAATGCCGTCGGTCACCCGGTCGAGCGCGACGGTCGCAAGCACGGCGCTCATCGCCAAGCCTTCGCGGCGGGCGACGAGCCAGGCGCGCGCCAGCATGGCGAAGCCGAATGGAATCAGCATCCCCGCCAGGTAGCCCGCCATGATCGCGCCGAAGAGTGGCAGTGTACTGATGGGTCGCAGCGGGTAGAGGATTTGGCGCCACTTCCAGGCCCGCACTAACTGCTCGGCGGCGATGAAGAGCGGCACCAGCAGGAGGAAGCGAAGGTCGGCGCCGGCGAGAACGGCGCGGAGGTGGTCGAGATCAAGGCGCCGTAGCACCCAGGCGAGCATCGCCGCGCCAATGAGCGCGCCGAGCCACGGCCACCACCGCCGCCAGCGGCTCCCCGCCGCGACCTCCGCCTCCGTCACTCTCTCGCCTCGACGCTATCGAGCAAGGCGATGTAGTCCGCCGGCAGCCCGCGCTGGCGCGCCGCTTCACGGATGAGATTCAGGTAGCTCCGTCCCGGTCGGCCTTCGGGCGCCGCATGCGCCACCTGGTACGTCACTACTGGTAGGCGGTTACCGGCGAGGTCCTCCGCCTCGGTCCAGAGGTAGTCGTACTGCTTGCCTTCGCTATTATCGAGGCGAGCGAACTTGCGCAACGGCAGCAGATAGAGAGCCCCGTAAACCACGCCGCCGGGTGCCGCAACGATATTGGCCGGGGCGGACACCCCAAGGCGCATTCCGCCGCCGACGGTGAAGACCAACCGGTATCCGCGCAGACGGCCGACCCGCGCCTCATGCCATATCATGTGGCGCCGCTCCCGGAACAGGCGCTCGTTCATATTCGAGCCGTAAGCGAAATACCAGATCGGGTCTGGAACGTTCGCCGGTGGCATGCGCGCACGGCGATACCGGATCCACAACCGGAGTACGGACCAGAGAGCAGCATTCACGGCACGTCCTTCCGTCTCCAAGGGCCGCGATCTACGAAGCGAACGGGCTGTCTATGGTCACGGGAGGCAGACGCCAGCGTGCGCGAGCGTGCGCCGGACGGCGGCGGCGATCCGGCGTGCTGTTGCATACACCCGCACGTGCTCCACGAGCACTTCCGGCCTTTGCGCTGCCGTGCAGGCGACACGAGGTCATTGATGGCCGTGCGCAGCCCGAGAAGATGACGGACGCGCTCGTCGATCTCGCGCAGGTGTCTTCCGAAGATTTTCCGGTATTCGGGCTGTCTGCTCGGGCAGCCTTTGCCCTCGGCAAGAGCGACCATTTCGCGGATGTCGGCGAGGCTCAGGCCGAAGAGTCGCGCATGGTGAATGAACCTCAGCCGACCCACGTCGGCTTCGGTGTAGAGGCGGTGGCCGCCCGTGTGCACCCCGCCGTTGCTCCGTCCCGCCTTTGGGATCAGACCAATCTCCTCATAGTAGCGGATGGTCTTGACGGAAAGGTCGGATGCTTTGGCTGCCTCGCCGATTAAGAGGTTAACTCGTCCATCCATCACGTTGCGCCCCCTTCCTGCAACACTAAAACACTAAGATATACCCTCCAGTAGCTGGAGGTTCAACTTGCCCAGATTATATCTTGCCGCCATTAAAAATCGCCGTGAGCAATTGCGACCGCAACAAGCACTTCAAGTTCACGCTCATTCCCGACCTTCTTAACTTTGGACAGCTATTCGAAGCGCACGATTTCGACCGGCGAGACTCGAGATGACTGGAATGACCGTCGGCCGGGCAGCCGGGAGAGCGGGGCGCAGGCGTCGAGACGATCCGCTTTCATGAGCACCGCGTCATGATCCCGCAGCCGTCGACGCCGAGGAAAAACGGGTATCCGAAACTACGACGCGGCAATGACCGAGCGGATTCGCTTCATCTGGCAAGCGCGGGAGATCGGCTCTCCGCTGCACGGGATCCCCGAGCGGTTGACACTGCGCACCGCCCTAGAAGCCAGCGAGGCAACATGCGCGGTACGTTTTCGAAGTAATTGCACCAGAAACAAAACGATTATCAGACGGCAAGTGCGGGGATCCAGATGAAATAGGCATTCAGCATATAGAGCCCCGACAGAATGAGTATCACCCCTCCAGAAATTTCAAATGCTTTTTGAGCGCGACTGAGGGTTTGGAGACTTTGCAGCCAACCGATCGCGACCGCGCCGAATATGATCGGCACGGCACGGCCAAGGGCGAAAGCAAGGAGCAACGTTACTCCGAATAACGGAGAGCCGATGCCCGCAGCGACTCCAAGCAAAACGACAAGGGCAGGCGTGCAGAACGGGCAGACCGCGACAGAAAATGGCACTCCGAGGGCAAATGCACCCCATGCGGAAGCAGCAGGCCGAGCGTGCAGCCGGACGCTCGGCAACGGCACTTTCACCCAGCCTGGCCACATGAGCCCCAGCAGGATCAACAACGGTCCAAGCACAAGTCCCCACTCACGCCCCATGACCCGCTGCAACCCGCTTCCGCCTAAGCCGGCAGCCAGACCTAAAACAGCGTGTGTCAGCACCATACCGAAAATAAACATGCCGCCGTACAGTACGGCCCGCTGCGGAGAATGCGCCTTTGTAACGAGGGCAAGCGCTACCGGAATGGCGGCCAGCGCAACGGGATTGAAGCTGAACACAAAGCCTGCGAGAAAACCGATCGCGATCGAGGCAAACCCAGCCTGCTCAACGGTGGTTTTGAGCGTCTCGATGTCCATCAGAAGGTTTTCCTCGTCAAACGTCTGATTAGCTCCTCGCGCAGCTGGTCAGAAGTGGGAAGCGATGGAAATACCAGATCTCCGTCAATGGCGATGGCCGGCGGTGCCAGCAGTCCGAGCTTCACCGCGTAATCCACTTCCTCCAGTATGGAAACCTCGCGCCAGCTAATCTTGGGCTGTGGGAATGCCTCCGCGACGCTTTTCAGCTTTTCTCTTTCTGTCGCACATTTAGCGCAGCCGGGCGCGAAAAACAATTCAACGCTGATACTCATTTTCCACCTTTCTTTTCTTGCCGCAGCGAACTTTCGAGCGCGCCCAATATCGGGCAATCGTCCAGCGGCTTATTTTGATCCGTGCAAATCGTTATCAGTTCGCTCAGCGCGTTCGACATGGCCCGGAGCGCTTTGATTTTCTGCTCAAGAAGCAGCTTTTTCCGAATAGCGGCACTACGCACGTCATCGCAGCAGGAATCGGCGTTGCTTTTCAGCTCCAGCAGTTCGCGAATCTCGGATAGCGAGAATCCGCATTGTTGCGCATGCTTGATGAAGTTGAGACGGCGTACCGCTTCCTCGGTATAGAGCCGGTAACCGGCCCCGCTTTTTTTCGCCGGGCTCAACAGGCCCTCACGTTCGTAAAAGCGAATGCTGTCCGTGCTTACTTGCAACGACGCCGCGACCTTGCCGATGGTAAGCATATCCGCCGCCGGTCGAGCTTTCACTGAATGCGTGTCAGTTGACGGTGATTTCACGAGATCAACGCTTTGCTTCCAGCACGTCTATCGATTTAGCGAGTTTCTCACCTTTGTCTGCGACATAGCTGACCGCCACAAGTTTTCCTCGTAATGCCGGAAGATAGACGGTTTCGTTGCCCTTCTTGATCGGGGTGCCGAGCGCGACCTTGATCGTTACCTGCTCCGGCTTGGTCGCTCCTTTGGTATCGAGCGTCAGGTAGCCCTCGCAGCCGCCGGGCTTGAACTGGCAGGCGGTGAGCTTCGTGCTCACCACCGTTCCTTCAGTGTTTTCCTGGCTGAATCCGACTGATGGCGTGAACCCAAGCAAGAATGCGATCGGCAGGCTTAAAGCAAGTTTTCTATACATGAGTTGTACTCCTTTTCTATTTCAATGAATTATCAACGCTCGCTCCGGGCTGCGTTTCCGGCGAGAGTCTTCCATCCTTGATATGCAGCACACGGTCGGCCATCCCGGCCAGCGACTCGGCATGCGTGACCACGAGGACCGTCCGCGTCGCGGCGATCTGCTTCAGCAGTTCGAAGATCACCTGGCCGGTCTTCGAATCCAGGTTTCCGGTGGGCTCATCGGCAAGGATGAGCCGTGGATTGTTGGCTTGCGCCCGTGCAATCGCAACGCGCTGCTGCTCGCCGCCCGAGAGCTCGCGCGGCCGGTGCGAGGAGCGCGCCGACAGATTCACCTGCTCGAGCAGGTCCGCCGCTCGGCGCTTGCGCTCGTCGGCGGCCACGCCGGCGAACTCCATCGGCAGCATCACGTTCTCCAGCGCGCTGAGGTTTGGAATCAGGTTGAAGCTCTGGAAGACGAAGCCCACCGTGTTGCAGCGAAAAGCAGTGAGGGCGGATTCCGGCAGCGTGTTGAGGAGCTGATCGGCCACGCGCACTTCGCCCGAGCTCGGGCGATCCATTGCGCCCATAAGGTGCAGCAACGACGATTTGCCGCTGCCGCTCGGACCCACGATTGCGGCCATGCCGCGCTCGGGCACCGAAAGATCGATGCCATCGAGCGCTTTCACGACCTGGTCGCCGCGCTGGTAGATCTTGCTGACCGCCCGCAGCTCGATCAAGGCGGCTGCGTTTGCAGTGGAATTCTTACTCATGTCGAATTGCCTCCATGGGCGAAAGTCTCACGATCTGTCGGATGCCCCACGCGCTTCCTGCGAGCGCCGCGAACACACTGGCTCCGATGAGTACCGCGAGGGTTGTCGTGCCAAATTTCGGCGTGAGCGACAGCGTGGCTGCGAGGCTGCTGTATTGCGCGGGAAGGAAAGGACTGACGCCCAAGCCGAAAACCAGTTGCGCTAGCGCTCCGCCCCAGAGTGCGAACAGCAGCGCTCCGGCCAGGGCGCCGATGGCGCACAGGAGCACGGCCTCGGTCAGGAAACTCGCGACGATTCCGGAGTCCGAGGCGCCGATCGCCTTCAGCGTGCCAATCTCCCACGCACGCTCGCGAACCACGAGCAGCATCACGAAGAAGACGACGAGGACCATCAGGACGGCCGAGAGCGCGATGCCGCTGTTGGCCAGACGTTGCACCGCCGCGGTCGCGGTGCTTTGAAACTCGGCGACGGTGGTGGGCGAGATGATATCTGCGACCTCACCAAGCATCGCCCTCAGTTGCCGCTCCACCGCCGGAAGGTTATCGGCGGAATCAGCCCGCACATAAAGCCATGAAATGCCCTCCGGTACGCCATAAGCCTGCCGGAAGGTGTCGAGGGGCATGAATATCTGCATGTCGCCGAATACATATCCGCTCGCATAAATCCCCACGACGGTGAGCGTCACGGCAGGGTTATCGAGAGCGAAGATCACTGGGTGGGTCCGCTTGAGGTCCAGCGTCAACGTTGCACGGCCAACGTCTTCGGACCTGATACCCGCCCATTTAGCGATGCCCTGACCCACAATCGCGATGCGTTTGCCGCGGTCTTCGTCGGTCAGGTCGCGGCCGAACAGGATCTTCGGGTTCCCCGCCTCTCCGTGCGACTCGAGGCGGCGCGTGTCCCTGGGATCGACGCCGACGACCATGGCGAAGTTGTGACCCTCGGTAGGCGTCATCGCGAGCAGATAAGGCTCCACTTTCGCGACGTGATCCACGCCTTTCACCTTCGCGAGCGCGTCCTGCGGCAGAATGTCTTCGTTACCGACCATGTTGACGTGGCCCATCGAGCCGCGCGCGCGCAACTGGAGGGTGTTATTCACGTTCTGCTTCAAGGTCTCGGTCTGCCGCTGCACAGCGTCGCCAATCGATTGCATCACGAGCAGCAGGAAAAACGGCGCCCCGATCAGGGCTGCCACAAGGACGAGGCGCAGCTTGCTCCGCCACAGGTTTCGCATTCCGATGCGCAGCATCGTCATACTGTTCTCCTCATTGCATCAACGGGACTTAAGCGCACACCTTGGAACACGGGATACAGGCTTCCGAGCGCGGCGAAGATCACCGAGCCGGCCAGAACGAGCAGCACCACGTTTCCGTCAAACGCGATCGGCACGCCGAGAATCCGGCTGATAAGTGGCGCGAACGGCAGCGCGAGAAGCAATGCGCCCACCGCGCCGAGCGCGCTCATGCCGAAGGCCTCCGAAAGAAACTGGAGCACGACTTCGCGATTGGACGCCCCGATCGCCTTAAGCGTGCCGATCTCGCGGACGCGCTCGCGCGTGCTGAGGACCATGACGAATACGGTGACCACGGCCCCGATCGCGAAGAGCAACACGGCCGCATACGCGCTCGACACGGCGAGCGTGCCCAGGGTCGTGCGGGCGGTCGAGACGGCCTCCGGGGCAGTGACGACGTCGGCTTCGTCCACCAGGCGCTCTTTCAGTTCCGCGACCACCCGCTCGACGTTGAACACTGCGTCCACGGTGACGAAGATCTTGGAGAGCTTCTTCCCGGGGTTGAAGGCCGCGCGGAACGCGTTGATCGGAACGAATACGTGGTTATCGCCGAAGTCATTCGCGGTGGTATAGATGCCCATGACCTTGAACGGCCGGCCGTTGAACACGATCTGCTTTTCCGCCCGCGCAAGCTCCGCGGGATCGGAAATGCCGAGGCGCTGCGCCGCATACAGGCGTCCGACGATGGCAACGTTCGAGTTCTCATCGTCTGACTGCAGATTGCGGCCGGCCACAATGCGGGCGTTCTCGTAGTCCACCTCGCCGATCGCGCGCAGTGCGGCGCCCGGGTGCAATCCGATCACCATCGCATAAGCGTTCTTCTTCGACGGATCGACTTCGGGTTTGTAGACGTACTCGTCGACACGGGCAAGATGCCCTGCGCTCGGGATTTTGCGGACCGTCTCGAACGTGTCGGTGGAAAAGTGCTCTTCGCCAATCGGATTGTCGCCGCCGAAACCGCCCGTGCCGAAGGCGCCGGCTTCCCGCAGCTCGATCAGTGTGCGCACGCGGCCTTCCATACTCGCGATCTGCTGGCGGCTTGCGAATGTCGCTTGCACCATCAGCGCGAGAAACGCCGTCACGAGAGACAGCAAAGCCACAACCACGACCGCCCTGGCTTTGTTTCTGAATGGGTTGATAAACCCTCGTCCGATCGCGCTCACGGTTACGCTCTGAAGTGCGTCATCACGCACTTCGTGCCTCGAATTGTCGTCGTGAACCTCATCGCGTTTTCAGGGTTTTTCATAAATAGTTCCAGAAGCCGTGATGCTTAAACAGTCCTTGCCGCGGTCTTCCGACAAGCATCGTCCCTGGTTCGTGAATTCCGCCGCACGTTGTTCGCATAGCTTGAAACACTCCAATAGCAAGCGGATTGCTTGATCAAACCGAGCCTGATTATGATTTGCCATGATGATCAAGACAACCATATCTTCGGCATAATTCCGCGCAAGATCGTCCTCGATCGATCCCACCTGACTCTCACGTCGCTTGCGCACTTGCGGTTGGGGGAGAGCCGCCCACGCTTCGCACGGCATTGAAAAACAGGGACGCCTTTCCCCACAGCGAGTTGAAGAATATCGCCGTAACGCTGCCGGCCATCGCGGCCATTGCCCACACCGGGTAGATCAGGCCCGTCGCGGCAACTGGGATGCCGATGCCGTTAAAGCAGAACGCGAGCACCACGTTCTGCACCATCTTGCGATAACCGCGGCGGCTGATGTCGCGGGCAACGAGAATCGATTCGAGACGATTGCCAAGAATAATGATGTCGGCGGACTCGATCGCGATGTCCGTGCCGCTGCCCATCGCGATGCCGACGTCCGCCTGCATCAGCGCGGGTGCGTCATTGATGCCGTCGCCGACCATCGCAACTTTGCCTGATTGCTGTAGCCGGCGGATGATTTCTGCTTTTCGGTCAGGCCGCACACCCGCGTACACTTCGTCGATGCCGGCCTCGCGAGCTACGCGGTTAGCCGCCCGTTCGTTGTCGCCGGTGAGAAGAATGGGCTTGATGCCGGCTTTGCGAAGCGCGGCTACTGTTTCGGCTGCGTCGGCGCGCAGGCGGTCGTCCAGCGCGATGATGCCGAGGGCGTTGCCGTTGCTCGCGACCGCGATCACGGTGCGCCCGAGTTCTTCCAATTCCTGAATACGGGAAGGAAGAGAACCCAATTCGACACCTTCGTCCTCTAAAAACTTCGGACTTCCAACCAGAATAGCGGCGCCCTCGATTCGAGCTCTTACTCCGCGACC
>Ga0080064_1003520_pt1 | contig 22405 bp, 17 predicted proteins | sample Subgrocontami54m_FD_69260 | JGI IMG/M metagenome (GOLD analysis project Ga0080064, IMG submission 69260) | Subsurface groundwater microbial communities from S. Glens Falls, New York, USA - GMW46 contaminated, 5.4 m (SPADES assembly) (version 2) ...
TCGCGGTGACTTCGCGCCCGATGAATGAGAGCGAGCGCAAGCTCGGCGCCACGGAAATGGAATATGCGCGCACGCCGTTCGTGTTCGCGGTTTCCACCAAGTCCAAAGTTACCGCGATTACCGCCGGGGACCTGGCCGACATCTACGCGGGCAAGAAGGTGACCTGGGCCGACGGCAGCCCGGTGCGCATCGTGCTGCGGCCGGTCAGCGACATCGATACCGAGATGGTCAAGGCCATCTCCCCGGCAATCCGGCAGGGGCTCGCGGCGGCGGAGGCGCGTCCCGGTGTACGGTTTGCGGTGAACGATCAGGATGCCGCCGGCGATCTGGAAAAAATCCCCGGTGCGATCGGACCGGGTTCGCTCGCGCTGATCGTGTCGGAGAAGCGCACGCTCAGGGCGCTGAAGCTCGACGGCAGGGAACCCACGCCGATGAACGTGGCCTCCGGGGCGTACCCGTATTACAAGCGCCTGTTCCTGGTGACCGGCACCAAGCGTACTCCGGCCGTTGAGCGCTTCGTCGCTTTCGTGCAGTCGCCTGCCGGGCGGAAGATTCTCGCCGCTAACGGGCAGTCGATTCCCTGAAACCCGCCGCGATGACTGTGCCAGCCGACGACAGAATCTCCCGGATCGTAAAGCGTTTGGCGCTCATGTTCGCCCTGTTGGTGGGGCTCGGCCTGCCGGCCGGATATTTCGGCCTGCAATACTCGAACCATATCAAGCACGTCGAACTTACGGCCCGGCTCAAAGCTCAAAGCCTCAGTGCCCTGGTCGCCGTCAACCCGGAGTTTTGGGTCTACCAGTTACAGCGCCTGGAAGAACTGCTGCTGCGGAATCCTCCGCAGCTGGTCGACGATCGCGCGACCATACGCGATGGCGCGGGCAATCTTCTCGTGGCCCTGGGCGCCCGGCCGCCCGCGCCGGTGATCGCCCGCTCGTCTCCGATTTACGATTCGGGACGGGTCGTCGGCGAGGTCAGGATTACACATTCGTATCGCGAGGTAGTGTTCGGTACGCTGATCGCGGCGCTGCTGGGTTTGCTGCTCGGCGTCCTGGTGTATGCCACGGTGCTCATCCTGCCATTGCGCGCGCTGCGGCGCGTGGCTGCCGCGCTGGTTCGTGAGTCGGCAGCGGTGAGCGCGAGCGCATCGCGCTACCGGGCATTAGCCGAAGCCGCCAACGACGCAATTATCACCGCCGACAGTGCAGGAACGATCGTGGGATGGAACCCGGCTGCCGAGCGGATGTTCGGCTACACCGCAGCCGAGGCCGTCGGGCAACCGCTGACCCTGGTGATACCGCCCCGATACCGGGACGGCCATCTCAACGGCATCAAGAGAATACAAGCCGGCGGCGAGCGGCGCGTGAGCGGCAGGTCCGTTGAACTGCACGGCCTGACCAAAGCAGGGCGCGAGTTCCCGCTCGAGCTTTCGCTATCGGAGTGGGAAGCGCCGGAAGGGAGGTTTTTCGCCGGCGTCATACACGATATCACCGAGCGCAAGCGGGTCGCACTGGCGCTGGCACGGCAGACAGACCTTTACCACATGCTCTCCCAGACCAACCAGGCGATCGTGCGCATCACGAGCCGCGAGGAGTTGTTTGCCGTCGTGTGCCGCGTCGCCGTGGAGCATGGCCGCTTTCGCTTCGCCTGGATCGGGTTGATCGGCGCTGAAGATCAACGCTTGAAACCGGTGGCCAGATATGGCGATGACGCCGGCTATATTGATGAGCTGGACGTCTTGGGGGATGCCGCGGGCGACACGAGACGCGGCCTTGCCGGGCGGGTACTGCTTTCCGGCACCTCCGTAATCAGCAACGACTTCCTCAATGATCCGGCAATGGCGCCGTGGCACGAGGCGGCGCGCCGCGCCGGCGTGGGCGCCTCGGCCAAGTTTCCGATTCGTGAAGGATCTGCCGTGATTGGCGCGATCAACGTTTACGCCGGCGAGCCGGGGTTCTTCACGAAGGATGTGCTGGAAACGCTCGACGAGATGGCGATCGATGTTTCCTTCGCGCTCGACAACTACGCACGCGAGGCTGCGCGAAGTAATGCGGAGAACGCGTTGCGCGAGGGTGAGGAACGCTACCGGCAGATGTTCGAGACGAATCCGGAGCCGATGTGGGTTTATGACGTGGAGACGCTGGCCTTCCTTGCCGTAAACGATGCGGCGGTGGCGCATTACGGGTGGCCGCGCGAGCAGTTCCTGGCGATGACCATCGCGGACCTTCGTCCCGCAGGGGATACGCCGGGCCTGCTTGATTACGCCTTCGCCGATAGCGGGAAGAAATTCCTGAAAAACGAAAGCGAGCGGCACCACCAAAAAGACGGTACGCCCATCGACGTCGAGATCACTTCCCACCTCATCGAATTCGATGGGCGGCGCGCCCGAATTGTGTCCGCACACGACGTCACCGAGCGCAAGCGGACGGAGCGGGTGCTGCGCGAGGCGGAAGAGCAGTTTCGCGGCCTGGTCGAGCAGTCGATCGCCGGCATCTACATCATCCAGGACGGCGCCTTCACCTACGTGAATCCGCGCTTCGCCGAGATTTTCGGCTACGGCTCAGCCGACGAACCGATAGGGCACGACGCATTATCGGTGATTGCCGAAAGCGAGCGCGCCACGGTGCAAGAGAACATCCGCAAGTGGCTTCAGGGAGACGCGCGCAGCATCAGCTACAGCACCACCGCGCTGCGCAAGGACGGCTCGACGATCGAGGCCGGTGTGCACGGAACCCGTGCGACCTACCGCGGCCGCCCGGCGATCCTCGGGATGGTTCAGGACATCTCCGAGAAAAAACGCGCCGAGGAACAAATCCAGCACTACGTCACCCAGCTCGAAAAAGCGTTCATGCGCACCGTGGAGGTGGCGACGACTTTAAGCGAGATGCGCGACCCGTACACCGCTGGCCACGAGCGGCGGGTGGCCGAGATCGCGGTGGCGATCGGCGCTGAACTCGGATTCGACGCGCGCCGGCAGGAGGGGCTGCGGGTCGCCGGCTACCTGCACGACATCGGCAAGATCAGCCTCCCGGCGGAGATTCTCAGCAAGCCCACGAAACTCTCCCGGATCGAGTATCAGATGATCAAGGGGCATGCGCAGGCGAGCTACGACATTCTGAAGAACGTGGGGTTTCCGTGGCCGGTGGCGGAGATCGCCCTGCAGCATCACGAGCGGATGGACGGCAGCGGCTATCCACAGGGCCTGAAGGGCGAGGCGATCCTGCTCGAAGCACGGATACTCGCGGTGGCCGATGTAGTCGAGGCGATGTCCTCGCACCGGCCGTACCGCCCGGGGCTGGGGATCGAGGCAGCGCTCGCCGAAATCGAGCGCGGTCGCGGCACCGCGTACGATGCGAATGTTGCGGACACCTGCCTGCGGTTGTTTCGCGAGAAGGGTTACACTATTGCGACCTAGATTTAGTGCAAGACCCCGTTCCCACGAAGGCAATCCATGATTTCCCCACCGCGGCCGCCGCCACCCAGTTTCCGCCTCGTGCGCTATTTCATCGTGGCGAGCCTCGCCGTATTTCTGCCGGTCGCGGCCACGCTGTTGTACTTCGATCTCCGGAAAAACGATTTTTTCAAGCAGGTGCAGCGGAACCGGGAGGCGCTCTTCGCCCGGATGCAGGACGGCTTCCTGGAGCGGCACGACTCGGCTGCTCCCGCCTACCTGCTGAAGGTGCACGAAGCGGGCAACGTCAACCTGGGGCGGTTGTTCGCGAATACACTGTGGGAGAAGGACGTTGCACCGCTGGTGGCCAGGGCGCAGAGCATCCCCGTCGATCGATGCCGCGCCATTGCCGACGTCAAGGATGCCGGCGGCAGGACCGTGCAGCCGCGCGAGAAGGAAGCCTGTTATACGGAGATCGGCAGGCAGATCATGGCGTTGCCGGAATTCCGGGCGCTCGACGCCAAGGTGTTCGAAACGGTGAAGAAAAGCACCGTGCTCAAGATCAAGGTGTGCGACCTGAGGGGGATTACGGTCTATTCGTCCGAGCACGACCAGGTCGGCGCAGACTATCTCGGCAACGTCGGCTGGCAAAGCGCCGTGGCCGGCAAGCCCGCGAGCCAGTTGACCCACCGCGGCAAGTTCAGCGCGTTCGAGGGCGAGGTTTCGGACCGCGACCTCATCAGCAGCTACCTTCCCGTAATGGCTCACGGCAGCGCAGAGCCCGTGGCGGTATTCGAAGTCTATTCCGACGTCACGCAGTTTCTCGAGCAGATCGATACTACCGCGGCGCAGATCCGCAAGCTGGGCGCCGAGAACCGCGCGCTATTGGAAGGGGCCGCCGCCGCGAACCGGGACAAGGTGGACGCGCGCGAAAACCTGATGCGTGCGATCGTCCTCGGACTCTTCGCGTTGCTCTACTGTGCGCTGTTCGTGATCGTGCGCAACGGCCAGCGCATCATCGACAAGCAGGACCTCGAGCGCGAGCGAATGATCGGAGCGCTGCGCGAGTCGGAGGAAGAGTTCCGTGCGATCTTCGAGAGCGTGGTCGACGGTATTCTGATTGTGGACGCCGGGACCGCGAAATTCCTGATCGGAAATCCGGCCATCTGCCGCATGCTCGGCTACACGCCCGAGGAGGTCGGCCGCCTTGGCATCCCGGATATTCACCCGGAGCAGGATTTGCCGCACGTCATGGAGCAATTCGAGAGACAGCGGCGCGGCGAATCCGAGATAGCCACGGACATTCCGGTGACACGCAGGGATGGTTCGGTGTTTTACGCCGACATCAAGTCCGCGCCCATCCGCCTCGGCGGCAAGGACTGTCTGCTGGGCGTGTTCCGCGATGTCACCGAGCGAAAGGCAATGGATGCCAAGCTACGCGATAGCATTGCGTTTCGCGAATTGCTGCTGCAGGCGATTCCGCTGCCGGTTTTTCACAAGGATGCCTTGGGACGCTATACCGGATGCAACCGTGCGTTCACCGAATTCATCGGCAAATCTGAAAACGATATCGTCGGAAAGACGGTGTACGAGGTGTCGCCGCAGAGTTTCGCCCAAGCTTACCGGGACAAGGATCTCGAACTGCTCGACGGCCCGGTTGGCATGCAGGTGTATGAAAGCCGCGTCATGCACGCCGACGGCACAGCCCACGATGTGATATTCCACAAGGCGCGTATTGTTGACAACGCGGGCAGGCCGACTGGAATTGTCGGCGCAATTACGGATATCACCGGGAACAGGCGGGCGCAGGAGGCGCTGCGGGAGAGCGAAGAGCGGTTCCGGGGCCTGGTCGAGCAATCGATCGCCGGCATCTACATCATCCAGGACGGCAAGTTCGCGTACGTCAATCCGCGCTTCGCCCAAATACGCGGCTACAGCGCCGCGGAAGAGATGATCGGCCTCGATCCCTTGCCCTTGATCGCCGAGAAGGACCGCGGCACCGTCGCGGAGAATATTCGCCGGCTGCTCGCGGGCGATATCCCGAGCGTCGACTACAGCTTCGTCGCGCTGCGCAAAGACGGCACGAGCGTCGAAGTCGGCGTGCACAGCGCCCTTGCGACCTACCGCGGCCGGCCCGCGATCATCGGACTGATGCAGGACATCTCCGAGAAAAAACGCGCCGAGGAACAGATCCAGCACTACGTCACCCAGCTCGAAAATGCGTTCATGCAATCCGTTGAGGTTGCAACGATACTGAGCGAGATGCGCGACCCGTACACCGCCGGCCACGAGCGGCGGGTGGCCGAGATCGCGGTGGCGATCGGTGCCGAGCTCGGATTCGACGCGCGCCGGCAGGAGGGGCTGCGGGTCGCCGGCTACCTGCACGATATCGGCAAGATCGCCGTTCCAGCGGAGATTCTTGCCAAGCCCACGAAGCTCACCCCGCTCGAGTATGAACTGATCAAAGGGCATGCGCAGGCGAGCCACGACGTGCTGAAGAACGTGGAGTTTCCGTGGCCGGTGGCGGAGATCGCCCTGCAGCATCACGAGCGGATGGACGGCAGCGGCTATCCGCAGGGCCTGAAGGGCGAGGCGATCCTGCTCGAAGCACGGATACTCGCGGTGGCCGATGTAATCGAGGCGATGTCCTCGCACCGGCCGTACCGCCCGGGGCTGGGGATCGAGGCCGCGCTCGCCGAAATCGAGCGCGGGCGCGGTACCGCGTACGATGCGAATGTTGCGGACACCTGCCTGCGGCTGTTTCGCGAGAAGGGCTACGCCATTCCGGCCTGAACACGTTGTACGTTTCTGGGTGTAGGGCGCAGCTGTAGGGCGCAGATTCATCGCGCCGTCGGGAGTGGTTGCGTGCATTTTACGGCGAGATCGGCGGGATCGGCGCGATGAATCTGCGCCCTACGGCGATGGCGGTTAGCGCCAGGTGCGCGCGGACTGAATGACCTTCACACCTTCGTCTTGTGTTTGTATTCGCACGAATCGTTGATCAGGCACGTTGGGCACTCCGGCCTGCGCGCCTTGCACACGTAGCGCCCGTGCAGGATCAGCCAGTGGTGCGCGTGCTGTCTGAATTCATCAGGAACGAATTTGAGCAGCTTCTGCTCGACTGCGAGCACGTCCTTGCCGGGCGCAATCCCGGTGCGGTTGGCGACGCGGAAGATGTGCGTGTCGACCGCAATCGTCGGCTCGCCGAAGGCGACGTTGAGGATCACGTTGGCGGTCTTGCGGCCGACTCCCGGAAGTTGTTCGAGCGCTACGCGTGTTGCCGGCACCTCGCCGCCATGGCGTTCGAGCAGCAGCCGGCAGGTCGCGATGATGTTTTTCGCCTTGGTGCGGTAGAGGCCGATACTCCTGATGTAACGCTCCAGCCCTGCCGCGCCGAGCGCGAGGATGGCCTGCGGTGTGCGTGCAGCCTCGAACAGCTCGCGGGTGGCGAGATTGACGCTTTTGTCGGTGGCTTGCGCCGACAGCACGACCGCCACCAGCAATTCGAACGGCGAGCGGTATTCGAGCTCGCTCGCCGGATGCGGATTGGCGGCGCGCAGGCGGCTGAAAATCGCGTGGCGCCGGGCGGGATTCATCTCAATCCCCCGGCGCTTTTCGCTGCGCGAGTCGTTGCCGGGCGCGTTCGATGGCGCGCTGCACCGTCTGCTCTTTGGAAACCGCATTCGCCGCGTCCGTGCCGGGGCCTGCAACGCGCGCGGCGCGCCGCTCGCGTTGCAGGCGCATAGTACGCAATTCGTAGCGCCGCCGCGCGCGCTTGGCGGCAAGCCGGCGCTCGGTGCGCGTGGGTTGCGCGCCGGTTTCCACCATGCGGATGCAATCGACCGGGCACGGCGGCAGGCACAGCGCGCAGCCGGTGCACTCGCGCGCGATCACGGTATGCATCAGTTGCGCCGCGCCGACGATGGCATCGAACGGGCACGCCTCGATGCACAGCGTGCAGCCGATGCAAAGCTGCTCGTCGATCACCGCCACGGTCTGCGGCCTGGTCACGCGAGCGCTTCGGGGGCGGAAACGTAAGGACGACCGACATCGGCCGCGAGATCGCGATGGGTGACGTGGCCGGCGTGCACCTGCAGTCCGCTGCGCAAACCCGCATCGGCGGCAAGCGCTGCGCGCAAACCGAGCGAGGCGACTTCGACCGCGTACGGCAACGTTGCCTGAGTGAGCGCGAGCGTCGCGGTGCGCGCGACCGCCGAGGGCATGTTCGGCACGCAGTAATGGACGATGCCTGACTCGACGTAAACCGGATTCGAGTGCGAAGTCGGGCGCGAAGTATCGGCGATGCCACCCTGGTCGATGCCGACGTCCACGATGACCGAACCGGGCCGCATCTGCTCCAGATCGGCACGGTGAACGAGCTTGGGAGAGAGTTTCCCCGGCAGTAACACCGCGCCGATCACGAGATCGGCGTCGCGGACCAGCGCCTCGATCGAGTGCGGGTTCGAGATCCCCGTCTTGAGCCGCGCGCCGAATACGGTTTCGAGCTGGCGCAGCCGCTCGGCATCGCGGTCGAGCACTGTCACGTCGGCGCCCATGCCAATTGCGATTTTCGCGGCGTTCATCCCGACGATGCCGCCGCCGATGATCACTACCCTGCCGGGTGCGACCCCCGGCACGCCTGAAAGCAGGATGCCGCTGCCGCCGTTCGCCATCTGCAGCGCCCACGCGCCGACCTGGGGCGCGAGCCGTCCCGCGATTTCCGACATCGGCGTGAGCAGCGGCAGGCTGCCGCCGGCTGCCGTCACCGTTTCGTAGGCAACACAGCTCACGTTGCGCTCGAGCATCGCCGCGAGCAGCGCCGGGGCGGGAGCGAGATGCTGGTAGCAGAACAGAATCTGGCCGGGATGGGTCAGCGCGAATTCGGCCGGCTGCAGTTCCTTCACCTTGATTACCAGATCGGCCGCATAGACTTCCGCTGCGCTCGCGACGATCTGCGCGCCGGCGGCGCGGTATGCCGCATCGTCGAGACCCACGGCGGCGCCGGCGCGCGTTTCGATCCCCACTTCGTGGCCGGCGGCAGCGAGCACGTGCGCGCCCGCGGGGGTGAGCCCGACCCGGTACTCGTGGTTCTTGATTTCCTTCGGCACGCCGATACGCATGGCGTCATTTTACCCCGCCGCGCGGCCGGTTTGACCCGGCGTGGCGCTCATGATAGAACTTGGCCCTACCTGGCTGACGGATCGAGGGCAGAGGCCTTTGGACAAACGAGTCGAGCAAGTCGTGCAGATGGCCGCGATTGCGGTGCTGGTCATCGGCTGCCTGCTGGTGCTGCAGCCGTTTGTAACCGCGCTGCTGAGTGCCGCGATTGTGAGTTTCTCAACGTGGCCGATATACAAGTGGTTCGAAGGCAGGCTGGGCGGCAGGCGCTGGCTCGCGGCACTGGTCATGACGCTGTTCCTGATCGTGATCATTGTGCTGCCGCTCGCGTGGCTCGCGCTGACCATCGCCGACTCGGTCGCGCCGGCGATAGACGAGTTGCGCGAGTTTTTCGCCGCAGGATTGCCCGGCCCGCCGGACTGGCTCGTCAGTATTCCGCTGATCGGCGACACTCTCGACAGCGGGTGGCGCGAGCTCACGGCCAGCAAGGCCGTACTCAATGAAACCCTGCGGAAGTTCATGCAGCCGGCGCGCGAAGGATTGCTGCAATTCGGGTTGATCGTCGGCGAAGGCGTGTTGCAGTTGAGCCTGGCTGCTTTCATCGGCTATTTTTTCTATCGTGACGGCGAGGCGCTGGTGGCGGCGGCGCGGGTCGGGGCCGGGCGCATTGTCGGCACATTGATGCCCGACCTGTTCCGCACGGTGGGCGGAACCATCAAGGGCGTGGTCTACGGATTGCTCGGCACCGCGATCGTGCAAGGAGTGGTGGCGGCCATCGGTCTCATGATCGCAGGCGTGCCGGCCCCGGTGCTGCTCGGCACTGCGACGTTCTTCCTGTCGTTGCTGCCGATCGGCCCGCCGCTGGTTTGGGGCGGCGCGACCGCCTGGCTCGTCTTTCAGGACCAGCTCGGCTGGGCGGTATTCATGGCGGTCTACGGGTTTTTTGCGATCAGCGGCATCGACAACGTGGTCAAACCGCTGCTGATCAGCCGCGGCAGCAGCCTGCCGTTTGTGCTGGTGTTTCTCGGCGTGTTCGGCGGCGTGATCGCATTCGGTTTCGTTGGCATTTTCCTCGGTCCGACGCTGCTTGCGGTCGGGCTTGCGCTCGCGCAGCGCTGGACGCGTCCGGCCGAGCCCCCGCCGCAGTCAGCCTGAAATGAAAGTCCTTTCCCCACCCGACGAACCGCAACGGCTCGCGAAGCAGACGCGCGGCAAGGCCAAAGGTGACCGGCTGCCGCAGGCCGTGGCGAACTCGCGCCGCGCGCTGCTGCGAGTGCTGGAGCACCAATGGGAAACGGAATATCAGTTGCGCCGCAGCGAAGCGCTGCTCAATGAAACCCAGGCTCTCGCCAAAGTCGGCGGCTGGGAATACGACGTGGGCTCAGGCCGTGTCCGATGGACGGACGGAACGTTCGGCATCTACGGGCTGCCCCGCGATTACGATCCCTGTAACTGGCAACAGAACCTGGAGTTATTCCCGCCGGCCGAGCGAGTCCGGCTTGCAGGAGCGTTTCAACGCGCAATCAAGGACGGCGAGCCGTATGACCTCGAACTGCGGTTCGTCGCCGCCGATGGGCGCAAGCTCTGGATTCGGACCATCGGACAGGTGCAGTCCGAGGAAGGCAGAGTCGTCCGCGTTTTCGGCAACGTCATCGACATCACCGAACGCAGACGTGTCGAACGCGAGCTGCAGCACAAAACGGAACTGGCACAGTTGCTCGAACAGCTGGCGCGCGCGGCGAGCGAGGCCGTTTCGCCGGAAGCGGCAATGCAAATGTGCCTGGCGCGCATCTGCGAACACGGCAAGTGGGCGCTGGGCCGCGTCGCCAGGTTTGCGCCGGGGTTTGTGCGCCATAGGCCGGAGCACTCGCAGTGGTTTTGCACGGACCCCGCGCGGTTTGACACCTTCATGCGCCTCTCCGAAGGCTTCGAGCACAAGCCCGGGGCCAGCAGGTTTTTCGGCCTGGTCTTGCACGAACGCCGTTCGATCTGGCTGCCGGACCTGATGGCGCTCGATAATCCGCCCTCCGGCCGATTAATGACGGCAGCCGAAGCCGGCCTCAATGCAGCGTTCGCTTTCCCGGTCATTGTCAGGGGAGACGTCATCGCCGTGCTTGAGTTCTTCGCCACCGAAACGCGGCAGCCGGATGCTCTGCTTATCGAGGGAATCGGCGGGCTCGCCAGCCAGTTTGCGCGCATGATCGAGCGCAGTGCCGCCGATGAGGCGCGCGCGCGGCTCGCGGCGATTGTGGAAAACTCGAGCGACGCCATCACCGGGCGCGCGATCGACGGCACGATAACCTCGTGGAATGCCGCGGCCGAGCGCATCCTGGGCTATACGGCAGCCGAAGCGATCGGCCGCAAGCTGATCGAGATCCAGCCGCCCGAGCTGCGCGAGCTGGCCGCCAGGCGGCGCAAGCTGATTCTGGCCGGCCGGCCGGTGAGGAACGCCGAAACGGTGCGCGTGGCCAAGGATGGCCGCCGCCTCGACGTCACGCTCAGCGTATCCCCGATCCGGGACGGCAGCGGCAACATCATCGGCACCGCGACCATCATGCGCGACATCACCGGGCGCAAACAGGCCGAGCAGGCGCTGCGCGACTACGCCGGGCGGCTGCAGGGCCTGTCGCAACGCCTGGTCGCCACCGAAGAAACCGAGCGGCGCAAGATCAACCGCGAGTTGCACGATCGCGTCGGCCAGAATCTTGCCGCACTCAATATTCAACTCAACATCATCCGCTCCAAACTTCCGCAGAAATCGCTGCGCGCGGTCAATTCCCATCTCCAGGCAACGCAGGCGCTGCTCGAAGAAACGGCGGCGCATGCCCGCAACGTGATGGCTGACCTGCGCCCGCCGGCGCTCGACGACTATGGCTTGCTGGCGGCGTTGCGCAGCTACGTCGAGTCCGTCGCGGCGCGCGTCATCGCGCCGATTGCCGTGCACGGTGACGATCTCGCGCCCCGTTTGCCGCTCGATGCCGAGATATCGCTGTTTCGAATTGCGCAGGGGGCGATCGCCAATGCCATCCAGCACGCGCGCGCGCAGCGCATCGAGGTTACGCTTGCCGCGACTTCCGGACAGGTGACGCTCACCATCGCGGACGATGGCGCCGGTTTCGACCCGCAGCACGTCGTGCCGGCGCGCCCGAGCTGGGGACTCACCATCATGCAGGAGCGGGCTGAAGCGATCGGCGCGCGGCTCACGGTGGAGTCCGCGCCTGGCAAAGGTACGCGGGTGTGCGTCGCGATCGGGCGTCCGGCATAGCGCCATGAAGATCACGGTATTGCTTGCCGACGATCACGCGGTGGTGCGCGACGGCCTGCGGGTGCTGCTGCAGCAGTCCGCGGACATCCGGGTCGTGGGTGAGGCGGCGGACGGCCGCGACGCGGTGCAACTGGCGCAGGAACTCAGGCCCGACGTCGTGATCATGGACATTACGATGCGCGAATTGAATGGCATCGAGGCGGCGCGCCTGCTGCGCGAAAACTGCCCGGCAACCCGCGTCGTCATGCTCTCCATGCACTCCAACTCCGAGCACGTGTTCCGCGCGCTCGAGGCGGGCGCTTCGGGTTTCGTCGTCAAGGAGTCAGCGGGCGAGGAAGTGGCGGCAGCGGTGCGCGCGGCACACGCCGGACAGCGTTATCTTTCCCGCGCTATCGCCGCGCTCGAGTCAACCCTGCAATCCCGTTCCGGCCGCGCGAGTCCGCTGGACAGCCTGAGCGCGCGCGAGCGCGACGTGCTGCAACTGGTGGCCGAGGGACGCACCAGCGCCGAGATTGCCGCGACCATCAGCCTTTCACCCAAGACAATCGAGACCTACCGCGTGCGGCTGATGAAAAAACTCAGGGTGAACAGTGTCGCGGATCTCGTAAAGTTCGCGATCGAGCACGGCCTGACCCCGTCCACCTAGTCGCGCGCGAGCGGCTGCCAGCGGCCGTCGATCAGTCCCTGCATCGGCTGAAAGTTGATCTTGTAGGCCATCTTGCGGCTTTGCGCGATCCAGTAACCGAGATACAGGAACGGCAGGTCGAGCTTCACGCACTGGTCGATCTGCCACAGGATGTTGAAGGTGCCGAAGCTCGCGGCCCTGATTTCCGGATCGTAGAAGGTATAGACCGACGACATCCCATCCTGCAGTTGGTCGAGGATGCTGACCATGCGCAGCACGCCGTGCTCGCGGAACTCGACGAGCCGCGTGTCGACGTTGCTCTGCAGCAGGAAATGGCGGTATTGCTCGCGGCTGTCCTGGTCCATGCCGCCGCCCGCATGCCGCGTCGACTGATAGCCCAGATACAGCGCGTAATGCTCCGGGCTGTATTTGAGGTCAAGTATCCCGGCCTCGAGCGCGGCGTGGTTTTTCCACACGCGGCGCTGGGTGCGGCTGGCCCGGAATTCCGCGGCAGGAATACGCACCGGTACGCAGGCGCGGCAATGATCGCAGTAAGGGCGGTAGGTGAAAGCACCGCTGCGGCGGAAGCCGGCCTTGACCAGCCCGCCGTAGACCGGCGCGTCGATCAGATGGCTGGGAGTAGCGACCTGCGAGCGCGCCATCCGGTCCGGCAGGTAGCTGCACGGATAAGGCGCGGTCGCGTAGAACTGCAAAACCGACAGCGGAAAATCATTGAGCAAGGTCATCGTCTAGTTGCCAGCACCCGGTTCGACCTGCACAGTTTACCAACTCCTGCAGCTTTCGCATAAAGCCGGCGCGCGCAATTGCGCGCGCGCCGACCGATGCCAGGTGCCCGGTATGCACCTGGCAGTCGATCATGCCGAAACCCCAGCGCTCGAGCTGGCGCACCAGATGCACGAGCGCGATCTTTGACGCGTCGTCCGCGTGCGTGAACATCGATTCGCCGTAGAACACGTGGCCGAGCGCGACGCCATAGAGCCCGCCCGCGAGTTCGCCATCGATCCAGGTTTCGACCGAGTGCGCGTGACCCTGCTCGTGCAGCGCGCAGTACGCGGTGAGCATGCCGGCGCTGATCCAGGTGCCCTCCTGTTGCGGCCGTGGTTCGGCACACGCCTGCATGACCGCGCGAAAGCTCGTGTCGGCGCGCACTTCGTAGTCGCGGTTGCGCAGCGTTTTCCTGAGCGAGCGCGATACTTTCAGCTCGGCGGGAAACAGCACCATGCGCGGATCGGGGCTCCACCACAGTATCGGTTGTCCGGGGTTGAACCACGGAAAGATGCCGTGCCGGTAGGCGTCGATCAGGCGCGCGGCCGACAACTCGCCGCCCGCGGCGAGCAGCCCGTTGGGCTCCGCGAGCGCCGCGGTCACCGGCGGAAACGGCTCATCGGGGCGCAGCCAGTGGATCATGAGCCGTATTCTACCCAAGAGCGCTTCCAGGAATTCGTCATGCCGGGCCTGACCCGGCATCCAGACGTTTGATTTAGGTCAAGAGGGCTTGCGACGGCCGCCCCTAACATAAATTATGGATCCGGGATTGCCAACGGCCGGCGAGCTGGCCACGGCGCGTGACGCCGGCCTCTGCTATCACTGCGGCCTGCCGCAGCGGGGCGGCGGCCATTTCAGCATTGAAATCGATGGCGTCGAGCGCGCGCTGTGCTGCGCCGGGTGCCAGGCGGTGGCGCAAATCATCGTCGACCACGGCCTGACTTCGTACTACCGCCATCGCAGTGCGCTGCCGGCGCGCGAGGATGCGGTGCCGCCGGCCGTGCGCGGGCTCGGAGCCTACGACGTTCCCGCGGTCGAGCGCGCGGTGACGCGCGACGCCGGCAACCATGTGCGCGAGGCGGCGCTGATGCTCTCAGGCATCACCTGTGCCGCGTGTGTGTGGCTGATCGAGCAGCGCGTCACGCGCATGCCGGGCGTGCTCGGCATCGATATCAATTACGCGACCCACCGCGCGCAAGTGCGCTGGGACACGCACCGTGCGCGGCTTGCCACGATACTGGAGGCGATTGCCGCGCTCGGCTATCGCGCGTCACCGTACGACCGCGCGCGCGCCGAGCACGCGCGCGCGAGCGAACGTGACGGAGCGCTCGCGCGGCTGTTCGTGGCGGGATTCGGCATGATGCAGGTCATGATGTACCTGGTGCCGATGTATCTGACCAACGGCGAAATGACGGCCGACATCGAACAGCTGATGCGGGTCGCGAGCTTGATGCTGACGCTGCCGGTGGTGCTGTATGCCGCGGCGCCGTTTTTCGCCGGGGCGTGGCGCGATGTCCGCGCGCGTCACCTCGGCATGGACGTGCCGGTCGCACTCGGCATAGGCGCGGCGTTTGCGGCGAGTGTCGCCGCCACCCTCGGCCGCAGCGGCCCGGTCTATTACGACTCGGTCACCATGTTCGTGTTCTTGTTGCTCGCAGCGCGCTACCTCGAAATGACGGCGCGCGCGCGCGCGGCGATGACCCAGGAGCAACTCGCGCAGCAGGCGCCCTCCGTGGCCGAACGTTACGCCGTGTGGCCCGGCTCCGATCTGGCTGAGGTGGTGGCAGCAGCCAGTTTGCGTGTCGGCGATCATCTGCGGGTGCGGCCGGGAGCGCTGATACCTGCCGACGGGGTGGTGGTCGACGGCGTGAGCGAGGTCGACGAGCGGCTGCTGACCGGTGAGTCGCGGCCACAGCCAAAGCGTGCAGGCGATGCGGTGACCGGCGGCTCGCTCAATGTCGGCAACCCGCTGGTGATGCGCGTGTCGCGTGTCGGAGCCGATACCGTGCTGGCCGGCGTGCTGCGCCTGCTCGACCGCGCGGCGGGGGAAAAGCCGCGCATCGCGCGCGTTGCCGACGAGGTGGCGCAGTATTTCGTGCTGGCGCTGCTGGTGACCGCCGCAATGGTCGCGGCAGTGTGGATCCAGCTTGATGCCGCGCGCGCATTGTGGGTGACGGTCGCGGTGCTGGTGGTGAGCTGCCCGTGCGCATTGTCGCTTGCCACGCCCACGGCGCTGGCGGCGGCGAGCGGCGCGTTGCATGCGCATGGTGTGCTGATCACGCGCGGCAACGCGCTCGAAGGTTTGGCACGCGCCACGCATTTTGTGTTCGACAAAACCGGCACGCTGACGACCGGAATCATGCGGCTGGCAGCGGTGATGCCGCTGCGCGGCGCCGCGCGCGACGAATGCCTCGCGCTTGCCGCCGCGCTCGAAGCCGGCTCCGGACATCCGATTGCGCGTGCGCTTGCCGCCGCCGCGCCGGAGTCGCCCCGCCCTCGTTGCAGCGAGGTAAGCAGTAGCGCCGGCAGCGGCGTCGAAGCGGTGGTCGATGGCCACCGCGTGCGGCTCGGCGCTCCGCAGTTCGTGGCGGAACTGCATGGCCAGCCGCTGCCAGGCGAACTCGAGTCGGTGGCGGACGACCTGACGGCAGTGGCGCTGGGCGACGAGCGCGGCTGGATTGCGCTGTTCACGCTGGACGACCCGTTGCGGCTACCGGCGCGCCGGGTGGTGCTCGAACTTGTGCGGATGGGAAAAGAGGTGCATCTGCTGTCGGGAGACCGGCCGCAGATTGCAAGCCACGTGGCGGGAGCGCTGGCCATCGCTAACGTGCGAGGCGGTGCCACGCCGCGCGATAAGCTCGATTACGTTCAGAATCTGCAGCGCGGCGGCGCGGTGGTCGCGATGGTGGGCGACGGCGTCAACGATGTGGCGGGACTTGCCGCGGCGCAGGTGTCGATCGCGATGGGATGCGGCACCGACATCGCGTGCAGCGCGAGCGACGTGATCCTGCTGGCGGGCCGTCTCGACGCGTTGCTGACGGCGGTGCGCACGGCGCACCGCACGCTGCGCGTGATTCGCCAGAACCTGACATGGGCATTTGCGTATAACATGATCGCGGTACCGCTGGCGGCCTGCGGTTACGTGACGCCATTGATCGCCGGTGCCGGCATGGCGGCGAGTTCGCTGCTGGTGGTTGCCAATGCGCTGCGGCTGTTGCGCCCTGCGCCGGTGCACGCGGGCGCGACGCCGGCGGTGCCGGCGATCGATGCGAGGTGAGCGATGGAAATCGTCTATCTGTTGGTGCCGTTGAGCCTCGTGCTCGCCTTCCTGATCGCAGGCGTGTTCTGGTGGGCGATCCGGCGCGGGCAGTTCGATGACCTGGAAGGACCGGCGCACCGCATCCTGATGGATGACGACCGCTCCGGCAGAGGATGACTGACGTTGTCACCGGCCATGACTGATAGCAATTCAAACCAGGCGGCACCGCGCGATTCGGCGCTTGCCATCATCAGGGAAGAGCATCGCATGCTCCGCAGCGTGATGCATGCGCTGGAGCAGGTGGTGCAGGAAATGCTCACCCGCCACGCCGACGCCGACCACGCGTTGATCGCGTGCATGCTGTATTACATCGACGATTTTCCCGAGCGTTGCCATCATCCGAAGGAGGACGAGTATCTGTTCCGGTTGCTGCGCGAGCGCACCTCAAGCGCGGACGCATTGCTCGACGAACTGCAGGCCCAGCACGTGCGCAGCGCGCAGATGATGGCCTATCTGCAGCGGTCCTTCGTGCATTATCTCGGCGGGGCTCCCGACGGCCTGCGGCATTTTTCCGATGCGGTCGTGTCGTATGCGGCGTTCCTGTCGGACCACATGGAGCAGGAGGAAGGGCGGGTGTTGCCGCTGGCGGAGCAATACCTGCTGTCCGCCGACTGGCAGGCGATCGATGCCGCGTTCCGGTTCAATCAGGACCCGCTGGGCGGCGAACAATTACAGCAGCAGTTCGCCAGACTGAGGCAGCGCATCGCCAACCTGCTGCCCCGCAAGCTCAAACCGCATTGAGCGCGATGCCATGCGCGCCGTGCATCCCAGAACATCCGCATTCGAGGCCTGATGAGACTGTCCGCATTGATCACAATTGCCCTGTGCGCCCTGCTGGAGGCACATGCGGCGCAGGATCTCAAGACCGGGGTCATCGCCTACCGCGAGGTGGATCAGCTCTACAGCGTTGACGGCGTGGTCGAGGCGGTGAAGCAATCCACCGTCGCGGCACAGATCCCGGGCCGCATCGTTGCGATCAACGTCGACGTTGGCGACCGCGTGAAGAAGGGCGAGGTGATCGTGCGCATCGACGAGCGTGAGGTCGCCGATGCCTACGCCGGCAGCCAGGCGCAGATCGCGCAGGCGCAGGCGGCGCTGCGGAACGCGCAATCGGTTTACGAGCGCACGCGCCAGCTGTTCAGTCAGAAGTTCATGAGCCAGGCCGCGCTCGACAAGGCGCTTGCCGATTATAAGGCGGCGCAGGCGCAACTCGAGGCGGCGGTGGCGCTCGGCAGCCAGGCGGCGACGGTTAAAGGCTTCGCGGCAGTGATTGCCCCCTATAGCGGCGTGGTCGCGCAGCGCCACGTCGAGCTTGGTGAAATGGTGACACCCGGCAAGCCGCTGATGACGGGCTTCGATCCGCGCGATCTGCGCGTGGTGGCGACTATTCCGCAAGACAAGCTCGGTGCAGTGAGGAAAAGCGGCGCGGCGCGCATTGAATTTCCGGCGCTTGCAAAGACGCTCGCGGGCGGCAGCGTTACGTTCCTGCCGGCGGCCGATGCGCAGACCCATACCACGCGCGTGCGCGTGAACCTGCCGCAGAGCATCGCCGGCGCCTATCCCGGCATGTTCGCGCGCGTGCATTTCATCACCGGACGCGTGCAGAAGCTCGTGATTCCGGCGGCGGCGGTGGTGCGGCGCAGTGAGCTCACCGCGGTCTATGTGGTGGGCGACGGAGGCGGGGTCAAGTTGCGCCAGATCCGGCTCGGCGAGGCTGCGGGCGAGGCCGGCATCGAGGTGCTCGCCGGTTTGAGCCCCGGTGACAGGATTGCGCTCGAGCCCGCGCAAGCGGCACTGCTCGCGACCGGGGCCGCAAAATAAATGGTCGACCGCCGAGGTGGCGGCGACCGGCAAATCATGGGTATCTCGGGCCGCATCACGCAATTCTTTCTGCAATCGCAGCTGACGCCGCTGATCGCACTGGTGGCGTTGCTGCTCGGGCTTTTCGCGGTGGCGGTGACCCCGCGCGAGGAAGAGCCGCAGATCAACGTGACCGTCGCGAACGTCTACATCCCGTTTCCGGGTGCATCCGCCGCTGACGTCGAAAGCCTCGTCGCCACCCCGGCCGAGCAGGTGGTATCGCAGATTTCGGGTATCGAGCACGTGTTTTCGGTATCGCGGCCGGGGCTCGCGATCCTCACCGTGCAGTATAAAGTCGGGCAGGACCGCATCCAGGCGTTGGTGCGGCTCTACGACACGCTGTCGGCCAACCGCGACTGGGTGCCGCCCGAACTGGGCGTGGGCGACTTCACCGTCAAGCCGATGGGAATCGACGACGTGCCGATCGTCGCGCTCACGTTGTGGACCGCCGACCCGGCGCGCGGCGGCTACGAGCTGCAGCAGGTCGCGAACGCCGCCGAAATCGAATTGAAGCGCGTACCCGGCACGCGCACGGTGACCACCATCGGCGGTGCGGGCCGCATGGTGCGCGTGCTGCTCGATCCCGAGCGCCTCAACGCCTACGGCATCGCGGTGCCGGAACTCAGACGTGCGCTCGCCGCCGCCAACAGCGCGCAGCCTGCCGGCAAACTGACGCAAGACAATCGCGAAATCAGGGTCGATGCAGGACAATACTTCGGCTCGGCGGATGACGTGCGCCGCCTGGTCATCGGCACGCGCGAGCGGCAGCCGGTGTATCTCGACGATGTTGCCGTCGTCGTGGACGGCCCGGAGCAGCCGCGCCACTACGTGAGCTACGGCGCCGGAGCGGCCGTGCCGGACGGTGCCGCGCGCGGCGGTTTCCCGGCCGTGACGATCGCGGTGTCGAAGCAGCCCGGCACGAACGCGGTCGACATCGCCGGGCAGGTCGTGCAGCGCGTCGCGCAGTTGCAGGGCACGGTAATTCCCGAGGGTGTCAACGTGGCGGTGACGCGCAATTACGGCGTGACTGCCAACGACAAGGCGCAGAAGCTGATCCAGAAGCTTGTCTTCGCGACATTGTCGGTGGTGGCGCTGGTGTTCTTCGCGATCGGCTGGCGCGAGGCGCTGATCGTCGGCATCGCGGTGCTGCTCACGCTCGCGGCGACGTTGTTCGCTTCATGGGCATGGGGTTTTACGCTCAATCGCGTTTCGCTGTTCGCGCTGATCTTTTCGATCGGCATCCTCGTCGACGATGCCATCGTGGTCGTTGAAAACATCCACCGAAGGCGCCAGCTCGACGCACTGCCGGCGGCGGAGTCTATTCCGCTCGCGGTAGACGAGGTCGGCGGCCCGACCATACTCGCGACGCTGACCGTGATCGCGGCGCTGCTGCCGATGGCGTTCGTGAGCGGGCTGATGGGGCCGTACATGAGCCCGATTCCGATCAATGCGTCGATCGGTATGCTGATTTCGCTGGCGATCGCTTTCATTGTGACGCCGTGGCTGGCGCTGCGGCTGCTCGCGCCGCACTCGGCGGCGCAGGGCGGAGAAGACGCAGAGGGCAGGTTGCTCAAGTTGTTCCGCTGGCTGCTCACGCCGTTTCTGAACCGCGGGGCCGGGCGTGGCCACCGCTACCAGCTGCTGGCCGGAATCCTGGTGGCGATCCTCGGTGCCGCAGGGCTCGCCGCGCTCGAGCTGGTGGTGCTGAAGATGCTGCCATTCGACAACAAATCCGAGTTCCAGATCGTGGTCGATCTGCCGGCGGGGACCGCGCTCGAGCAGACCGTGCGCGTGCTGCAGGAGATCGGCGGCTATGTCGCGACCATTCCGGAGGTCACCGATTACCAGACCTATGCCGGCACCGCCGCGCCGATCAATTTCAACGGCCTGGTGCGCCAGTACTACCAGCGTGCGGCACCGGAGCAGGGCGACCTGCAGGTCAATCTCGTCGACAAGCATTATCGCGACCGCAAAAGCCACGAGATCGCGCTTGCCGCGCGGCCGCGGATCGAGGCGATCGGCGCGAAGTTCAACGCGCGCATCAAGGTAGTCGAGGTGCCGCCCGGGCCGCCGGTGCTGGCGCCCATCGTCGCCGAAGTCTACGGTCCCGACTACGCCGGGCAGATCGCGGTCGCGCAGCGCGTGCGCGAAGTATTCGGCGCAACCCCCGACATCGTCGACGTCGACGACAGCGTCGAGGCAGACGCGCCCAGGGTCGTGCTGCGCGTCGACCGCAACAAGGCGGGGCTCGCGGGCGTCACGCAGCAGGACGTCGTGAATACGATCCGCATCGCGCTCGGCGGGGACAACGTGACCGCGCTGCGCACCGGGGCCGCCAAGTACGCGATCCCGGTGCGCCTCACGCTGCCGCCCGAGCGTGGGACGACGCTCGAGGCGGTGCTCAAGCTGCAGGTACGCTCGCAGGACGGCGCGCTGATTCCGCTCTCGGAGCTGGTGCAGTCCGTGGCGACGCGCCGGGAGCGCACGATTTACCACAAGGATCTGCTGCCGGTGGTCTACGTCGTCGGCGACATGGCGGGCAAACTCGACAGCCCGCTCTACGGCATGTTCGCGATGCGCTCGCAGCTCAGCGGCGAGTCGTCCGCCGCCGGCGGCACGCTCAGGGAATATTTCATCCGCCAGCCGGAGACTCGCTACGCGCAGTATGCGTTCAAGTGGGATGGCGAATGGCAGGTCACCTACGAGACGTTCCGCGACATGGGGATCGCCTACGCGGTCGGGCTGGTGCTGATCTACCTGCTGGTCGTCGCGCAGTTCAAGTCGTATCTGACGCCGCTCGTCATCATGGCGCCGATTCCGCTGACCGTGATCGGCGTGATGCCCGGCCACGCGGCGCTCGGCGTGCAGTTCACCGCGACGTCGATGATCGGCATGATCGCGCTCGCCGGCATCATCGTCAGAAACTCGATCCTGCTCGTCGATTTTGCCAACCAGCAGGTCGCGGCGGGTATGGATTTCCAGGAAGCGATCATCCGCTCCGGCGCGACGCGCGCCAAGCCGATCGTGCTCACGGGTCTCGCGGCGATGCTCGGCGCGCTGTTCATTCTCGACGACCCGATTTTCAGCGGCCTCGCGGTGGCGCTGATCTTCGGCATTCTGGTTTCAACGCTGCTCACGTTGATCGTGATACCGGTGCTTTATTACGCGGCGAATTGGCGCAGGATGAACTGAATCCGGTGCTGAGTCCCTTGACTTCGGCGCGGCATTAGCTAAACTTAGCTAATCGAAAATTGTTGACAGGATTCCCCCAATGAAACAAGTTAATATCCATGAGGCGAAGACCGGGCTATCGAAGCTGGTCGAGCGCGCGGAAGCAGGCGAGGACGTCGTGATCGCCCGCGCGGGCAGGCCCGTTGCCAAGCTCGTGGCGCTGACGAAGCCCCGCGCGCCGCGCCGGTTGGGGCTACTCGACGGAAAATTCAGGATCCCGGACGACTTCAACAAGCCCATGCCTGCGTCCGTGCTGCGCGCGTTCGAGGGCGGCAAATAGTGCGGTTGCTGGTCGACACGCACCTGCTGCTATGGGCAGTGGCGAGCAGCAGCCGATTGCCGCGCGGGGCGCGGGCGTTGGTTGAGGATCCCGCCAACGAGGTTTACTACAGCGCGGCGAGCATCTGGGAGATCGCCATCAAGAGTGCGCTGAGGCGCAAGGATTTCCGCGTCGATGTACCGGCCTTGCTCGCGGCGTTGCCGCGGATGGGTTTTGTCGAGCTTCCCGTGACCAGCGCGCACGCGGCGCAAGTGGTGCAGCTTGCGAACATCCATCGGGACCCGTTCGACCGACTCCTGGTTGCGCAAAGCATCGTGGAGCCGCTTACGCTGTTGACCAACGACGCGCTGCTCGCGCGATACGGGAACGGTATTCGCGTCGTTTAACGTCAGCCCGCGCTCCGAAACAGGCTTGGGGCGCGGAGGTGAAACTAATGGCTGGGTTCGCGCAAGCGAGTGGGGTCCAGGATCGCAATTTGCCGCCCGTTGACCCCAATCGCGCCGGGCCCAATCAAACCGGGCAGCGTGCGC
>Ga0080064_1003526_pt1 | contig 22355 bp, 21 predicted proteins | sample Subgrocontami54m_FD_69260 | JGI IMG/M metagenome (GOLD analysis project Ga0080064, IMG submission 69260) | Subsurface groundwater microbial communities from S. Glens Falls, New York, USA - GMW46 contaminated, 5.4 m (SPADES assembly) (version 2) ...
CTGCTCAACGAATTCGTCGAATTGCGAATGCCCGATGGCACGCGACTGCTGCTGCGCCTGACGCAACGCCACGGAACTACTCGGCGCTGACGGTTTCGGCCGCTTCCGCCGGTTCCCTGCTAAGGTTGTGGATCGCCGGCCTTCGCCGGCTCACGCGGTGCGCCTAACGGGTTCCGGTCGACCTCCCGTCGATGTCGGCCGTCGATGAGAGCGTTCCGGTGGCCGAGACGGACGGCGGCGGGGACACAGAGGCCGCGGGCATCGGTGAGCCCTGCACGACCAGCGCGTCGCTCCCTTCTTCCCTTCTCCCAGCGCTCGGGCTGGGAGAAGGTGGCGGGCTCGGCCCGCCGGATGAGGTCTGCGAGTTGAACGGCGCATCCCCCCTCGCCATCAACCTCCGCAACTCCACCCGCGTCATCGGTCCGCGCATCCACGCGAGCGTCGGCCGCGTGCGCACCAGGTACGTCGTTGGCTGCGCGTAGACGTCGCGCACGAAGAACCACCGGGGTGACAGGCGCTTCAGCCGGTCGGCGAGTACACTCGGATCGACGTACCCGCCGCCGACTTCGGTCGCGCCGGTCATGCCTTCGACGACGCGTTCGCGATCGGCGTCAGTTTGCAGTCGCCCGACGAACCAGACTCCCGCGTTCGAGAGAGCACGGTAGTCGACGTCCATGGGATTCTGCGTCGCGAGGAGAATCCCGACGCCGAACCCGCGCGCTTGCTTCATCAGCGTGAGCAGCGGTCGCTTCGCCGGCGGGTTGGCCGGGTGCGGTGGGAGGAAGCCATACACTTCGTCGAACGCGATGAGCGCGCGCAAGTCGCTCGTGCCGGGGAGCGTGCGCACCCACGCGAGCAGCTCTTCGAACAGAAGTCCCAGGAACACGCCGCGCTCCTCGTCGTCGAGATGCGCGACGCTCACGATCACGAGGGGCGTTCGGTCGTCGTCGCCCGGAGTCATCCACGCGGCGATGTCCATCGGACTGCCGTGGCGCCAACTGTCGAACGTGGGCGATGCGACGAGAGAGTTGAGGGCGGCGGCAAGGTTCTTGCGTTCGCGGATCGACAGGTAGTCGTCGATGGCCATTGCGCCGATCTGCTCGATGGGAGGCTCGGCAAGGTCTTGCAGCAACGCGCCGAGATCGGCGGACCGCCCCGCACGCAACCGACGCTCGGCGAACTGCGAGAGCACGACGTGGTCACGACTTCGCGTCGCGTCGGCGTCGCGGCCGACGAGTCGAAGCACGAGTGACACCGTCGCGGCGAGCAAGAGCCGCGCAGCCTCGGGGTCGCTCTGCCACAGCGTCGACGGCGTCTCGAGCGACGAGAGCACGTTGACGGACTCGCCCGACGTCGTCCCCGGTGTGAGCACGCGCGGCGCGATGGCGTTGCGATGCGCACGGATGTCCGCGTCGGTGAAGTGCCACTCGCGTAGCGCACTCGCGCGTGCCTCCGCGATGTCCATGCACACATCATCGACGGTCGAGTCGTGGCGCTCGGCCGTCGCCTCGTCGATCCACTCGACATACTGCGAACCGTCCGACGTCGGCAGCGTGAGCAAGAGATTCGGCAGATCGCCCTTCACGTCGACCACGAGCACGGGAGTCTTCGCGCGCAGCGTCTCCTCGATGACCACCATCGCGAGGCCCGTCTTCCCGCTCCCGGTCATTCCAACCGCGACGGCGTGCGTCGTGAGGTGATGCGACGGGATGGCGAATGCCAGGGATTCTCCCGGGACGTTCGGATCAATCGTGGAACCCAGTTCGATGTTTCGCGTGGTCATGACACTGCTCCTTCACGGTTCCCTCAGAGTTGTCCGGGGCATGAATGCCCCGGCAGCATGGCAAATGTCCTGCGGACCCACGGGTCGCTCAGTCGCGACCCAGTCAACGGAGAGCCCCGCGAAGCGGGGCTTTCCGCTGGCTGCCGTGGGCTTCAGCTCACGGTCCGTTTCACTTCTCCGTGAACGGCGACCCGAGTGACGCGCCCGAGGGCGCGCGTCCGATGAGCACCTTGGTCGCGTCCACCGGTTGCTCGGGTTTCGCCGGCGCGACGACGCTCGGTCCGGCGGGTGCCGGTGCGAACGTCGACGTACCGTCGCTCTTGGAGATGTCCGTCGGGCTCGTGCCCGGCTTCACCGGTGCGTCGGGTCCGGCGGGCTTGGCGCCGTTCTTCTCGCCGTTCTTGTCGTCGCTATTGCGACGCACGAACTGCTGCGAGCGGAACGACGGTGCGATCACGTCCGCGTCGTCTTCGCGCCAGCGCAGGTACGTGATCGCGCGCCGCAGCTCGTCGTACGCACGGTCGAGCAGCGTGAACGCGCGGATGCGCGTGTCGGCCGTCGGCGTCGAGTGCTCGGGCATCAGCTCCCGAACCCCCACCATGGCCGCGAGTCGCTCGGCCACGGCGCGTGCATGGGTCACTTGACCCTCCTGGAACGGAACGCGTCCCTCGATCGCACTCCAGCGCTCGGAGTACAGATCCGTAAGCGCGATCAGATCGGCCGCGCTCTCGCGGTATCCGCGACCGCCGTTGAGGCCGCCGAGCTGCTCGGCCTTGATGATGTTGCACGCGACGAGCCCGCGCCCGACTTGCAGCAACACGTTTCGTGCATCGAACACCTCGGTGACCACGGCGTCGAACTCGCCGGGAACGGTCGTCGCAGTTTCGTGCGCGCCGTTCGCCGACGACGCGGCGTACGCGCGGTCCTCGAGCTGATCGATGGCGTCCTGATCGCTCTGCGGGCAGCACGTGCGAATGCGTTCGCGCATCGCAGCGACGGCCGGCAGAACCCCGAGGGCGCGACTGACGGCCATCGTCACGTCGACGTTGATCGGAACGAGTTCCGCCTCGGTCAGGGCATCCATTTGTGGACGAAGGAGCTTCAGCGCCTCGCGCCCGCGGGCGACGAAGGCTTCGGCAGGACTGGGATCGGGCATTCTGAGATCGGTTGGCATGGGACTTCTCCGTGTGTCTCGATGGAATCCATTTGCGCGGGCGCAGCCCGACGCATCGCCCCGCCGCGCGCCATCGAGACGCACGCCGCGGAGTCCGTGTTCGTCCGCGCTCCCCGAGCGAATTCCCGGGAGGACGCGGACGAGCGAACACATATCAAGTCGCGTGCCAGCGCCGCACGGGCCGCAGGGACCCCGCAAGCATCCGCGGCGCCGTCGCGCGCGAATCGCGATCGGGATCGCGCGGAGTCCTACGGTTTCACCGCGTTGCGAGTGATCGCGGGCGTCGCGCGCTGCGGGCCGACGTTCCGCAGCGGAGCGCCGCGCTCCATGGCGGACCGTTTCTCACGCTCCGTAGCGGAGCGTCGCGCTCCGTAGCGGAGCGTGTTTCGCTCCGCAGCGGAGCGTCGGGTGCGAACTCGACCGAAACGCTCCGCAGCGGAGCGTCGCGCTCCGTGGCGGAGCGTCGGCGTCGGAGGAGTTGAGTGAGAAGGCGGAAGGAGACGCCGCGGGGGGGCGGTCGAACCGGGGGGGGCGATCGATTTCGATCGCGGGGGGCGGTCTGACCGGGGGGGACGCATCGAAATCGATGGCGGGTACCGGTTCGACCGGGGGGGGGGGATCGAAAACGGTGAAGGGGTACCGGTCTGACCGGGGGGGCGTCATCGAAATCGATGACGGCAGACTGGTTCGACCGGGTGCGCGTGATCGATATCGGTGAATGGCGACCGGTGAGACCGGGTGCGTGACATCGATATCGGTGCGCGGCGACCGGTGAGACCGGTTGCGCGTGATCGAAAACGGTGAACGGCGACCGGTGAGACCGGGTACGCGTGATCGAAGACGATGACGACGTACCGGTGAGACCGGGGGCGCGCGATCGATATCGGTGAACGGCGACCGGTGAGACCGGGTACGCGTGATCGAAAACGGCGAGGACGCGCCAGTGAGACCGGTCGAGGCTCATCGAATTCGGTCGAGGGCGACCGGTCGACCGGGTGCGGGCGATCGATATCGGTGAACGGCGGCCGGTGAGACCGGGTGCCTGTGATCGATGTCGGTGAACTGCGACCGGTGAGACCGAGTATCCGCGAGCGAACTCGCAGACGAGGGCCGTCCGATCGTCACGCCTTGGTGCCAGTGCGTCTTACTCGGCGGGCGCCCGACGCAACCCCCGGACGCCGCGCGCGATACCTGTGCGCATGCCGAGTGTTGCGCACGAGACGCTGCTGTTGATCCTACGCGCTCACCCGGAGTGGCTCATGGAGTTGCTCGACGCGACGGGCGCGGGCGCGGGCGCGAACTCGCTCCCGGCCGATCTAACGGTGGTCGACGGAACACTGCGCGTGGCGCCACCGGTGGAAGTGCGCGCGGACCTTCTTTTGGCACGCGGCGAGCGCGGGCCGTGGCTGATGCTCGAAGTGCAACTCGAGATCGACGAAGAAAAAGTGCGCCGTTGGCTGCTCGCAACGGCTGTGCTGTTCGACGCGCGCGGCACGATGGGCGATCTGGTGGTCATCACGCCGCACGCACACGTTGCGCGTTGGGCTCGCGCGATGGCCAAGCCCACGGGCGCGCTCGGCACCCGTGTGGCGCTCGCGCCGTGCGTCGTATGGTTGTCGAGGGCGGTCGCCGAGACACTGCTCGACGAGACACGCCCCGAACTCGCGTTCTTCGCAGCGTGGGCGATGCAGGAGCGGCACGGTCGCGCGGCGAAGCGCATCGTGCGCGAGGCCGTGCGGCTCGCGGGGACGCTCCCAGAGGCGTTGCAGGCGCCGCAGATCCGCGCCATTCTTTCTGTCGCGAGCGAGAAGATGTTCGCGTGGCTCAAGGAGACGGCGATGATTCCAGCGACGATGCCCGAGAGTCCATGGGTACGGCGGTACCGCGAGGAACTAGAGGCCCGCGGGAAGGCCGAATGGAAGGCCGAGGGGAAAGCCGAGGGGAAGGCCGAGGGCAAGGCGGAAGGCCTGCTCGCCGTGTTCGCCGCGCGTCAGATCGCGGTGAGCGACGCGACACGCACTCGGGTACTCGGCTGTACCGACGCCGCACAGCTCGACACGTGGATACATCGCGCGGTGACGGCGACATCGGTTGAGGACGTATTCCGCAGCGGGTGAGCCGGCGGCGGGCCGTCGTCGAGGGCGCCAGCGCGCGGCCAATCCTACCGTGTCTGGCACATGCACCGCGCCCCCGCATCGGGGGCGAGGAACGCGCACACTTGATCCGGGCTGCACGCCGGCTCACTCCCGCAGTGACAGCTGGCAGGACCACCGGTCTCGCCGCACGTGTCGGCGTTGATGCAGAAGCCGAAGTCCGACGTGCAGCTACCGGCCCCCCCGGCCAATGGTCGTCCGACGTCAGCGCCGCTCTCCTGGATCGGTGAAGGATCTTCGCTCGCGTCCGAGCGATCCGTGGCGTCCGCATTCACCACGCTGGAGCACCCCACGAGCGCGAGCATCGCAATCAGCCCCACTCGACGAGAATGCCGATCGCGCCATTGCTCTACCGCGCGAGTCTACACGAGCACCCGCTCGGCCGACTCGCCGACGCGGATTCACGGACGGGACCCGCGCGCCGCTGGATACGCCAGCTCCGCCGCGCAATCGAAGAGCGCGATCGCGGGCGAATACACGCCTGGCGGAAGCTGCGCTGCGAGATCGGGACGCGCCAGCACGATTTCGCGTAGCTCAGCGACGGGGGCATCGTTCGTCGAGAAGGTGACTTCTCCGCCGAGAGGAGCGGCCCCGGCGTCAACAAGCCGCCAGCGAAGCGTCGCCGCGTATCGCGTGGTCGATTGAACACCGGACAAAACCTCAGATCTCGTCGCCAGCGTGGCAATTCGATGCGCGATGCGGACGGCGTCGTCCGGCGCCAACGGCAGCGGTGGCGTCTCCGGCCCGACGGCGATGCTCGCCGCCGCGGGATCGGAGCGGAACCGAATCGCGTAGTGCCGCTCGTCGAAACACGCCGAGAGTTGTACGTCGAGGTCGATCTCGATGGTCATCGCCGCGGTCGCGCGTGCGAGTGCAGCGACGTCGGCGGCGACTTCGGCGGCGGCCATCGCCGAGATTCTACACCCGCGGTCGATTCGCGCGAGTCACCGCCGCGCGGCGCACGCCGGCCCCATGCGTGGTTCGTTGCGCATTGCCCGATCGAACCAACACTGGAACTGCGCGAGTGGCACGAGGTAGCGCTCGAACTCCGCGGGGACCACGCGCGCGAGCTGAGCGTCCGTCATGCCGCTGGCCATCGCCGGCCGGTCGCGATCGTGCGCAAGAAGCATGGGTTCGCACCCGCTGGACAGGTCGCACGAGATGCCGTCCGGGATCGTGTCGAATTGCGCGAGCGTCATACCTGCCGGAATGACTGCACGGCGAGCCTCCGATGTTGGCGCCACCACGAGCAATTCGCGGACGGGGTAGGTCGCCATTCGGCACCCGGAGTGGGTCAGCACTGAGCCCCCTCCGCAAGCATCCGACGCACCGCGGGCTCGAGCTGATCGGGCGCCACGAAGAAGAACCCCGCGATCGCGTACAGCCTGCCCGCAGTCGTGCCGCGACGGAAGAGTAACCGAAACGCCATCGCAGCGTCCGCGTCGGCGAGAACGGTCCCGAAGGCCGAGGCGCCGCGAGAGACTCGAACGTGCAGACCGACGCTGCGCGACTCGAAGACCGCGGTCGACGTCAGGAACTCGAGCGCCTCTCTCGCGGCGGAACCAAGACGGTCCGGCGAATCGTCGTGCTGAACCCTCACCGGGACGCGTGCGCTCGTTGCGCTGCGGACCCGACGCGGCGCGCTGGCGCAAGCTCCCGGCAGCAGCACGGCCAGAACGAGACCGACGAGTGTAGCCCTTCGTGCGATCGGCGGGGTCATCGAGGCGGATAGACAACATCGGGTGCGGCAATGTTCCAGGCGTCAGTTCGCTGCGAAGCATGCAGTTCGGGCGCCGTCAGCTCGAGATCTGCTCGTGTGTGAAGCTGCGCGCGCATCCGGCGCACACGAAAAACGAAGCGCTGTGTCGGCTGCTGCCGTCGTGGAACGCATGCTCGCGCCGATCCGATCCGCAATGCGGACATCCCGCGCCGACTTCTGTCACCTGCCTGGCCGTGCGTCTAGCTGCGCGATTGAACGTGCGGAGCTTTCGACGCGACTCCACGCGTGCGATGTCTTCCGCGGGCGGCGGCGGAAACAGGGCGCCGTCGATCAACGGTCCCGGATCCGTGCCGAGGATACGCAACTCGGGAAGAAGGTCCGCGATCACGTCCTGCTCGACTGGGTGGGGGAAGGTGCCCGGGCCGTTCGTCAGAAAGTCGCCCCAGTCCCCGAGCTTCACGAAGTGGTGAGTGCCGGTTGCTGCGATCACGAGCGAGAACTTCTCGACCGGCGCCCGCGGATTGACCGTCACGAGAACCCGCTCAGACTCGTAGACCGTTCCCCAGAATGGGTTGTGCTTGGCATTCACGATCCAGCTGTCGAAGTACGCGCGCGCGAACCGACTGCGGTCACTCCAGCGGGCGTAGCAGTCCCAGTGCATGCCGGCATCGCAGAAGCGAAACAGCGGATCGGACGGATCGACGAACACGCCCGACGTCGCGAACAGCGGAGTGCCGCTTCCGAGTAGGGCGCCGCAGAGCGCGCACTTCGAACCGGCAAAGATCAATGCCATGAGCAGGTGGATCGTAGCATCCCGTGCGGAGTTCCAGCCGACGTCCAACTGGTGAAGACACGCAACGGCGTTCCCGTGACACCTGGGGTCGCGCGCACGTCGCGCCACCGCGCCATCGCGTTGCCACGCCGCACGTCCCGCTCGTAGACTTCGCGAATGGCCGGACCGGGCGAGTACGTACGGCATGCTGCGAGCCGCTGACGTCGGGCCAGGCACAGGAGACTCATGCACTACCCCGACCTCAGTCCGTACCGCTACGCGGTGTCGGCGCCACTGGCGAGGGTGTTTCACGTCGGCTGGCTCTCTCGTGACGTCGACTACCGGACAGGTCGCGTCGCCGAGGACATCGTCGCGCGCCTGCGCAGTCTGGCCGCCACGCAGCCAGCGAACCAAATGCGCGGCTACCACAACTGCGAGATCTGCAACTGCGACGAACCTCAGTTCGAGACGCCGAAGGGCTTGTACGTTCTCGGCGCCGCCGAGATCTGGGTGCCGGACCCCGTTCTTCCGACGATCTACGCCGCACCGAACTTGATCATCCACTACATAGACGCCCACGGATATCAGCCGCCCGAGGTATTCGTGCATGCGGTTGGCGCGGTCGACTCGAACCGTTGGAATGGCGCCGACGTCTGCGATCGATTGCTCGACAGAGGTTCGGCGTAGCTCGAGGCGATCCGGTCAGCGCGCACTGCCGCCGCGCGTTCTTGCGGGACCCACTCGGGCTCCAGATATGCGTGCTCACGGTCGCAATCGTTGCCGGCGGGCCAAGCAGCTACGACCCCTATCGCTCGTCCGACTGGACGATGGAGAGGCAGATCCGGAACAAGTCGTTCGCATCGTCGACCGTCACGCTCGCTTCGTAGACGCTCTCCGCCGCCGCGCTGAGCGAATTCGGGTCGCACGCCGCGGCGATGGCAGCACCAGCACGCGCGCGACCAAACGACTCGAGCCAGCCCCCGGCGCCCCGCTGCCCCGACTCCTCGGCTTCTCTCGCGTTGAGATAACGCTCGTCCGTGACGTGGACGAAGGATCGAACCCGCGCGAGCACGTCGTCCGGCACCGGGGCGGCCGACGCCAGGGTCTTCGCCGCCAGCAGCACGTCGGGATCGTCGACGCTGGCGTGATCGAGCGCGAAGCGACATGCCTCGATCGCGACGCGCCGGTGCGACTCCTTGCTCGCTCTCCGAAGATCGTGCGCGAGCTGCCGCGAGACGCTGTCGAGTCGGTACTGCATCGTTGCCTCCGTGCCGCTCGCGTTCACAGCAATTCGTGAAGCGCCGGTCCGTCGAGTCCGGCAGCCAGCTGCGTCGACTCCGCTTGATCCACGAATCGTAGCTCAAAGTGGGCATCGTCGTCGTCCGAGAGCCGGACGATTCGCGATCCATCGAGCAACGTGAGGAATCCGAATACCGCGCCCCGCGCCGTCAGCGAGCACAACCGGCGCGCCATGGCCTTGCCGGCGGCATCGAGCGCGTTGTACCAGCTGCTGAGTGCGACGAGATCGGCGTCCGGACGTCTGCCCGGCGGTTTCTCTACGAGCGAGATCGAGCCCTTGACGGCTTCATCTTGCACACTCGAACGAACCAGATCTACGAACTCCGTTGGGGTCATGATCCCGCTCCTGTCCGACGACCGAATGTGAATGCCCGTCAAGCCATCAAAACTTGATCCCCAATCGGTGCAATATCTTCCGCAGATACCCGCTCGACAGCCCCGCACGGAGCGCGGCGTCGGTGACGTTCTTGTAGCGGTCCATCAACCGCGGGATGTACACGCTCTCGGCGATCTTGCTCCACTCGTTGCGCACCTCGTAGTAGGTCCCGGTGGCCGCGATCAATGCCTGCGCGGCGCGGATGACGTCCGGCGGCAGGCTCTCGGGCGCGATCGGCGGACTGGCTTCGCCCGCGTCGACCGGTCGATCGCGTTGCAGCTCGCCGGCGAGCGCTGCGCGAACGCCCAGCACGGATGCGAGGCCGACGAAGTTTCGCAGTTCGCGGACGTTTCCTTCCCACGTCCGCGCCATCAGCTCTTCCAGGACGTCGCGCGGCATGGCGGGCACTTCCTTCTTGCCCGCGAGAAAGTGTTCGATCAGAAGCGGAATGTCCTCGGGACGCTCGCGAAGCGGCGGAACGCGCAGCGGGACGACGGCGAGGCGGAAGTACAGGTCTTCGCGGAAGCGATTGAGGTTGACCTGCTTGCGCAGGTCGCGATGCGACGCGGAGATGAACCGAACGTCGGCGGGGCGGTATTCGTTTTCGCCGACGCGGCGGATCTGCCGCGACTCGATCGCGCGCAGGAGCTTGGGCTGCAGGTCGGCCGGCAGGTCGCCGATCTCGTCGAGGAAGAGTGTGCCGCCGTGCGCCGCTTCGATGTGCCCGATGCGGGCCTTGGCGGCGCCGGTGAACGCTCCCTTGGCGTGACCGAACAACTCGGACTCGGCGACGTTGGAGTGCAGCCCCGCGCAGTCGAGCACGACGAACGGCCCATTCGCGCGCGCCGATCGCCGGTGGATCGCCTCGGCCACCAGTTCCTTGCCCGTACCCGACTCGCCCTGGATCAGAACCGTCTCGGCACTCGGCGCGACGTGCGCCATCTGCTCGAAGAGCGCCCGCATCACAGCGCTTCGACCGAGCATCCCCTCGAAGTCCTGGCGTTTCCACAACTGCGCGGTCACCGTCTCGGCCCCTTGGCGCACGAGCATCTCCACGCGACCGATCCGGATGCGAACGTTGTCCAGGGCCAGACCCGAGTTGAGTCGAATGCTCTGCACGAACGTGCCGTTGGTGCTCGCGAGGTCGCGGATCATCACGCCGTCGGTGCGCGGCTCGAGTTCGGCGTGCATGCGCGAGACGCTCGCGTCTTCGACGACGATCCCCGCGTTCGGGGACTGGCCGACGGTCGTGGCGTCCTGGATCGTGACTTCGTGTGCGCCGCTCGCATCGGTCCACGACACGAGCGCGGGGCGCTGGGTGCGTGTGGCAGGCAGCGGTTGCGGGTCGATCGGCTCGGTGCGCGGCTCGAGGGGACGCATGGGACGGAGGGTAGACGAAGCCCGTCGCGCGCGCCCGCCCCCGTTGAACCGGCGGCGACCACTGCATAGACTCACGGCGTGGGCGCGCTGACGGACGAGCCGGAGCACGAATCGAAGCCCACGGGGCCCTCGGTGCTGTCGTATCAGAATCTCGTGGGCACGACGATCGGGGGGCAGTACCGCGTCGAGAGCGTGCTGGGGGTTGGCGGCATGGGATACGTCGTGGCGGCGCACGACACCGCGCTGGACCGTCGCGTCGCGATCAAGCTGATCCACCGCGATCGCGATCGGGACATGGTGGCCGGTCGTCGGTTTCGTCGGGAGGGGCGACTGACGGCGAACCTCGACCATCCGAACATCGTGCGTGTGCACGCCGCGGGCGAGGACGAGACGCTCGGGCTGTACCTTGTCCAGGAGCGACTCGAGGGCCACACGCTGCGCGACCACATCGTGATGGTCCGAACCTACAACCCGGGAACGCTCATCAAGTTCCTGTTCGGCATGCTCGAAGGGCTCGCTGCGGCGCACCGGGCCGGCGTCGTTCATCGCGACCTCAAGCCGGAGAACGTGTTCGTCGACGAGCGCGGGGAAGACGTCGTCAAGCTACTCGACTTCGGTCTCGCGAAGTACTTCCAGCCCCTGATCAATCACACGACGGTCACGGGCAAGACTCCGCCGCTCGGAACGAGCGACTACATGTCGCCTGAACAGATGCTCGGAAACGACAACCTCGACGCGCGGTCGGACGTGTTCTCGGTCGGAGTGATTCTGTACGAAGTATTCGCGTTCGGGCCGCCGTGGATCGTCACGACGTGGCCGGCCTTGGTCTCCGCCGTGCTCTACGAGCCGCTACCCGACATACGCAAGCGTTCACCGTGGCCGGTGTCGGAGTCGCTCGCTCGTGTCATCGAGCGCGCGCTCGAACGTGATCGGGACAAACGCTTCGCGAACGCGGGGGAGTTGCTCGCGGCGTTCCGGGAGGCGGACCTAAGTGAGATCCGCTGCGCGTTCCTGTCCGAGCGGCGGGAGGTATCGTGGGAACAGACCGCGCGATTCGCACAGCACTTGAGAGCGTTCCGTGATCGCGAGCAGGCGGCCTGGGACGCGCTGGGAGTGCAGGGGCAGCGAGAGTCACACGGCAGGCACTGGTGGGCGGTGTCCCGCGACATGAATTTTCCGGACACGGTGAGAACGCTCGTGCGCAGACTCGTCGAGGCGGGCGCATCGACCGTGCGACCCAAATACCCGGAGCCACTCTTCGTCATGGTCCGGAACGCGCCGGCAGAGTTCGAGGCCGAGTTGGTGGCTGCCGGGTTTTTCCGCTCGGACGAGGAACTGTGGCGTTGGTCGGCGGACCCGAGTGAACTCGAGAGGCATGTGAAGGACAGGCCAGCGGAGGTCCCGCGGTTCAAGAGGTGACGCACGGCGTATCCGGGAGTTAACTTGTTAACTATTTAACTTTTGCGGGGGACGCGGGAGTGCGGCAACGGGCACGGCGACGGCGACGGCGACGGAAACGCTGCGGGGCAACGGCAACGGCAACGGATACGCGGCGAGGCCGTTTGCTTCCGCGCCGGGTCCGCGCGTACGCTCGCCTCGCACGGCGCCGAGATGATCTTCTCGCTACCGAAGACGTTCATCCACTACCGCGGCCGTGGGTTCTGGGCGGGCGGTTTCGAGATCAAGACCTGGCTGTGCCTTCTCGCGATCGAGATCGATCTCACGCCCGACGTGCCCGTGTGGCTCATGGAGGCCCGTGCGTTCTGGCGCGAGGAAGGGTCGGGAGAGTGGACCGGCGCTGTCTCGGGTCGGCTCGACGAAGTCGTCACCTCGCCCGAGCGTCTCACCGCGGTCATCGCACTCTGTGAGCGCCTGCTCGCCCGGCTGCGAACGGGTCCGCACGCGCCGTACCCGCAGCAGACTCACACCCACTTCGTGCAGCAAGCCGAGGCGTGGATCGCGGAGGACGCTGCACGCGCCGACGGCGATCGAGATGGTGACGTCGACGAGGATTGCGACGCGGACGTGGATCGGGACGCGGACTTCGACACGGACGAAGACGTGGATGAAGGCGCGGACATGGATGAAGACGCGGACATGGACGCGGACGCGCGCATAGACACGAGACTCGACGCCAATGGCGACTCGTTCATCGAGCGAGTCGGCGAAGCGTTCGTCCGCTTGCTCCGCGGCGAAATCGGATTGGGGGCGAAGGACGCGCCGAGGATTCGGTGAGGAGTGTGCGCTCGCGCGCGGCGGCCAACGCGCTCACTTCTCGACAGTGCGGCGCTGCAGCCGCGCCTCGGGCTTCCGCTCGTCCAAGTCGTCCGACGCCGCGAGCGAGTCGCGCTCTCCGTCGTCCATCCCTTCGCGCTGGTGAGCATCCGTCCCGATGTGCGCTTCGCTGGCAACGCGGACGCCGTCCGACGCTTCGATTCGTCGGAAGACGTCTGGCACGAGCGTCTCCAGCCAGCGCCGATGCGCCGCGGACGCCGCGAGGTCGCTCCGAAGCACATCGCGATCGACGCCGCCGCCGGCCCGCGGGTCCTCTGCGACGAGCACCGCATCGAGAAACAGGTTGTTCCGTCGGCCTTGGATGTGGCGTCGATCGATCGACCGCGCGACGCGCGCAGCGAAGACGATGTTGCCGGCCACGGCGAACGCCGCGGCGCGAACGAATCGTCGGTGATCCTCGTGGAGTAGCGGTACCCGTTCCAGCTCGGCGTTCGCTTCTCCGGCTCGCCCACAGAACGCGAGCGCCGTCGCCCGCATCAGTACCACTTCGGCCGGCTCGGTGCCCGCTGCGCTCGCCGCGAGTGCGACGTCGAGATGCGCGAGGGCCGCCTCCGGCTCCGCTCGCTGGATCGCCGCGTGCGCGAGCCACAGGCGCGACGATACCCTCACGCTGCCGATGGGCAGCCGCGACAACGCCGCGAAGCCACGCTCCGCATCGTCTTCGCGACCGGCAACGAATCCCTCTGCCAGCGAGCGAACGCGTCGCGTGGCCAGACGGGCCACGAGCGCGCGACCGCCCAACAGCGCGGCGACGAGCGCCCCGAGGCCGGCCGCCACCATGGCCTGCGCCGAACCGTCGAAGAGTCTCGAGATCGCGGCGAAGCACGCGACCATCCCGAGCGTCATCGCCAGGAACTGGTGGGTCGGCTTCCACTGCCGTCCACGCACACGCACACGCCCCGCATCCACGGCGGCGCGATCCGACGCAGCCGCCGTGGCGCCAAGACTCTCGGAGCCGGGTTGCGCCGCCCGCTCGTCGGCAAACCTCGCCGCCTCGGGCGCGACGACGTCGAACCACGCTTCGGTTTCCGGACGCGCTGCGTCGATGCCGCCGCGCGCGCCAGCCCGGTAGGGGGCGTCTGCGTGCCCTACGAGCATCCGACGATACGCTCGAACGATCCCGCGCTCGCGCCCGTGCGGCAGCGACAGCAACCGGTCGATGTTCTGCTGCATGTGTGCCACCAACGCTGGCCGGTCGGCGCGCCGACCGAGCGCCAACATCTGCGCCAACGCGTTGCGGGCGCGCGCGACCGGCGTCGCATCGGACATCGACGCAAACGCCGCGACGTCGGCGGCGGATCTTTCGAGTTCGCCGCGCGCCGCGCGAACGACGGCCCGAAGCGCCACCGCGTCGGCTCGCGCCCGACGATCTTCGATCGAACCGTGCGGACGCAGGCCGAGTGCCTCGTCCAAGCACCCTTCGGCGGCGGCGAGATCTGATTGGTGAAAGAGGACTTCAGCGCGATGAAACAACACGCGCCGGCGCACCGGCACGGATCTCTCCGACTTCTCCAACTCGTCCAGCGCGGCGGTTGCCGTCGCCCACTCCTCCGCGACCACGGCATTGGACACCGCATCGAGTGACTGCCGACGCATCGTTCGCGACCGCGCGCTCTGCCCGAGCGATGCGAGTCCGATCAGTACGATCGCGGGCGACAGGATCACCGCCGGAAGCATGAGTGCGCCCCGCGATCCGCTCATCAAGTAGCCAACTCCGGCGAGGGCCGCCAGGACTGGGACCATCGCGAGCGTGTACCGGCGCCGCCACTGACGGACCCGAGCCGCGGCGGCGTCCGGCGGTGTACCGGCGCCGTCACGATTCGATTCGCGGGGCGGGTCACCGTCGTCGGGGGTCGACGCCATCGGAGCATCTACCAGCTACCACATCGCTCCGAGTTGCGCGCGGAACGGCGCGCCGGTCATCGTCGCCCGTGGAACTCGCCCCCGCTTCACACCGCTCCCCTCCGGCGGCTACGCTCTGGCCGTGACCGAGACCCCCGCGACCATCGCCGACGAGCTGCAACGCTACGTCCGCACCGGCGAGTGCGACGCGTACTTCAGCGCGTGGCCCGGCAGCTTCCTCGATCGCGCCCGTCGAGCGCACGACGATCTGCGCGATGCACTGATTCACGAAGTGCGGCGCCGGTCCGAGCGACGTACGCCAGGACACGTTCTCGACGCCGACACCGTTGCACTGACTCGCCGCAAGGTCACACCGATGGTGCAGGGCCTCTTCGCGCGCGTCGAGCAGCCGGTCGTCCTCGCGACGCTCGAGCGGTCGGTCGTCTTCGTGACGAACGCGAACATCGAGCCGCTCGTGCGCGACGCGGAGTTCGAGTCGTCCGCGTGGACGCTCGCCAACCTGTACCTCGCGAGCGTCGGCGCGGAGTTGCTGGGTCCGGACGCTCCGCGGATCGTGGGCGTCAGCGAGCACATGACCTGCTACGTGTCGCCCGAGTACTTTGCCGAGAAGGATCCGTTCGCGGACTTCGTCGTTCACGAGGCCGCCCACATCTTTCACAACTGCAAGCGCCGTACGCTCGGACTGCGCGAGACGCGCACGCGCGAGTGGCTGCTCGACATCGCGTATCGCAAGCGCGAGACGTTCGCGTATGCGTGCGAGGCGTACGCACGCATTGTAGAACGCGGCCAGAGTCCGTCCGATCGACGGGCACTCGCTGCGGAGTACGCGAGGCGGGTTCGCATCTCGGAAGAGCGTGTCGATCCCGCGGAGGTCGCCGCGATTGTGGCGGAGGCTGCGAGCGCGCGGAACGGCTGGAAGGTGATCTTGGCTCGGTGCGCGAACGTCCGCACGACCCGGCGCGCGACGATTGGGCCGCTCGCGGGGGTGTGAGGGAGTGGCGTCGAGGCCTCTCGCGGCGTGTCACTTCGCGTGTACAATTCGGTGTGCGCGTTCCGCGAACTCGCGTGCCCTCGAACCTGGCGCCGGCTCGCCGCTGCGCCATCGGCGCGAGTTACGCGTTTGCACTTGCACTCGCCGCCGGCTGCGCGCGAAACGTGAGCCCCGACGCCGTGACCTCGGATCGCGTCGTCAACGACCTGCTCGCGAACGACGACATCGCGGACGCCGGCGCGGCGGATCGCGCGAGCGACACGGCCCCGCCTGACGACATCGTTGCTCCCGACGACACGGTTGCTCCCGACGACACACCCGACGATCTGCGCGACGGCCCGGGCGACGACGCCAACGATGCCGACCCACCCGACGCCGCGGACGCCGTCGTGATCGCGGACATCGTCGACGCGCCCGAAGCCGACATCGGACCGACGACGTACACAGCGTGCGGAACACGCGACCTCGACTGCCACCCGTTCGACAACCGGGGCTGTCCGTCGGGCCAGACGTGCCACTTCCTCGTCGACCGGCCACCGGGCGCGTCCGCTCGGATGCGCGCGAGTTGCTTGCCGTCGGCACCGACGTCCAGTTCCGGCGGATCGACATGCTCGGGCGCGCAGGACTGCCCCCTCGGCTTCGATTGCAGTATCGACTCGCCCGCAGGCCCGCAGTGCGTGCCCGTGTGTTGCGGCGGCGACGCGGTGGAAGGTGACTCGCGGTGCGCCGCGGCACCGCGGCTAGCGTGTGCGATCGTGCGCGATCGGTGCTGGGTGTCGTTCCTATCGGCGGTGCTTCCCTTCGTGGGATGGCCGGGTCTGTGCACGCGCGGCGTCCCGAGGGGTATCGTCCCCGTCGTGTGTGATTTGTTCGGTCCACGGACGTGCCCCGCTGGAACGAACTGCACGCCTGACTCACTGACGTCGCCGACGTCGGGATGCGCGAGCGCAGCACCGAGCGCCCGCGAAGGCATGGCGTGCGGCGGCTCGACCGTCTGCGGTTCGTCGGAGGTGTGCGCGCTATCGATGGGCGGCACGTTCTGCCGTCGTCGGTGCGATCCGACAGCGCCACTTCCGGCTCCCGGCCCAACCGCGACCGTGTGTGCCTGGGAACGCGCGCGCTACTGTGCGCCTGGAAGCACGTGCGAACCGTTCCCCGGCGCACTGCCGCAATACGGACGCTGCGAGCCGGACGTCGGCATGGATGCTTCGGTGCCTTTCGACGGAGCGATCGTCGATGCTGCCTCCGTCGATGCGACGTCCATGGATGTCGTCGACGCGGCCGACTCCGCTCCAGGTTCGTCCGTCCGCCCGTGCACCCGGCCCGGTGTCGCGCCCGGGTACCCCGAGAACGAGGAAGCCGCGCAGCGCGTCTTCTTCATGACCGCGATGATCCAGGACGCGCTGCTTGCTCGCCGCACCGACGGAGGACGAATCACTCCGCTGGCAACTACTCTCACCACGCCCGCGTCGATTCCCGCCGGTGTGTGCGTTCTGGACCCGGCGGGCACGTGGAGTGGCGCAACGTGGGCGGCGCTGCACTTCGCGTTCAGCGCGAGCGAGCCGCACGCGTACAGCTACGATATCGACGTCGCGGACTGGGGCGGGGGGTCGATGTTCTCCGCGAGGGCGTACGGAGACCTCGACGGAGACGGCGTTGTGTCCACGTTCGAGGTGGCAGGCACCTCGTCGTCGACGGGCGAGGTCGTGGTCTATCCGCCGTGGAGAGCTTGGATTTACGAGTGAGGCCAGCGAACACACGGCGACCACGTCCATGACCGACTCTCCCCTTCACCCGATGGCACGCATGGAGGTCGCCCGAAAGCTGGAGGCCGACGGCGATCTCGCGGGCGCGCTGCGCGAGTACCTGCATTGTTTCGATCACGGGCTCACCGAGGACTCCGCGTTCGCCGCGACGCGCTCGCCGCGCTGCGCGCGGGGCTCGCGGATGTGGGGGCGACGAAGGGTTGAGCGTGGCGGCGTTGGACGAACGGCTGATCAGCGCGCCCGTCGCCGAGGCGGTTTCCAGTCCGGCGGCAATCCGCAGGCTGCAAGCACGCTCGCGACGTAGCGCTCGCCAACCCGGACTCGCCCGCTCTCGGCGCCGGTGACCATCGCCTGACTCTTCCCGAGCCGCTCGGCCAGTTCACCCTGGGTCAGCTTGGCGTGAGCGCGCGCGCGTACGAGCGCCGCAGCGATGCTCTCGCGTGCGTGCTCGATGGCATCGACGCCGACGGCCTGGACGCCAGCCCGGCGCTGAAGCTTGACGAACTCGGCTCGCGGAACGAGCACGTACTGCCGATTGCTGAGTGTGATGACCTGTACGTTTGACATGTTCACTTCTCGTAGACTCGCGACCGATGCTGGATTCGAACCACGATGATGTCGGGCGCTACGACCTTGAAGATCACCCGCCAGTCGCCGGTGCGGATCCGATGGTGACCCGCCCACTCGCCACGAAGCGACTTGGCACCCGAAACCGACGGCCAACGCGTCAGCCGCTCGAACACTTGAAGCACACGCGCCCGGACGACGACGGGCAGATCGTCGAACTCCGCCCGTCCTTGTGGGGCAAGAAGTACGCGCATCGGTAGCTACTATGAGCTACTGACGTCCCACGCGCAAGGGGAACGGCGTGTGTCACCTCGCCGCATCGCGAACACAACCGCGCGCGCCGTGGCGCCGTCGCGAAGCGACGCCGACCCGAACATGCACCGGCCGAAGACGCGGGGCGTTGAACGCGATCTCAACGCGCCCGCGGCGCACGCCCCCTGCGCCGTCACCGCGCTACTCACCCCCGCCCGCGTCGCACGCTCCGTGCGTGCGCCTGTTTCCCCCCCTCTTCCCCCATTGCCCCCCGCCCCCATTCCCGTCCACGCTCTCGCCCATGGCGGGATCCCCTGAACCGCGCGCGTCCATCGTCTCCGCGCTCGCCGCGGATCTCGTGGGGCCGTTCGATCCCGCCGCGCCCGACGAGCGGCTCGGGATCCCGCCGTCGCGTTGGTACCTGACAGGCTTTCTCGCGCCGCACACCGCGCGCGACCCGAAGGACCCCACGGCCGACGACGAGATCAGTGGCACCGACGACGAGGACGACAACCAGTCACCGAACGCCGAGCCCGAGGCCAAGCAGCGAAACTTCTTCCCGGCGTCGATGGGCATGTCGGTGCTGTTGCCGCCCGCGCGCGGGAAGGACATCGAGCACGTTTGCGTGACGGTCACGTACGCCGACTACGTGCGCGAGGACACGCAGCGACCCGACTCGCGGAAGAAGGACGTCGCGTGGAAACGAATTCCGCGCACGCCGCCGGCGCTGGACGTTGCGCTCGATTCCAAGTCGCTCGAGGCGGGCGTGTACGTGCCCGACGCGATCGGGCTGCGCGTGTGCGGCAAGCTCGAAGTCGCCGACGCGCCGGGGCTGGATACTGGAACCCGCGCGCTGTCGCTGTTCATCGTAAACGAACGTCCGCCGGGCGAGCCCGGGCGCGTCGACGAGAGCTTCGCGTTTCAGATGACGCTCGCAATCGAGTACGCGCGCGGGTTCGTCGCGCGGGGCAATCGTCAAGGCGAGGCGTTGCTCGATCCCGACGACCAGACGGCCGACGTGCAGTTCCGCGGGCACGCCGAGTGGGCGGTAGGGCACAACGTGGCGGTCGAGGCTCCGGGGCCGGCGCGGCCGGTGACTTCGCTGCGCACGACGTGGATTCCCACGTGCGAGGTTCGCCGCGTCGCGACACGCCTGGAACCGACGGTAAGGACGCGCATGGAGGATCTCGCGGCCTTCGCGGACGGCGACGCCGCGCGCCGTGCGCTGCTGCCGATGGTCGACGCCTACGAAGCGTGGATCGCGACGCAGGAGACCATCGCGCTGGACTCGAAGACGCGACGCGAGACGCAGGAGCGACTCGTTCGCAGTGCGCGACGCGCGCGCGATCGTATCCGCGCGGGGATCGAGCTGCTCGCCACGAACGCGGAGACGCTCGAAGCGTTTCGGTGGATGAACGGTGCAATGGCGTCGTCGGCGCTGCAGCGCAGTCCGGGGCGGTATTCCGCGGACGTGCGACCGAGCTGGCACTTGTTCCAGCTGGCGTTCGTGCTGCTGTCGCTCGTCGGCATCGCGAACGACGAGCACGAGGATCGCGACGAGGTCGAGCTGATTTTCTTCCCGACCGGCGGTGGCAAGACCGAGGCGTACCTCGGCGTGATCGCGTTCACGTTGCTCCTGCGACGCCTGCGCGGACAGTCGCGTCCCGACGGCGGACTGGGCGTCGCGGTGCTGCTTCGGTACACGTTGCGACTGCTCACGCTCGACCAGCTCGGCCGTGCGGCGACGCTCATCTGCGCATTAGAGATCTTGCGCCAACAGAACGTGGAGCGGCTGGGCACGGTGCGCTTCGCGGTGGGACTGTGGGTCGGCAAGTCAGCCACGGCCAATACAATGGAGCAGGTGAAGAAGCTCATCATCGACTACAAGAACAGCGCGACGAAGAACGCGCCGTCGCCGTTTCCGCTGACGAACTGTCCATGGTGCGGCGGACCGCTCGGTCGCGAGAGCCTGCGACTGGCACCTTCGCAGGCCAAGCCCGAAGAAGTGATCGTCGCGTGTGTGTCCCCCGCGGGGAGCGCGCCGTCGCAGTGTGCGTTCTCGCCACGCGTGAATCCGGAGGGTCTGCCGGTTCTGTTCGTCGACGAGCAACTGTATCGCGAACTGCCGTGCTTCATCGTGGCGACCGTGGACAAGTTCGCTATGCTTCCATGGCGCGGCGAGACAGGCATGCTCTTCGGTCGGGTGTCTGCGCGCGAAGGTCGCCAGTTCTACGGACCCATGGACCGTGAGCCGAAGTCTTCGACACGCATTACGGGCGGACTCCGACCGCCCGAGCTGATCGTGCAGGACGAACTGCATCTGATCTCCGGGCCACTCGGCACGATGGTCGGTCTGTACGAGACCGCCATCGACCACCTCGCGACGCGCACGGTGAATGGAAAGGCCGTGCGCCCGAAGGTCATCGCGTCGACCGCCACCGTGAAGCGCGCGCGAGCGCAGTCGCGAGCGCTGTTCGGTCGCAAGGATACGTCGCTGTTCCCACCGCCCGGCGTCGATGCCGGCGACACGTGGTTCGCGCGGGTCGATCACGAGAAGGCGGGGCGGTTGTACGTCGGCGTGGCGGCGCCGGGTCGCGCGCTGAAGGCGATCCTGCTGCGGACGTATGTTGCGCTGCTCGCGAGCGCGCAGCGGGCGTTCAACCCGCAGGGCGGTTCGGCTCAGGACGCCGACGCGTACATGACACTCGTCGGCTACTTCAACAGCCTTCGCGAACTCGGCGGCATGCGACGCCTCGTCGAGGACGACGTTCGCAAGCGCGCAGGTGACATCGAGCGTCGGCATCCCGTCAGTCACGTGGGCGCACACGCGTGGGCGCTCGATCGAGCGGTGGGCGAGCCCGTCGAGTTGACGTCGCGCGAGAAGTCCGGGTCCATCAAGGAAGCCAAGGACCGTCTCGCCCTTGACCACACGAATCCCGCACACGTCGACGTATTGCTCGCGAGCAACATGATCTCCGTCGGCGTGGACATCGATCGGCTCGGCCTGATGGTGATTGCGGGCCAGCCGAAGACCACGAGTGAGTACATCCAGGCCTCCAGTCGCGTCGGTCGACAGCATCCCGGCCTGGTCGTCACGTGCTTCAACGTCGGCAAGCCGCGGGACCGCTCGCACTACGAACGATTCGTCGCGTGGCACGAGAGCTTCTACCGCTTCGTCGAGGCGCAGAGTCTGACGCCGTTCTCGGGACCGGCGATCGAACGCGGACTCGCAGGAACGCTCATGGCCATGGCGCGCCTGGGAAACCCGGACCTCACGGCGCCCGACCGGGCGATGACGATCGCGGCGCATCGAGCGTTCGCGGACGCGTGCGTGAAGGCGCTGTCGGAACGCGCGAAGTCACACGCTGTGCTCGACCGCGACGAAACGGCACGACTGGCGAACGCGTTGAACGACCGTGGGCGGAAGCTCCTCGACGCGTGGGAGCGGCTGGTCGTCGAAGCGCGCGACAGCGCCGGCGATCGATCGTATTCGCGGTACGACAAGGACAAGTCCCACGGCAAAGCACTGCTGTACTCGGTGGTCGACGAAGACAAGCCCGCGGCGCATTCGCTCGGTGCTCGATTCGCGGCGCCGACGTCCATGCGCGACGTCGAGGCGTCCGTTCATCTTTGGATCGAGCGCGGCAAGCTCGGAGGTCGGCGATGAGTCCTCGCGCACGAAGCGGCGGCACCGGTGCGCGAAGCGGCGGTCCGCGTCAGCAACAGCAACCCGACGGGACCGTGCGGCAGAGCCAGATCGTCACGACATTCGGCCCCGGCTCGATGGTGGACCTGCTGCACGACGCGGTGCTCGTGGGAGGATTGGACTTCTGGAGCTTCGACAAGACGTTCGAGCTGCCGTCGATTCAAGAGCCCCGCCTTCGTGACGCGATCGTCGAGCGGTTTCGTCAGATGGGCCGCGTGCTCTCGAACGACAAGCCTTTTCTCCAGCCGCCGATCGCCC
>Ga0080064_1003527_pt1 | contig 22349 bp, 19 predicted proteins | sample Subgrocontami54m_FD_69260 | JGI IMG/M metagenome (GOLD analysis project Ga0080064, IMG submission 69260) | Subsurface groundwater microbial communities from S. Glens Falls, New York, USA - GMW46 contaminated, 5.4 m (SPADES assembly) (version 2) ...
GCCATCTCGTAGAGCGCCATCCCCAGCGCGAAGATGTCGGTGCGGGCGTCGGCTTCCTTGCCCTCCAACTGCTCCGGGGCCATGTACTGGAAGGTGCCAACGATCATGCCTTCCTCGGTCAGCGATTTCTCCTGAGAAGGGAGCGTGGGCGCGTCGGCCATCTCAGAGAGCGCCACGGCCACCGGGGCCGGTTGCTCGGCCAGCTTGGCCAGCCCGAAGTCCATCAGCTTGGCGCCCGCCTTGGTCAGCATCACGTTGCCGGGCTTGAGGTCGCGATGGACGATGCCCTGGCGATGCGCCGTCTCCAGCGCCTCGGCGATCTCGATGCCGCACTTCAGCGTCTGCTCGATCGGCAATGGGCCGCGCTGCAAGCGGTGGCCCAGGGTCTCGCCTTCCAGGTACTCCATCACCAGGAAGCTCACGCCCTCCTGCTGGCCCACGTCGTAGAGCGTGCAGATGTGGGGATGCGTGAGCTTGGAGATGGTGCGTGCCTCGCGCTCGAAGCGCTTTTGCAGGTCGGGGCGGTCGGCCAGCCGGGTGGAAAGGACTTTGACGGCAACCGTGCGGTCGAGGCGGGTGTCGCGGCCGCGATAGACCTCTCCCATCCCGCCCGCGCCTGCGGGGGCCAAGACCTCATACGGGCCCAGTTTTGTCCCGGGAGTCAGCGGCATACGTTGTGGGATCCTGCCCCTCGGTGCGCGGATTATAGTCCCGCGGACGTGGGGCAGCGAACCCGGGAATCAACGGCGCACCCGCCAAGCCCCCGGCTGGCGGGTGGTAGAATCCCGATTCCATGAACACTCTGGTGCTGCTGCGGGCGTTGCTCGTGGCGGCGCTCATCCTTCTTAACGCCTTCTTCGTGGCGGCGGAGTTCGCGCTGCTCAGCGTGCGCGAGACCCGCATCCAGCAGCTCATCGAGAGCGGCCGCACCGGCGCCCGCGCCGTGCTGCGCCTGCACCAGAACTTCGACCAGGTATTGCTGGCGGTGCAACTGGGCGTGACCCTGGCCAGCCTGGGCCTGGGCTGGGTGGGCGAACCCTTCGTCGCCCACCTCCTGGAAGCCGTGGTGGGAAGCATCCCTGGCGTCCGCGTCTATTCCACCACCATCTCCTTCGTGCTGGCCTTCATTCTGATCACCTACCTGGTGGTGATCCTGGGGGAGGTGGTGCCCAAGTCGGTGGCGCTGCAGCGGGGCGAGCGGGTGGCGCTGGCGGTGGCCGCGCCCATGGAAGTCTTCATGACCCTGATGCGGCCTTTCCTGGCGGTGATGAGCCGCTCGGCGCGGTTGGTGCTGCGGCTGTTCGGCTCGCGTCAGATGGGGGAGGGCGGCCAGCACTCGCCCGAGGAGATCCGGATGATTGCCACCGCCAGCCGCCGCGTGGGACTGCTTCCCCAGCAGCAGGAGGAGATGCTGCACCGCGTGCTCGACCTCTCCGACGTGCTGGTGCGGGAGATCATGGTCCCGCGCACGCGCATCTTTTCGCTCTCCGCCGACCTGACGCTGGCGGAGGCCATGGCCAAAGTGGTCGATGAGCAGCACTCCCGCGTTCCCGTCTTCGACCCCAAACTGGGCCCGGAACACATTGTGGGCGTGCTCTACTCCAAGGACCTCTCCCGGCTGATGCACGCCAAGCTGGCGGCGCTGGCCACTGACGAGAGCTCGCCGGTGCCGGCGGAGTTGCCTGTCCGCCGCATCATGCGCTCCGTGCTGGTGGTCCCGGAGACCAAGCCGGTGGTCGATCTGCTGGTGGAATTCAAGAAGAACAAGCGCCACCTGGCGGTGGTGGTGGACGAGTTCGGCTCCACCAGCGGCGTGGTGACGGTGGAAGACGTACTGGAGCAGATCGTGGGCGAGATCGAGGATGAATTCGACGTCGCCCCGCGCCTGCTGCTGCTGGCCGACTCCGGCGCCCAGGTGCTCGACGGGGGAGAGAACATCCGCGACCTCGAGACCCAGCACCATCTCGTCCTGCCCCGCGACCAGGGCTTCGAGACCCTGGGCGGCTTCGTCCTGGCCAAGCTGGAGCGCATCCCCCGGGGCGGGGAAATGCTGGAATACGACGGTCGGCGCTTCACCGTCCTCAAGATGGACGGCCTGCGCATCGCCCAGGTGAAGGTGGAGCCGGCGGTGCCGAAGCCGGCTCCCAGCAAGCCGCTGGAGCGCGCCGGGGACTGAAGGGGATTGAGTCATTGAGTCATCTGGTCATTGAGTCATTGAGAACCCGCAACCTGAGAAAGTCCCGCCTGTGCTCCGCTACCTGCTAACCCGGTTGCTGTACACGCTGCCCGCGGTGTGGCTGGTGGTTTCGGTCGTCTTCCTGATGATCCACCTGGTGCCCGGGGACCCGATCCAGCAGATGCTGGGCGAGGGCGCCGCGAGTGCCGACGTGCAAGCGGCGCGGCACGCCTACGGCCTCGACGCCCCGCTGGGAGAGCAGTACTGGAACTACTGGAAGAGAGTGTTGCACGGCGACCTGGGCCGCTCCCTGCGCCTGGACCAGCCGGTGCGCACGCTGATTGCGCAGCGCTACCCGGCGACCATCGCTCTGACGCTGGCGGCGCTGGCCGTGGCCTTGGCCGTTTCCATCCCCGCCGGGGTGCGCTCGGCCCGGCGGCGCAACCGCTGGGACGACCGCCTGCTCGGCTTCCTCAGTCTGCTCGGACTTTCCTTTCCCAACTTCGCCCTGGGGCCGGTGCTGATTCTGTTCTTTGCCATCTACTTGGGCTGGCTGCCGGTCTCGGGCTCAGGCGCCTGGCGGTCGCTCTATTTCCCCTGGTTGCAAGTCCCGGCCGATGGAGACGCATGGGCGCACCTGGTGTTGCCGGCCATCACCATGGGCGGCGCGCTGGCCGCCATCCTCACCCGCATGGTGCGCACCGCGATGCTGGAGGAGCTGGGCCAGGATTACATCCGCACCGCGCGGGCAAAAGGGTTGAGTGAGCGCGCCGTCGTCTATCGCCACGCGCTGCGCAACGCGCTCATCCCGGTGCTGACCGTGGTGGGCTTGCAATTCGGCGCGCTGCTGGCCGGCGCCATCGTCACCGAGACCATCTTTTCCTGGCCGGGCATCGGACGGCTGACCCTGCAGGCCATCGGCAACCGCGACTACTACCTGGTCGAGGGCTGCATCCTGGCCATCGGCCTGACCTACGTGGCCGTCAACTTCCTCACCGACCTCACCTATTCGCTGGTGAATCCGAGGATCCGGCAGTGAATCAATTGCGCTCCAATCCGTTGGCCGCGGCCGGGCTTGTGCTGGTTGTCGCGTTCGTTCTGTGCGCGCTGCTGGCGCCCTGGATCGCGCCCCGCGACCCGGCATTCATCGAGCTGCCGGCGCGGCTGGCCGCGCCCTCGTCCCAGCACTGGCTGGGGACCGACGAGCTGGGCCGCGACATCCTCTCCCGCCTGCTCTTCGGCGCTCGCATCTCGCTTCTGGTGGGAGGCGGCGTGGTCACGGCTTCGCTCTTCCTCGGCCTCATCTTCGGCTCGCTCGCTGGATACTACGGCGGCCTGCTCGACCGCCTCTTCACCGTCATCGTCATGAACGCTTTCCTTGCCTTTCCCGGATTCCTGCTGGCCATCGCCTTCGTCGCCTTCCTGGGGCCGGGGCTGTTCAACCTCATCCTGGCGCTCTCCATCGGGGGCTGGGTGGGCTACGCCCGGCTGGTGCGGGCGCAGGTGCTGGCCACCCGCGAGCGCGAGTTCGTGGAGGCGGCCCGAGCCCTGGGCGCCAGCGACTGGCGCGTGATCACCCGCCACATCCTGCCCAACATCATCCAGCCGGTGATCGTGCAGGCGGCCATCGGGATGGCGGGCGCGGTGCTGGCCGAGGCCACCATGAGTTTTCTGGGACTGGGGGTGCCGCCGCCGACTTCCAGTTGGGGCTCCATGCTCAACGACGGACGCGCTCACCTCTTCGACGCGCCCCACCTGGTGCTGTTTCCTGCCGCCGCCATCATGCTGACCGTGCTGGCCTTCAACTTCATCGGCGATGGGCTGCGGGACTATCTCGACCCGCGATCGCGCATCGAGGTCGGGCTCTGAGAATCCCGAACCCACAACGCGGCTCAACTTGACGCGCGCTCCCGCCATGAAGCAAGATGGCGAACCTTTTTCTATCCATCCCAGGAGAAACCCATGCGCCGGTGGATGATAGGACTTTCGCTCCTGCTGCTTCTGACTGCGAGCAACTGCCTGTGGGCAGAGGATTCAGGGGCGGCCACGCCGCCGGCCAAGGCGCCCATCACCACCTGGGTGCCCGAGGCGGCCAAGGCGCCGGCCTCGAGCTTCGACGTCAAGGCGGCGACCGACGCCTATCTCGCCGAGATTCCCCCCGACCGGCGCGCCACCTCCGACGCCTACTTCGAGGGCGGCTACTGGCTCATGCTGTGGGATTTCCTCTACGGGGCCGCCGTCATGCTGCTCCTGCTGGCGACGGGCATCTCCGCCCGTATGCGCGACTGGGCCGAACGCTTCACCCGCTTCAAGCCGCTCCAGACCTTCCTCTACTTCCTTCAGTTCACTCTGGTGGTGGCCCTGCTGGAGTTCCCGCTGACGGTGTATGAGGGCTTCTTCCGCGAGCACCAGTATGGACTGGCCACGCAGACCTTCGGTCCCTGGATGGGCGACTTGGGCAAGGGGCTGCTGGTCAGCATCATTCTGGGCGGGCTGCTGGTCATGCTGCTGGTCGGCATCGTGCGCCGCCTGGGACGCACGTGGTGGGTGTGGGGCGCGACCGCCACCGTTGCCTTCTTTGCTTTTGTCCTCATCATCGGTCCCGTGTTCATTGCTCCCCTGTTCAACAAATACAAGAAGCTCGAAGACCCCAAGATCCGCGAATCCATCCTCAGCATGGCGCGCGCCAACGGCATCCCGGCCAGTGAGGTGTATGAGGTGGACGCCTCGCGCCAGAGCACGCGCATCAGCGCCAACGTCAGCGGCTTCCTGGGTACGGAGCGCATCACTCTGAACGACAACCTGCTGCGCCGGTGCTCCCCAGCGGAGATTCAGGCGGTCATGGGCCATGAGATGGGCCACTACGTGCTCAACCACGGCTACAAGGGGCTGACCTACCTGGGCCTCGTCATTGTGCTGGGGTTTGCCTGGTTAGACTGGTCGTTGAACAAGTCGCTGGCGCGCTGGAGCGCCGCCTGGAAGCTGCGCGGCCTTACCGACCTCGCGGTTTTTCCCCTGGCCGTGCTCCTGTTCTCCGTCTTCGGCTTTGTGATGACCCCGGTCCTCAATACCATCATTCGGGTCCACGAGTTTGAAGCGGACATGTACGGTCTGAATGCCGCACGGGAGCCCGACGCCGAAGCTGAGGTGGACCTGAAGTTGGGCGAGTACCGCAAACTCGATCCCGGCCCGGTGGAGGAGTTCCTTTTCTTCGACCATCCCAGCGGGCGCACCCGCATCACCGCCGCCATGCGCTGGAAGAAGGAGCACCTGGCGGCTCTGGCGCCGCCTGCCGCCACGCCGGTGCCGGCTGCTCCAGCCGCGCCCGCAAGTCACTGATGGGCGAGCGGCTTGGGGAGTGAAATCGGAGTCCGGCGCCTACTGGGTGGTGGTTGTGTTCTACTTTCCCCAGAAATGAGCGCGCACATCCTGGTCGGCACCGCCGGCTGGTCCTACAAGGACTGGGAGGGAATCGTCTACCCCCCGGGGATGAAGAAGACCGAGCACCCGGCGGCGTACCTGGCGCATTACTTCGACGTCATCGAGATCAACTCTTCCTTCTACGGGCACATCAAGCCGGAGGTGGGGAAGCTGTGGTGCCGCAAGGTGGCGGCGGTGAATCCGCGCTTCCGCTTCACCGCCAAGCTGAATCGCGTGTTCACCCACTCGCCCAACGCGGTGATCGAACCCACCTCGGCGGCCACGCTCGTCCCCAACCCTGAGGATGAAGTCCTGGCCAAGCAGGGGCTGGACGCCATCGCCGCCGAGGGCCGCCTGGGCGCGCTGCTCATCCAGTTCCCGGTCTCCTTCCGCAACACCAACCAGAACCGCGACTACCTGGAAACGCTGCTGGGCCGCTTCACGGACTATCCGCAGGTGGTCGAGGTGCGGCACGCCAGTTGGAACAACGAGGGCATCCTGCGTTACTTCACGGAGAAGGGCGTGGCCTTCTGCAACATTGACCAGCCGCTGCTGGGGCGCTCGCTGGCGCCCACCGGCCACGCCACTTCCAAGATCGGCTACATCCGCTTGCACGGCCGCAACTATGACCAGTGGTTCGACTCCGACAGCCGCAACGACCGCTACAACTACCTGTACACGGAGCAGGAGCTGGCGGGCTGGCAGAAGCGCATCGAGGACGTGGCGGCCAAGACCGAGGTCACGTTCGTCATCACCAACAACCACTTCGAGGGCCAGGCCGCGGTCAACGCCCTGCAGCTCCGGCACGCCTTGAGCGGCCAGCCGGTCTCGGCGCCGGAGACGCTGGTGCGGCATTATCCGGTGCTGCGGCCCATTCTCGCGACCTAGTGCCTGCTCACTCCTGCTGGATTCAAGGAGTTGTCATTCCGAGCGGAGCGAGGAATCTGCTTTCTTACGCCGAAAAGCAGGTCCCTCGTCGCTGCGCTCCTCGGGATGACAATTCCAAAACAAGAGGGTCTCGAGGGGACGCGCGCAGAACCTGGAACTTTTCCGCGCCCGTCCCCGTATTGATGGGTGAGGCGCGCGGCCCATTATCTTTCTTCGGCAGCCGCGTCTAAGGGAAAAGGAGGATGCGATGGATGGCAAATACAATGTGTTGCTGGACAACACCGCCTTCCGGCTGGCGCTGAATGTGGTGGTCTTCTGCGTGTGGCTGGGAGTGGCGGTGGCGCTGGTGGCGGCGGCCTAGACGCGCGCTACTTCTTTTTTCCTGGCGCCGTAATGCGATTCCACGTAGTCGTTCAGGATCTGGATGAACTCCGCCACGATGCGGTCGCCCTTGAGCGTGGTCATCAGGCGGCCGTCCACGAAGACCGGCGCTTTGGGCTCCTCAAACGTCCCCGGCAGCGAGATTCCGATGTTCGAATGCTTGGACTCCCCCGGCCCGTTTACCACGCATCCCATCACCGCGACCTTCATCTCTTCAACTCCCGCGTAACGCTCCTTCCATAGCGGCATCTGCTCGCGCAAGTAGGACTGGATCTGCTCCGCCATCTCCTGGAAGAAGGTGCTGGTGGTGCGTCCGCACCCAGGACACGCGGTGACCTGCGGGGTGAAGCTGCGCAGGCCGAGCGATTGCAGAATCTGCTGCGCCACACGGACTTCCTCGCTGCGGTCGCCGCCCGGCGCCGGAGTGAGCGAGACGCGGATGGTGTCGCCGATGCCCTCCTGCAAAAGCACGCCCAGCGCCGCGGTGCTGCTGACAATTCCTTTCGCGCCCATGCCGGCTTCGGTCAGCCCCAGGTGCAGGGGATAATCGCAGCGGGCGGCCAGCGCGCGATAGACGTCGATCAAATCCTGCACGCCGCTGACCTTGGCGCTCAGAATGATCTGGTCGTGGCCCAGGCCGTCCTGCTCCGCCAGGCGCGCCGAGCGCAGCGCGCTCTCGACCATCGCCTCCATGGTGACCTCGCGGGCGTCCTTGGGCTCGGCCAGGGCGGCGTTCTCGTCCATCATCTTGGTCAGCAGTTGCTGGTCGAGCGAGCCCCAGTTCACTCCGATGCGCACCGGCTTTTTGTTTTCCGCCGCCACCTCGATCATGGTGCGGAAGTTCTCGTCGTCCTTCTTGCCGATGGAGACGTTGCCCGGGTTGATGCGGTACTTGGCCAGGGCGCGGGCACAGTCGGGATATTTTTTGAGCAGCAGGTGTCCGTTGTAGTGGAAGTCGCCGATGATGGGCACGCGCACGCCCTGCTTTTCCAGCCCCTCGACGATGGCGGGCAGGGCAGCGGCGGCCGCGTCATTGTTGACGGTGACGCGCACCAACTCCGAGCCCGCGCGGGCCAGCGCCGCCACCTGGGCGATGGTCCCGGGGACGTCGGCGGTGTCGGTGTTGGTCATGGACTGCACCACTACCGGGGCGCCCGAGCCCACAGGCACGCCTCCCACCAAGGCCGTGACGGTTTTTCTGCGCTGAATGTTCGCCATGCGGAAGTTTTAGTTTAGCACGCGCTCGTAGGGCCGGCGTCTCGCCGGCAACGATGCAGCGCAATGCGCCGCAATCGAAAATTGGCCTACGGCAGGTAGCGGCTCAACACGGGCAGCTTGCCCAGGTCGTTGTAGATGACCATGACCGCGAACAGGACGAGGAAGACGAAGGCGGCCTGGTAGATGCGCTCCTTGATGCGGATACTGATGTCGCGCCGCAGCGTTCCCTCGATCAACAGCAGCAGCAGCACCCCGCCATCCAGGATGGGGATGGGGAAAAGGTTCAGGATGCCGAGGTTCAGGCTGATGGCTGCCATGAGCTGGAGCAGCGGGGTCCAGCCGCGCTGGCGGGCAGCGTCGCCGGAGGCGCGCGCGATGCCGATGGGTCCCTCGATCTGCTTGAAGGAAACCTTGCGCTGCGCCATCTTCTGCACCAGCTCGACGATGAGCAGGGTATAGCGCCGGTTGTCCTCGATGGACTTGGCGAAGGCCTGGGCCGGCGGCAACTGGTTCACGTGGGTGAGGCTGGGCGCGGCAAAGCCGATGCGGTAGCGCTTGGAGCCATCCAGGTCCGACATCACCGGGGTGACGTTGAACTTCATCTCCTGGCCGCCGCGCAGCACCGCGACCTCCAGCGGCTTTTCCTTGTTCTGCTGCATGTAGGAGATGAGGACGCCGATCATGAGGCGCGGGTCGCCTTCCGCCGGAAGCTCATGCACCGAGATGCCGTTGAGGGCGACGATCTGGTCGCCCGCCTTCATGCCCGCGCGGTCGGCGGGCATGCCGGATTCGATGCGGCCCACCTGGATGGGCTCATCGGGGATCCATCCGGCGTCGCCCATGCGGCTGGGCCCCACCGTATCCGGGACCAGGCTGAGGTTCACGGTCTCGCCGCCGCGCAGCACGGCCAGTTCGACCGGCTGCGAAGCACTCAAGCTGACCTTGTAGGCCAGGTCGTCCCATCCGGGGTGCTGGACGTTCTCGATGCGGGTGATGCGGTCGCCCGGGCGGACGCCGGCCTTGGCCGCGGCCGAATCCTTCGCTACCCAGCCCACCACCGGAGGTTTGTCATCCAGGAAGGCGAGGTATTCGTAGCGCACCATGTAGACGGCGGTGAGCAAGCCGACGGCCAGCAGCAGGTTCATGGCCGGCCCGGCGGTGACGATGAGGAAGCGGTGCCAGCGGGAGTGCGACATGAATTCGCCGGGATCGCCGCTGCGCGTTTCCAGCGGGCTCTCGCCCGCCATGCGCACGTAGCCGCCCAGCGGCAGCACGCTCACCCGATAGTCTGTGTCACCGCGCTTGAAGCCCCACAACCGCTTGCCGAAGCCGATGGAAAACACCTCCACCCGCACCCCCAGCAGCTTGGCTACGGCGTAGTGGCCGAATTCGTGCACCAGGATCATGATCCCGAGCACGAAGCCCACCGAAACGATAGTGATAAGGAAATTCTGAAAATCCTGCATATGGGCTACTTATGAGATGCCAGCGCCGGGCGAAGGTTCCCAGCCTTGTTGCCCGCGATGCTCTGGATCCGCTCGGCGGCCAGGCGCCGGGCCTCGGCGTCCGCGGCCAGAACCTCGGCGATGGTAGCCGGATGCCGCTCCGGCGTCCGGCCGAGCACCTCTTCTATGGTACGCGCAATCTCCGGGAAGCGGATGTCGCCGTCCAGGAAGGCCGCCACCGCCACCTCGTCGGCGGCGTTCAGGGCGACGGTCTTCGCGCCGCCCGCTTGCGCCGCCTCATAGGCCAGCCGCAGGCAGGGAAACTTTCCCATATCCGGCGGAGAGAAGTCCAGATGACGAAGGTCCCCGACGGGGAAGCGCAGGTCGGAGGGGATGCGCTCCGGCCAGGTGAGAGCGTAGAGGATGGGCAGGCGCATGTCCGTCACCGAAAGCTGGGCCAGGATGCTGCCGTCCACGAACTCGACCATGGAGTGAATGGTGGACTGCGGATGCACCATCACGCTCACCCGGCTGGGCGGCAGGTCGAAGAGCCGGCAGGCTTCGATGACCTCGAAGCCCTTGTTCATCAGCGTGGCCGAGTCGATGGTGATGCGCTTGCCCATCTTCCATGTGGGATGGTTAAGCGCCTGCTCCACGGTGATGGAGTCGAAGTCTTTCGCGGGAGTGTTGAGGAAGGGCCCGCCCGAAGCCGTCAGCCAGATGCGCTCGACTTCGCGCGCCTCGCCGCCGCGCAGACACTGATGCAGCGCGTTGTGCTCGCTGTCAATGGGCAGCAGAGGCTTGCCCTGCTTCTTCGCCTCCGCCGTGATCAGTTCGCCCGCGGCCACCAGGCACTCTTTGTTCGCCAGGCCGACCGTCTTGCCCGCCTTCACGGCTTCGTAAGTTGCTTCCAGTCCCGCCACGCCGACGATGGCGCTGACCACGAAGTCGGCTTCGGGATGAGTCGCGACGCGGACGGAGCCGGCGGCTCCGCTCATCACTTCCATGTCGGCGAGCCCGGCGGTTTTCAGCTTGCCGCGGAGCTTGTCGGCGTCGGCCTCGGCCGCCATGGAGACCACACGCGGCCGCCAGCGCTGCGCCTGTTCGAAAGCCGCATCCACGTTGCCACCCGCGGCGAGGGAGATCACGGAGAAGCGCTCAGGATTCGACTCCACCACGCTGAGCGTGCTGCGGCCGATGGAACCAGTGGAGCCCAGGATGGCGAGGCGCTTCATGGAAGGGGATCATGCACCTTGAATTGCGAGGAAAAACGCATAGTACCATACGACTGGAGCGGCAAAGAGCAGCGCATCGATGCGATCCAGGATCCCGCCATGGCCCGGAATCAGCGTCCCTGAATCCTTCACTCCAGCCCCACGCTTGAGCATTGATTCGACTAGGTCGCCGAATTGCGCGGCCACGTTCGTCACGACTGTGACGCAGACCAGCGCGATAGGAGGGAAAAGGAGATTGGCATGGTCCCGTGAAAGGGTATCGCTCGTCAGGCCGATACGCTGAAGCCACACGGACAGGGGAGGCGCAAACCGGACCCAGCACCATGCGACCACCAGAGAGCCAAGCACGGAAGCGACGGTTCCTTCCCAAGTCTTGTTCGGACTGATCGAGGGAGCCAGCTTGTGCCTGCCGAAATTTCGACCAACGTAATAAGCCGAAATATCTCCTGACCAGACAGGCAGAAACAAGAACAGAAGGAAAAACCAACCCTCGTTGCCCAACACTCGCAAACCCATCAGGCAGGCAAAAGGAAGGAAGATGTAACAAATGCCTGCAATCGAAGTAGCGGCCGACGGGAGCTTTTTCCCGGGTTCCAGGCCTCGCATTGCGAACAGGAGGATCAACGGGGCCAGGGCGAATACCCCAAGAGAAGAAGCGAGGGGCATGACTACGGCCGACCGGTCGGTTGGCAAGTAAGCGAGAGGAGTTATTGCCATCGTGAACAGAGCAATTGTGCACGCGTAGGTGGTCTTGCGCAGAGGTGGGATTCCGTGAGCTTCCACCAGGGCCAGGAACTCCCGAAGAGCGAGGAGGGCAACCCCCGCGCAGAGGAGCCCAAACATCCAGGCGGGGGCTTTGAAGACGGCAATGAGCACCACCACAATGAGCACAACTGCGGTGAGGGCGCGCTTCACGGCTTCACCTCAGGGGCCAAAGCCCCGGTCATTCTGGCCGCCAGTGTCCCGCGGCTAAAGCCGTGGGCTGATACGAGAAGCAGGTCCCTCGCTGCGCTCGGGATGACAATCCAAGAGGGGAAGGCGAGGAAGCGCCCAAAAACTTTGACACCCTGCGGCTTTAGCCGCAGGGTGTCGCATTTTGGTGTGGAAGCGATGTCGCGCTCGGTCGTCAAAAAGGTGGCCATCTAGCTGGGGCTGCCGTCGGCGTGGCCCAATCCGCCGTAGCGGCGCTCGCGCTTCTGATATTCGGCGATGGATTCCAGCAGGTGGCGGCCGCGGAACTCGGGCCACAGGGTCCCGGTGACGTAGATCTCGGCGTAGGCCACCTGCCACAGCAGAAAGTTGCTCAGCCGCATCTCGCCGCTGGTGCGGATGACCAGGTCGGGATCGCCCAGGTGCCGGGTGTAGAGGTGCCTCTGGATGAGGTCTTCGTCGATCTTCAGGTGAGCCAGGCCGCCATTCAGGGCGGCGGCGTTGACGATGTCGTTGAAGGCGTCCACCAGCTCGGCGCGCGCCCCGTAGTTGAGCGCCAGGGTCAGCGTCAGCCCGGTGTTGCGGGCAGTTTCCTCCTTGGCCCAGGCCATGCGCTCCTGCACCTCCTGCGGCAATTCGTGGCGGCGCCCGATGTAGTCCAGCCGGACGTTGTTGCGCATGAGCGTGGGCAGTTCATCTTTCAAATATTTGCGCAACAGATGCATGAGGAACTCCACTTCCGTGCGCGGGCGCTTCTGCCAGTTCTCGGCGGAGAAGGCGTAGAGGGTGAGCGCTTGCAGGTGGATGCGGGCGGCGGTCTCGACCGTGGAGCGCACCGAGCGCACTCCGGCGCGATGTCCGGCGATGCGCGGCAGGTGGCGCCGGCGGGCCCAGCGCCCGTTGCCGTCCATGATGATGGCGACGTGCCGGGGAAGCTGCGCGGGGTCGAGCCCGGAGTAAATCTCCGTCTCGCGGCGGTCGAGCCCCTTGGGAGCCGCTGTGTGCAAGGCTAACCTCTGATGTTACAGCAAGTTAGCATAGCAGCGCGGGATTGGCAACGCGCCCTGGGCCAGGGCAAGGGTGTTACAATCCCAGAATCCGGCCTGAGATTTCCCCGCGTGCGGGGAGCCAGGCCGCATCCAAGCAACGAAGTGATGCTCGCTTCCCACAACCATCGCGTTCCCGCCCACAGAAGGTGGACGGCCCTGCTGCTGGCGCTGCTGTTTCTGGTGACCGCGAGCGCGCAGGCGGTGCACGCTCACCGCATTTCCCTCCCGGCGTCGAAGCAGGTCAGTGACACCCTGGACTCGAACGCGGCGGCGCGCTGCCACATCTGCCTGCACTCACAGGTGGCGCCGCTGGGCAGCCTCGCTGTTTCCGTTTCTCCCTACGTGGCCGCCGAGGCCACGGTTCCTCCCGGCCCCCGCCGTGGCGGCCACGCGCCCGGCGAGGAGTCGGTCCACCACGTCCGCCCGCCCCCCGTAGCCTGAGCCGGACAACGCCACCGGTTCCGACCCCTGTTTCTTGTCGCTGAACTGGCGGAGAGCGCCGGCCTCCCTGGAAAATCCAAAAAATCTGTTTGGGAGGAGCTCCCCATGAAAACGATTCTTGTGACTCTATTGCTGCTTGCGCTGACGGCGACTTCGTTCGCCCAGCAGGCGCCGCCCGCGGCCCCGGCCGCGGCGCCCCCGGCTCCCGCGTTAGACGATACCGCCGCGCGCCTGAAGGCGCTCGAAGAAAAAATCCTGGCGCTCGAAACCGAGGTCAAGGAGCTGAAGGAGGCGCAGGCCTTGCCGGCAGCGCCCTCCACTGCGGCGGCCTCGTCTTCCCGTGAGACCGCCCTGACCACGAATGCCTACCCGCCGCCCGCTCCCGCGCAGTCACTGGAGCCGGCCCAGGGGGGCGTGATCGGTGGCGCGCCGCAGAACGCCAAGCTGCTGAACCCGGACATCAGCATGATCGGCGACTTCATCGCCACCGCCGGCGGCAATCCCTTCCAGCCCGGTCCGGCGCTCGAATTCCACGAAGCTGAGCTGGGAATCCAGGCGGTGATCGATCCCTACGCCAAGGGCGACTTCTTCCTCTCCTTCGGCGAGCAGGGCGTGGAGCTGGAGGAGGGTTACATCACCTTCACCGGGCTGCCCAGGGGCTTCGTCGCCCGGGCGGGGAAGATGCGCTCGGCCTTTGGCGTGGTGAACACGCTGCACAACCACACCCTGCCCTGGATCGACCGGCCGCTGGTCACGGACAGTCTGGTGGGCGGCGAGGACGGCATTGACGACACCGGCTTCTCCATCAACCGCATCCTTCCCGCGCCTAAGGGCATCTTCCTCGAAGCCACCGGGCAGGTCTTCCGCGGCGACTCGGCGGACGTCTTCACCTCGCACCAGCGCAGTGACCTGAGCTTCGTGGGACGCCTGCGCGGCTACAAGGACCTGACCGAATCCACCAACCTGGACATCGGCTTCTCCTACGCCCGCGGGCACAACGACCTGGGCACCAACTTCATCACCCAGCTCGTCGGCGCCGACGCCACGCTGCGCTGGAAGCCGCTGCGCCGCGCCATTTATCACAACGTCCTGTGGCGCAGCGAGTTCTTCTGGAGCGAGCGCCAGCAGCTTCCCACGACGCAGCGCGCCTTTGGCTTCTACAGCGCGGCGGACTACCGGGTGAACCGGCGCTGGACCGTGGGCGGTCGCTTCGACCGCTCCGACCGCGCCCGCAACGACAACCTCACCGACAGCGGATTCTCCGCGGTGGTCACCTACTGGCCGAGTGAATTCAGCCAGATCCGTACTCAGTACCGCTTCGGCCGTTTCGCCGAGGGCAAGGACACCAACGAGCTGAAGATACAATTGCTGTTTTCCCTGGGCGCTCACGGCGCTCATCCCTTCTAAGGAGACGCCATGAAAGCTCAAGCAAGCTGGGTTCGCAGGACCATCAGGATGGCGGCGCTGGCCGCCGCCCTGTGGGGGGCGACGGGCACGGCCTGGGCGGCCTCGAAACTCAACGTTGTTGCCACCACCGCCGACCTGGCGGCCCTCACCCAGGAGGTGGGCGGCGACCGCGTCAACGTGCAGGCCATCGCCAAGGGTTACCAGGACCCGCACTACGTCGAGGCCAAGCCCAGCTTCCTGTTGATGCTGCAGCGCGCCGACCTGCTGGTATCCGTCGGGCTGCAACTGGAACTGGGATGGCTGCCGCCGCTGATCTCGCAGTGTGGCAACGCGCGCGTTCAGCCGGGAGCTTCCGGGTATCTCGACGCTTCACAGTTCGCCGAGATCCTGGAGCTGCCCAGCGGGCCGGTCTCGCGCGCTCAGGGCGACGTCCATCCGCTGGGCAACCCGCACTACTGGCTGGACCCGGAGAACGGGCGCCGCGTGGCCCGCGGCATCGCCAGCAAGCTGGCCCAGCTTCGTCCCCAGGACGCGCAATACTTCGAGCAGCGCTTCCAGGATTTCAGCCGGCGGCTCACCGAGGCCGAAAAGCGCTGGGACGCGCAGATGCAGCCCTATCGCGGGCGCAAGGTGGTCACGTTTCACCGCTCCTGGCCCAACTTTACCCGGCGCCTGGGCTTCCAGGTGATGGGCGAGGTCGAGCCGCGGCCCGGCATCCCGCCCAGTCCCCGGCATACCATCGAGCTGATAGAGATGATGAAGCGCGAGGGCGTGAAGGTGATCCTGGTGGAGCCGTATTTCGATCTGAAGACTCCCAACTCGATCGCCAGCGCCACCGGCGCCAAAGTCGTGGTATTGCTGCCTTCGGTGGGCGGGGAGAAGGAAGCTTCCGACTACTTCAAGCTGTTCGACTACGACTTGGGACTCCTTTCTCAGGCGTTCCAGGGACAGTGAGGACAAGAACCCAATGGAAATGCTGCAATTTCTGTGGTTGCCGTTCCTGGCCAGCCTGGTCCTGACCGGGATCCACGCCTACCTGGGCGTCCACGTGGTGGAGCGTGGCGTCATCTTTGTGGACCTGGCCCTGGCGCAGATTGCGGCGCTGGGCGCGGTGGTGGCCATCCTAGTGGGCGTGGACCCCCACGGCAGGGGCTCCTTCTGGATCAGCCTGGCCTTCACCTTCCTGGGCGCGGCGGTGTTTGCGCTGGTGCGCGGACGCCGGCTCCACATCCCGCAGGAGGCCATCATCGGCATCTCCTACGCCGTGGCCTCCGGCGCTTCCGTGCTGGGCATGAGCAAGGCCACGGGCGAGACCGAGCACCTCAAGGACATGCTGGTGGGCAACATCCTCGCCGTCTCCGGCCCCGAGGTGGCGTGGACCGCTGCCCTGTACGCCGCCATCGGACTTTTCCACTTCCTCTTCCGCAAAAAGTTTCTGCTCATCTCCACCAACCCCAAGGCCGCCGAGGCTCAGGGGCTTTCCATCAGGTTTTGGGATTTCCTCTTCTACGCCTCCTTCGGATTCGTGGTGACCAAGGCGGTAACGATTGCCGGCGTGCTGCTGGTCTTCTGCTACCTGATTGTGCCCTCGGTGGGAGCCATGCTCTTCGCCGACCGCATCGGGCCGCGCCTGGCCATCGGCTGGACCATGGGCACGCTGGTCTCCGCGCTGGGCGTGTGGCTCTCCGCGGAACTCGACTTTCCCCCCGGGCCCACCATCGTCTGCACCTTCGGCGGCGTGCTCATCCTCATGTTCGTGGTGAGCGCGCTCATCGGCCGCGGCAAGGGCGCTCCCCCCAACAACAACGCCCAGGCGGCCGGGGCGGCCTAAGAGCCATCTCGCGAGTAAGTCGCCGGGTGTTTTCGGTGGAAGAGCGGGGCTTTAACCCCGCGTAGCCGCAACGGCCCAGCCCCGTGATTTGTCATCCCGACCGAGCCCGAGGGAGCCCGCCGCGGCGGGCGGGCGCGGGGGGGGGGGGGGGGGGAGCCGCTCGTCGGACGCCGCATCGCGCGTCCAGATCGCGACGGCCTGCCGGCACACGCGCTGCACGTCGGGCACCGCCAGCTCGTCGGTGTTTTGCACGCCGACGCCGAGGTAGTACATGGGCTTGCGGAGCCGTGCGCACCGTGCGGCCTCGCCGATCAGATGATCGATGAACCAGCGCGAGAGTTTGCACTGGAAGGGCGAGCCGCCGAGCCCGAGCCAGAGATCGCACGCCACGATCGCGGTGGCGCGGGAGGGATCGTCGTACGGGAGCCAGTGGATTTCAGGGAAGCGCCGCGCCAGCGGCGGCAGCGCGAACGGGACGCAACAGGTGAAGCTCGCGGCCGGCGCCAGCGCGCGCATGGCGGCGAGAAATCCCGCGAGCATGAAATCATCGCCGAGATTCCCCGCGCCGTAAAAGTGGTGTCCGAGATGAACGCGCACAGGTTTTTGCTACGCAAAAACCTAATTTCTCGCTGCGCGAGATGTTTTCGCGGTCGATGGCCGATTACCACCCGCGACGACGGCGCGTCCTCTTAGGTTTTTGCGCAGCAAAAACCTTAGTAGGCGAGACTCACCTTGACGTGGAAACGATGGTGCGCCGCGCCGGGCGTCTCCAGTTCCTCGAGCTGCCGCGCATAATCGATCGACGCCGAGAAATGCGTGCTGAGCGAAGCGCGCAAGCCGACGCCGACACTCGCGAGGTACTGCGATTTCGTCTGATAACCGAGGAACCGGCCGCTCTGGTCGTAATAGGCGAGCGGCTGCTTGATGATGGCGCGGCCGTAGTCCCAGAAAAACACGCCCATCAAATCGAGCGGCGAAACCTTCTGGCCGAGCGGGACCGACGGCAGCCGCGTGTAAAGCTCATGGGTCAACGTGTAGCCGCTGTCGCCGAAAATCACCCGCTCCTCGTAGCCGCGCACATTGGCGATACCACCGAGCGCGAACTCCTCCGTCGGCACGAGGTTGCTGCTGGCCATCTGATAGACACCGCGGAGCAGCGACGTCACGCCGCCGGCGAGGATCGTGTTGCGTTGAACCAGCAGTTGGCCGTGCACGAAACGAGGGTCGGCGCCGATGCGCGCCTGGGAGAAATTCTCCTTCGTCGAACGCGGAAACACGCGGCCGGGACTGTCGGTGATATTAAGCGAGCCGATCCATTTCCCGCGCAGATCCTCGCGCATCGCGGCAATGCCGGCGTTGACCGTGAAGACCTCGAGCGTGTCAAACGACACCGGCACGACGCCGAATTCGAGATTGTTGTTCGTCTGCTTGTACGAGGCGCCGGCCGACAACTCGCCGATCCAGCGCTTCGTCTTGAACGGTGCGACGTAACGCAGATCGGCGTTGATGCTCTTGCCGTGCTGGGTGAAGTCGCCGTTGAAGAGGCTCGGGTCGGTCTTCGCGTAGGAGCCGGAAACGGAAACGAAATGGCGCCACGGCAGCGGCGCACGATAGTCGAAGGCGTGCAGCTGCAGCACGCGAAGGTCGTTCGTCGTCGCGAACGTGTAGCCGACCTGATGATCGCGGCCCCAAAGATTGCCGTACGCGAACGATGCGCTGTAACGGTCGGTGCCGGTGAGCACGTTGCCGGAGTTGTCGTAGCTCAAGGTGGCTTTGATCGGCAATTGCTCGGTGACATTGATGATGAGATCCGCCTCGCCGGTCTGCGGCACGGGGTCGATCTGCAGCTTCACCCGGCGGTAGGGGCTGGTGTTCGTCCACGAGACGGCTTGATCGAGTTCCGAAAGCCGCAACGTGCGACCGCGATCGATCCGCAGCTTTTCGCGCAGGAGCGAATCGCTGAACCAGCGATTGCCCTTCACCTCGATGTTGCGAATCCGGCCGAGCGAAACTGCGACGCGGACGACACCCGTGGAAAAGTCCTGCGCCGGAATGCTCGCGGCCGCGGCGGGCAGGTCGTTCTCGTGGGCGAAGGCGTCGACGACTTCCTTGATCCCGTTGAGCAGCGTCTCGTCGATCATGCGATCGCGACCGGCCGCCAGGCGCTTGGTGAGTTCGGTGACTTTGAAGAACGAGAGGGTTGGCGCGAGGACCACGAACTTGTCCGTCGCGGGTGCAGCGGGCGCCTGGGCGGCCTCCACGCTGTCGACCAGGACGATTTGCTTGAGCGGGTAGTTGACGAGCGAGACCACGACGCGCACGCCGCCGGCGGCGATGCTCTGGGGCGGGATCACGGCGGTGGCGGTGGGATGGCCGCGCTGGCGGTAAAACATTTCGACGACCTGGACAATCGCCGCGAGCAGCCGGTCATCGATGGCGCGATTTTCCCCGGCCGCGAGCCGCTGGCGCAATTCCACGGCATCGTTGGCGTCGAGCGGCGGAGCGACGAACACGAAACCGTTGGCCAGATCGACCTCGTACTTTTGCGCGGCCTCCGAGCTGCTCGTGACATAGACCTGGTGCAGCAGGCGCGGCGCCGTGGCGGGCGTCGGTGGATTCGCCGGCGTGGGCGCCGCGGCCGGGGGCGCCGCCGGGGTCGGGGCATTGTCCGCGGCCGAAACGGCTGGGGCGGCCAGGCAGCACCAGGCACAGAGTGCGACGGAAATGGTTTTGCTCCGGAGGATCATGCAGAAAAGCGAGACCTGTGGGGTGCTTGATTGTTCAAAGCAAACCAAGAATCCGGGGTGGCCAATCCTGAAGGATGCAGAGAGAGAAACCGGGAAGGAAGCGAATGAACGCGAATTTCAGGGGGCAGGAAGCGATTTGGATCACGCTGCCCAGAATTCACCCTTTGATGAATCCGCCAATTGGGGCGCGTTCATTCGCGCATCTTCGCGTTCTTCGCGGTTGAATCGGATGGTGTTGGCTAAGATTTTTCGCTCGGCAAAGCCGGACCGCCCTCGCCAAGGTGTCTTTCGAGTGCAAGCGATCCACGAGTTCATCACCGCCAATCCTCCCAACCGCCGGGCCAACCCACGGCCGTCCCTCTGGCGCGGAAACGCGGGAACCCCATGCAACTGAGCAACGAGTCGCCGCGCCAGCGCTGGCTGATCATGGCGGCGGTCTGGGTCGTATTGACGACCCTCGTCGTCTGGCATGCCCTGAATACCAGGGAATATCTCGACGTTGTCGGCGGCCTCGGGCTGCGCGGAGCCGCGGCACCGTCGACACCGCTGAAGCAGGCTTTTCCGGCGTTCGCCGCCGATGCGCAAACCTGGGTGCGGCACGCGCTGACCTTGCTCGAAGGCGACCAGATGCGCCTTCGCCACACGGACATCGACAATGCGCCCTACGGCCGGGAGGTGCACTGGAATTCGGCCTGGGCGTGGATGATCGCGCTCGCCGGCAAGATGGACCACTGGCTGAGCGGCCAGCCGCTGCCGAATTCCGTGGAGCGAATGACCATCTGGCTGAATCCATTCGTGCTGATCGTCCTGGTGGTGATTATGTCTTCGTGGGCCGCGCGGCGCGGAGGCGTCATGGCTGGAGTGGTGGTGGCCGTGGCGATGGTGGGTCACCCGCGGCTCTACGAAGGATTTTTCCCGAGCTATACGGATCATCACGGTTTGTTGTCGGTCGCGGTCCTCGGGCTCTGCCTCGGCGCGACCTTCATGGGCGCCGGGTGGTGGTTTCCGCGGCCGGAAGGCTCGACGGGCATCTTGCCGGGTTCGCGTGAGGCGGCGCGGCGCGGCGCGATTTTTTCCGCGTTGAGCGGTGCGTTTGGCATGTGGGTGAGTGCGGCGTCGACGATGCCGCCGATCGCGATCGTCGGTGCGACCGGGTTTTTCGTGATGCTCGTGCAGGGGAAATCCGCGCTGCAGCAGGGGCTGAAGTTTGACCCTTCGCTCTGGCGGACGTGGGGGCGGGTCGGCGGAGCCGGCAGTTTTTTCTTCTACCTCATCGAGTATTTTCCCAATCACCTTGGGCTGCGGCTCGAGGCGAACCATCCTTTCTATGCGCTGGCGTGGTGGGGCGCGGGCGAGTTCATCGCGGAAATCGGCGAACGGCTGTTCGGCGCGCCGGCGGATCGGTTCCGCAATCCGAAGCGCGTGATCCTGCCGCTGCTGGCCGTGGCGGTGGCGCCGCTGACGATCGCGATCGGCGGCACGCGGGTGTTCATCGTGATGGATCCGTTCCTGGCGAACCTGCACCGGCAGCACATCCAGGAATTCCTGCCGTTGTGGGCGTCGTTCCGCGGACTGGGCTGGAAGGCCTTCATGTCCGTGGTTGGCCTCGAAAACGTCGCGCTGCTTGCCGGCGTTGCGCTGCTGATGGTCCATCGGCGCCGGTACCCGATTGTACTCTGCTTCGCCACCGTCGCCGGCATCTTGTTCACCGGCATGGCCTGGATGCAGTCGCGGTGGCTGCTCAACGCGAGCGGCATCCAGGTTTGCCTCGCGTTGCTCCTGCTCGGATTTCTCGCCGGAAACTCGCGGCTGCTGCTGCGCTGGATCAGCACGGCGGCGGTGGCGGGAATCATTTTCCTCCCGCCGGCCGTCACCCGCGTGGCGGGCGGCATCCGCGATCTCAAGGAGCGGCGCGTGGGCCCGAAGGATGCGAACTCCGCGTTGTTCCGCGATGTGGCCACGGTGATTCGCGCGTCGCAGCCGACCGGCGAGGTCGTCCTGCTCACCAGCCCGAACAGCTCGACCAGCGTGGGTTATTACGGCCGGTTCAAGACACTGGGCACGCTCTATTGGGAAAACTCCGAGGGCTTGAAGTCCGCGGCGGCGGTCCTGTCCGCGCGCACGACGGAGGAGGCGGCGGAGTTGATCAAGAAATACAAGGTCACGCACATCGCGATGATCTCCGAGGAGAATTTCGTCGAGCCCTACTGCCGGCTGCTGCACCCGGAGGCCACGACCGAGGACGTGAAGAAATCGTTTGGCTACCGCTTGCTCGTGGACCGCGTCATCCCGCCGTGGCTGCAGATGATCCCATACAACGTCCCCGAGGATCTGAAGGTGCTGAACGTCAGCGCGCTGTTGTTCAAGGTGGCTTTCAACCAGAGCCCGGCCGACGCGCTGTATCACATCGCATTGACGAAGATTGCGCTGGGGTCGCTGGCCGAGGCCGAACAGGATTTCGACACGCTGATCAAGGCCTCGCCGGCTTCGTTCCAGCCTTATCTGCGCAAGGCCGAGATGCTGTTTGCGCGGAATGATTTTGCCGCGGCGGCGGACTACACGCTGGAGGGGATCACCCGGATGCCCCCCAACGATCGACTGCAGGCGTACGCGAATTCCGCCGCGCGATTCTACACGGCGCGGCAGCGGCGGGAGGCGGTGAAGATATACCGCGCCGCACTGGCCCAGCAGTTTGTCCCGCAGATTGCCGCGTACCTTGCGTTCGTGCTGGCGACCACGAACGACGATTCGCTGCGCAACGGCCAGGAGGCGCAGGAACTCGCCGAGAAGGCGCTGCAGAGTGAGCCGAATTCTCCGACGATGCTGAATTCGCTGGCCGCGGCCTTGGCCGAAAACGGCAAATATGCCGAGGCCGTCACGGTGGCGGAACGCGCGCTCGCCAACGCCCGGATGCAGAACGTGGCGGACGCGGTTCGCGCGACGCCGCCACGAATCGAAGCGTACAAGGCGGGCAAGCCTTGGCGCGACTGACCGTCGGAAGCAGTCATGACCGCGCCACAGCATCGCGGTCCGATCGCCGGGTGGGCGATTCCTTGCCGCCATGGCTGAACCGGGATCATGCAGTCGAATCCAGGTGGAACGCGACCTCCGGGCGCGTTCTTGCGGCGGGCACGACCAGACGTCGCCCGGAGGTCGCCGTCCACCATACGGGGTTCACACC
>Ga0080064_1003528_pt1 | contig 22340 bp, 19 predicted proteins | sample Subgrocontami54m_FD_69260 | JGI IMG/M metagenome (GOLD analysis project Ga0080064, IMG submission 69260) | Subsurface groundwater microbial communities from S. Glens Falls, New York, USA - GMW46 contaminated, 5.4 m (SPADES assembly) (version 2) ...
GCGGGGGGTGGTTGGAGGGCGGGGCCCCCCCCCCCCGCCGAATGTTTCGCCAAATCATTCTCGCGGCGGGGTCGGGAGAACCCGCCCTCCATTCATCAATCAGACCGCGCGAGCCTCCGGCGACGGCCACCGCCAACGTCCATGCTCGCGTTATTCCGTGCAGGTCCAAAACATGCCTGCGGCCATGAAACTTCGACTGGTCTGCTGTTTCCCCGCGGCGCTTGCGGCGATGGTTTCTGCGCTCGCGGCTGATTCGGCTTCGCTGCTGGTTTCGACGCGAATGCCGGCGCCGGAATGGGCCAAGCTCGAGCGGCGTTTGCTGGCCGAGCAGGTGCCGGCGTGTCGCGAATTCTACGAAAAATATTTCGACGCCCGCGGCTACCTCCAGTGCTTCGTGCGCTGGGGCGCGAACGACGGGCCGGACGACGCGTTCGAGAATTTCAACGGCTGGCCGGAACTGCACGCGCTCGGCGCCGACGACGAGATCAAGCAGTTGTTCCTGCGCGGCCACGAAGGGTTGCTCAAGCAGTACACCGAGGCGCGAACGACCGAGACGCCGATCGCGCGCGAGGGAATGTATTACCAGGAGTTCATCGTCCAATCCGACTGGATGCACCACGGCGAAGGCCTGCAGCTTTTCAATCGGATGGGCCTATCGCTCGGCGCCCGCGATGCCACGTATGCGGTGCGCGCGCGACGGTTTGCCGGTTTCTACATGGGCGAGGATCCGGAGGCGCCGAATTACGACGAGAAACTCACGCTTGTTCGCAGCATGCAGAATGGCAGTCGCGGCCCGCTGCTGCGCCCGGCGACCGCGCTCGACTGGGTCGGCGACTCGTTCGACGTCGGCCGGTTTGTCGCCCAGCACGGCGAGAGCACCTATGCGCAATTCCTCGCGCACTACGCCGAGTACACCGACGTCGCCGGCGATCACTTCCTCAACCTCGTCGCCACGACACTGCCGCTCGACGCGTTTCTGATCACGGGCGAGCCAAAATATCGGAAGTGGATCGTCGACTACCTCGACGCGTGGCTCGAACGGATGCGCCGGAACGGCGGCGTGATCCCGAGCTATGTGGATTACCGCGACGGCAGGATTGGCGGGCGGGAAAACAGATGGTGGGGCAGCGCCTACGGCTGGGGCTTCTCGCCGCTGAACCCCGTCACGGGTCGGCGCGAAAACCGCAACCGGATTCCGCGCGCGATGGTGGGGTTTCAAAACGCGCATCTGCTGACGGGCGACCAACGGTACCCCGATGCCTGGCGAGCCATGATGGACGCGGTGAACTCCCATGCCCGGCTCGTGGACGGGAAGAAGCAATTCCCGACCATGTGCGGCGCGGACGGCTGGTATGGCTGGCAGCCCCAGCCGTGGAACGTGGGCGCGCTGGAGCTTTGGTACATGACGCTGCGGGCGGACGATGCGGCGCGCGTGGCCGATAACGGCTGGCTGGCGTATCTGAACGGGCAGGACGACCGGTTTCCCGCGGCGGCGTTGCGGCGCGATCTCGCGGCGGTCGGCCGCAAGACCGCGGCCTTCCGGGCGGACCGGACCACGCCCGAGCAGCGGCTGGCCGACAACATGCTGAGCTGGAATCCCGCGTCGGTGGGGGCACTGACGCAGCTGATGGAAGGCGCGCTCGTGCCAGGCCGCGAAGGCGGGCTGCTTTTCGCGCGCTTGCGCTATTTCGACCCCGAACGGCGGCGCGCCGGGATTCCGCGCGATGTCGGCGCCCTCGTCTCGGAGATGACCGACACGCGAACCGTCGTGACGCTGGTGAACACGAGCGAAAACGATGCGCGCACGGTCATCGTGCAGGGCGGCGCTTACGGTGAACATCGGATCGAGACGGTCGAGTATGCGGGCAAGACGCAGCGCGTGGCCGGCCGCACTCTTGCGGTAACCCTTCAGCCGGCCGCCGGGGCGAAGTTGGCGCTGACGATGAAGCGGTACGCGGAACCACCGACGATTGCGCTCCCGTGGGAGCGCAAGTGAGGGTGGGGCCCGTTCTCCGAGCGGGCCTGAGTTTCAATCACCGCACGCACTCCCTTGCGGCACGTCTGTGGCGGCAGGCGTCCCGCCCTGCCGACGCGGGAACTCGCCAAACTCCACAGGCCGGCTCGGAGAGCCGGCCCCACCATGCTCCCACCAGGTACGTGTGGTTCGTCAAGGCGCCGCGGGGCGCGGGTTCCCACCCGCCCGACCTACTTCACCGCGGCCCAGACGCGCTGGACGTCGTCGTGGTCCTCCAGCGCCTGGAGGAACTCGCCGACTTCGGCGCGCTGCGTGTCGTTGAGCTCAGGATACATTTTCGCGATGTAGCCGAGTTCGGCGGTGATCACGCTCCAGCCGTTTTGCTTCAGCCAGGTCGCCACCCCGTGCACCGCGGAGCGCTCGGTGAGGAAGCGCGCCCCGGCGTGGCCCTCGGGAATGTCGTCGTTCTGCTGGTGGCCCAGCGGCTCGAATTCGTTCGCCCCGGCCTCGATCGCGGCCGCCTCCAGGTCCGCCTTCGCCTCGGGATGGTGCGCCTCGACGATGCCGACGTGATCGAAAAGAAACTTGTTGCTGCCGGCGCCGCCGAGCTGCCCGCCGCTCTTGAACAGCACGCGGATCTCACCCGCGCTGCGGTTGTGGTTGTCGGTCATCACCTCGACGATCACCGGGACCTTGTGCGGCGCGTAGCCCTCGTACGTGACATGCTCGAGCGCACTGCTGTCGCCGCCGGTCCCGGCGCCTTTGCTGACGGCCCGCTGAATGACATCGCGGGTGACGCTCGCTTTCTTGGCCTTTTCGACCGCGGCGAAAAGCCGGGGATTACCCTCGGGATCCGGGCCGCCGAGCTTCGCGGCGACCGTGATTTCCTTCACGAGTTTCTGGGTGACCTGACCCTTCTTCAGGTTGACGATTGCGCGCTTCGCGTGGAGCCATTGACGTCCCATTCGGTCGAGCTTGGGAACGCGCGCGCACCCCGCAAGCGCGGAACGCAAATCCCGTCGCCCTCAGCTGTTGCAATCGCCACTGTAGCACAGCCAGCAGAGGGCGAGCACAATGACGGAGAAGATCGCGATCAGAAGCATGAAACCAAAGGGTGGTAACGGAAGCGCGGGTACCCCATCGGTCACGATCACCGGTGGCCAGCCAAATCTACGGTTTCACGAGTGAAAGTTGTGAGAATATTTTTGAACGCTCCCGTGCGGCGTATCCGGTTTGGCCACGCCGGCGCCTTTGGCCGCTGCGCACAATTTGCCTTTGCGCAGCCAAGCCCGTCGAATGGACTCGGTTAACCGTGCCCGCACCCAGCCTGCCCCTCATCGCCCATCTCGACGCCGACGCGTTCTTCGTGTCGTGCGAGCTGGCGCTGCGGCCGGACTTGCGTGGGACAAAATGTGCGGTCGGCGGGCGCGAGCGGGGGATCATTTCCTCGGCCAGCTACGAAGCGCGGGCGTGTGGCGTGTACACGCCGATGCCCACGCAGCGCGCGCTGAAGGTCTGCCCCGACCTGATCATGCTGCCGCACACCTCGGGTCTGTACAGCAAGGTGTCGCGCCAGATGTTCGATCTCTGCGAGTCGCTGACCCCGCTCGTCCAGCGCAACTCCATCGACGAAGGCTACCTCGACCTCGGGCCCTGCGGTTTCGGCACGACGGCGGAAATCGAGCAGCGGGTGCGGTCGCTGCAGCAACGGGTGTGGGATGAGTTGCGCGTGCCGGTTTCGTTTGGGCTCGCGACCAACAAGCTCGTGGCGCAAATCGCGTCGAAACTGCGCAAGCCGCACGGGTTCGTCGTGGTGGCGCCGGGCACCGAGGCGGAGTTTCTGGCGCCGCTGCCGATCGGCAAGCTGCCCGGCGTCGGGCCGAAGACCGAAGCGACGCTGAAGGAACGGCACGGCATTCACTTCGTCCGGGAGGTGCTGGCGAAGACGGAGCGGGAGTTGCAGGGGATTTTTGGCTCGGGCTGGGCGGGGATGCGGGCGATGGCGCGGGGGGAGGACGGCCGGTCGGTGGAAACGGAACACGAGGACGCCAAGAGCTATTCGCAGCAGGAGACGTTCGGCCAGGACATCGGCGAGTTCGCGGAGATCGAGCGCGTTGTGAAGCGGATGGTGGATGAACTCCTGCCGAAAATCCGCGAAGACAAGAAACGCGTGCGGACGATGACGGTGAAGGTGCGTTATCCGGATTTCACGCAGGAGTCGCACGGCCGCAGTCTCGCCGCCGCCACGGATCTCGAGGCCCCGTTTTATCCGCTGGTCGCGCCGTTGTTGCGTGCGGCATGGAAGAAACGGAGGCCGCTGCGGCTGGTGAGCGTGCGATTCTCGACGGTGGAAGACACCGCGGTGCAACTCGAGATGTTTGCCGAGTCGGACGAAAAGCGCCGGCGGCTCGCGGGCGTGCTTGATCAGCTGAACCGCGGCGGCCGCGAAGCAATCGTGCAGCACGGGCATCAGTTGAAGAAGGAGACGGAGGGATTGAGAGAGTGAGGGAGTGAAGGACTGAGCGACGCGAGAGTTCGAAATTTGGGCAGACTGGGACTTCACTTTCGCTCGACTTCCATTTCACTGTTTGCGGTCAGATTCTCGCGTCCTTCATTCCCTACGTCCTTCATTCCCTCGCTCCCTACTTCCCTCAATCCCTCACTCCATCGAGTATGCCGATCTACGAGTATTACTGCCTGGACAATCACACGATCTACCAATTCTACGCGAAGACCCTCGCGCAGGGTCAGTCGATGCCGAAATGTCCCGACAATCCGCAATATCGGATGCGCAAAGTCGTTTCAGCGTTCGCAATCACAAGCGGCGGCGCCAAGGATGAGACCGCGGAAAAAAAGCCCGACGCGGCTGCGGGCGCCGATCCCGCCGAAGATGCGCGGATGGAAGCGGCGATGAACGCGATGGAGGGCGAATTCGCCAACGTCGACGAGAACGATCCCAAGGCAATGGCCCGGATGATGCGGCGAATGTCGGACCTGACCGGGGAAAAAATCGACGGCGAGATGGAAGAGGTCGTGCGCAAACTCGAGGAGGGCGCCGATCCCGATTCGCTCGAGGAGCAACTCGGCGGCGGAGACGAAGCCGGCGGGATGGACGATCCCTACGGCGAAGGCATGGGCGGAATGGGGCCGGGGGGAGAGGGCCCTGCGCCCGACCCGAAAGAGCCACGGCATCGTTTTCGGGTGCGGCGCACGGCGCCGCGCCGGGATCCAAAGCTCTACGATTACGAGTGAGCGAGCCGGTCGTCTTGGCGGCGAGCTTCGGGCGACGGAGCACGAGTGCTCTCATCGGTCCGGCGTGTAGGGCGGGGTCTCCCGACCCCGCCGCAGCTACCGGATCGCCGTCCCCGTTGACGGCCGGCGGGGTCAGGAGACCCCGCCCTACATCGGCGGACCTTCAGTGAGACTTGGCGATTTTGATTCGTCATTCGCGGCGATTCGCGTGAATTCGCGGACGAATGCCCTCGCCTGATCTTCTCGCCCGAATCGAAGCCGGCCGACGTGCGGTGCTCGCGCAGACCGATCTGTTGCAACGCGAGTTCGGACGCGCCGAGAGCCGCTGGAAATATGACGGCACGCGCGTCACGGCCGTCGATGTGGCGATTTCCGAAGGCGTCTTTCGCGAACTCGAACCGCAGTTTTCCGCCGACCAGTTTTTCAGCGAGGAACTCGCCTCCACGACCGCGGTGACAACGGTGCGCAGCCGGTTCTCGTGGGTCCTCGATCCCATCGACGGCACGAACAATTTTGCGCTCGGGATCGCGCACTGTGCGATCTCGCTCGCGTTGTGCGAGCACGGCGAACCGGTGTACGGCCTCGTGTACGATCTCAGCCGGCGGACGCTGATTCATGGCGGTCCCGGCATCGGCGCGTTCGACGGCGAACGCGCGGTCGGCGTCAGCACCGCTGCGCCGCATCGCGAGACGCTGATTGGGTTTCACAGCCCGATCGACAAGACGCTGGTGCCGCTCGCGAGCGGCATCCTCGCGAATTTCAAGATTCGCGCGCTCGGCAGCGCGACGCTGCACCTGGCGTACGTCGCCACCGGCGTGCTGGACGGCTGCGTGGACTACAACGTGAAGATTTGGGATCTTGCGGCCGCGACCGCCATCGTCCGCGCGGCCGGCGGCGAGGTGCACTTTCTCAACGGGGAGCAATTCCCGATGCGAAGCTTCGATCTGAAGATGCCACGGATCATGTATGTCGCCGGGAGCAAGGCGATGTGCGCGCGGCTGCGTGCCCTCGTGGGGAAAATCCCAAATTCCAAGAGTCCAAACGCCAAATAAATCTCAACGATCAAATCTCTGGTTTGAAGTCTTGAGAGTTGGAGTTTCTTTGGAATTGGGAGGTTTGGCGTTTGGGATTTGCCGCAGCGCGACTGATGTGAATCGCGAGTGCGGTCGTCGCGCCGCGCCGTGGCTGCGATCTAGACCTGGTAGGGCTGCAGCGGCACCGGATCGAGCACGCGGGTGTTCGGCATCAACTCGGAGAGTTTTTGCATGAACCAGGCGCGCGCCGGCGGATCGCCGTGGGTGAGGACGATGCTGCGGGCGCCGGTCTGGACCGCGAACTCGGCGAGTTCCTCGCGATCGGCGTGGCCGCTCAGCTCGAAGCGCTCGATGCGGGCCAGGACCTTCGACTTCACGTGCGCGGCCTGGAAAAGAAAATCGTCACCCGGTCGCGCCGCGAGCAGCTGGCCGCCGGGCGTATCCGGATCGCAATAACCGACGAAGGCGATGGTGTTGCGCGCGTTCCCCAGCAGCCCCGAGGCGAGGACGTAACTCGGGGTGTTTTCCACCATCATGCCCGAACTCACGATGTAGACGCCGGTTTGGTCGGGCGCCTTCCCGGCCTTCAGGTCGCGCGGCGATTGCCGCACCTTGAGCTCCTTGAGAATATTCCGGTTGAACTGGACGTGCTTGGTCTTGCGGCTGATGTCGTCGAAATAATCCGCGAGATCCATGCCGAGCCCGCCGGTGTAGATCGGGCATTCGACCAGCCGGCCGAATTTTCGCGCGTCGTGCAGGATGGCAAAGATCTCCTGCATGCGGCCCAGCGCGAACACCGGCAAAAGGAACGAACCGCCGCGCTGCACGGTGTCGTTGATCGAGGTGACCAGCCGCGCGATCTCGTTCACCCGCTCCTTGCCCTGGGCCCGCTCGGTTGCACCGCGGGTCGTTTCCATAATCAGGGTATCGAAGTGGCCTGCGGGAAACTTCGCGCCGGCCAGCGTGCGCTGGTTCTCGAACAGCACGTCGCCGGTGAAAAAGATGTGCCGGTGCTTGTGGTGCAGTTCGACCGCCGCCGCGCCCGCCACATGGCCGGCCGGATGGAAGATGATCTCGATGTCGTCGTGCGCGCCGCGGAAATGCTTCGCCTGGCCGAACGGCAGCCCCGTGAACCGCGGCGCCACCCGATCGATTTCCTCGTGGGTGAACAACGGGTAGTCGGGGATGTGCTCGTCGTCGCGCTGCCGCAGCATGACGTTGGCCGAGTTGTGCAGCATCCGCTCGATCAACATCCGGCTCGACGTCGTCATGATCACGGGCGTGTTCGGATGCTCGCGCATCACCACCGGCACGCTGCCAATGTGGTCGAGGTGGCAGTGGGTGATGATGATGAGATCGAGATTGACGCCGCGCAGCGGCGTCAGGTCCGGCGTGGCGACCCGGCCCACCTTTTTCGGATGCAGCCCGCAATCGACCAGCAGGTTGAGGTCCCCGAGTTGGATGAACAGCGAGTTGGCGCCAATGCCGCCGTCGCGGTTCAGATCAATGAGCTTCATTAAGAGAGAAAGTAGTGAGAGTGGAAGTGGGGGGCGTAGTGAAGATCAAACTGGGATGGGCCCGCCGGGCGGGGCGCATCTGCCGGTCGGCGATCGCAGCGGCCTGAACGTAGCGCCGGCATCTTGCCGGCATTGGAGTTGGCATCGACTTCCCGCCGATGAGTCTGCGGATGGAAGGCCCAGCCTGTTGCCGGCAGGATGCCGGCGCTACTCCTGACCGACAACTTGGAAATGCGTCCCACCGGGTCTGCTTCACTTTCACCCTCACGCTCCCTTTCACCCGCGCGGAATGTTCATCTCGAAGGGCGGCAGGATGACGTGAACGCGATCGCCGTGCTCATCCACGCCGTGGAAGCTGCCGTGCGCGGCCGCGTCGCACCCCGTCACGTGATAGCTATTGTAGGAAAACTGTTCGCCCGGCGCGAGCCGCGGCGTTTCGCCGACGATCTTGTCGCCCTCGATCACCAGGCGCGTGCCGTCGGCGTGGACCACGACCCATTTGCGGCCGAGCAGGGTGACGGTGCGATCCGAGGCGTTGTGGATGGAGACGAAGTAGACGAAAGCGTGCGGTTTGTCCGGCGGCAGGCTCGCCCCACCGTGATGGTAACACAGCTTGTCGAGTGAAGCCGTGAGGCCGGGCAGTTCGCGGGAGCAGGACACGGCGGACAAGAGACGCGGGATTTCCGCGCGTGCAAGCACGCGCGAGGGGACGACTGGGCTGCACGACCCCGAGACCACCGGACAAGTGACTGGCTGCTTGTCCTGTAGTCCGGTGGTCCTGTAGTCCTGTGGTCCTTTTTCATGCGCAAACTCGCCCTTCTCTCGGTTTCCGACAAACGCGGCCTGGTGGAATTCGCCACGGCGCTCGTGCGACAGCACGGTTACACGCTGCTCTCGACGGGCGGGACGGCGAAACTGCTGGCGGAAAAAGGCCTCCCGGTCACCGAGGTGAGCCAGCACACCGGTTTCCCGGAAATCATGGAAGGCCGCGTCAAGACACTGCACCCAAAGATTCATGGCGGTCTGCTCTGCCGGCGCGACAAGCCCGAGCACCTGGCGCAGGCGCAGCGCAACGCCATCGAGTTGATCGACCTCGTCGTCGTGAACCTGTACCCCTTCGAGCAAACGGTCGCGAAGCCGGGCGTGCCTTTCGCAGAGGCGATCGAGAACATCGACATCGGCGGGCCCTCGATGCTGCGCAGCGCGGCGAAAAACCACGAGAGCGTCACGGTGGTCTGCGACCCCGACGACTACGGGCGCGTGCTGGCGGCGTTGGGCGAGGCGACGAAAATCGCCGAGTTGCGCCGGCCGCTGGCGCTGAAGGTTTTTCAGCGGACCGCGAGCTACGATGCGGCGATTGCGCGGTACCTCGAGGCGCAGGCCGCCGGACCGGATTTGGCGGCGCTGAGCGGATTTCCGGCCACGCTCACGCTGTCGTGGAAAAAGGCGCAGGCGTTGCGCTACGGGGAGAATCCCCACCAGCAGGCCGCGCTCTACGGCACGTTCCACGAGCACTTCGCGCAGCTGCAGGGCAAGGAGCTGTCGTATAATAATATCCTGGATATCACCGCGGCGACTTACCTGATCGGCGAGTTCGAGCGGCCGACGGTGGCGATTCTCAAGCACACGAACCCGTGCGGGGTCGGCAGCGCCGAGTCGTTGATCGACGCGTGGGAAAAAGCCTACGCCACGGACCGGCAGGCGCCCTTTGGCGGCATCATCGTCGTCAACCAGACGCTCGATGGCGGGCTGGCGAAGGCGATCGCCGAAATTTTCACCGAAGTGATCATCGCGCCGCGCTTCAGCGACGAGGCGATGGCGATTTTCGCGAAAAAGAAGAACCTGCGGCTGATGGTCGCGAAGGCGCACAGCCCCGCGACCGGCCCGGGGTCGGAGGGCGAGGATGCCCTCCGGGAAATTCGCTCGGTCGTCGGCGGCGTGCTCGTGCAGGATCGCGATCGCACTCTCGGCAACGTAAACGAATTCAAGGTCGTCACCAGGCGACAGCCGGCCCCGGAGGAATGGGCGGCGATGATGTTTGGGTGGAAGGTGGGCAAGCACGTGAAGTCGAACTCCATCGTTTACTGCCGCGGCGAGCAGACGCTGGGCATCGGCGCCGGCCAGATGGCGCGCGTCGACAGCTCGCGGATCGCGGTGTGGAAAGCCAAGGAGGCCGGACTCGATTTGCGCGGCTCCGTCGTGTGCAGCGAGGCATTGTTTCCGTTTCCGGACGGACTCCTCGCGGCGGCCGACGCCGGCGCCACCGCGGCCATCCAGCCGGGCGGTGCGATCCGCGATCCGGAAGTGATCGCCGCCGCCGACGAGCGTGGGATGGCGATGGTCTTTACCGGGAGTCGGCACTTCAAGCACTGACCGGGCAGAGCCGCAGCCCGCACTTGGCTCGAAGCCCGCCGGGCGAGCCCCTCGACGGGCCCGGACCCCTGAGTCGGGATCATTCAGTCGGATCAGGTGGAACGCGACCTTGCTCCGGGTGCGTTCTTCCCGCGGACGCGACCAGACGGCGCCCGAAGGTCGCCGTCCACCGTCCGGTGTTCACCGCTGCGAGAGGGAAATGCCTTCAATGGCATGAGTCCGGCCGAACCCCTCGATTCTGCCGGGGGCCAGGGGGTTGTCGAACCGGTGGGGCGGCTTGGGGCAGCGGTCGCGAGCGTCCCTGCGCGCAGGGTTGCGATGGATTGAAGGGCGGCCGCGCCTCGGCTAATTGCCCGTCGGCGGCGTCGGAAAATCCACTGGCGCCATGGTAGCAACGCACTCGATTTCGTGGGCGGCGCGCGCACGGTAACGTGAAGGATGCCTACCCTGACGCTTCCGAAACAGCCGACCAAGCCGGCCCGCAAGTCCGCACGGATCGAGCCGCCCGCCGCGTCCGCGAAGCCCCTGAAGTCGCTGCCCTCGTGGCGCGGCCACGCTTATCCGCTCGGCGCGACGTGGTGCGGCGATGGCGTGAATTTCGCGATCTTTTCCGAGCACGCGACGGGCGTTGAACTTTGTCTTTTCGATCGACTGGGCGAGCCCGAGACCGCGCGCGTGCGCTTCAACGATCGGGCCAATCACGTCTGGCATGCGTTCGTGCCCGGTTTGAAGCCGGGCCAGCTTTACGGTTACCGGGTGGACGGCCCCTTCGAACCGACGCGCGGACACCGCTTCAACCCGAACAAGGTTCTGCTCGACCCCTACGCCAAGGCGATCGCCGGTCGCGTCGACTGGTCCGACGAGATGTTCGGCTACACCATCGGTCACGCCGAGGCCGACTTGTCGTTCGATGCCCGCGACAACGCCCCGCGCGTGCCGAAAAGCATCGTGGTCGACTCGACGTTTTCGTGGGGCACCGATCTCCGGCCCAACCGGCCGCTGCACGAAACGGTGGTGTACGAGGTGCACGTGAAGGGTTTCTCGAAACGGTGGGAGGCGGTGCCGCAGGAATTGCGCGGCACCTACGCGGGCCTGGCTTCACCGCCGGCCATCGCGTACTTCAAGCAGCTCGGGGTCACGGCGATCGAGCTGCTGCCGGTTCACCACTACATCACTTCAAAACACCTGATCGACCGGGGGCTGATCGATTACTGGGGCTACAACACGATGGGATTCTTCGCACCGGAGTCGGCCTACAGCAGCGCGGGCGACATGGGTGCGCAGGTGCAGGAATTCAAGGCGATGGTGAAGACGCTGCATGCCGCGGGGCTCGAGGTCATCCTCGACGTCGTCTACAATCACACGGCCGAGGGCAGCCACCTGGGCCCGACGCTGAGTTTTCGCGGCGTCGACAACGCGAGCTACTACCGGCTGGTCGGCGACAATCCGCGCTACTACATGGATTACACCGGCACGGGCAACACGCTGAACGTGCCGCATCCGCGCGTACTGCAGCTCGTGATGGACAGCCTGCGGTATTGGATCAACGAGATGCACGTCGATGGCTTCCGGTTCGACCTCGCGCCGGCGCTCGCGCGCGAGTTGCACGAAGTCAGCCGGCTCTCCTCGTTCTTCGACGCGATCCAGCAGGACCCGACGATCTCGCAGGTGAAGTTGATCGCCGAGCCCTGGGATGTCGGCGAGGGCGGCTACCAGGTGGGAAATTTTCCGGAGTTGTGGGCGGAATGGAACGGCAAATACCGCGACACGGTGCGCAGCTACTGGAAGGGCGATGCGGGCAGGATGGGCGATCTCGCCTACCGGCTGTGCGGCAGCTCCGACCTCTACGGTTGGGCGGGCAAGACGCCCACCGCGAGCATCAACTTCGTCACGTCACACGATGGCTTCACGCTGCAGGATCTCGTTTCGTTCAATGACAAGCACAACGAGGCGAACGGCGAGGGCAACCAGGATGGCGACAACCACAACCACTCGTGGAATTGCGGGCACGAAGGGCGGGAGGCGCCGCCGGAGGTGTGGCAGCTCCGCCGCCGGATGCAGCGGAATTTTTTCGCGACGCTGCTGCTTTCGCAGGGCGTGCCGATGATTCGCGGCGGGGATGAGTATGGCGCAACGCAGCAGGGCAACAACAACGCGTACTGCCAGGACAACGAGATCAGCTGGCTGAGCTGGCAGCGCGACGAGCCCGCGCAGCGGCTGACCGCGTTCATGGCGCGTCTCATCCAGTTTCGGCTCGCGCATCCGATTTTCCGCCAGCCGCACTTTTTCAAGGGACACGATTTGCGCGGCATCGGCATGAAGGACCTCACCTGGATCAACGCCGACGGAAACGAGATGACCGACGAGGCGTGGGCGGCGGGATTCGCGAAGGTCATTGGATTGCTGCTCTGTGGCGACGCGCTCGAACTCCGCGGTTTCAAGGGCGAGCCGATTACGGACGGCACGTTCCTCCTGTTCCTCAACGCGCACCATGAAGACGTCGAAATCGGCATCCCTGGCCATGCCAACGTGCGATGGCGCCTGCTGCTGGACACGGCGGAGGAGACGGGCTGGGTCGAGAACGAGGCGATGCTCGCCGGCGGAGCGAGCCACAAATTGCGCGCGCGTTCGCTCGCCGTCCTCGAACAGCAAGCCGGCACGGCCGACGAGGCCCGCGAGGTGCGGGTGCGGCGCGTCGCGGGCGAGTCGCGGCCGCCGATCGATGTGCCGCTGAAGAAACCCGCCACGGCGTGAAAGCGCTCTCCGGTAGCGGCAGGCGTCCCTGGCTGCCGTCCTCGCATTGCCATCTTGGCGGCAGGCCCGAAGGCCTGCCGCTACGCTGAACCTGCCGGTTTCGCCTGACCTGAACGGAACGATGCCGTTGGAATCCCAGTCACGAGCGAACCGGAGCACACTGCACGGTGGACGGCGACCTCCCGTCTTCGCCCTGCGGGCTTCGACGCGGTGGATAAATTCTCGGCGCGCCGAAGGCTCGGCGAAGGCGGCCGGGCGCCGTCGGTTCGGGTCCGCAGCCAAGAACGCGCCCGGAGGTCACGTTCCACCTCAAGCCAACTGCATCGTTGTTGCCGGATCGTTGGGAACGACCGGCGAGCTTTCGCTACGAACGGGACATGGTGATCTCGGCGCTGGCTCCGATCTCCGTGCATGCTGGACGGTCGTTCCGGCCGGTGGGTGCACAGTGCCACGATGGCGGAGTCAGCTTTCGCGTGTGGGCGCCGGGGCACGAGCGGGTGCGCGTGGCGACCGGCGACGGCACGAAGACGCGCTTCATCGTGCTGGAGCCGGAGCCGGGCGATCCGGCGGGATTTTTCGCCGGGCGCGACGAGCACGGGCGGCCGGGCGACCTGTACTGGTTCGAGGTCGAGCACGAGCTTCTCCCGGATCCGGCGTCGCGGTATCAGCCGCGCGGAGTCGACGGCCCGTCGCAGGTCGTGGATCCGCGGGCTTACGCGTGGCGGGCGCAGGACTGGCAGCGGCCGCCGCTGCGCGGTCGCGTGATCTACGAGCTGCATGTCGGAGCGTTCACCGCCGCGGGCACGTTTCGGGCGGCGATGGCACGGCTGGATGCGCTCGTCGATCTCGGCGTCAACACGATCGAGCTGATGCCGCTCGGTGACTTCGCCGGTGAACGCAACTGGGGTTACGACGGCGTGATGATTTTCGCGCCGGCGCGCTGTTATGGCACGCCGGACGAGCTGCGCGCGCTGATCGACGCCGCCCATGCGCGGCGGCTCGCCGTGATCGTCGACGTGGTGTACAACCACCTCGGGCCCACGGGCAATGTGCTGCCGAGGTACTCGCCGCATTATTTTGATCCTGGCCGCAGCAGCGGCTGGGGCGCCGGCTTGAACTTCGATGGCGAGCTGGCCGGGCCCGCGCGCGAGTTTTTTCTCCAAAACGTCTGCCTGTGGCTCGACGAGTATCGCGTGGACGGGCTGCGGCTCGACGCCGTCCATGCGATCGAGGATCGGTCGAGCCCACATCTGGTCGCCGAAATCGCGGCGACCGCGCATGCCCGCGGCGCCTTCGTGATCGCCGAGGACGAGCGGAACGACGCGCGGATCATCACGCCGGCGCAGCCGGACGATCCTCCGCGCGGCGCCGGGAGGCCGGCGGGCTCCACGGGCTCGGGCCGGGCGGAGCCGGGGGGCTGGGGCGTCGATGGCATGTGGTCGGACGATTTTCATCACACGGTGCGGGTGGCACTCACGCATCAGCGCCAGGCGCATTTTGCGAGTTACACCGGCACGATCGACGAGTGGGTGACCGCGCTGCGGGACGGGTGGCTGTACCAGGGCCAATGGTTTCGCTCGTGGAATCGCGAGCGCGGCACGCCGGCCGCGCACCTGCCGCCGGAAAGGCTCGTGCTGTGCATCTCCAACCACGACCAAGTTGGGAACCGCCCGCTCGGCGATCGCCTGAGCGACGTCGTTTCGCCCGCGGCGTATCGTGCCGTGTCGATGCTGCTTTGCCTGGTGCCACACACGCCGCTGCTCTTCATGGGGCAGGAGTGGGCGGCGCGGACGCCGTTTCCGTTTTTCACCGACCAACCGGGGGAGGTCGGCCGGAATCTCGCCCGCCACCGGCTCGCGGAGTTTCGGGAGCGCGGCGCCGTGTATCCGCCCGATGTGCTGGCCCGGATGCCCGATCCGCAGGCGGAAAGGACGTTCCGTTCCGCCAAGCTCGATTGGCGCGAACGCGAGCAGGCCTCGCACCGCGGGGTGCTCGCGCTGTACCGCGAGAGCCTGCGGTTGCGCGCCGCCCACCCGATCTTCCAGTCGCCGCCGAAATCGTGCTGGTCCGTCGAGAAACTGCGCGATGCCGCGCTCGCTTTGCGCTGGCAGGGCGAAGGTGCGGAGTGGCTGATGATCACTTCGATCGTGCCCGCCGCCTCGCTCGAGCCGGCCGACGCCGAGCTTTGGGAACTCGTCCTCTCGAGCAACGAGCGGCGGTTCGCCGGGGGACCGGGCGACCGGAAAACCGGGCCGGGCACGACCCTGTGGCAGCGGTCGGTCGGGTAGTAAGCAGAGCTGGAATTCACCGCTGGAACGTGACCGCCGGGCGCGTTCGGTTCCCCTTGGGGGTTGCCGAGGGTCGGCGTTCACCCAGTCGTTCGAACCCCTGGCCGGCTCCACCGTGCAGAATCCCGGAAACATTCCCCCCTGCCGCGCCACAATCACCGCCTGACATGAAACTCGAGGATTACGGTTTCATCGGCAACATGCGCACGGCTGCGATCGTGGGCGCGAACGGCTCGATCGACTGGCTTTGCCTGCCGCGGTTCGATTCAAACGCGTGCCTGGCCGCGCTGCTGGGCGAGGAGAAGAACGGGTGCTGGCGGATTGCACCACGCAACCGCGACCTGCCCGGCCGGCAGCACTACCGGCCCGATACGCTCATCCTCGAAACCGAATTCGAAACCGAGACCGGGGTGGTGCGGCTGATCGACTGCATGCCGCCGCACGCGAAGTTTCGCGAACTCGTGCGCATCGTCGAAGGCGTCCGCGGCACCGTCGACATGACGATGCGGTTCATCGTGCGTTTCGATTACGGCCGCACCGTGCCGTGGGTCTGGCGGGACGCCGAGGGGCTCAACGTGGTGGCGGGGCCCGATGCGCTGAATCTGCGCACCGACGTCGAAATGCACGGTGAAGATCTGTCGACCGTCGCCGACTTCACGGTGGCGGAAGGCGAGCGCAAGCATTTCGTGCTCGCGTGGCATGCCTCGCACGAGCAGCCGCCGGAGGCGGTCGATGCCGAGCGGGCGCTGACCCACACGGAATTGTACTGGCGCGAATGGTGTGCGCACTGCACGTACGCCGGCGAATGGCGGGAACCGGTGATGCGGTCGCTCCTCACGCTGAAGGCGCTCACGTTTTCGCCGACGGGCGGGATTGTCGCGGCCGCGACGACGTCGCTGCCGGAGCACCTCGGCGGCGTGCGCAACTGGGACTACCGGTACTGCTGGCTGCGCGATGCGACCTTCACGCTGTATTCGTTCATGGAGGCGGGGTACACGGAGGAGGCGAAGGCGTGGAGCGAGTGGCTGCTGCGCGCGGTGGCGGGCGATCCGGCTCAGCTGCAGATCATGTATGGGGCGGCGGGCGAGCGCGGCCTGCCGGAGTTCGAGCTCAAACATCTCGCCGGCTACGAGGGCTCGCGGCCGGTGCGGGTCGGCAATGCCGCCGCCGAGCAGTTCCAGCTCGACGTGTATGGGGAAATCATGGACGCGATGCACCTCGCCCGCCGCGTCGGCATCCGGACCGGCGCGAACTCCTGGCACCTGCAGCGCCACCTGGTGGAGTTCGTGAATCAGCATTGGAACGAGCCCGACGAGGGGATCTGGGAAATCCGCGGTCCGCGCCGTCACTTCACGCACTCGAAGGTGATGGCCTGGGTCGCGGTCGATCGGGCGGTGAAGGCCGTCGAGGAATTCAACCTCGAGGGTGACCTCGAGCGCTGGCGGCAGCTGAGGCAGGCGATTTTCGACGACGTCTGCGCGAAGGGATTCAACGCCGCGCGGAACTCGTTCACGCAGTCGTACGACTCGGACCAGCTCGACGCCAGCCTGCTCATGATCCCACTGGTCGGGTTCCTGCCTGCGACGGATCCGCGCGTGGTGGGAACGATCCAGGCCATCCGGCGCGAGCTCGTGTTCGGCGGGCTGGTGTATCGTTATCATCCCACGGAATCCGTCGGGGTGGACGGATTGCCGCCCGGGGAGGGGGCGTTTCTGCCGTGCTCGTTCTGGCTGGTGGATTGCCTGCACCTGATGGGTCAGCACGCCGAGGCCCGCGGACTCTTCAACAAACTGCTTTCGATGCGAAACTCGCTCGGGTTGCTCGCAGAGGAATACGACCCCAAGCACCAGCGGCTCGTCGGCAACTTTCCGCAGGCCTTTTCCCATATCGGGCTCATCAACACGGCGCAGAACCTCTCACCCGAGGCGCTCGGGCCCGCCGAAATCCGCAGCATACCATGAGCGAAATACCGGCGCCGCCGTTCCAGCTGCCGGCTGCCGGCTGGGCCCAAGTCATCCCCGAGGAGCAGTGGCAGATGTTCATCTCCGGTCGGCGTGGCACGCACGACCGCCGGCGAGCTGATCGAGCGGTTCGCCTCGAAGCTGGCGTACGTGCACTTGCACGACAATCGCGGCGGCCAGGCCGATCTGCACCTCGCGCTCGGCATGGGCGACGTGGACATCGCCGCGCATGTGCGCGAACTCCGCGCGATCGGCTACAATGCCACGATCACGCTGGAGGTGTTTGCGCGCGACCGGCATTACCTCGCCTACAGCCGCGACGCGCTCCGGCGGTTGTGGGACGCTGCGAAAATCAATGAAGGTTTTGGCCACAACCTAACAAAGTGAGGTTACCTCGACGTTCTTCGCATCGCAACATCCCGCCCGGTCCACTGTAGGGCGGGGTCTCCGGACCCCGCCGAACAGCGCATTTCATCCAGCACAGACGGCGGGGTCAGGAGACCCCGCCCTACAGTGACGGTCTGTTTCGTCCGGCGCAGCTACGCGCAGTGCCTTGGTCGCCCCATGCAGAGTGTAACGTATTACGTTACACTCTGCGAACACGCGCAATTGACCAAACTCCTGGACGCTGCGTTGGGCCGCCCCGGGGCGCGACGAGGGCGCCGGCTACGGGCGAAACTGATCGCGGTACGCCTTGCCGCGTTCGAGCCGCGCGACGACGTCGACATAGTCGCGATTCGCGAGCGCCGCCTGGAACGCGTGCAGTTCATCCTGGAACTTGCGCAGCGCCAGCAGCACCTCGTCGCGGTTTTGCTCGAGAATGCTCCGCCAGAGGTGAGCGTCGCTGGCTGCGATGCGCGTCGTATCGCGCAGGCCGCCGCCGGCGTAATTGCGCCATGCCACGTTCTTCTGCGCGAGAAATGCACAGAGGTTCGAGGCGATCACCTGCGGCAGATGGCTGATGTGCGCGACAATCTCGTCGTGTTGATCGGCGCCCACCGTGACGACCTCGGCGCCGAGCGTGTGCCAGAACGCGACGACCGTCTCGACCGCGCGCGGATCGCTTTCCGGGAGCGGCGTGACGAAACAGGTCCGGCGCTCGAACAATTGGGCCGAGCCCTGCTCCCAGCCGGTCTTCTCCGAGCCCGCCATCGGGTGGGCGCCCACGAAGTGCGCGTGGCGGCCGAGGGCGGCGCTCGCATGGCGCGAGATTTCGCCTTTCACGCTGCCGACGTCGGTCACGAGCGCGCCGGGCGGAAGCGCGGGCGCAATCTGCTGCGCGAGCGGGACGATCTTGTCCACGGGCGGCGCCAGCACGACGAAGCTTGCCTCGCGCACAGCCTCCTCGGGCGTGTCGGCGACGGCGTCGCACCATGGCTGCTCGCGGAGTTTCAACCGCACCTCCGGCCGCCGTGCCCAGATCACGATGCGCTTCGCCGCGCCGGTCGCGCGCGCCGCGCGTGCGACCGATCCTCCCAGCAGCCCGGGCGCAAGAACCGTCAGTTGGGTGAGTGTCGACATGGATCAGAGCGTGTCTGCAAGAACGGAAGCCCGAGGAGCGGAAGCCGTGGGGCCGGCGCACTCGTGCGAAACGCGCCTGCGTTCCGCACCGAGCAGCGTCGCACGGCGCACTTTTGAAAACACGCCATAAGTGAACTTTCGTGCCGCCGGAGCGAAGTTCACGACTTGGATCGGGTTTCCCCCGCCAGCTTCACGATTTTCTCGAACTCCGCGCGCGCGACGGGCTGCACCGAGAGGCGGGAGATCCGCAGCAGCGCCATTTTCGCGAGCACCGGTTGACCTTTGATCTCCGGCAACGTCACCGGCCGGGGCAGGGGCTCCACGGCCTTCAGCTCGACCGCGACCCAGCCGGGTTCCTCGGCGGTTTGATCGGGAAACGCCGCTCGCGTCACTTCGGCGATGCCAATGACCGCCTTCTCGGTCATGCTGTGGTAAACCAGCACGCGGTCGCCGGGGCGCATCGCGTTCAGATGCAAGCGCGCGGCGTAATTCCGCACGCCAGTCCACGCCGTTTTTCCGTCGCGCACGAGATCCTGCCACGAATACGTGTCGGGTTCGGTTTTCACTAGCCAGTATTGCGTTGTCATGCGCGTGGGGGTTTGGTGCGCTGACCGAAATGGAACCGACTGAGGCTGAAAAGCTAAAAGCCCGCCGAGTACAGCTTCTGCTGTACGCGTTGATGGCGGTCATGATCGGCACTCCCCTGCTGATTTACGTCCTCCGGTTGCGCTGACCTGCGGCACCGTCGTCCAGCATGAGCAAGACCCTCCTGTCGATTCGCATCGTTTTCATTGCGCTATGCGCGTGGGGCGGATGGCTCGTGTCCTTCACGATCCTGGCCGGCGAATCCAACAAGGCCTGGGCGGTCGTCGGCGGGTTCCTCATCGGCGTCCTGGTCGTGCTGGTCGACATCCTGCTGAAAGGTTTTTCGCTTCGTGGGCTCTCCGCGGTCACGCTGGGCATTGGCGTCGGGCTTTTGATTGCGTTCATGGTCGGCAAATCGCCGCTCTTCGAGGGCGGCACGATGGACCCGAGCACGGTATACCTGGTGCGGGTCGCACTCTTCGTGGTTTGTCCGTACCTGGCGACGGTGATCGCGCTGCGCGGCAAGGACGAGTTCAACCTCATCATTCCGTACGTGCGGTTCGTCCCGCACGAGGTCGACGTGCCGCTGGTCGTCGTCGACACCAGCGTGCTCATCGACGGCCGCATCGCCCGGGTCTGCGAATCGGGTTTCCTGACCTCCGCGCTCGTGATTCCACGTTTTGTGCTGAATGAACTGCGGTCGGTGGCCGACTCGCTCGATCCCCACAAGCAGGCGCGCGGCCGGCGCGGGCTCGAGGTGCTGAACGAATTGCGCAGAATCAAGAACCTCGACATCCGCATCACCGAGAGCGAGGTCACGAAACGCGAGGACGTCGACGCCAAGCTCGTGTTCCTCGCGCAGTCGATGCGCGCCAAGCTGCTGACGACCGACTACAACCTGGCCAAGATGGCGGAGTTCCACGGCGTGCCGTGGTTGAACCTGAATTCGCTGGCGAAATCGCTGCGGCCGGAACTGATGCTCGGGGAACGGCTCGATGTCGATTTGGTGAAACCCGGCAAGGAGGACGGCCAGGCCGTGGGCTACATCGAGGACGGTTCGATGGTGGTGGTGAACGGGGCTCGGGCGCACATTGGCCGCCGCGTGCAGGCCGAAATCATCAGCGTGCTGCCGACTGCCGGCGGGAAGATGATCTTCGCGCGACAGGTGGGTGAAGTGGAGTAGGTGGCGCCGCCGGCCGGCGGAAATCCCAAACGCCAAAGCTCCAAACGCCAAAAAATATCAAACGAGCCATACTCAAATCCAAAACCCAGGCGCCATGGCGGTTTGAACTTTGGCCCTCGAGGTTTATTTGGGATTTGGACGTCTGGAATTTTGGGGTTTCGACCGGAAGCGCCTGTAGGTAATCCTGGCTCGCATTTACCCTGCGCTCACGCGCAGGAGAGCCTCAACGCGGGACGGACTGGCCGTCACCGCGGCGCGCGGCCTTCATCGACTTCGTAGAAGTCGAAGAACGTCATGATGTCGCTCCGGTGGGCGAGCCCGCGCTTCGCCTTGTCCGCCTCGAGCGCGGCACTCGTTTCATCGCGCCAGCCGCGTTTCGACACGAATCCGTTCCACACCATGACGTCGACATCGTTCAGCCGGCGGCCGTGCTCCTGACACCAGGCGAGGATCTCCTCATCGGCCCCGCCGGCCAGCACTCGATCCCGCAGCGCCGCGTAGTCCACGCGCAGAAACGAGCACAGCCGCGCGTCGAAGCCCTGGCCGAGGAACGGCACGTGGTTTTCGTGCAGTTCGCCGCGCGCATGTTTGCGGATCTTGTCGAGCAAGCGCGCGAAGCAATAGAGCCCACCCACCTGGGTGTAGCCACTCACGGGTCGGTGCTTGGTCATGGCGACAAACCTGACCGCGCCGCGGCGCGGCCGGCAAGTCGCGCGTAGACGCCCGCTCAGACCGCGGCAATCAATTCGTTCGTGCGGCCGGAAAGCTCAGCCACCAGCGCCTGGGCGCGGGCGCCGAGCTTGTCCGCGGCGATTTCCGCGGCGTGCGCGAATTCCACCGCGTCTTCTTCCGGCACCCCGTTTTGGATCAGGAAGGCCACGCCGGTGTCGCCGACCCATGGCGCCAGTTCGCACACCGCGCCGATCAGCGCGGCGGCAACGGCATCGCCGTCGAAGCCGGTGGCGTCGGCGATCTCGCGGTCCATGACGTGGTCCAGTCCACAGCAGGTCAGGCACGAGCGCGGGTCCTCGCCCAACGATTCGAGGATGTAATCGGAGAGCATCGTCGCCAAATCAGCGGTGCCGATCAGCGCGGGCATGCTCTCTACTGATGTCGCGAGCGCCTTCTGCCGCAACACGGCGGGCAGCCAGGATTGCAGATGCAGCGAGAACCGCGGGTCCATCCTACCAGAGAAAGGGAAACCGCGAATGTCGAAAGTGAATTCCGATCGGGGCGATCCCGGTTCGTTGCGTGGGAATTTCTTGCTCCCGCCCGCGAAACATCGGGTGCGCGGGCGGCCGGAGCTTGCCCGCGAGCCGGACCTCCGGCAAAGCGTTGGCATGACACCGGAGAAAAGACTCGCCGAATTGAAGCTCACCCTGCCCGCCGCACCGAAGCCCGTCGCCGTCTACCGGCCAGTCGTCGTCGCGCAGGGACTGGCCTATGTTTCGGGCCACGGGCCGATTCGTCCGGACGGCAGCTTGATCACCGGCCGGGTGGGGGCCGAGCTGACGCTGGACGAGGGAAAAGATGCCGCACGCCAGGTGGGTCTCGCGATTCTCGCTTCCTTGCGCGCCCACTTCGGCACGCTCGACAAGGTGAAACGCGTCGTGAAGACGCTCGGCATGGTGAACACCGCGCCGAACTTCTACGACCACCCGAAGGTGATCAACGGGTGCAGCGAGCTCTTTGCGCAGGTGTTTGGCGACGAGAACGGAATCGGCGCGCGCAGCGCGGTGGGCATGGGTCCGCTGCCGGGAAATATCGCGGTGGAAATCGAGGTAATCTTCGAGCTGGCCTGAACAGGACTCGCTCATGTAGGGCGGGGGCTCCCGACCCCGCCGGGAAAAGCATGCGGGCCCATAGGGCGGGGGCGGGGGGCCACGCCCCCCACACC
>Ga0080064_1003529_pt1 | contig 22325 bp, 21 predicted proteins | sample Subgrocontami54m_FD_69260 | JGI IMG/M metagenome (GOLD analysis project Ga0080064, IMG submission 69260) | Subsurface groundwater microbial communities from S. Glens Falls, New York, USA - GMW46 contaminated, 5.4 m (SPADES assembly) (version 2) ...
ATCCTTTCGCCGCCGCCAGTGTCATCTGCTTCACAATCACTCCCTCTCGTTTGCGTCCTGTACTATGACAACGCAGCGAGAGACTTGTTCAGTGTTTCCTTAGTGATAGTCCTGGTAATCCACCAGCACGGCGTCAGGCCCTTCAAAGGTGAAGGTCATGCGCCAGTTTCCATTCACCCACACCGACCAATTCCCGGTCGAAAGCGGATGCAATCTCCATTCCGGCACGTTCATGTCGTCGGCGTCCTTGGCCAGGTCAAGTTGCGTCAGTTGCCGTTTCAGGCGCGTCGCATGGTGCGGCTGAATCCCTGCCCGGCTGCCTGTCTTGAAGAATGTTTGCAGTACCTTGTGGCGGAATGTCTTAATCATATGCCAAGTGTATAGCGTAGCGTTCCAGATGGCAAGCGGTTTTTGCTCAAGCCGCTTGTCCGTGTAACGGTATCACTTCGACCCCGGCCTTCAACTTGTCCAAGTAGTCCGTGAGGGGAGTAAATTCGATGTCCGGTTCTGTAGCTCGTAATGTGTCCGGTTTTCGGACGAGGGACGGTGAAAATCTACGCCACCCGCACCTCGACATGAAGTCCGGGAGCGTGAGCCGCCGCCCCGATCTGGTCGAGGCGCGATGCGTGGTTCAGATCGAATAGACGGTCTGCCTGTGGCATGTGCCATCCCAGACGGCGAGCCAGTTCTGCTTTCTTGATACCCTGTTCGGTCATTGCGTGGTAGACGCCGAGCTTCGCGCATTCCAGCGCCGAAGGGCGCACGGTTTTCTGCCTGCGCTTCGCCTTGGAAGGGATCGGCAAAGGCAGACGGGAATCGACGTAGAAGGACAGCGCCGTTTCCAGTGCGTCCACAGCGTAGAGCAACGCTTCTTCTTCGTCCTCGCCCTGAGTGATGGCCTCTGGCACGTCCGGAAAATGAACGACGAAGCCGCCCTCGGGCTGCGCCTTAAGAATGGCGGGGAAATCGAACATGGATCATTTTCCTTTTAGACCGAGTTGCGTCTGAATTCCTTCCACCGCACCCGTCTTCAATTCGATGGAGTGCATCGGGGACGGTTGAAAACTATGCCGCGATATGAGCCAATGGCGTAACTTCCTTCTCGATGACCTTATGCATTTTTCGGTAAGAAAGATCAAGATCGTACTGCGCCTGCAGGTTGATCCAGAAATCCGCATCTACTCCGAATAGCCGCGCGAGCCGTAACGCCGTATCGCCCGTAATCGCGCGCTCACCGCGGCAAATCTCATCGATACGTCGCTGCTGTACTTTCGTGAGCTTTGCCACCTTGTAGCGGGTGATGCCCATCGGCTCGATGAAATCGCGCATGAGCACGTCCCCAGGGTGTACGGGCGCCAGTCGCTTGCCGGTGGCGACATCTCGGAAATCCATGTGCTTCAACTCTTCGCGCGCAATCGCCATGATTCGACCTCTCCTAGTGATAGTCCGCAATCTCAACATCCATCGCGTCGCCGTCGGACCAGCGAAAGCAGATGCGCCACTGGTCATTTATGCGGATACTGCACTGACCAGCCCGATCCTTCTTCAATAGCTCCAGGCGATTGCCTGGCGGAACCCGCAGGCTCTCAAGGCTAGCCGCCGCATCGATCTGCTTCAGTTTGCGCCGCGCTGTGTCTTGAATTTCATTTGGAAGTCGCTTGACCTGAAATCCCGCGAACACGGCAGCAGTTCGCTTGTCGGCGAATGACTTGATCATGAAAATATAGTATCGTATAGCAATAGTATTGTAAAGGGGAATTAAAGGCGATTCTCTTCAAACCCTGCCCTGCCGCAACGGGATCACGTCGGCGCCGGACAAGAAAAAGGCCGTAAGCCTTGTATTTACTTGGACTTACGGCCTTGTTCTGACTGCTTTGGACTTGCTATTGGTGCCGACGGCGAGAGTCGAACTCGCACAGCTTTCGCCACTACCCCCTCAAAGTAGCGTGTCTACCAATTTCACCACGTCGGCGGTCTGGTTTCTACTTGGGTACGTCGTTCGCCTTCGGCCCCGCCGGCGCATCTGCCGGCTTGGGCACCTCACCCGCGGGCGGCGCCGCTGCCGCAGGTGCCGAGGTCGCACCCTGCATCACACTGGCCCCCGTGCTGGGCTTGTGCGTCGCCAAGTAGGCCAACCCCAGGCTGGTGAGGAAAAACACCACCGCCAGCGCGGCCGTGGTGCGGGAAAGAAAGTTGGCGGAACCGGTCGCGCCGAACAGGCTGCCCGAAGAACCGCCGCCAAAGGCCGCCCCCATGTCTGCGCCCTTGCCGTGCTGGAGCAGCACGAGGAAGATGATGCCCAGCGCCACCAGCACGTGTACGGTCAAAATCAATGTCAACCAGATATCCATTCTTCACTCGCTATGACTCATCCGCCACATGGCGGATGGCAAAAAATCCCGCGCTAACGATGACGCGCCGCACCTCCGGACCGCGTCCCCCGCCCCGCCTACGCCTTGCCTGCCGCCGCGCAGATCGCAATGAACTCCTCCGCGACCAACGCGGCACCGCCGATGAGGCCGCCGTCTATATCGGCCATGGCGAATAATTCCTTCGCGTTCGCGGCTTTGACGCTGCCGCCGTAGACGATGCCCAACCCGGCGGCCAGCTTTGCATCCTGCCTGCCGACGACGCCGCGTATGAATGCGTGCGCCGCCTGGGCCTGCTGCGGCGTCGCGGTCCTGCCGGTGCCGATCGCCCACACCGGCTCGTAGGCGATGACCGCATTGACCAGCGCGCCGACGCCGCTCGAATCGAGCACGGCTGCGAGTTGGCGCCCGACCACGATTTCGGTGACGCCGCTTTCGCGCTCCTGCAGGGTTTCCCCCACGCACAGGATGGGAATCAATCCCGCCCCTTGCGCCGCCTGGAACTTGGCCGCTACCTGCTTGTCGGTCTCGCCGTACAGCGCTCGCCGCTCGGAGTGGCCGACCAGGACATGGCGGCAGCCAAAATCGCGCAGCATCGCGCCCGACACTTCGCCGGTATATGCACCCTGCGGCCATTCGCTTACGTTTTGCGCGCCCCAGGCTATGGAAGTGCCGGCCAGCGCCGCTCCAACCTGCGCCAGATACGGATAAGGCACGCACACCGTGTACTGCACGCCGGTGGAAGTCTGCAGGGCGACCTTCAGAGCTTCGAGCAAGCGCCGATTTGCAGCCAGACTGCCGTGCATCTTCCAGTTACCCGCGACCACCCGGCTGCGCATTGCCTTGATTCCCCAGAAGCTGCCGCTAAGCGCCAAAACCAACGGATTTTACAGCGTTTAGGCAAAGCCGGTCAACCAAATGCAGCCTCTGACGCCGCGCAGGAAAGCCGGTTTCAAACGCTACGGGCGACTGGGATCTGCTGCATCAATCTTCCGGCGTGACAATCTGGATATGATCGAGGCTGACATTGATGAACCGGGCGTTGAGAACATGACGGTTCCCCAGTTCCCACACCTCCGCGTCGGTGACCGCGATAAAGTCCTTGGACTCGACCAGGTAGTCGGTCACCCGGGCGCCGGGCAGCAGGTCGATATAACCCTTGACGCGGTAAGTCCCGGTCAGAATGGTTACTTTCGTCTTGTTTTCGTCCGTAGTCATAGATACGCTCCTTGGCTAGTCTGCACTATCGCTCGGGTTGCAGCGCCTGATCGGCGCCTGCGCCGTCGCGCTCGGCGTGATCGCTCTGCGCGTTTAAGGTTCCGCACGCACTACCGGGCGGCTGCGCGCACGCTCTCCGCCAGCATCGCCGCCAGGGCGTCGACCTTGGCGCCGTCCTCGCCCTCGACCATGACCCGCAGTACCGGCTCGGTGCCCGAAGGCCGCAACAGCACCCGTCCGGCCTTGCCCAATTTGCGTTCGGCCGCTTCTTTGGCCTTGCCCACTGCTGCATTCGCCTCCCAGTTGAAACCCTTGCCGACCTTGACGTTGACCAGTTTCTGCGGATACAGCGTCAGCTCACGGCACAGTTCGCCCAACGTGGCGCCGCTCTCGCGCACCGCTGTCAGCACCTGCAGCGCCGACACCAGGGCGTCGCCGGTGGTGTGCTTGTCCAGGCAGATGATGTGGCCCGAATTCTCACCGCCCAGTTGCCAGCCCTTTTCCTGCAGCAGCTCGAGCACATAGCGATCGCCCACCCTGGCGCGGGCGAAAGCGATGCCGGCCGCCTCCAGCGCTCGCTCCAGCGCCAGATTGCTCATCAGGGTACCGACCACGCCGGGCACCGCGCCCTGCCCGGCGCGCATGCGCGCGATGATATACAGCAACTGGTCACCGTCGTAAGTGCTGCCGCGCTCGTCCGCCATGAGCAGGCGGTCGCCATCGCCGTCCAGGGCGATGCCCAGGTGTGCCTTGTGCTGTTTCACCGCCATCCGCAGCGACTGCGGGTTGGCGGTGCCGACCAGGTCGTTGATGTTCACACCGTCCGGGTTGATGCCTATCGCCACCACGTCGGCACCGAGCTCGTGGAACACGTGCGGCGCGATGTGATAGGCCGCGCCATTGGCGCAATCGACCACGATCTTCAGGCCGCGCAGGTCCAGCCTGTTGGGGAAGGTGCTCTTGCAGAACTCGATGTAGCGGCCGGCGGCATCGTCGATGCGCCGCGCCTTGCCCAGTTGCGCCGAGGGGCGGCATCGCATCGGCTGCTCCAGTTGCGCCTCGATCTCGGCCTCCACCGCATCCGGCAGCTTGTTGCCGTCGCCGGAAAAGAATTTGATGCCGTTGTCGGGGTAAGGATTGTGCGAGGCGCTGATCACGACGCCGGCCTGCAGCCGCAGCGCGCGGGTGAGATAGGCCACTGCCGGCGTCGGCATCGGGCCCGACAGCATCACGTCGACGCCCGCGGCCGCAAATCCCGCCTCCAATGAAGCCTCCAGCATGTAACCGGATATGCGCGTGTCTTTGCCGATCAGCACTGCCGGCCGCAAGCCGGGGGACAACTGCGCCCGGCGCACCAGCACCTCGCCTACAGCACAACCAAGGCGCACCATGAAATCCGGCGTGATCGGCGGCTCGCCCACCAGGCCGCGGATGCCATCCGTTCCAAAATATCTTCTTGTCATCGATTTTTTTCCACGGCCGCAAGCACCGATAGCGCGTCGCGGGTTGCCGCAACGTCGTGCACGCGCAGGATTCTAGCCCCATTCTGCGCCGCGATCAGGGCTGCGGCAATGCTCGCAGCAAGGCGGTCGCCGGCGGGCTTGCCGGTGATCTTTCCGAGCGAGGACTTGCGCGACCAGCCGGCGAGCAGCGGCACCCCGAGCGCGTCGAATTCGCGCAGGTGGCGCAGCAGCTCGAGGTTGTGTTCCAGCGTCTTGCCGAAACCGAAGCCCGGGTCGATGGCGATGCGCTCCGCTGCAATCCCCGCGGCGCACGCGGCGCGAACGCGCTCGAGCAGAAAGGCTTTCACCTCCGCCACCACGTCAGCATAGCGCGGATGCTGTTGCATGGTGCCGGGCGTGCCCTGCATGTGCATCAGGCACACGGCGGCATCGGCAGCGGCGACGGCGGCGACGGCACCGGGTGCGCGCAATGCGTTGATGTCGTTGATCATGCTCGCCCCCTCGGCGAGCGCGGCGCGCATCACCTCCGGCTTGATCGTATCGACCGACACCGGCACCGGCGCGTCGCGCAAGCCCTGCAGCACCGGCAGCAGCCGGCGCAGTTCTTCGGCCGCACTCACCACCGCAGCCGCGCCCGGCCGGCTGGACTCGGCGCCGATGTCGACGAGGTCGGCGCCCTCTTCAATCAGCTTTTGCGCATGCGCGATGGCGGCAGCCGGGTCGAGAAACCTGCCGCCGTCGGAAAAGGAGTCGGGCGTGACGTTGACCACGCCCATGACGAGTGGCTTCGCCAGCGACAGCGAGAACCTGCCGCAACGTAGAGTAGGAGAGTTCAGGTCGCAGCAGGCGCAGCAGCGCCGGTGGTGCCGTCTTTCTGCGGTGGCGGTGGCGGCGTGGTGCCCGATTGGCTCGGCTTGGGCTGGCGCGGCGCCTTGCCGTCCATGATGTCGTTCAACTGGTCCGAATCCAGGGTCTCCCACTCAAGCAGCGCCTTGGCCATCGCTTCGACCTTGTCGCTGTTCTCCTTGATCAGGCGCCGTGCCAAGGCATACTGCTCGTCGATGATGCGGCGGATCTCCTGGTCGACCTTTTGCATGGTCACCTCGGAAACGTTTTTGTGCGTGGTGATCGAGCGGCCGAGGAACACTTCGCCATCGTTTTCGCCGTAGACCATCGGCCCCAGCGCATCCGACATGCCCCACTGCGTCACCATGCGCCGCGCCATCTCGGTGGCGCGTTCGAAGTCATTCGATGCGCCCGTCGTCATCTGGTGCATGAATATTTCTTCGGCGATGCGCCCGCCGAACAGCACCGCAATACTCGAGAGCAGCCGGTCGCGGTCCATGCTGTAACGGTCCTCCACCGGCAACTGCATGGTCACGCCCAGCGCGCGCCCGCGCGGGATGATCGTCACCTTGTGCACCGGATCGGTCTTGGGCAGGAGCTTCGCCACCACTGCGTGGCCGGACTCGTGATAGGCGGTGTTGCGTCGCTCCTCCTCCGGCATCACCAGCGAGCGCCGTTCCGCGCCCATGATGATTTTGTCCTTGGCGCGCTCGAAGTCGTCCATGTCAACCAGGCGCTTGTTGTAGCGCGCGGCGAACAGCGCGGCTTCGTTCACCAGGTTGGCGAGATCGGCGCCCGACATGCCGGGTGTGCCGCGCGCGATGATGTCGGCCTTGACGTCGGGCGCCATCGGCACCTTGCGCATGTGCACCAGCAGGATCTGTTCGCGGCCGCGGATGTCCGGCAGCGGCACCACCACCTGGCGGTCGAAGCGGCCCGGGCGCATCAGCGCCGGGTCGAGCACGTCGGGGCGGTTGGTGGCGGCGATGACGATCACCCCGGCCGTAGCCTCGAAACCGTCCATCTCGACCAGCAATTGGTTCAGCGTCTGTTCGCGCTCGTCGTTGCCCCCGCCCAGGCCCGCGCCGCGCTGGCGGCCGACCGCGTCGATTTCGTCGATGAAAACGATGCACGGCGCATGCTTTTTCGCCTGTTCGAACATGTCGCGCACGCGCGCCGCGCCCACGCCGACGAACATCTCGACGAAATCGGAGCCGGAAATCGAGAAAAACGGCACCTTGGCTTCACCGGCGATCGCCCGCGCCAGCAGCGTCTTCCCCGTGCCCGGATTGCCGACCATCAGCACGCCCTTGGGTATGCGCCCGCCGAGCTTCTGGAACTTGGACGGATCGCGCAGGAAATCGACCAGCTCCGACACCTCCTCCTTGGCCTCCTCGCAGCCGGCCACGTCGGCGAAGGTGACGGTGTTGGTCGATTCGTCCAGCATGCGCGCGCGCGATTTGCCAAAAGAGAAGGCGCCGCCGCGGCCCCCGCCCTGCATCTGGCGCATGAAGAACACCCACACGCCGATCAGGAGCAGCATCGGGAACCAGGAGACGAAGATGTTCATCAGCAGCGACGGTTCCTCCTCCGGCTTGGCCTTGATCTTGACGCCGTACTTCAGCAGGTCGGAGATAAGCCAGATGTCGCCCGGGGAGTAGCTGGTGATGGCCTTGCCTTCGGTGGTCTTGGCCTTGAGGTTGCGGCCCTCGATCACCACCTCGGCTATGCGCCCGGCCTTGACCTCCTCGTAGAACTGGGAATAGTCCATCGGCGCCTGGGTCGCCTGACGGGTGTTGAACTGGTTGAACACGGTCATCAGCACCATGCCGATCACCAGCCAGATCACAAGATTCTTAAACATGTTGTTCAAAATTGCTCCTTCGGTACCGCCAATTTGACCAGCTAAACGCCCATGTTACAGGTGCCGGGGGCTGTCAACAAGCCAGCGCTAGTCTCCACTCCCCGTTTTCGCTTTGAATCCTCTTCCCCACAGATACATCTCGCTCGATCGGCCGCGCGAGGCTTCGGGCTTGCGCGACCCCACCTTGACAAAGGCTTTGCGCATGCCGGCCAGGAACTCGGTAAAACCCGCGCCCTGGAACACTTTGACCAGCAGCGAGCCGCCGGGTTTCAGGCATTGCCGGGCAAACTCCAGCGCCAGCTCGCACAGGTACATCGAACGGGCCTGATCGCTCACCCCGATGCCTGAGATATTGGGGGCAAGATCGGAGATTACAAGGTCTGCCTTGCGCCCGCCTAGGGCAACGAGCAGCGCATCGAGCACTTCCTGCTCGCGAAAATCGCCCTGGACGAACTGCACTCCCGGCAGCGCTTCCATGGGCAGCAGGTCCACGGCCACCACCCTGCCCTTGCTCCCGAGCTTGGCCACCGCCACCTGCGACCAGCTCCCGGGCGCCGCGCCCAGATCGACTACCAGTTGCCCGGGGACGAGCAGCCGGTCTTTCTTGTCCAGTTCCAGCAGCTTATAGGCGGCGCGCGAACGATAGCCTTCGGCCTTGGCCCTTTGCACATACGGGTCATTGATGTGCTCGCGCATCCACGCCTTGCTGGTCTTACTGCGGCTCATTTCTTGGTCGGGCTGTTACAATTGAACTTCACCATTGCATTCATCATGAAACCCCTCTCCCCCGCCGAACGCAAGCTGCTCAAAGCACGCGCGCATGCACTCAAACCCGTGGTCACGGTGGGCAACGAAGGCCTGTCGGCCCCGGTGCTCAAGGAAATAGAAACCAGCCTCAAGGCGCACGATCTGATCAAAATCCGCGTGACCGGTGATGACCGTGACGCTCGGCTAGCCCTGTTGGGCGAGATATGCAACCGCAGCGGCGCCTCCCCGGTGCAGCACATCGGCAAGATTCTGGTCGTGTATCGCGAAAGTCAGGAAGCGCCTGCGCCGCCTGCGAAAAAGCGCGCGGCGCGCAAACAGCCGCGGCGCACCAAGCGCAGCTACCAGAACACCTGAGCCACGACGGGTACGCGCGGCGACTTAGAGCGCGCCCCCCGTTGCAGAGTTTAGATTTTGCGCGGACGAAAAGCCGTCCGCGCGGATCGTCGCTTGCGCACGGACGATGACCCCGTCCGCACGCAATCGGCGATCTTGTATAAAACCAACCCCTAGCCGTTATTGCCTTCATTCATAACCGTGTTTTTGGTGCGGATGGTTTCTATCCGTACCAAAAACACGGTTGGCGCGCGCAGCGCGCAAGGTCTTTCGTGACATGCGACGACATTCAACACATCGTAGTTAATTCAGCCACTCGCCCCCGCAAGCGGGGTCCAGCTTTACTCGTAGCGCACATCGATTATTTCAAATTCGCGCACGCCCCCGGGGGCTTGCACCTCGACCACGTCGCCCGCGTATTTTCCAATCAGCGCGCGGGCGATGGGCGAGCCGATGGAAATCTTGCCGTGCTTGATGTCGGCCTCGTCGTCGCCGACGATCTGGTAGGTCACGTTGTCGCCGCTCGCCTGCGCCTGCAGGTCCATCGTGGCGCCAAACACGCAGCGGCCGTCGGCATCGAGCAGCTTGGGGTCGATCACTTGTGCATTGGCGAGCTTGCCCTCGACCTCGGCGATGCGCCCTTCGATAAAGCTCTGCCGCTCCTTGGCGGCGTCGTACTCGGCGTTCTCGGACAAATCGCCGTGCGAACGCGCCTCCGCGATCGCACTGATCACGCTGTGCCGGTCGACCGTCTTCAGGCGCTGCAGTTCGGCGCGCAACAACTCGGCGCCCTTGACCGTAAGCGGGGTGTTGCTCATATTCGTGCAATCCTAAGCCGGACGAGCCGGAAGCAAACAAGGTGTCTTCGGCCAGGGAAAACCCCCATCCAACGAACAAGGGGGGCGCGCCCCCCTTGTACATCCCCCGCGCATGCGGGGTCACCATGTTTCGAAATCTTCGCTAATTCTATCAACTCTTGACTTATAAGAGACTATTAAACCAGCTCTTGATGCAGGGCCTGCAAAGCGTAGGGAACCAGACCCTGTATATGGCGCATGCCGGTGCAGGCGGCGCGGGCACCCGCAATAGTAGTGTAATACGTGACGCGGCCCTGGAGCGCGCCGTTGCGTATGGACCATGAGTCCTGCACGGCGCTGCGTTTTTCGTCCACGGTGTTCACGATCAGGCTGACCTCGCCGTTCTTGATCATGTCCAGGATGTGCGGCCGGCCTTCCCCCACCTTGTTGACCGTCGTCACCTTGATCCCGTTCTCGGTGAGAACCTGCGCGGTGCCGCGCGTGGCGAGCAGGCTGAAACCCAGATCGAGCAGTTCGCGCCCGATCTGTACCGCCGCGTTCTTGTCGCTGTTCCTCACGCTGATGAACGCCTTGCCCGCCTTGGGCAGCTTCACCCCGGCAGCAAGTTGCGACTTGACGAAGGCCTCGCCGAAGGACTGGCCCACGCCCATGACCTCGCCGGTGGATTTCATTTCCGGCCCGAGAATGGTATCGACGCCGGGAAATTTGATGAACGGGAATACCGCCTCCTTCACCGAGAAATAGGGCGGAACCACTTCCTTGACCGCGCCGTTTTCGACCAGACCCTGAGCTTCCAGCGTTATCCCGGCCATGCAGCGCGCCGCGATCTTGGCCAGCGGCAGGCCGGTCGCCTTGGATACGAAGGGCACGGTGCGCGAGGCGCGCGGGTTCACTTCGAGCACGAACACCGTGCCATTCTGGATGGCGAACTGCACGTTCATCAGGCCGACCACGTTCAGCGCCATGGCCATCTGCACCGTCTGCACTCGCAACTCCTGCTGCAGCTCGGCGGAAAGCGAGAACGGCGGCAACGAACAGGCCGAATCGCCCGAGTGCACGCCCGCCTGCTCGATGTGCTCCATGATGCCGCCGATCAGCACGTGCCGGCCGTCGCAGATGGCGTCCACGTCTACTTCGATGGCATCGTTGAGGAAGCGGTCGAGCAGCACCGGGGAGTCATTGGAAACCTTCACCGCCTCGCGCATGTAGCGCTCGAGGTCGCGCTGCTCGTGCACGATTTCCATGGCGCGGCCGCCGAGCACGTAGCTCGGCCGCACCACCAGCGGATAGCCGATTTCTGCGGCAAGCCGCAGTGCGTCGGTCTCGTTGCGTGCGGTCCGGTTGGGCGGCTGCCTCAGGCCCAGATCGTGCAGCAGTTTCTGGAAGCGTTCGCGGTCCTCGGCCACATCGATCATGTCCGGGCTGGTGCCGATGATCGGCACGCCGTTCGCCTCCAGATCGCGCGCAAGCTTCAGCGGCGTCTGCCCGCCGTACTGCACCACCACGCCGTAGGGCTTCTCCTTGTCCACGATCTCGAGCACGTCTTCCAGCGTGAGCGGCTCGAAGTAGAGGCGGTCGGAAGTGTCGTAATCGGTTGAAACGGTCTCCGGGTTGCAGTTGACCATAATGGTCTCGAAACCATCCTCGCGCAGCGCGAGCGCGGCGTGAACGCAGCAGTAATCAAACTCGATCCCCTGGCCGATGCGGTTGGGGCCGCCGCCCAGCACCATGATCTTCTTGCGCCCGGTCGGGTTCGCTTCGCACTCTTCGTCGTAGGTGGAGTACATGTAGGCGGTATTGGTCGCGAATTCCGCGGCGCAGGTATCCACGCGCTTGTACACCGGCCGCACCTTGAGCGCATGGCGGCGCTCGCGCACCTTGCGCTCGGTCGTGGCAAGCAGGGTGGCGAGGCGCCGGTCGGAAAAGCCGTTGCGCTTGAGGGTGAGCAGCGAGCGCGCGTCGAGGTGCTCCAGGCGCTTCCCGTTCAATTCCCTTTCCTGCCTCACCAGGTCCTCGATCTGCGCCAGGAACCAGGGATCGATGTGCGTATCGGCCTGGATCTGCTCGAACGAGAGGCCGCAGCGGAAGGCATCGGCGACGTACCAGATGCGCTCCGGGCCGGGGTCGCCGAGCTCGGTTTCGAGCACCTCCGGATCGGTGGTCTTCTCGTCCAGACCGTCGGCTCCGGTCTCTAAGCCGCGCAATGCCTTCTGGAACGACTCCTGGAAGGTGCGGCCGATGGCCATCACCTCGCCCACCGATTTCATCTGCGTCGTGAGGCGGCTGTCTGCCTGGGGGAACTTCTCGAACGCGAAGCGCGAGATCTTGGTGACGACATAATCGATGCTCGGCTCGAACGAGGCCGGCGACGCGCCGCCGGTGATCTCGTTCGCGAGTTCATCCAGGGTGTAGCCCACGGCAAGCTTGGCCGCGACCTTGGCGATGGGAAAACCGGTCGCCTTGGAGGCGAGCGCCGAGGAGCGCGACACGCGCGGGTTCATCTCGATCACCACCATCTTGCCGTCGGCCGGATTGATCGCGAACTGCACATTGGAGCCGCCGGTCTCCACCCCGATTTCGCGCAGCACCGCGATCGCGGCATTGCGCATGATCTGGTATTCCTTGTCGGTCAGCGTTTGCGCCGGCGCCACGGTAATCGAGTCGCCGGTGTGCACGCCCATAGGATCCAGGTTCTCGATGGAGCAGATGATGATGCAGTTGTCGGCCTTGTCGCGCACCACTTCCATCTCGAACTCTTTCCAGCCGATCACCGATTCCTCGATCAGCAGCTCCTTGGTCGGCGAGGCATCCAGACCGCGCTCGCAGATCGCCACGAACTCCTCGCGGTTATAGGCAATGCCGCCGCCGGAACCGCCCAGGGTGAACGAGGGCCGGATCACCACCGGGTAGCCGATCGCCGCCTGCACCTGCAGCGCCTCCTCCAGACTGTGCGCGAGCATGGAGCGCGGGCAGTCCAGGCCGATCGATGTCATCGCCTGCTTGAATTTCTCGCGGTCTTCGGCCTTGTCGATAGCCTCGCGCGAGGCGCCGATCATTTCCACGCCGTATGTTTCCAGCACGCCGTGCCGCGCCAGGTCGAGGGCGCAGTTCAGCCCCGTCTGCCCGCCCATCGTCGGGAGCAGCGCGTCCGGCCGCTCCTTGGCGATGATGGACTCGACCATCTGCCATTGGACCGGCTCAATATAGGTGACGTCGGCCATTTCCGGATCGGTCATGATGGTCGCCGGATTCGAGTTGACCAGGATGACCTTGTAGCCCTCCTCGCGCAGCGCCTTGCAGGCTTGCGCGCCGGAATAGTCGAACTCGCACGCCTGGCCGATGATGATCGGGCCGGCGCCGATGATCAGGATGCTGCGGATGTCGGTGCGTTTCGGCATTAGAGATCGACCGCCAGGGACCCGAAGGACGCCAGGGAAACGCGGAACGAAGCAAACCCTTTGCGTCCTTGGCGGTTCATGCTTTTTTGTCTTCCATCAACTTCACGAAGCGGTCGAACAGGTAACCGATGTCGTGCGGGCCAGGGCTCGCCTCGGGATGGCCCTGGAAGCAGAACGCGGGCCGGTCGGTGCGCGCCATGCCCTGCAGGCTGCCGTCGAACAGCGACACATGGGTCGGCCGCAGGTTGGCCGGCAGCGTCGCCGGATCGACGGCAAAGCCATGGTTCTGGCTGGTGATCACCACCTTACCCGTGTCGAGGTCCTTCACCGGGTGATTGGCGCCGTGGTGGCCAAACTTCATTTTCATGGTCTTCGCGCCCGAAGCGAGGCCCAGCAACTGATGTCCCAGGCAGATGCCGAATGTCGGCATGCCGGTCGCAATGATTTCCCGTACCGCCTCGATGGCATAATTGCAGGGCTCGGGATCGCCCGGACCGTTGGAGAGGAACACGCCGTCAGGCCTGGCTGCGAGTAGTGCCTTTGCCGGCGTCTGCGCCGGGAACACCGTCACCTTGCAGCCGCGTTCGGACAGAAGGCGCAGGGTATTGCGCTTCATGCCGTAGTCATACGCGGCGATATGAAAACGATGGCTGTCGATCTTGCGATAACCCGTGCCCAGCTCCCATGCGCCCTCGTTCCACTCGTAGGGCTCACGCACCGACACCACCTTGGCCAGGTCCATGCCGGCGAGGCCGGGAAATTCGCGTGCCTTGGCGAGGGCGCGTGCCACGTCCGCCTCGCCCGGCGCCTCGCCTTGCGCCGCGGCAATGAGGCATCCTGCTTGAGCGCCATCGGTGCGCAGAATGCGCGTGAGCTTGCGCGTGTCGATGCCGGCGATGGCGACAACCTTGCTGGCCTTGAGATAATCGGACAAGCTTTGCTCGCTGCGCCAGTTCGATGCGCGCAGCGGCAGGTCGCGGATTACCAGGCCGGCCGCATGCACGTGCGCCGATTCCTGGTCTTCCCGGTTGATGCCGGTGTTGCCGATATGCGGATAGGTCAGCGTGACGATCTGACGGCAATAGGAGGGATCGGTGAGGATTTCCTGGTAGCCGGTCATGGCGGTGTTGAACACTACTTCGCCTACGGTGCTGCCGGCGGCGCCGATGCCAGAGCCGTGAAATACCGTCCCGTCGGCGAGCGCAAGGATAGCGGGCGGGGACAGCGAGGACACGGCTAACTCCAGGATTTATATACAGAAACGGGACAGAAACAGTATCTGTCCCGTCCCGTCAAACTGAGTAATTATAACCCGGAACAGGGGTTCGCGCCACACGCGGCAGCGCGATCCGGCTCGTGGTTCGTTGTTCGTGGTTCGTGGTTCGTTCTTCGAGCCACGAGCCACGAACAACGTCACTTGAGACCGAGCACGTCCTGCATGTCGTAAAGACCCGAGGTCTTGGCGCCGAGGAAGCGCGCAGCGCGCAGGGCGCCTACCGCATAGGTCATGCGGCTTTGCGAGCGCACCGTCACTTCGACGCGCTCGCCGCTGCCGGCGAAAATCACGGTGTGCTCGCCCACGATGTCGCCGCCGCGGATCGCGTGAAAGCCGATGCTCTTCGGGTCGCGCTCTCCGGTGTCGCCCTCGCGCCCGTACACAGCGCAGCTTTTCAGGTCGCGGCCCAGCGCTGCGGCGACCACCTCGCCCAGCTTGAGCGCCGTGCCCGAGGGCGCATCGACCTTGTGCCGGTGGTGCGCTTCGATGATCTCGACGTCGTAAGCGTCGCCCAGGATTTTCGCAGCGACCTCGGCCAATTTGAATGCGGCGTTGACGCCGACGGCCATATTGGGCGCGAACACGATCGCAATCCGGTTCGCCGCAGCGACGATACGCTGCCTGCCCGCGGCGCTGAAACCCGTCGTGCCAATCACCATCTTCGTGCCCGACTTCACGCAGGCATCCAGGTGCAGCAGGCTGGCCTCGGGCCGGGTGAAGTCGATCAGGCAGTCGGCGGCAGCGATACCGGCCGTATAGTCCGCGCTGATGGCAACGCCGCAGGCGCCACCCAACGCCTCGCCCGCGTCATTGCCAAGGTGAGGGCTGCCCGAGACTTCCAGCGCCGCGGACAGCTTCAGATCCTTGCTCGACAACACCGCCTCGATCAGTGTGCGGCCCATGCGCCCGGAACTGCCGGCGATAGTGATTTTCATGCTGTCTCCGTCAAAACTTGACCTTATCTTTGAGCCGCTCCCACCAGCTTTTTTCCTGCGGCTGCTGGTCCCCGGACGGAACCGGCGCAGCGGCAGGTTTCTCCGGGATCGCAGCCGGCGAAGGTTTGACTGCGTCTGACGCCGTTTGCACAGCCGGCCTGGATTCCGGTGTCGTCACGGGCGCCGGCGCCAGTTGCGCTTCCGGCTTCGCCTCAGGCGTCTTGACCCTAGCCGCATCCGTGCTGGCCGCGGGCGTCACGTCGCCCTCGATGCGCTTCAGCTTGCCGTCGTCGAAGAACACCGCCAGCTTGCGATGTTCCAATTCGCGGGAATTTGCCCTCTGGCGCCGGAACACGTAGTCCCAGCGGTCGGCGTGGAAGCTATCGGTGATCAGCGGCGTGCCCAGGACAAAGCGCACCTGATCCTGGCTCATGCCGAGCTTCAACTGCGACACCATCTCCTGCGAAACGAAATTGCCCTGCTGAATTTCGATGCGATAGGGCGTGATGTCCGGCATGGGTAGCCGCGCCGAGCCGCAGGAAACGAGGAATAATGCGGCTATTGCCGCCAGTGCGCGTAAAAACATGGATGGAATTCGTTTTCAGGGACGCTAAAACGCTATATGATAACCCAGTTCACAGCCCTCATCGATCAGCGCATGAGCAAGCCTCAAGATCTCAAGACCATCGGCCTCAAGGCCACCGCGCCGCGCCTCAAGATTCTCAACCTGTTCGAACAGAGCAAAGTGCGGCACCTGTCCGCCGAGGACGTGTACAAGCTGCTGGTCGCCGACGGGCTGGACACCGGCCTGGCCACGGTCTATCGCGTGCTGACCCAGTTCGAGCATGCCGGCTTGCTGCGACGGCATCATTTTGAATCCGGCCGCGCCGTGTTCGAACTCAACGCAGGCACCCATCACGATCATCTGGTCTGCATGCAGTGCGGGCGGGTAGAGGAGTTCTACGACGCCGAGATCGAAAAGCGCCAGATCAAGATCGCCAAGGAGCGCGGCTTCGTGATCACCGAGCACTCGCTGCATCTGTACGTCGATTGCACCAAGACCGATTGCCCGCATAAGCCGTAACTAGCGGGAAGTAAGAGCGCCCTCTTGCCTTTCCTGTTCCCTCCCCTCATCGCTCACGCGCCTGCGCTTCTTGGAAGCCTTCCTCACCTCCACCGTGCTGGTTGCCGTCGCGGAGATCGGAGACAAGACCCAACTCCTTTCCTTCGTTCTTGCCGCGCGGCTGCGCCAACCCTGGGCCATCATCGCCGGCATCCTGGTGGCGACGATTGCCAATCATGCGCTGGCCGGTTCGGTCGGCGCCTGGCTCGCGCACCTGGCGGGACCGGGCGTGATGCGGTGGGTGACCGGGCTACTGTTCATCGGCTTCGGCCTGTGGGCCCTGCATCCGGATGCGCTCGACGACGATCCGAAAATCCACCGCGCCGGCGCTTTTGTAACCGCGCTGATCGCTTTTTTCCTCGCGGAAATGGGCGACAAGACGCAACTCGCCACCATAGCCCTTGCCGCGCGCTTCGACAGCCTGGCGGCAGTGGTGCTGGGTACGACGCTGGGCATGATGCTCGCGAACGTGCCGGCGGTGATGATCGGCGGGAAGCTCGCCACGCGCCTGCCGATGAAGGCGATACGCTTCTCCGCGGCAGGGCTTTTCATGCTCACTGGCGCGCTCACCCTCCTCGGCTGGCCGGCTTAGCGGGTCGGCCCTGTACAGCGTATCCTAATGCAGGATGGCTACAATGACGGAGACCGACCAACATGGCCGAGAGCAAGACTGAACCCGCTATGGATCTGCTGCTTTGGCGTCACGCCGACGCCGAAGACGGGATGCCCGACGCCGGGCGCGCCCTCACCAAGAAAGGGCTGAAGCAGGCAAAGCAGGTGGCGCAGTGGCTCAAACCTCGGCTGCCGAGCGACTGTCTCATCCTGGCGAGCCCGGCCAAGCGCGCGCAGCAAACCGCCGCAGCGCTGGATCTGCCCTACACCACGGAGCGACGCATTGGCGTACAGGCGGATATCGCCGACCTCATTGCTGCCAGCAACTGGCCGCAGCGCAAGGACACGGTCATCCTAGTCGGCCACCAGCCTACGCTGGGGCAACTCGCGGCCCGGCTGCTTTCGGGAGAGCCATCCGACTGGAACATCAAGAAAGGCGCGCTGTGGTGGTTTTCCAGCCGCACGCGCTACGGCGATACCCAGACCGCGCTGAGGGCGGTCATCAGCCCGGATCTGCTCTAAGCGAGCGCTGGATATTAGCGTTTTTTCAAGCTGCCTTAGCCGCGGCATCCCGCAGCGGCTTCACGTCCAGGCGCAGCCCGATCGATTTCCATTCGTCCGCTTCATCGGCGAGTGCCGCCGCGCTCAAGGGGTGATTCTCCAGCAGGGTGTCCGGCAGCAGCAGGCGAAAACCGCTTTCGGTCATCTCGCAGGCGAGTTGCGGCAGTTCGAGATCGGTGCGGCTGCGGCAAAACAGGCTCGCCAGGCGCAGGCAGAACACCAGCGCCCAATCGCCGGGGGCGGGACTCAGATCCTGCAACTTGGCGAGCTTGCCGCGGTGCGCGAGCACCAGCCGCGCCAGCTGCGACTGCTCCATGCGCGAGAAACCGGGCATATCGGCATTGGCGATGACATAGGCCGAATGCTTGTGGTAGCCGCTGTGGGCGATGGAAATACCGATCTCGTGCAAGGCGGCGGCCCGGGCAAGCGTTTGTCCTGCATGAGGGTCGACCCCGGTCTCGCCCATCTGCCGATGCAGCCGCCCCGCCAGTTCGGACACGCGCCGGGCTTGAGCCGTATCGACGTGATAGCGGTGCATGAACTGGCGCACCGTCACTTCGCGCATGTCGTGCTTCTGCACGCGGCCGAGCAAGTCGTACAGCACGCCCTGGCGCAGCGCTGCGTCCGACACGCTCATGTGTTCGATGCCAAGCTCGGCAAACGCGGCGCACATGATGGCCAATCCGCCCGGCACGATAGAGGCCCGGTCCGCACGCATGCCGGGCAACAGCAGGCGCTCGACGTCGCCCGCCTTGAGGAAGGCGCTCCTGAGCTTGTCCAGGCCGGCGGCCGAAATGCCGTGCTCACTCCAGCCGTTCGCTTCGAGGATGGCGGCGATCGAGCGCGCGGTGCCGGACGATCCCACGACCCCGACCCAACCGTGCCGGGTGTACTGCTTGACTATGGTCTGCAGCTCGCTTCTCGCCGCAAGCTCGGCCTGCTTGAACGCGGGCTTCTCCACCTTGCCGTCGGCAAAGTATTTCAGGCTGTAGCTGACGCAGCCCATGTACAGGCTGTCCATCAGCTCCGGCTGCACGCCGGTGCCGACGATGAACTCGGTCGAACCGCCGCCGATGTCCATCACCAGGCGCCTGTCCCGGCTGAGGGGCAAGCTGTGCGCCACGCCGAGGTAAATCAGCCGCGCTTCCTCGCGCCCGGCAATGATCTCGATCGGAAAACCCAGCGCTTCCTTGGCCTCGGCCAGGAACTGGCGCGAGTTCTTGGCCACACGCAGCGCGTTGGTCCCGACCACGCGAACCGCCTCTGCCGGAAAGCCGCGCAGCCGGTCGGAGAAGCGTCGCAGCGCCTCCAGCGCACGCACCTGGGTGGCGCGGTCGATGCGCTTGTCACGCGTCAGCCCCGCGCCCAGGCGCACCTGCTCGCGCAAGCCATCGAGCAAATAGATCTGGTCATCGACGACACGGCCGATCTGCAGATGAAAGCTGTTGGAGCCCAGGTCGACCGCGGCAAGTGTCTCGTATTGCATGGCCCGATTACCTTAGCACCTGGAACATGGACACGCAATAAATTTGGAGCGAACTACCGTGCCGGCGTGCATCAACACGGTCCAATTTCCGCTTCCCTCGGCCAAGCGTTGCTACAGGCTCGGGCAGGTCATCGGAGAAGCGATCCGAAGCTGGGACAGCGATCTCAAGGTGGTGGTGCCGAGCGCGGGGAACTGAGCCACCCATCCGGTGTCGGTCGTGAGATCATAGACGCCATGGCAAGCCACCTTGATTAGGGTGCCAGTCAAGAAAGGAGATAACTGCTATGGCGGAATCAAGCTATGTACACGGTGCATCCGACCAGCCGCTGCTCGGTCGCCCCATAGGGCGTTACTTCGACGAGGTTTGCGCCCGCTACGCGGATTGTGAAGCCCTGGTCGTGCGGCATCAGAATGTCCGCTTAAGCTATGCTGCGTTTCGCCAAAAAGTAGATCAGCTGGCTTGCGCTCTGATCCGACTTGGTCTAGAGCCCGGCGAACGCATCGGCATTTGGTCGCCCAACAACCTGGAATGGGTATTAACCCAATTTGCTACGGCCAAGGCCGGTTTGATCCTGGTGAATGTCAACCCCGCCTACCAGCGTGCGGAGCTGGAATATGCATTAAACAAGGTCGGCTGCCGCGCCCTGATCCTCGCGCCGCGTTTTAAGACGAGCAATTATCTGGACATCCTCAACGATCTCGCACCCGAGTTGGCCAACAGCTCGCCAGGACATCTGCAGGCCGCAAAGCTGCCGCAACTCGAAATCGTGGTGCGCTTAGGCATCGAGAAGAGCAAAGGCGCTTTCAACTTCGATGATTTTCTGGTTACCCCAAGCCCTGACCAACTCGCCGCGCTGGAAGCCTGCGGCAAGCGACTGCAGTTTGATGATCCGATCAACATCCAGTTCACCTCCGGAACAACCGGCTCACCCAAGGGCGCTACGCTAACGCATCACAACATCCTCAACAATGGTTATTTCATCGGCGAGGCGATGAAGCTGACTTCGGCCGACCGACTGTGCATCCCGGTGCCGCTCTATCACTGCTTCGGCATGGTGCTGGGCAGCCTCGCTTGCCTCACCCACGGCTCAACCATGATCTTCCCGGGCGAGGGCTTCGATCCTCTCGCCACGCTGCAGACCGTTGCGGAAGAGCGCTGTACGGCGCTGCACGGCGTGCCAACTATGTTCATCGCCATGCTCGATCACCCGGATTTCGCCAACTACGATCTGTCGACGCTGCGTACCGGCATCATGGCCGGTAGCCCCTGCCCGGTCGAAGTCATGAAACGCGTAGTGCAACTCATGAACCTGCGGCAAGTCACCATCGCCTACGGCATGACCGAAACTTCGCCGGTGAGCTTCCAAAGCTCGACCGACGCGCCGATCGAGCGTCGCGTATCGACCGTCGGTCGCGTGCATCCGCACGTCGAAGTGAAGATTGTGGATGGTGATGGCCTGATCGTGCCGCGCGGCACCACCGGCGAACTGCTCACGCGCGGTTACTCGGTCATGCTGGGATACTGGAATGATGAGGAGAAGACCCGGCAGTCGATTGATGCCGCCGGATGGATGCATACCGGCGATCTGGCCACGGTTGACGCGGAGGGTTACGGCAACATCGTTGGCCGCATCAAGGACATGGTGATACGCGGGGGCGAGAATATCTATCCGCGCGAGATCGAAGAATTCCTGTATCGCCATCCGAAAGTGCTCGAAGTGCAAATCGTGGGTATTCCGGATCGCAAATACGGCGAGGAATTATGTGCCTGGATCATTCTGCGCGAGGGACAAAGCGCCACCGAGAAAGAAATTCAAAGCTTCTGCCAGGGGCAGATCGCCCACTATAAGATTCCTCGCTATATCAAGTTCGTGTCCGGTTTCCCCATGACCGTGACGGGCAAAATTCAGAAATTTCTGATCCGGGATCAGATGCGCCAGGAACTCGGACTGTCGGAGGAAAAGTCGGCTTGAGTTCTTCGAGGAGGATTTTCGACCAGCTTACAATTTGGAGACAAAGAGCGACGGATATCTCGCCATTCTTACCTACTCCGGCAAGGCGCAATATTTCTGCTACATTATGCGACCAGGCCATGCTTTTCAAAAAGTAAACCCAATGCGACCGAAGCAAACTCTCCTCCTCAACCGCGAAATCGGCATCCTGGAATTCAACCGCCGCGTGCTGGCCCAGGCCGAGGACCCCGACACGCCGCTGCTCGAACGCGTGAAATTCCTGTGCATTGTCAGCAGCAATCTGGACGAATTCTTCGAAATTCGCGTGGCCGAACTGAAGGAAACGATCCGCGTCAATCTGCCCGGCGTGGGGCCCGACGGCATGAGCCCGCGAGAAATCTTTGCCGCGGTCAACCGTATTGCGCACGAGCTGGTGGAGCGCCAGTACCGGCTGCTCAACGAACATATCCTGCCCGAATTGGAGAAAGCCGGCGTGCGATTTTTACGCCGCAACGATCTCAACGAAGCACAGCGCAACTGGATACGCGATTATTTCTTTAACGAAATGATGCCGGTGCTCACGCCCATCGGCCTGGATCCGGTGCATCCCTTCCCGCGCGTGTTCAACAAAAGCCTGAATTTCGCCGTGGAACTGGAGGGGCGCGACGCCTTCGGCCGCGCTTCGCGCGCGGCAATCGTGCAGGCGCCGCGCATATTGCCGCGGATGATCAAGCTGCCGCGCGAGCTGCGGCATGAAAAGGAGCAGAGCTTCGTCTTCCTTTCCTCCGTCCTGCACGAGCATGCGTCCGAGTTGTTCGCAGGCATGAGCGTGCGCGGCTGCTACCAGTTTCGCGTGACGCGCAACAGCGATCTGTTCGTCGACGAAGAGGAGGTGAAGAACCTGCGCACCGCGCTGCAGGGCGAGCTGCCGCAGCGCAACCTGGGCGCCGCGGTGCGCCTTGAAATCGCCGACAACTGCACCCCGGCCATGGCGGAATTCCTGCTGCAACAGACCGAGCTCGGCCCCGACGACCTGTACCGGGTCAACGGACCGGTCAACCTGGTGCGCCTGATGCAGATCCCCGAACTGGTCGACCGGCCCGATCTGCAGTTCGCGGCGTTCCGTCCCGGCCGCCCCGCGGCATTGGAAAAACGGGCCAATCTTTTCGCCGCGGTGCGCAAGGGCGACATGCTGCTGCACCACCCGTTTCAGTCGTTCACGCCCGTGGTCAATTTCATCCAGGAGGCGGCAAAGGACCCGAAGGTGGTCGCGATCAAACAGACCATCTATCGCATCGGCCCC
>Ga0080064_1003531_pt1 | contig 22314 bp, 14 predicted proteins | sample Subgrocontami54m_FD_69260 | JGI IMG/M metagenome (GOLD analysis project Ga0080064, IMG submission 69260) | Subsurface groundwater microbial communities from S. Glens Falls, New York, USA - GMW46 contaminated, 5.4 m (SPADES assembly) (version 2) ...
GGTTGCTGCCGCAGGCGGAAAAACGAAATGGCTTGAATTGGGGGAACCATCAGACGGTCTGCTCGCTCGCGTGGAATGGACGCCGGACAGCAAGGCAGTGGCATTGCAGCGGCTGACAAGAATTCAGAATCGTTTGTGGCTGCGGTCCTATGACGCATCGAGCGGGAAAGCCCACACCCTGTTGGAAGAGTCAGACGCGGCGTGGATCAACGTGCGGGATGACTCCAAATTTCTGGCCGCCACTCCGGAGCTTTTGTGGGGCAGTGAGCGCGATGGCTACCGGCATCTCTATCTGTATCCGTTGCACGGTGGAGAGCCCAAGCGCCTCACGAGAGGTGAATGGGAAGTAACGGATCTGGCCTGCGTGGACGAGCGGCAACGTGCGGCCTACTACATCTCCACAGAGGCAAGTCCGCTGGAGCGGCACCTGTATCGCGTGGGACTGGATGGATCGGGCAAGCGCAAGATTACATCCCTGCCGGGAACGCACACCATCAGCATGTCGCCGGATTGCGCCTATTACACCGACACGCATTCGAGCCTGGTGGAGCCTCCGCGGACGACTCTACATTCCAGCGACGGAGCGGAGGTGGCCGTGCTTAGCGAACGCGATCGAAAACTGCAGCAGGAGTTCGACATTCTGCCCACCGAACTCATTCGCTTCCGAGGCGGCGATGGCGCCGAGTTCCATGCTCGCCTGATCAAACCCGCCGGATTCCAACCGGGCAGAAAATATCCCGCGGTGGTTCAGGTGTACGGCGGCCCGCACGCACAAACCGTGAGAGACTCCTGGCGCGGGGCGGACTGGGATCAGGTGCTGGCACATCGCGGTTTCGTCATCTGGCAGATGGACGGCCGCGGATCGGCCGGACGAGGCCATGCGTGGGAGACGCCGTTGCACCGGCGTTTCGGGCAGCGCGAGTTGGCTGATCAAGTGGAGGGCGTGAAGCATCTCACCTCTCTTGGGTTTGTCGATCCGGTGCGCGTCGGCCTGAACGGTTGGAGTTATGGCGGGTACATGACGCTGTATGCACTGTTCCACGCGCCGGAGACGTTTCAGGCGGGCATCTCGGGCGCTCCGGTGACCGATTGGCGTCAATACGACACTATTTATACCGAGCGTTATCTTGGGCTGCCTTCAGAAAATGAGGAAGGCTATAAGGCAGGCTCACCTGTACATGATGCTGCGAAGCTCAAGGGCAAACTGCTCCTGGTGCACAACTTCGAAGATGACAACGTATTGTTTCAACACACGCTGCGCATGATGGACGCTCTGCAACGCGCCGGCAAGCAGTTTGAATTTCAGCTCTACCCGCAGAAGAGCCATGGCGTGACCGGCGCGGCACGGCGTCAAATGATGGAGATGATGACCAATTTTCTGGAGCGGAGCCTGAAGTAGCCGGGCGGCCCATTGCGGACTAGCCCAGTCCCATCTTTTCCAGTTTGCGATAAAGAGTCTTGCGTTCGATTCCGAGAATGCGCGCCGCGCGGCTCTTGTTGCCGTTGGTGGCAGCCAGCACGCGCCGGATCTGTTCGGCTTCGGCATCGGCCAGGGATTCGCTGGCGACGTCGCGCGGCTCAGAGGATTCGATCGCGATGCGTACGGCTGCCTCGTCCACTCTTCCGCCCTGGGACAGGATGGAAAGCCGTTCGATCATGTGCTGCAACTGGCGCACGTTGCCGGGCCAGGTGTAGCCTTTCATCTCCAGCACTCCGCTGTCGGTGAGCCTGGCTTGCAGCCCGTACCGTTTGTTGTACTTCTTCAAGAAATGGTGCGCCAACAGGGCCACATCGTCGCCGCGCTCGCGCAAGGGCGGGATGCAAATACGCACCACGTTGATGCGGAACCAGAGATCCTCGCGGAACTTTTCCTCGTCCACCATCTGAGCGATATCACGGTTGCTGGCGGCAATGATCCGCACATCGACATTGTGCGCCTTGGTGGAGCCGAGCGGCCGCACCTGCCGTTCCTGGAGAAACCGTAACAGCCGCAACTGGAATCCAAGGTCGATCTCGCCGACCTCGTCCAGAAAAACCGTCCCGTTGTTGGCGGCTTCGAACACGCCGATCCGATCGCGATCTGCTCCTGTGTAGGCTCCCTTCATTGCGCCGAAGAGTTCACTTTCGAGCAGCGAGGGAGCGATGGAGGCGCAGTCCACCGGAAGATAGGGCTGCGTGCTGCGCTTGCTCATGCGATGGATCATCCGGGCAACCATTTCCTTGCCGGTTCCGGTCTCGCCCTCCAATAGGACCGTGGCATCGGTTCCGGCCACCTTCGCCACCAGCTTGTACAACTCGACCATGGCGGTGGAGCTGCCCACCATCTCGGTTTCGGGCGGATCCTCAATTTCAGAATCCTCATCTCCGTTGGAGGACACCAAGGCAGCTTCGGCCCGTTTGACAATCTGCAGGAGTCGATCAAGTTCAAAGGGTTTGGCGATGTAGTCGAAGGCGCCGCTGCGCGTGGCCGCCATCACGGTTTCCATGGAACCACGGCCGGTCATCAGAATGACCGCACAGTCCGGGTTGGCATTGCGCGCGGCGACCAGAACGTCCAGCCCGGTCCTGCGGTCCAGGTAGACGTCGGAAACCACGATCGGGTAAAGCTGTGCGCCAAGCCGGTCCATAGCCTCGTCGGTGCTCCCAACGGCTTCCACCGCGTAACCTTCCAGTTCGAGGAAAGTCGAAAGCGTGCCTCGCAAAGAGGTATCGTCTTCGACCAGTAATAGAGAACTCAATTAATTTCCTTCCGTTACCATGTTGTGGGCTGGTAACACCATGGTAAAACAAGATCCGGCTCCGGGTTGGCTCTCCACTTCCATTCTTCCGCCATGGTGGGTCACAATCTGTTCGACGATGGATAGTCCGATTCCGGTTCCGACTTCGCCGCTCGCCTCCGCTTTCTTTGTCCGGTAGAACTTCTGAAAGACGGCTTTCATCTCCTTTGCATCCATTCCGATGCCTTGATCGCGCACGGCAAGGCGAAGATTACCGCCTGAGTTAAGGCCGGTGATAGTAACTTCCGTACCGGAGTTCGAGTATTTCACAGCATTCGTCAATAAGTTGTAAAAAGCATACTCCATCAATTCCCGGTCACCGGCGAGCGAAACTTCATCTAACTGGCCGGTGGAGATGGTCATTCGCTTTCGCTCGGCCAGCGGCCGGGCGCGGGCGATGCAGGCGAGGACGAGTTCAGTGGGGGAGAATGGTTCCTTCTTGAGTTCCATCTGCCCCTCGGTCAGCCGTTCCACATCCAGAAAGGTCTGAATCATGCGCGCCATCCGCTTGGACTCACTGTTTATCATACGGGCCATCTCAGCCCGCTTCTCCTCACCCAGTTTGTAGCGGCCCATCATTTCGCTGGACCCTTGGATCGCCGAAAGCGGGCTGCGCATCTCGTGGGCGACAAAATGCATCGCCTGTTGATACCGGCCCTTTTCTTCCTGCGCGCGGAGCAGGCGGCGGCTCACGACAAAATGCTGAAAGCTAGCGGCGGCGGCTAACGTAAACCACGCCGTGCCCAGCGGCGCAGTATATGGGAACACCACGCCTTGCCCGAAGGCCGCATAGGGAGCCACATGAGCCCCCAGCAGCAACACGACTCCCCCGACGTATGCTGGACGGCCCTGAAACCGGTAAAAGAGCAGGCCCACGGCAAGCGACAAAGCGACGCAAGCCAAGACTACCGTCAGGTTGCCGGCGTTGGTGAGAAACTCTCCGCGCTGCAGAGTTTCAAATGCATTGGCATGAATCTCCACGCCCGGCATGGTTTGCCCAAACGAGAATGGCGTCATGTGACGATCTTGCGCCGCGCTTTGGGCGGTCATGCCGACAAACACCACTTTCCCTTTCAGCTTCGCGGCTGCGGAGGCATCGTTTTTCAATGCGGAGAAGCTCACTTCCGGAATCGCTCCGATGCGGCGATACCTGATCAGGATCGGCCTTGGCTCGGTTTCCGTGCGAGGGGCGGGAATCCACTGGCCGCCGACATCCAGACCATCCGGTGATTCAACAATTGGTGAAGACCGCGCGATGCGCAATGCTTCCAAGGAAAGGGCAAACCGGCGGATGCTGCCTGAAGACTTCTCGAGCGGGATGCGGCGCATTACATTGTCGAACGGGTCCGGATCGGCATGAACGTGGCCAATGCCGGCGGCGGTGCGGCGAAAGGCCTCAATCGGATCCTCCCATCTCCCTTGCCGGGTAAGGTCGGTGGCCAGCACTAGATTCGGTGTGCCGGCCAATGCCGCCGCCAGATGAGCATCCTCTTGCGGGTCTCCCTCATCGGCGAGAATCATGTCGAGCACGACCGCGGATGGCTGCGCCGTGGCGGCGCGCTCCAGCCCTTCGGCGAGAATCCTTCTGACATTGCGAAGCGCGCCCATCTCGGACAGGGTTTGCTCGTCGATGCCCAGGATTATGGAAGCAGTCTCCCGGTTATCGTCCGGCTGCAGGCGAAACAGGAAGTCGTACACATCGTTGTCGAGCTGCACTCCGAGCGTGGTGTTGCCGATCACCAGCGACACCAGCAGGCAGGCCGCCAGCAATCCGGTGTAGCTCAGCGTTTCCCATCGTCGCATCGGGGTTCCTGGGTTCACTTCCTTCGCTTGAGCGTTTTTTCGATCTCGCCGGCTTGTCGGGGCAAGGCTCCGCTCAACAACTTCGCCCCGTTTGCGGTGATCAGAATCATATCTTCGATCCGCACGCCGATATTCTCCTCGGCCAGATAGACTCCGGGCTCGATCGTCACTACCATTCCCGGCGCAAGAGCCACACTGGCATCGGTGGCGTCATGCACTTCGAGTCCCACGTGATGACCCAACTGGTGCAGGTAGTATTTGCCGAGCGGCTCGCCCTTCAGGTCTTTGCCATGGGCATTCACATAATCCAGAGCGATCTGATTGAGAGTGCCGGCTCCCGTCCCTGTTAGTTTCATTCCGGGGCGTGCCGCCGCGATGGCGGCGTTTTGCGCCCCAAGCACAATCTCATAGATCTCTCGCTGTCTGGGCGTGAACTTGCCGGAAACGGGAACAGTGCGTGTGATGTCGGCGGCATAACCGGAGCATTCGGCGCCAACATCCATCAGAAGGAGTTCACCCTGGTCCATTCTCCTCTTGTTCGCTCCATAATGAAGAACAATACTGTTGGAACCCGATCCGACAATCGGCGGATAGGCGTGGCGCTCGCAGCCTTGTTCAAAGTAAGTGTTCCCCATGGTGGCGGCGATCTGATACTCAAACAAACCCGCGGCCATGCGCTTCCACGCGGCTAAGTGAGCTGCAATGCTGGCATCGATGGAGAACTGAAGCTGCTCCAGCTCCCTGGCTGATTTCACCATCCGTAGGCGGGCGATGGCCAAGGTGGCGTCTCGGATTTCCTTCCCCTGTGCCGTCTCTTTCACTATCTCCGCACCGGGCAACTTTTCGAGTGTAAACAGATGCCGGCCGGCAGCCACCTCGCGAAGCTTTGGGACGAACTCATCGGTGCTGAGGACATGGGGGAACCCGGTCAAGGGGCCGATCCCGGCATCCTCCGGCGAGGCTTTCTTCCCTGTATAGCGCTCGCGAACCTCATTCCTTTTGGGGAGCAAAAGATAATCGCCATTGGGCGTGAGGATGGCCATCGCGCCAGGTTCGCGCCACCCGGTGAGATAGTAGAAGTTGTTCTCCTGTTGGAAACCGGAACGAAGGTCGCCACGCTCGGCTTCCGTGCCGCCCACTAGCGCGACGACGGCATCCGGCAGGGCCTTGTGGAGAGCGGACCGGCGACGGGCATACTCCTCGCGCCAGTCCGCGTCCGATGCCAGGATGGGGAAAGCAAGAATCAGGAACGCTGCAGCCAAAGATCGCATTGAACTAAAGTATATCTTTACGGGTGCTCGCATACTGGATTCTCGTCGGGCTGGCCATCGCCCTCGCATTGCTCTCGCTCAGGGGTGATCGCGCGCGCGCGGATTTCATCGCGGAGGCGTTGGCCCGCCGGCCTTCTCCACAAGACTTGCCGCCGGCTACGGTGATTGTGCCGGTCAAGGGACATGACGAAGGGCTCCAGGTCAACCTGGCCTCGCTCGGCTCGCTCGACTATCCGGATTATGAGTTGATCATCGTGGCGCGCTCCGAAGGGGATGTTCCCGCTATTGAGTTGCCTGCCAGAGCACGCCTGATCATCGCAGGCGATGGCGATGCCGGCACCGGCGAGAAGATCAATAATCTTGTGGCTGCGGTGGCTGCCGCGAGACCGGAATCCTCCGTGTTCGCCTTTGCCGATTCGGATGGCCAGGTGCAATCTGGTTGGCTGCAGGCGCTGGTGACGCCACTCGCGGATTCCCAGGTTGGTCTGACCACGGGCTACCGCTGGCACCTGCCCACACCGCCCGATTTCTGGAGCCTCGCACGGAGCGCGTGGAACAGCGTCATTGCGGGCGGCTTCCATGGCGGAAACAACGATTTCGCCTGGGGTGGGGCCATGGCCATACGGCGTGAGACATTCCATGCGGCGCGAGTCGCCGACTTTTGGCGGGGGGCCATCAGCGACGATTTTCGGATCGCCGAAGCCATTCATGCCTCGGGCCTCCGAATCAGCTACGCGCCCGGGGCCTTGGTGGCCTGCACCGATCACACCACGGCGAGAGAGTTTCTGTCCTGGATCGAGCGGCAGATGATTATCACGCGCGTGTATTATCCGAAGCTCTGGTGGCTGGGTCTGTTCGCGCATCTGATCTATTGCAGCGCCATGGCGGCCTCAGTGTATGTTTCATTCCAGGGCTCCACCTTTGCCGGAGAGTATGTGCTGGTGACGCAGTTGGGGCTTGGCATGTTGAAGGGCACCAATCGAGCCTCGATTGCCAAGGCTGCCATGCCTGCCTACGAGACATGGTTCAAACGGCACGGTTGGGTGCTGACGTGGTGGGTGCCGCTGGCCACCTGGGTCTGGCTCTACAGTTTTCTGGCGTCGGCGCGCACGAACGTGATTTCGTGGCGAGGGAACCGCTACACGGTGGCCAGGCCTGCGCCGCTGCGATAAGATTTGTCTATGCCTAAACCTTCCCCCGCATTGCTAGAAGTGACTTGTCCCTGTTGCGAGACAATTCTCAAAGTGGACCCGGCTACTTCCGCGGTGATCAGCCACAAGGTGAAGGAGAAACCTCCACCGATTGAGGATCTCGGCGCCGCGGTGCAACGGCTGAAAGGTGAAGAAGCCCGTCGCGACGAAGTCTTTCGCAAGAACATGGCGGACCAAAAGAATCGCCAGGATGTTCTCAACAAGAAGTTCGACGAGCTGTTCAAACAGGCGAAAGAGAACCCCGATGATCGGCCATTCCAAAAGGAGATCGACCTTGACTAGGCGGGCGTTAGCCAAAGCAGCGGCCGGACTGTTGCTGCTTGCGGTGACGCTAGCCGTTCCGGCCCAACAGCAGACAAAAAAGAATGCGGGCAAGCAAAAGCAGAAGAAGTCGGACAGCATTGAAGCTCCGCCGCCCAAGAACGCTCAGCTTCCCAAGCTCGCAGGTGAGATCCCCGGGCAACTGTTCTCCGATACGGGCAAGCAATCCGATTGGCCGGCCATCGCCTACTCGCGCGATGGCGCGCTGTGGGCCGCGTTTCTGGAATGGAACGATAAGGGCGCGGACCGGTTGCTGGTGCGCCGGCGGGACGCGCAGGGAACGTGGGGAACGCCGGTGCAGATCGATGACGGCCTGGCGGATCACTATCTGCCGGCCATCACAGCGCATGGTGACGGCGTCACAATCGTCTGGTCGGCGCAGGTGGACGGTAATTTTGAGCTGTTCACTTCCGATGTAACCGCGGCGGGCAAAGTGTCCAAGCCGGAACGTCTTACCAACGCGCCTCACGCCGATTTCAATGTTCGTGCGGTCTCCGATGCCAAAGACAACGTGACCATTGCCTGGCAGAGCTTTCGAAATAGCAATGCCGATGTCTATGCGCGACGCCGGAGCGGCAAGAGTTGGGGCAAGGAGATTCGTGTTTCCACCAGTGAAAGAGGCGATTGGGAACCCGCCATTGCGCTGGATACACGTGGGACGGCATGGATTTCCTGGGACAGCTATCAGCACGGCAACTACGATGTTTTCCTGCGCTCTCTGGACAACGGCAAACTCGGCGCGCCCGTTGCCATCACGACCGAATCCACTGCGCAGTTCCACTCCACATTGGCTGTGGATGCGAGGGGCCGCGTTTGGGTGGCCTGGGACGACGGCGGCGAGAACTGGGGGAAAGACTATTCCTCATCGAGTGCTGCACAGGGAAGCCGCGGTCTCCACTTTTCCCGATCGATCGGTCTGCGCGTCTATGCCAACGGTCGCGTGCAGAAAGCTTCCGCGGATCTGACGCAAATTCTCACCGAGCGCATGACACGGTATGCCGAGCTGCCGCATCTGATGATTGATGGCAGCGGATCCCTTGTGATGGTGTTCCGGCACTGGACCTACACGCAGCCGAACGAAATCTTCCACTTCTATTCGACTACGCTGGCTGGCGCGCAATGGTCCTGGCCGATGCGGCTTTCCAGCAGCTCCGGGCAAAACTCTCAGCGGGCGTCGTTGGCCGTGAATCCACAAGGCGGCTTGGATATTGCCTATGCCAGCGACGGCCGCTCCATCACGGTGAAGCCCACCTCGCAGTCGCATTCGCTCCATTACGGCGCTTTTCTGTCGACTCTGCCGAAGGGAGGCGGACCGCCTGTGGTGGCTTTCGCCAACGATACGCTGCCGGCGGCGAGCGTGGCTCTCCCGCGCCGCCCGCGCCATACAATGTCGGCGAATGGCAAGACCTACAAACTGCTGATGGGGGACAGCCACCGGCACACCGATATTCGCGGACATTCGGGCGTGGATGCGTCGGTACTCGATACTTACCGCTATGCTATCGATGCGGCGCAACTCGACTTTCTCGGGACCAGCGATCACAACGAAGTGACCGGCGGCGGCTGGCCCGACGGCTTGCGCGACTATCAATGGTACTGGGTGCAGAAGGCTGTGGATCTGTTCACGCACTCGCCGGTGTTCACCGGGGTCTATAGCTACGAGCACTCCATGACCAGCCCCGGCGGCCATCGCAACGTTTTGTTTCTCAAGCGGGGCGCGCCCCTTCGCATGATCGACCGCACCAAAGGCTATGACTCTCCGGACAACAGTCCACCGGACATGTGGAAATTCTGGCAAGAAAAGGTGCTCTCCCAGCCGGGCCAGAAATCGGTGATTGTTCCGCACACATTCGCCGCGGGACCGCTCACAGATTGGAACTGGCCGAACGCGCGATTCGATTGTCTGCTGGAGATCTATCAGGGCGCTCGCGGGAGCTACGAGGCTTTCAATCAACCGAAAGGCGAGCTGCGCGGGCGAACGCAAACGGACCAGCCCGGTCACTTTGCGCAAGACGCTCTTGCGAAAGGCAACGTTTATGGGTTTGTCTCTTTCTCAGACCATGGCTCCACGCACAACTCCTGGGCCGCGGTGTGGGCGCCGACGGAGGATCGCGCCGGGATTCTCGACGGCATGTATGACCGCCGGACCTTCGCTGCTACCGACGAGATCATTCTCAAAGTGAACGCCGGCAACCACATGCCCGGCGAGGAATGGGAAGCGGCGCTGACCGCGCCCATTCGCATTCAGGCGAAAATCGAAGCGCCGGATATGCTGCGACGCATCGATATTGTCAAGGACGGCAAGTTCGTTTACACGACCCGCCCCAGCGCCCGCACCGCCAACCTGACGTGGCAAGACACGGAAGCAAAGCCGGGAAAGAGCTACTACTACGTGCGTGTTTTCCAGCGCGACACCGAGAATCCGGATGGTGATCCGGAGATCGCCTGGGCATCGCCGTTCTACGTCACTTATAAGTAGGTAATAAATACAAACCGTAAGTTTCGCAAAGTCGAATACCGCTGCCTATCTGCTCTGTGTGGCAAGAGGGTTTAACTCACGGTTCAAGCGCTGGCCAAGCCGCGCAGGTTCCATCCACAAATAGTGCTTGCACGGAACTTGTCGTTCGATGGTCCCGGCCAGTGCGTTTCCAGGCTCAACCAGCCGGTGTATCCGTCATTCCGTAGCGCTGCGATCTGGCCCTTCCAATCGATTGAGCGCGTGCCCAGGGGACCCCAAACCGGCTTGTGGTCTTCCATGTGGCAGTCCTTGGTGTGCACATGCACAATGCGATCGACGGGCAATTTGGAATAGCCGTCCGGGAAAGGGTTTTCGCCGGAGCATAACGCGTTGGCGGGGTCCCAGACCAGCTTCAGGTTCGGGTGCTGGACCGCTGCCAAGATCTTCGCCGATTCTGCGCCGGTGGCAATGTTGCAGGCGTGTTCGTTCTCCAGGCCGATGATGAGATTGCGGGCCGCGGCCTGCTCGGCCATGTTTTGCAACGCTTCCACGATGGCGGAGAAACATTTCTCCGGCTCCACGGTGCGCCAATAGGAGAACACGCGGATGATGCGCGCCCCCATCAGGTCAGCGATATCAAAGGCGTGCGCGGCCAGGCGGGGTTGGTCCTCAAAAGTGTGTTTGGAGGCAAATATATCGTGCTGAAAACGCGGGTCCACATCGGGGGAGTTCGGGAGCACGCACTTGAGAATGGGCGAGGCGATGGAGATCACCTCCATGCCCTTGTCCTGGATCAACTGACGCGCGCGCTTCAACTCATCATCGGTGAGGTCCATGATGTTTTTGCCCCACACCATGCGCAGTTCCGCACCCTGCATTCCGGTCTCGGCCATGGGCACAAGGGCGGTTTCCAGGTCCGGTGAATACTCGTCGGTAATGGCGGCGATGCGGAGTTTCGGGTTCATGACTAATGTAGAATTCCTTTCGTTTCGTCGATGATAACAGTCTGGCCTGCCGCGAGTTTGCTAAAGCTCTGCCTGGTTCCGCTGGGCCAGGAAACTTCGACCGTGGTTGCGGACGTGGCAGTGCCCAACCCAAAGGTGAGAACCAACTCAGAGGAGGAGCAGTAGCTGGACCCGCTACGCATCATTTGCCGCTGCGTACCGTTGGCGCTATCGAGTTGAACAGTTGCTCCCAGGCCGTTCCGGTTTGACTTGGTTCCGTTCAGGCGAACGCGCAACCAACGGTGTCGATTGCCGCCATCGTTACGCAACAGGTAGGCTGGGCCGTTGTTGGTGGAGATGAGCAGGTCCAGGTCCCCGTCGCGGTCATAGTCGCCATAAGCAGCTCCGCGCGCCACAATGGGCCGCGCGAACTGCGGGCCAACCTTGGAGGTGACTTCTTCAAACCGGCCGCGGCCGAGATTTCGAAACAGATGCGGCGCCTGACGAAAGGCGACCTTCGGCTGCACGCGCTGAATGTCTTCCTCTATGTGTCCATTGGCGGCGAACAGATCCGGATAGCCGTCCAAGTCATAGTCAAAGAAAAACACACCGAAGGCCAGCGTCAGCAGGCTGGCTTTGCCGATCGCGGATCGCGGCGCCTCATCCACAAACAGGCCGTTGCCTTCGTTGTGATAAAGCCCCAGCATTTGGTTCGAGAAGTTTCCAACCGCCAGGTGCTGCCGTCCGGACCGGTCATAATCGGCGGCGTCCACTCCCATTGCGCCTCGCGCAACGCCGTCTTCTCCAAAAGCCACTCCCGCCGCCAAGCCTTCCTCTTTGAAAGTGCCGTTTCGCAGGTTATGGAAAAGCTGGTTCGGCTGCGTGTCGTTGGCGACGAACAGGTCCGGCCAGCCGTCGTTGTCGTAGTCCAGCACAGCGATGCCCAAAGCCTTGGAGTTCGCAATTGCGACTCCCGCGGTTTGGCTCACGTCGGCAAAGCGGCCTCCTCCCAGATTGCGGTAAAGCTTGGCGGGAATGCCCTTGTAGGATTCCGGAGTGCAGTAGGATTTACTGGCGCCATCCAGGGAACACCAGAGGTCATTCTTCTGCGTCCATTGCACATAGTTGGCCACAAACAGGTCGATCTTGCCGTCGCGGTCATAATCGAGCCATGCGGCCGAGGTGGGGAAGCCGGAGTTACGAATTCCCGCCGCAGCCGTCACGCCCCGAAACTTGAAGTTGCCTTCATTGTGAAAAAGACGGTCGCCTTCGAGATAAGTGATGTAGAGATCGTCGCGTCCATCGTTGTCATAATCCCCCACCGCAACGCCAAGCCCGTATCCCTCGATATCGAGGCCGCTCGATGCGGTTACGTCCACAAAAGCGCCTTTGCCATTGTTGCGGTACAACGCCGGCAGGGATTTGCGCCCGCGCGGAGTCCAGTCGCGGCCGTTGATCAGGAGAATGTCGGGCCAGCCATCGCCATCGGCATCGAAAAAAGCGCAGCCCGCACCCATAGTTTCCGGCAGGTATTTCTTTCCCGCCTTGCCCGCATTGTGAGCAAAGCGAATACCGCCCTGGGCGGTGACGTCCGTAAAGGTTTGGGCCTGAATGGAGCAGCCTATGGCGAGAAGAATGAGAGCGGGTTTCATTAGCGGGCTGGCAGCGCAGCGCTCACGTGGTCGTGAATCGGTTGCCTTTCGTTATTATCCTCCGGGGAAAGCTGGCGTGGACGAGCGGTGATGGTCTGCGATGCCTCATCTGCCTTGAAACGCCGGAACAGCCTCTCGTGTTGCGATGTCTTTTCTGCCATTCCGAGGCCCCGGTAGCAAAGCATCAGGTTGTAGTGTGCTTGAACGTCCTCCGGGTCCACGGCGAGAGCGAGCCGCAACGCGTGAACGGCGGCGCGATAATCACGTTTGAGAAACAGCACTCGTCCCATTTGATTGAGCGCCACACGGTCCCGCGGATACTGGTTGATGACGCGACGCAGGTGGGCCAAAGCCGCCTCATAGTTGCCCGCCGCCTTTTCCACCATCGCCAGGAAAAAGTATGTACGGCCCAATGACGAATCCAGTCGAAGCGCCTTCTCAAGGTGGGGGCGAGCGGCCTCCGTTTGCCCCTCCTGGATTAGCCCTCTGGCGAGATTGATCCACCCATCGGCGTAGCCAGGCTGTGCCTCAGTGACGCGTTCAAAAGCATACTGGGCGCCCTTCAGGTCGCCTTGCAACAGCAATCCGATTCCATAATCGTTCCAGCGTTCGCGATCCGCCGATTCAGCCACCGGATTGTATTGGGGCGGGGAAGCGGCCGTGCCAAGAGCGAGGGCGGTTTGTGCGGTCGCCAAAGTGATGATGGGAACATCAGGAATCCGGTCTTTGATCTGCCCGGAAACATTTTTAGGGATGTTCGTAGAAGCGAAGGAGTAGGAGCGGCTGTCATGGTCGCGATTTGCCTCACCCGGCCCGGGTTGTCCCGCGTAGGCATACTGCGTGTAGTAGCGGGAAAACTTGCGATAGTTGAGCTTCGCCTCTATCTGGATCGGGCCGGCCGCGTCCTTGGGAATTTGCAAAAGATAATGAGCCACGTCGGCGGCGCCGGGCGGGATCAGGCGGACGTAAAGGACACTGCGCGCCTGCCAGGCATTCCGTTTGTTGATAGGGTTGCCTTCCGCGTCGAGCAAAAAGGAGCGATAGAAGTGGGCTCCCGCGTCCACTGGGCCGCGGCCATTCTCCGTTACCGTTCCCGATGCTAAAATGGTGCGGCCGCGTGCGTCCCGCGCGGTAACCTCGAGCCAAACGTCGAACGCATCAACGGTCCCGCCCGGAAAAAAGTGACCGATGGCGCGCGTGCGCACCACCACGTCCATGCGCACGCTGGAGCCGGGTTGAAACTTAGTGCCTGCGCGGTCCAACGGCGCGGAAATCCGGCCGACCTCCCGCAGAAGTACTTCTCCAGACTGCTCGCTTTCTTCCCCGGCTGCGAAGGTGGACATCAACTGAGGTCCTTCACCGGCGCGCCGCCGCATGGTCAATTGCCCCGGAGTGTCCTCGGCAGGAGACGCGGCGAAAATATCCATCGTGATAAAACCGGACTGGAGAAAGTCGATCGTCTCCTTCAGTTGCGTCTGGTCCTGGTTGGCTGTGGCGACGGCGGTGTTAGCCGCGGGAAAACGATGGGAGTGGATCATGCCGTTGACATGCCCCGGGTCGCTCGACGGCACCAACGGCATGTGGCAACCCGAACAAGTCATCGGCTTCTTGGGGTAGTAGAACGATCGCGCACCCTGTCCGGAGACTCCGCTCGCCTGCCAATTGTCGTAGTCGTTGAAGCCCCGCAGCCAGCGGTAATTGTTTACCGGCTGATCCAGGTGGACCTTGTGGCACGCCGAACAGAACTCGGCTGAGTTGCGCATAAACGGTTTCAGGAAACTGCGGCGGTGCGGTTCCGGATCGAGGTAGGTGAGGAATCTGTCCATCGACCGGATCCACGGGTTCCGGCTCGAGGCCAGTTCGTGGAGCCTGGGATACTCCATCGTGATGCCGCCGTTCCCCATCGATCCCGATACATGCACGATGGAGTGGCAGGACATGCACCCTAAACCGGTATGCGCCTCCGGCGTATCCATTTGCTCCTTCATGGGACGATCAAAGCGGCCGTTGAAGAATACGGCGTGATCATGACATCCGGCGCACCATTTGCTGCCTTTCGTTCCGCTCAACTCCTGCATCTGTTCGATGGACCGCCGGTAAAACTGGTTATTGAAGGATGCAAAGTGATGCATGGAGCCTTGCCATTGCGCGTAGATGTCCTTATGGCACTCCCCGCACAACTTGGAGTCCATGAAGAAGCCGGAAGGGATGGTTCCATTCACGTTGGTGTTGGCGGAGGATGGCCAGAACGGAGAAGAAGGCCCCGCGCCCTCTTCCTCCATCGAGGCAGGCACTCTGCCTGGATTTCGGATCTCCGAGTAAGGGTCGCCATGAGTGTAGAGCCGCGCGGCGATGGCGAAGATCAGGCCACAGGCGGCGACGGCCGTCACGGCCTTGCGCCAACCATCGTAGGGAAGCCTGGCCAGAGGAATGAGTCCCAACAGTGCAAGGACAATGTGCAGCAACAGCACATTTCGATTCTGTTGCAGCGCGCCTGCCCACACCAGCCAAAGGCCGAGGGCTGCGGAAAGACCCAATAGGAGCGTTGCCCATTGCGACCGGCGAACCAGCCAGAACAATGCGGGCAACAGAGCCACTCCCAGCGCGACGTGGAAAAGCACGTTGGCCATATAGAAAATATTGGCGCTGGCCAGTCCCGCAATATAGGCAGTGTTGGCGAGCAGCAACAGAAAAAGGAGAGCGATCCAGCGCATGGATCATTCCCCCTTGAGCGGCCGGATCAACCGCAGGGCAGGCCGTGTGTTGTATTGGCTGCGCCATCTGCGATGGGACTCCGAGTCCGGGAAATGCTCGGCGGGAGGATACGGATAGCTGGACATGCCGTGGAACGGAAGGGGCTCCACAGTCTGTGAGAAGGCGGTGTTGGCGTCGCGGTCCTTGGCCCAACCGTCCACGGCGAGAATGTAACTGCGCTGCATGCCGGCCGAAAGCGGCGGAAGTGATTCGGCGAAAAATCGCAGGGCCAGTTCGTCACCGGAGCCCATGATCACCATTTGGTCGTCCGAGTCCGCCACCAGGGGCAGGACGTCACCGTACTTTGTATAGAATCCGGGTGTGGGGTTCCACATCGAGACCGGGAGGGGCTCGGGGTAAGAAAACATTTCCGGTTGTTTGCGTTCCGGGTGGATGCGAACCTGGGAGAAGCCGCGGAAATTGAGTGTGGCCTGATTCGGCGCCAGCGCGATGGTTTTTAGCCGGGCGTGGGTGTCTGTTGCGAGATAGATCTGATCCCAATAGAGTGCGAGATTCGAGGAGATCCGCAGGAGCCGGTCACCCGGCAGCAGCTTGCCCGCCAGATCCACTGCGATGGTCTTTGGCTTACCGGCCGGCATGCCCATGTCTTCGAGGATTGTGCGCCATTCGCCTTTCACGTTTTGTACGGAGAGCGACGGCGGCATGAGCCCGCGCTTGTCCTGCTGCGCGTATCCGAGGAAGGCACTTCCGTCGGCCCAGTCCACCCAGCCGTGGAGGATCAACAAGGTGCGATTGGCAGCCGCCAGGTCCATTCCGAAATCCAGCTCCAGCGTGTGCGACTCAGCAATGCCGGCCTCCGTGCGCCGGAACCGGTCCGGGTAGATGCCGTCCTTCGCGAACAGCCTTTGCCGCACGTCCGCGCCAGTGTTGTCACGAGCCGCAACTGGCGATAACGGACCAGTGGAAGAATAGAGGTGGAGATCAGGGTAGGGCGGCGCCTGAAACTTCTCATTCGTATAAACCGTCACTGCCGCAGGATGATCCACGGCAATCAGGCGAATCTGATCAATGTATGCCACCTCGCTCAACTCCTCCGTGAGGCGGATCTCAAAGGCACCGTTGCGGGGACGGAGTTGCGATCCGGAGATTTGTATGTGCTCCAGATGGTCCACCGGGAAATAGGTTCCATCCCCGGCGGCCGCGCCCAGCGGGGCCACGCCGAGCACGTCGGAGATGTAAACGAACTCGCTTCCATTCCAGGTCCACACCTGGGGACATGACCCCGACAACCGCTGCGCTTCTTTGTAGGTGTGCTGACGGTAGCCCGGCTGATGGGCCTCATGCTGAATCAGGCCGTTGGGCCATGTGATACGCACCGCGTCGGCCTCGCGATAGCTGCCGAGCCCGAACGTAAGAGGAACGCCGTGGTAGATCTTCTTCTGATAGCTGCGCCCTGCCTTCAATTCCACTTCAGAACCCAGAGCGAGTTTCGGGTTCTTCACCCCGTTGAGGGCTACCCGCATCCATGCGTTCTTGGTGGACGTTTGATTGGTATAGAGATACACCGCGCCGTCCGGGGAGACAGCGGCGAGATCGGGCAGCCCGTCCGCGTTGAAATCCGCGCTGGCCCACGCAAGGGCGGCACCCAAACCGGCGGCGGCCTGTGGTGGTCCGTAACGGCCTCCGCCGATGTTAGGCTGTATGGTCCCACCCGCAACAAGATCGAACAAGCCTCTGAGTGAGGCGTCGAATGCGAATGTTCCCGGTGGCGCGCCCAGACCAGCCGGACGCAGCGGTCCAGCTGTAATTCCACTGGAGGTGTTGAGCAGGAGTTCCGTTTTGCCGTCGGCTTCATAGAACAGATCGACGGTTGAATTCTGATCCGCGTCGGAAGGGACAATCGAGGTTGCCCCTGGCGGCAATCCTGACAGCGGCTGAGCGTCATACTTCCCTCCCAGTTGATCGCGATATAGTATTCCGGCGCGGCCCTGGTAGGCGACGGCGAGGTCCATGCCCTTGGTGTCGGGTATGAGCCGGAACGAAGCTGCTCCAGTGGCCGTTGCCTTCATGAAAGGGAAATCCTGGCTGCGGTCCACGAATCCGGCGGTGCCTTGGTTGCGCATCAACGCGGAGGATTCGCCGAGCAGAATCAAATCCAGATCGTAGTCGTGATCGTAATCGAGCCAAACAGCTAACTTGTAGTTTCCCGCCGGTGCGGTGAACGGGTGGCGCACGAAACGACCCTTTTGATTCAGGAGAAGCGTTACACCCTTACTGGTAAGGACGCAAAGATCAACCAACCCATCGTTGTTAAAATCACTCGTCGCGGCGAAGACAACGTCCCGCATCGAGGCGACCACGGGATCCGTCCATTCGACGCTCCCATTGCGAAAAAGCCGCAAACGCCCTCCGCTCCAGGCGGCAAGATCAGGAGACAGATTCCCATCAAAATCGCCGGCCACAACGCCAACGTTCGCCGGATCGGCGGGAGCAGCTAATCGCTTGGCAAGAAACTTGACCGGACCAGGAGTCGCCGGGCGCTGTGACACCGGCTCCAAGCTGTCGAGAATTTCCGAGTAGTAGCTCCACTCCATGTCCTCGGCGGCCGCCGCCCCTTCCTGCTGCTTCTTGATCTGCTGAAACAATTGCAACTGCTTTGCGGAATCCTCTTTGCGGCCCAGTTGCCGGTACAGGTTGAAGAGTTGAAAGTGCGGCGCGGCAAGATTCGGATCGAGCTTGGACGCGATCTCAAACTGCTCGGCGGCTTTCTGATTGTCCCCTTCGAGCTTCAACAGTGTCCCGAGATTGTAATGAGAAACAGGTTCATTGGGCACCAGCCGGAGCATCATCTCAAATTGCTGGCGCGCCTTGGCGTAGTCACCGGCTTTCTTGTATTGGATGCCCAGGTTAAACCAGCTATGCGGCAGCTTGGCATCCTGCCTCTGCGCTTTCTCGATCTCGACAACGCCTTCCGGCGTGCGGCCCGCGGCCAGGAGCGCAAGTCCGTAGTTTAGCCGCTCGCGCGCCGACTGCGGCGAAAGTTCCAGCGCTTTCTTGAATTCCACGACGGCTTGCGCCTGTGTCGTCGGGTTCTCAAAAAACGCCTTGCCAAGATTCCGGTGGCGAGCCAGTCTGTCAGCCAGTTCCGCTTGCGGCTGGATCTGTGATCCGAGCGTCCAAGCGGCGGCGAACACCAAGGCGAGGCGCTTCCAATCCATTCAGCCAGTTTATCAGCGCAGGCCTTTCTTCATCTTGTATAAGAGTTGAATCTCATCGGCGTTGAGGGGTTTGGAGAAAACCGCCAGCTCGTCAAACAGCCCCACGTAGCTCACTCCCAACCGGATGGCGGCGCGGGTCATGTCCCACTCGAAAGGCTCGGAAATCTTTTCCGTTGTCCCTTGACTTACACCATTCAGGTACAGCGTGGCTCGTCCGCCCGTGCCGGATCCCAAGCCTTCGTGTGAAATCGCAACATGGGTCCATTTGCCTTTCGCGAACGGTGTTTGTTTCACGATCACCAGGCGATTATTGAACGCCGGGTTCTTATCCGACGCGAGGTTCTGGGGATTCCAATCTTTCAGGTTTCCGAAAACGCCCAACCGGAAATGCCTGGGTTTTTCGTCCTTGGTGAAGTCCACCCAAATGGCCGCGTCGTTGTAGGCCTCCGCAGTAACCTGAATTGGATCGCAGAAGCCAGGCTCCAGGTCCACCGCAGGATCGAGACTCAACCAAAAGGAGATGGTGCCTTGCCAACGGCCGTTCACGAAATTCACGTTGCCGGCGGCCGGAAAGTAAACGGCCTTAGTGTTCTTCCTACGAAACTCCAGCGCCGCGCCGAACCTTCCTTTCCCCGCGGCGACAACGATGTCAGGGTGATGCAGGCCCGGCTTGGCGTCACCGCGCTCCTTGTACGAAGTGGCAGTGTAGATTTGCCGGCCTCCCTTGGCCACATCCGCGTCCACACCTTTGTCAAAGGACGCATAGAACAGTAACGATTGCCGGAGCACTTTCTCGTCGGCCGCGGAGCTATAGCAAGCCACTGCCAGCAGAATCAACAATAAGTTCTTCATCATCGGGAGCTATAATATCAGATTCACTTCCAGATGAAATCCTTTCAGATCGTAGTTCTCCCCGGTGATGGCATAGGCGCTGACGTGGTGGCCGAAGGTGTCCGGGTGCTTCGAGCGGTTGAAGCCAAACTTGCCGGCGTTACCTTTCAACTCACGGAGCACCCTTGCGGGGCCGGTGAGTATCTCAAGAACGGTGATCCTTTGCCAGCCTCCACAATGCAGGCTTGCCGGAAATCCGACGCCATCTTACTGGGTGCGATGGGCCTTCCCCATGTGCGCTGGCCGGGTGGCACAGAGATGGCTCCTCAATTGGATTTGCGGGAAGAGTTGGAACTCTACGGCGGCGTACGCCCCATCCGGCTCTACCATCCCTCACACTCGCCTTTGAAAAACGGCGAACGCATCGATTTCGTTCTCTATCGCGAAAATACCGAGGGCCTGTTTTCCTCGCGCAAGAATACCAGGCCACCGGGGGCTACCGAGGTGATAGACTCGCTTCGCATCACGCGACGCGGATCGGAGCGCCTGTTTCGCGCCGCCTTCCGTCACGCACAACGCCGGCGCAAGCACGTCACATTGATTGACAAGGCGAACGTCCTGCCTTCCATGGCCTTCTTTCGCGAGATTTTCAACGAGATCGCGAAGGAGTTCCCGGACGTTGATGCGGATCATGTGTACGTGGACGCGGTGGCCCTCTACCTGGTTCAGCGCCCGCAACGCTACGACGTGCTGGTGACTGAGAACATGTTCGGGGACATTCTTTCGGATCTCGCCGCCGGGATTGTAGGCGGGATGGGCATGGCCCCTTCCGGCGACATTGGCGATCACAACGCCGTCTTTCAACCCTCGCATGGCTCGGCCCCCGACATCGGCGGCAAGGGCATCGCGAATCCGATCGCCACCATCCTCTCCGTCGCGATGATGCTGGAATGGCTGCCGTCGGAAGAATCGCGGCGCGGCGCGGCCATGATTCAATCCGCGGTCGAACGCTTTTGCGAGGACCCCAACCGCGCCACTCCGGATCTGGGCGGAAAGTGGACCACTCAGCAAACCGGCGCATGGATCGCCGCGGACGTATAGAGATGCGGCAAGGCCACCGGATCTACGACACGCATACGCATCTGGGTTCGGCGCGGCACAGCGGCCGCCAATGCTCGCTCGAGCAAATGCTCGCGTCGATGGATCGCTACGGAGTGGACCGTTCCATGCTCATTCCGTTTCCGGTGGTGGAGGACTACAAACTAACCCATGACGCCATCGCCGCCGCTATCCGTGCTTTTCCGGATCGCTTTGCCGGCTCGGCTTGCCTAAGCCCATTTGTCCCGCAACAGGAATACCTCGGCGAAATACGCCGCTGCTCGGAAGAGCTTGGGTTTCGCGCCATCAAGCTCCAGCCCCAATACCAGCCTCTGAACCCCTTGTCGGACCGCAGCGATTTTCTATGGGAGGCCGCGGTGCGGCACAAGATGCCGGTGATTGTCCATACGGGAGCGGGCGCTCCCTATGCGCTTCCTTCGCTCTACATCATGCCCGCGCGCCGCTTTCCTGAACTCACCATTGTCCTGGGCCATTGTGGAGGAGGACTCTACACGCTGGAGGGCATCGTCGCCGCCAGCGTCTGCCCCAACATCTACCTCGAGCTCTCCAGCCTGATGCCGCACCATGTTCATGAAGTGCTGACCCATGTTCCCCCCTCACGGCTCATGGCGGGCTCCGATCTGCCCGAGAGCCTGGAAACAGAACTCGGCAAGATCTTCACGCTGGAATTGGATGATGCCGGCCGCCGGAATATTCTGTGGAACACAGCCCGCCGTGTTTTTGATGGTGTGACTGAATGAGCCGCTACCTTGTGGTAGCCGGACTGTTCGTCCTTTCCCTGATCACCTATGTGGACCGCGCCGCCATTGCCTCCGTAAAGGACGCAATGTCCGGCGACCTGGGACTTACCAACCAGTCCATGGGCGCTGTCTTCAGTTCCTTTGCGCTTGGGTATGCGATGGCGCAGATCCCTTCCGGTTGGCTCGCGGATCGATTCGGCCCACGCCTCCTGCTCACTCTGGTAGTGGTGCTTTGGAGTGCGCTAACAGGGATCACGGGCCTGGTCACCACACTCGCGGTTCTGTTGGTGGTCCGTTTTCTGTTCGGTATCGCCGAGGCAGGAGCTTTTCCGGGAGCCGCGCGCGCCTTTTATAATTGGCTGCCCAGCAAGGAACACGGGCGCGCCAACGGCATCATTTTTGCTGGTTCCCGTCTTGGCGCGGCTGCCGCCTTTCCGCTCATGGCCTGGATGCTGGATCGTTGGAATTGGCGCATCGCCTTCTACCTGCTGGCGATTCCGGGCCTGATTTGGGGCCTCGGCTGGTTCCTATGGTTTCGCGATCAACCCGCCCGGCCCCTGCCCTGCGCGGAGAAGACTGCCGCGCCTCCGCTGGAACTCGGCAAGGCAATCCGCGCGCCGTTCATGCTCTACACAATGCTGCAGTACTTCGCGGCAAACTTCACCACTTTTCTGACGCTGTCCTGGATGCTTCCCTACCTCAAAGCCGAATACAACCTGACTGCCTCCGTGGCAGCTTACTACGCGACGCTTCCTCTTTTGTTTGGAGCGACGGCGCAATGGGCCACCGGAACCATCGTGGACAAGCTCTACACCTCGCGTTTCCAGTCCTGGTCACGCGCCTTCCCGGCGGTCATAGGCTTTGCTTTCTCCACTGTCGGAATGATCCTGCTTTGCATCGTGGACACTCCGCTCTCCGCCGTGGCATCGTTTGTAATTGCCTCCTACGGAGTGGAGATGACCATCAGCCCAAGCTGGTCCTACTGCCTTGATATGGGAGGTCCCAATTCGGGAGCACTCAGCGGGGCCATGAACATGATGGGAAATTTCAGTTCGTTTCTCAGCGCCAACGCGTTCCCGTTTCTTCAAAGCACGACCGGCAGCGCCGATACCTATTTCCTGATGACCGCCGCGCTGAACCTGATTGCCATCTTCTGCTGGACGCGCATGCGGCGTCTGGCGACTACTTTACACGCTGATTCAGGGCTGACGGCAACGCCGCGTTAGCTTGCGACTCGGTCTGCTGCCTGTGCCA
>Ga0080064_1002113_pt2 | contig 22313 bp, 18 predicted proteins | sample Subgrocontami54m_FD_69260 | JGI IMG/M metagenome (GOLD analysis project Ga0080064, IMG submission 69260) | Subsurface groundwater microbial communities from S. Glens Falls, New York, USA - GMW46 contaminated, 5.4 m (SPADES assembly) (version 2) ...
TGCACCTGTTTGATCCCTCTTGACTTTGTTTGACCACAGGTGTACTGTTGCGAATGATAATGATATATATTCTGCCCTATAGATAGGAGGACGTATGTCTCTTGGTGATGAATGGCCGGAACTGTTAACCGTCCGGGAAGTAGCAAAAATTTTACGGGTCAGCCCCCTTACGATCAAACGCTGGGGCAAACGCGGCAAGCTGCCTGCGATACGGATAAACTCTAGGGGCGACCGCCGGTATAAGAAAGAGGCGGTGATGTGGCTCCTTGGCCTCCAACAAAAAGGTGCAGTGTAAAGACGCGTTTTTCGCACCTTGTACTCCATTATTTTCCTTACATGGTATATTCATGTATAATCCTCTTCTCACCTGCCAAAGTACGACTTCTTACGTCGATCAGAATCGAAGGTTAAGCAGTACCAACAGTTGATATCTATATAACTCATGAACGTATTACGACAATTATTTCAAGGAGGTCATCAAGGAGGATCGCCTGAAAGAAGACGGGGTAGTGGAGATATTCTCCTTCCTTATCAACCCGATTGGTCTCACCCACAAGAATTCCACGATCCTATTGTACGACCAGAGGATATGCTTGGCTTATTGGAACGAGCTCCAGTTATAGAATATACAAGTCAGAGATATGGATTTCCTATTCAATGGACGCCGGATCCGGGATTTGGCATTACGACCGAAGGAGAAGTTAAAACACCAGGTTTAATACATATCGAACACCTCCCCAATATCGCTCCGTACCTCTTTGATGATGATCCAAATGACAGCCTGGAACATACATTACAAAGACTTGCAGGCCGTTCAGCAAACGACTGCACCATGCTTCGCGGCTGGCCGATCACGTTTGGCAGGCTGGCACACATGCTTATGTTTGAAGCACAGTTTGGTATCCAAAATGATCCGGCTTATTTTATGGTCTATTTGTCTAAAGAGCCTTTTGGAGCTAACCTTGAGAATCTTTCAAATCTCGGGTTCATAGACTTCCAACATCTATCGAGAATTAGTGCAATCTATGATCAAATACTCACAGAGGAAGCACGAGAGCGGTTTCATATGGTGCGGCCGTTCTATGGAGGTACGGCGAAATACCATGGTGAAGGCTTTGGTAGTGCTCCGTTTTTTTTCTATACCGCGCCGTTTGTGCCCTACGGTGAAATAAATCTTGATGCAATCCGATTAACTCAAGGCAACGATATTACCGGTTTCGTTCCCCACCTAACGTATGCGGTGCAGTTTAACAGACACATGAACGAAACAATTCACCGAGAATCCACTATGGCGTATACACTTGCGGAATATCTTGTTAGGCCAAAAGAATTACGTCCACAATCCATGATGCCTCAATTCGAAAGCCGCTTTCCTAGGCAACGCCATGAACTCCTCGTTTCGACACTCGTGCTGCTTCTTGCCTCAGGAGGTCAACTGCCATCAAGCCATCTCATAAATGCCGGTGATATGATGGGGAGTATCGATGAATGGGGAAACGTACACCACTGTACCTGGATAACACTGCGTGGTGGTCCGCGGGCACTCCCTGATATCCAAGACGGCATTGCCTATCTTCGAGAACACGAAGAAATACTTCCACCTTATGCAGAGGGTCTCCATTATCATCCATATGGAGAAGTGACAGAAGCTGAATTTCAACAGGCATTTAAAGAAGCAGTCGGCTGTTTTGACCGTGACGCGCTGAGCAGATTACATTAACACAAAGCCAAATAGTATGATATAATGCACTAATTATGATGAATGCGAATAGTGTGGCGCAACTCATGATGAGGGGGATTTCAGGAAATCAAACATATATGTACAACACTATACATCGTCCCAATTCTTTAACTAATGGAAGCGTTACACCAACACAATCAATTGAAGACCGTATTCGGGGAATCCTTACCGCTCGCAGAGTCGACCGAGACGATGATCCTTACGATTTAAAAGCGCTCGAACCAACGGGTGATGAGTTCCCTGCTAATGCTAGAATCTCTTATGAACGTGATGGAGCAGATGTATTAGAAATGCAGGAAGCGCATGATGCAGCGATTCAAGCTGAAAACGGTATTCATGCGAGTGACGGGCTACCTGGTTTCGGAGCAGATGCTCTTCCCTGTAGACTCGTGGATCACACTCCAGGTCGCACACGTTAAGCTTCTCCTATGATTGTTTGAGTCTTTCCGCTGCTTCCGTCGGATCCACCACGTTGACGTTGAGGCCGGTCCCCAACTCAAAACCCGCACGGTGGATGAAACGCGGGATAATGCGAATATACCAATTTACCCCGTGATAAATATAAAAGTTATACCCAAACGGCATTTCTCCGTGATGGATGACGCTCGTAGGATCATCAAAGACTGATTTAATGCGCTGGAGCGCTTTTTGGAGAACTTCTGCCAAATCCGGCAGCTCCTCATCCGTAAGCTCCCCAAATTTCATCCCCACGCCTTTGGGCGCAATCCAGACTTCAAACGGCCATTGGGAAAAGTCCGGACAGTACGTACGGAAAAAAGTGTTTTCTTCAACGATATTTGCGAGTGGCTCTCGGGAAAGTGTATCCAGATTAATTTGCTTGGGCACTACCACGAGCTGGCTATGCGGGTGCCCGAGGCTTGCTCCGGCATGAAGGCCGTGGTTACAAAATATCATCACCTGACCGGTCTCCTGATGGGTGCGGTAGCGCTGACGATAGCTTTCCATGACGCGGACTACCTGATCGAGGGGAAGTTCTTCTAGATCATGGGTGTCATCGGGGCTGTGGATAATGACCTCATGGATATCCGTGATGGGAAAAAGATTGGGCACCACCCGCACAAGCCAACCAGGCTTGTCTTTCTCCCCGCCGCCGATCCGATACACTTCCGGCGGGGTGATTGCCTCATTTCCCATACAAAACGGGCAGACGGATTTGACGGGTGCAGCTTCATCCGGACGCTTCGTGCGGCCGGGGGCTATAACGACCCACCGCTGCGTCTTAACATCCGGTACATACTTGGCCATAGTTCTACTTTACGTAAACTTTCCAAGAAGTGCAAGTACCTGCTGCTTCTTCTGTTCTGTCACGATCACTTCAACCAATCCCTCGTTTGGCTGTCCATAATAAAGAACACTTCCCAAGGGCGCGTGAGTGATGGCCGGAAGGACGAGGAGATCTTCTTCACCGTCAATAAGAAGAACGTTACGGTGAGTAACTCCCCCCATTCCCCCTCTTAAAGTAAGAGGGGGCGAGGGGGAGTTAAGTATCGATCGTATTGCCATTACCGCTTCACGGCTGATATACCCCGGGCCACTTTTAGCCTCGAAGGGTTTCACCCTTTGAGGCTGGAGGCGGTCGACGACTTCGGGAAACGGTTTTCTCCCCACTTTTCCGTCGATGATGGAAAGAGTCGGCGTGATACCCGCATCTAGAAGAGTTTTCGTCGCCACATCGCCTACAGTGATAATAACCTTGCCTCGACTACGCTGTATCGCACGGTCAATAGCGCTACCGGAAAGTACGTTTCCTAACGGCTTCCCCAGGTCTATTCGCATGGATTCCGGCATGATCAAACGTCCATTTCCATCAATCTCCCCATTCCGAAGGCGAGTAGAAGATACCGGTTTTCCATCCTGCGCCTCCACCATGGGCACCTCGATAAGTGTAAGTTGTGGTACGCCTAAGGCGTATCGCAGTGCGTTAATACGCTCTCCGGTTTTTCTATTCTCGCGCGTTACGATGAGCGCATCCAGATCCTTCATGCTCGCCGCCGGCTCGTAGGGATCGTCTATGGGAATTATCGATGCGTGATTATTATTTTCTTTCAGCCATTGTTCAATAACTTTTTTTCGTCGTTGAAATGTTTTCAGTTTTCCGTTTGCCGTTTTCCGTTTATATTTCTTCACAAAACCATCACTCGTTAAACCTATCGTAACCCTCTCCCCCACCCGAAACGCCTCGGTAAGCAAAAACCGGTGCCCGGCATGAAGCCCATCAAACGTGCCAGCAAGGAAAAGGTGGGAGTACATAGATCATATGCTACAGCAGATTTAGGAGGGTAGTAAAGTCAATAAAACTTACAGCACGCTTAGACCGACATTCACTCCGCAATCATTTGTTATGGAAATTCATCATCTAAATCACTAGTCGCACCACCATTTGCTTCTCTTAGCAATTCTAAATTCATTTCTACGTCATCTCGATCCATTCCATGCATCACGTCACCGGTATGACGACTAGAATCCCGTAATAATTCAATACGTCGTGCTAACGCACTCCTAATACCATTTCCCCTATCTGGTATACAAGCCAACAAACTGTGATCTGAAAATCTATCCCGAAGAAGCGCCTCTAATTGAGGAATTGTCAAAGTAGCTAAATCATCGGTATCGGCATAATCGAGAATATTCCTCCTAGCCCCACCCGTAAGGCCCTCAAAACCAACCGGTACAGCAACAGGAGATTCTGTTACACCCATAGCCACCTCGCTGACACCTGTACTCATGCACTATATATCACCAAACTCGTCTGGTTGCAACACCCCATGGTTGCGGATGCGGAACTCTCAGTTGCATACTCCGGTAGTATAGCACGTCAGAACCGAACAAAAAAATATCTCTTGTATGTTCATTGAACGCATGTAATACTTTATATATGGACAGAACCCTTGCTTCCCACCTCGACCTTGCTAACCATCACGCCGGTGCGACGCCTGCGGATATCAAAAATATTTGCGCAAACGTCCTCAAGTACGGGTTTAACGGTGCGTTTGTCAACCCGTGCTACATTGCCATCGCAAAAGAAGAACTTGGGGACCGGGCAAAAGTCGGGACGGCCTTCTCCTTCCCTCTGGGCCAGGATACGCTGGAGATGAAAATATTTGCCGCCCGCGAGGCAATCCGGCTGGGAGCTGACGAACTGGATATTGTCCCCAATAACGGACTCCTTCTCACCGATAACGGCTTCGGGCAGTACCGGGAAGAGCTCCTGACAATCGTAGAGAGTGCCCGGGCGGCGAGGCGGGATATCGTCGTCAAGTTCATCATCGAGACGGGACTGTTTCTTGTCGATGAAGAATTCTTGATAAAGCGCGCAGCTGAGGCGATCCTCGCAAGCGGCGCGGGCTTTGTGAAGATTTGCTCGGGGATGGGCAAGCGCGGCGCAAGCCTGAACGATGTACGATTAGTCAAGGAAGCCATCGGCAACGCACACATCAAAATAAAAGTGGCCGGCGGCATCGACACGATTGAAGAAGCGAGAAACTTTTTGGCAGCCGGCGCCGACCGCATCGGGACATCGAAGGCTGTGGAAATCATGGAACAGGCAGTTTAAGTTATTTTCCCTGAAGCGATTCGAGGGTTTGGGGAAGAATCGCCGGATCCTTGAGAAGCGTATCGCTGGAGATGACCAGTCGCGAGACGCCTGCATCAGAGAGAAGTTTCGCGTTCCTCGTGTCGATATTCCCTTCCGCTACGATTGCTAAATCCGGAAAGTGGTGACGCAAACTTTTAATTTTTTCTACAGACTCCGGAAGAAATGGACTTTCGGTACTTCCGGCTTCTATCGTCATGATGACGACCAAGTCAACGAGCTCTAAAAACGGCTCAATCACCTCGACCTCGCTTGCCCCGTCAAGCGCAAGGCCAATTTCCACGCTTTCAATCTGGGCTTCTTCTAAAAATTGCCTGGGGTCACTCGCCTCCACCTGGGCAATAATGCGCTTAAAACCCGCATCTACGAAAGGTTTCAAATATTTCACCGGATTATCCACCATCAGGTGGGCTTCAAAAAAAATCTGCGGGTGAGCGGATATCACGGCTTTAAGCTTATCTATATCCATGAGGGTTGCGTTTGGTACCATCGTGCCGTCGGAAAGGTCGATTTGGATCCACCCAACCTGCCTCGCCGGCAGGCAGGCATGACCAGAAAGAGCGATGATGCTCTTCTTGAGCACCTCAACGTCATCGGTAAAAATGGCGGGGGTGACGTCTATCATGATTGCAGAGAAGAAGAAAGCGTGGCGTATTGATCATCGATTTTTTTAAATGTTTCGTCTGTTACCAGTCCCTTTCCCCATGCAACGGCAAGCTCCGTACGGGTTTTTGCAACAAGCCCCACCGCAATTTGCAAAAGCTCGCGCCCGGCCCGCCGATCTTGGCGGGTCAGACTGTCAGCAATGGTAGCGGCAACGTCTTTAGCAGAAGGTGTGAACTCAGGGTTCTCAAGATCCATAAGTGCCACGTACGCTTCCTGCCAAAGTTTGTGTTCGTGAAAGTTAACCATAAAACGATTATAATCGTTCTCAATCATGAAATCCATCCCCTTTTGGAACCCCCTGCCGGAATATGAAGAAATTAAGAGCGAAGTCCATACGGCGATCACCCGTGTCCTCTCCTCCGGAACGCTCATCCTGGGGCCGGAAGTAGCGACTTTTGAAAAAGCATTTGCAACGTTCGTAGGGTGCCGCTGGGGCATCGGTGTAGGAAACGGCACGGATGCGATTATTCTTTCCCTCAAAGCCCTCGGCGTAGGTCGCGGGGATGAAGTGATTACGGCTGCCAATACCGCCATCCCCACCGTCGCTGCGATTATAGAAGCAGGTGCCAGCCCCAGGCTGGTTGATGTTTTGCCGGACACCCTCCTCATGGATCCGTCAAAACTTCCCCGCACAGTCACGAAGCATACTCGATGCATCATCCCCGTCCATCTCTACGGACAATACTGTGATATGGACATGATCATGAGGATTGGCCGGGCAAAAAAAATATTTGTTTTAGAAGACTTCGCCCAGGCTGCGGGTGTCGCACACGTGCGCGGAGACATTGCGGCGTTTTCGTTTTATCCCACGAAAATCATCGGCGCGTATGGAGACGGCGGGATGATCACAACCAACAATGCAAACCTTGCCAAACGAGCACGGATGTTACGCATGTACGGCACCGAAGGCAGTTACAATGCTAAAATCCAAGGAGGAATTAATTCCCGTTTGGATGAGCTTCACGCCGCCATCCTCTCCGTCAAACTCAAGCGCGTCAGGACATGGATCAAAGAGCGCCGCCGCCTCGCCCAGCGCTACACCCGCGCGCTCCAGCCTCGAAGGGTGAGACCCTTCGAGGCTAACGGCCATGTGTATCATCTCTACGTCGTCCGGCACAAAAACCGTGACGCGATCCGGGCGCATTTACAAAAACGCGGCATAAAAACCGCTATCCACTACCCCGTCCCTATCCACCTCATGCCGGCGTACAAAGATTTGGGCTATACAAAAGGAAGCTTCCCTGTTGCGGAAGCCGCAGCCAAAACCGTTCTCTCGCTCCCCTTGTTCCCCGGGCTTACCGACGAAGAACAGGACCGGGTCATAGAAGTACTCCGATCTTATTTCTGATAAGATGGATGCAATGAAAAAAGCACTAGGAATTGCAGTACTTATTCTCATCGTCTATCGCCTGACGGCCTCCCCAACCATCGGCTGGGTGGATAGCGGCGTGATTGCCGCAGCAGCAACGACGCTTGGTATCCCCAACCCGCCGGGGTTCCCGGCATATCTTCTCGCGGCCAACCTATTCACAAAAATCCCGTGGGGAAGTGTCGTAACACGACTTCAGCTCCTTTCCCAACTTTCGGCATTGGGGATCGTGATATTGGTATACGGGATGGTTTTAAAATACGCTTCACGCCGCTCGGCGCTGTTTGCCGCCATCGCTCTGGCATTCTCCTATGGGCTCTGGCAACAGGCAAACAATGTGGAGACGTATACGCTGACCAATTTCGTGCTGTTTGCTATCCTCTTCTGGGTACTTCGCGGCTTGGAAAAGCATCTGTGGAGTGTCCCGCTATTGGGACTTGCCGGCGGGCTTTCTATGGGGCTCAACCCCACAATTGCAGTACTCGCTCCTACGGCAATCGTCTGGATTGTATGGCAATGGCGCGTGGTCAAAAATCATCCATGGACGTTTATCGGCGCAGTCTTTTTGTTTATTGTGGGCGTCGTAGCAATCTACAGCTATCTGCCGATCCGCGCGGCTGCCCACCCATTTGTAAACTGGGGCGATCCGGTAAATTGGAACCGGATCACCAAGCATTTATTCGGCGCGGGCTTAAATATTTACGAACCCGAGACCAACTCCATCAATGGCTTCACCGGCCAACCCTCCATCTGGTGGGAAAGTTTTCTCCACTATTGGCACCTGGCAATGTTTCAATTCACTCCACTTCTGTTCCCGCTCGTCGTCATCGGCGCATGGCAATTAGTTCGCAAAAACGCATTCGCCTTTTGGATGCTCGCTTCTGTTGCTATCGCAAATATGACCTTCGTCATCCTCTACTACGGCGGCAACCAGGAGAGCTGGATGATCACGAGCTGGGCCGTCTTTGCGGTGTGGATGGGGGTGGGAGTGGAGACACTATATTCAGCTATCAGCTATCAGCGGTCAGCTGTCAGCAAAATAGGGCTCCTTGCCGCAAGTCTCCTCCCCCTCTTCTTCTGGTACCCGATTCTTAATCACAAAAACTATACCTTTGCTGATGACTATGCCAACAATCTTTATAAAAACGTTCCGGAAGGATCTATCATCGTGGGCGGCGGCGACTTTTTCAATTCTCTGACTGCTTACACGCATGAAGTAACGGGCTTTCGAAAAGACGTCATTCCCGTCACCGGCAATATGTTTTATATCTTTGACTGGTACCGGAAAAATCTGGAGCTCAACACCGATATCACCATCAGTGCCTCAACATCCGCAATCATCAAATACAAAAGCGTTGATGAATTTACCGACGCCGTCGATAGTCTCGTTACGGATAATCCCAACAAACAGGTCTTTGTGACACCGCTTCTTCTTCGTGACAGCGTCGTGGCCGGAACCCGCGAAGGAAATTACCACACAAAAAAATATGATCTTCTCCCGCACGGACTTCTCCTGAAAGTCGTCCCGAAGGGAAGTCCCGAAGCCCCTGACGGATCTATCCTTGAGGGCGTAACATTCTCCAAACCGCCCTATTATCTGGAACGAAACTACAAAAACGCGTACCGGCTTCTCCGCAATGACTACGCGGCTGCGTACCAATTATTAGGAAATTTTTGGTCACAAAAACAAAAACCGGAAAAAGCCTACCAAGCGTTTGCCAAATCCATTGACCTTGGGCCGCCGGACAGCCCGGAGTTTATTCACCGGATGGCAATTTTTTACGCCCAGACCGGACAAAACGCAGCCGCCAAAACCACGTTTGAAAAAGCCCTCGCCCTTGCCCCTGATGATCCAAACATCAAACAAAATTACCGGGGATTTTTGGGAAGTATTGCCAGTCCCTCCGCAATTCCCGTCACCCCCGGTGGCACCACCAAAACCGGCCCGGGAGTTTCCTTCACGACTCCTCCATCCTGGAAAACGACGCAGGAGGATCCTTGGACAGTGGTGACCGCACCGGACGGGAGCTTTTCTCTGAAACTCCGAAGGACCAAGCGCCCGGCAAGTATCCCGATTGAAACGTTTTTGACTCAACAGGCAACCCTCTCCGGCCAGCTTCTGGAGCAAGGCTTGGCAAAAATCCCCAACACCGACGTCGCCTACGTCCGGGTGTGGTCTAACGATAACAAAACGAAGCTTCAATTCTTCCTGTTTATCGCCGACGCGGTTGTGGAAATCATTGTGGGCCCGGCGGACAGCCCATCCATGAAGGATTTCGACGCGATCGTTTCGTCACTCAAGCTGTTATGAAAATCCAACGTCTTTTCATTATTGGTGCCGCGGTCGTCACTATCGGCATATTTCTCTCCCCTCTCTTCCGTCCGGGGATCATCGCCGGACATGATGCCGGCTACCACTTTACGCGCGAACAACTGTTCACCCAAGCTCTCAAAGAAGGACAGTTTCCCGTGCGCTGGATTGAAGGCCCGGTCCCGGGCATCACGCATCCTCTTTTTGAATTTTATCCACCGCTTTTTTACTACTTCGTCGCGCCTTTTATGCTTCTTGGAATTGGGTACACCATCGCGACGTATGTTGTTATCGCCGGAGCAGCTATCCTTTCCGTCGTAGGTATGTATCTGTTTCTCAAACAGCAAACCAGTAACTCTCTGGCTTCGCTTTTCGGGGCGACATTGTTTCTTTTTACCCCATACCGCATATCCCAACTCTACGTACGCGCCGCATACGGCGAATTTTTGGCCACGGCGTTTGTGCCCTTGGCGTTTTGGGCAATGTATAACAAAAATGTTCTTCTTCTTGCTCTCTCCCTTGCCGCTATGGTCACGAGCCACCAACCGACGGCGATTATCGTGGCATTCCCGCTTGCCCTCTGGGCTCTCTATAATTTTCTCCGAACGGAGCAGGTTCGGGGACTTGCCGATGTTGGTATTGCCGGTTTTCTCGCGTTTGGATTATCTGCGTTTTTTACGATTCCCATGATTGCAGAAAGCGGACTCATCCGTGCGGCGAGGCTCTCCACCGGCTACTTTGATTTCCGCGCGCATTTTGCCGAGCTCGGTCAACTCATTTATTCTGCGTGGGGTTACGGGGTATCGATCCGGGGGCCAGGGGACGGCATGTCGTTTCAGGTCGGCATCATCAACTGGGTGGTGATAGCCGGCAGTGTTACCCTAATTTTATTAGGTTTCATCCGTCATTCCCGCGCACGCGGGAATCCAGTGTATAATAATTATAAACTGGATCCTCGGGTCAAGCCCGAGGATGACAAAGTAATTTTCTTTCTCATCATCACACTCTTTGGCATCTTCATGGCCACCTCCGCGTCAGAACCTCTCTGGGAACGATTTTCCGTATTGGGATATCTCCAGTACCCGTGGCGATTTCTCCTCATCGTTTCCTTTGCTACGGCAACCATCGCGGGATTAGTAGTGAATACTCTCATGACCATCTATAAAGAGTATGCCAGGTATGGAATTATCCTTTTGGCTGTTCCCATCCTTTTTAATCTCAAATATCTTGCTCCTTCCGCCTACATGCCGCCAAAAACATTTGATCTGGGAAATCCCGAACTTGCCCGATATAACTCACCGGAAAATCCATTCTTCGGCGTTGAGTTGGGCTATTTCCCAATCTGGGTAAACGAGGTCAATACCGATCCGAACGTATTACGTTTTCGCGTAGAAACCGGCGTTGCTGAAGCGAACACAACGTTTGACACAATGACCAGGCAGGAAGCGCATGTAGTGGCAACCCAGGCCGCAACGATCCGCGTAAACACCCATTATTTTCCCGGTTGGATGGCTACCATTGATGACGGGAAAACAAAAAAAACCGTCGTTCCCGCCTACAACAATTCTCTCGGCAATATGGAAATCAGTCTGACTCCCGGAGAGTACACACTTTCCCTGGATTTAACGCAAACGCCTGTGAGACGTTTTGCTGATTATCTTTCTTTAGGGACGGCGCTTGGAGTAGCAGTCTGGATGCTTCTTATAATTTCTCCCAAACGGTTCTGGTCAAAGTATAACGGGGCGACTTCCCCGGCGCGGGTAAAACGGTCAAATGCTTGAGTCTGGTTGCCGTCTTGTAACAATTGTATTCCTTCCATTTCCAGCCCCAACGCGTATTCCATGCGGATAAGGGAGATGGCTTTCTGGTAATTTGTTTCGAGGTACCAGGGTATGTTTTCTCCTATAAGACCTATTGGACGAACCCCCAGCCTGTACTTTTGCGGCACATACGCCGGGGTCATGGTCCCCCCGTAGACGGGTTGACGAAGAAGATAGCCGGTCACAAAGACAGGCCTATTGCTATTGGCTGCCACAAACTGCTCAAGAATCCTCGTAAACTCCATCTCGTCGGCAAACTTCGGCATATCAACGGTAACTGTCATCCCCGACCTGATCGGGGATCCAGCCTTTTCTTCTCTGGATTCCCGCGTTCGCGGGAATGACAACGCCATATTGTTACGATACCATTCTTGTCCGTAAAAAATCGTGAAATCAATCGGTGTTACGTCCTGTCGCAATTTGAGCGCTTCATGTGCATACACGGTAAGCGCATTAAACGTCTCCCCGCCGCCCAAAAGAAGAGCGTTTTGGGGAAGATCACGGTAGAGATCATGGATATAGTCCGTGGTAAATGTACTCTCTGCACGCGTACGCATGGCCGGAAACCATACTAAAAGCGGCACCAGCCCAATCACCCCAATCACCCTTATCCCCCTTATCCTCCCTAATCTCCCCATCCCTTCTCCCAAAAACACCGCCCCTGCTATAAAACTCGTCACAAACCAACTATCGCGGTTGCCGCTGGTGTAGAGACCGGCAAGAGAAACATTAGTGAACACCAAAAGTATCCAAAACCAAAATATCGTCTTGTCCCTTTTATACAAGACGTACGCTCCCAGTCCGGCAATCACCAGACCAATCCCTAAATAATTTACAAAGAGAAGGTACCCAAACCTCACCCATGCATCAACGTACCAGGCGAGCGATCCGGTAAATCCATTGACGGCGGTACTTGTGGCAATCGAAAGCCCCCCGCCGGTCACGTGCTTTATAAACCGATCAATCGTCGACGGGTCACTCCAATTGAGAAACGGGTGGGCAGCCGCGCGTATGGGAAGATAGCTATAGGTCGCTGCCGCAATCACCACCGCCACGCACGCGCTTTTCACCAGCCTCAAAAAGTGAGACCTTTTCAGGCTGATAAACAATAATGATGGAATAACGGCAATGATTATAGGGCTTAGTCCAACCCCTATCCCCCCAATCAACCCTATCCCCCCAATCACCCACCATTTTGGCTTTTCCCCCAGCGCCAAGATACTCAATGCCATGATCACCAAGTTCGTAAGAGCATACGTTTCTACATTGACGGCCTGGGACCAAAAGCTGTAAGAAAATGCGAGGAAAAGTGCAGCCGGCAATCCGGCCAGGCGCATGACGATCCAGATCGTTCCCAGCGAAGAAAAAACTGAAATAAGTCCCAACCGAGAGGCTACACTCCCCCACGGCAACGCCGTAAACAGGTGTCCGAGTAAGACGTACGAGGGAAATCCCGGCGGATGCGGGACACCCAAAGACGCCGCTGCCCCTGCCAATAACCCGCTATCCCCCAGGCCAATTGCCGAAGGCAGAGTCAAAAGATATATAACGGTTATAAAAATTATAATTATTATAAACATTATAGTTTTTGCAAATTATTCCGGGCTTGCCAAAACTGGGGCTTGAGATCGAGGGCTTTACTGTAAGCCGCGACTGCTTTCTCACGTTCTCCTGCTCCTGCGTAAATGATTCCTAAATTGTAATAGGCCAACTCACTAGCCGGGTGTATTCGCGCTTCATATTCCCAGAGGGTACGGGGTGAACGCCAATCGGCATTGCGTACGATAGTCCGCACTCCATACAAAAGTGCTATCACCCCTATCAATCCGACTCCCGCGAAGCGGGATCCACGATGCTGTAATCCCGATAAAAATCGGGAACAGCATCGGGACAATCCCCACGCCACCGCCAACACAAACCCAAACGACGCGATATAAAGATACTTTTCTGCGATAGCCGTGCCCTGGGGAAAAAAATAGGCAACCGGCAGCATGCTCACAAAGAACCAGCCAATGCAAAACGAAACAAGAGGATATTTTTTCCTCATCTTCCACCCTATCCCCCCTATTACCCCTATTACCCCAATCGCAAACAATATTTCCGGATCCAAAATCGACTGCCCGAGAATAGCCGCCTGATCCGAATACGGGGTCATGAAGGCCTCAAACCCCGGTACCACCGTGTGGTTGTGGGAAAGAGTTACGGGCCAAACAAGAAGCAGCAGATACTTCACCCACATCTTCACCATGGTCAGCTGCGTGTGGAAAAAACTGTACGCTAAATACTCTCCCCGTCCAAGCCCGACCCCCAGGGCAAACCGTACAGCGAAAAATGCCGCTGCTGCCGCAAAAAAAGGCCAGATTTTTTTGTATTTCCCCAATCTGCCCAATCCCCCTGATCTCCCCAATATCCCCTCGTAAAGTACCAGAAGGATCGGCAGTGTGACAGTCATCTCGTAGGTGAAGAAGGCCAAGAGTGCCAGGATCATTGCCATGGTCCGTTTTTCTTTAAGATAGGCCAGGAATGCCGCGAAAAAAAACACTACTCCTGTCATCTCCATGCTGGCTGCAATGTAGGTAATGGACTCGGTATGGACGGGATGCAGTCCGAAAAGTAACCCCCCTATCAGCCCCATCCATTGTTTCCCCCGTATCCCCCCCATCCCCCCTATCTCCCTTATCACCCCATACACCAGCACCGTCGCCGCCAGATGGACCAGGAGTGAGTGGAGGTGATAGAAAAACGGATTCGTGCCCCACAGCTGATAATAAAACAAATAGAGAAGACTCCTGATCGGCCGATAGACTCCCGGCTGGCTTTCAGGATTGGCGCCGGCCAAAAGCTGTCCCACACTCCCCCAACTCCTCGTAAGCTCCCATTCCTTAATAAAGTACTGATCGTCAATGACAAATCCATTGCCGAAAATATTCGCGTAGGCCAAAACAGTAACCAAAACAATGATAAATATCTGCAATTTTTTACTCATGGCTGGCTCCAAAACCCGGGCTCTGCTTCTCCTGCTTTTTGGTAATACACATTGGATAATTCCGTATTTCCCATGTCGCGGTATGTGCGGGATAACGACGCGTAGCCTACGGCAAACCCCGGGTTTACCGCCACGGACTGCTGATATGCTTCAACTGCCTTGGGATAATCTTTCCGGTCATTATACGCATTTCCCAATGCAAAGTACGCGTATGCATTTTCCGTAGGGGCACTGGCCACGTCTTTTTGCCAAAGAGTGACATCGTCGTGCCAATCGAGATTTCGCACACCAGTGCGCCACCCGTATAAAAGCGCAATCACCCCGATCACCCCTATCATCCCGACTCCCGCGAAGCGGGATCCACGATGCTGTAATCCCGATAAAAATCGGGAACAGCATCGGGACAATCCCCACCCCATCACCACCACAAACCCCACACTCGGCAGATACAGCATCCGCTCGTTGAATATCGACCCCTGCGGCACAAGTCCCATAACCGGCAGGAGGCTCACGAAAAACCACGCGATGCCAAACGAAACCAAAGGAAATTTTTTCCGTATCTTCCACCCTATCATCCCTATCCCCCCTATTACCCCTATCCCAAGCAGTATCTCCGGATCCAAAATCGTTTGAGAGAGGATCGCCCCCGTCCGGTACCCCCGATAGACAAACGCCTCGATGCCCGGGGAAATGATGTGATTATTCATGAGGTTTGCCGGCCAGATAGTAACCCACAGATAATGAACGAGCACCTTTGACAGCGTAAGCATTGCGTAATAAATGCTTCCCCCTAGATACGTGCTGCGGCCGGCGATTTCAAGAATCACGAAGCGGATCAAAAGATACGCGCCAGCCCCCACCCAATAGGGCCAGAGTTTCCTACCCAATCTCCCCAATCCCCCTGATCTTCCCAATATTCCCTCATAGAGAAGCAGGAGCAGTGGCAGCGTGATAGTCATCTCGTAGGTAAAAAACCCCAGGAGCGCAAAAGCAGCGGAGACAGGCAGCTTTCCTCTAAGATAAAAAAGGAACGATGCGAGCAGAAATACGATGCCGGTGACATCCATGCTGGAGGCAATATACGTGATGGACTCGGTGTGGACGGGATGTAATCCGAAGAGTAGCCCCCCTATCAGCCCTATCCATTCTTTTCCCCTTATCACCCCTATTCCCCCTATCTCCCATATCACCCCAAACACCAACACTGTCGCTGCCAGGTGGACTATCAACGAGTGGAGGTGATAGAAAAATGGATTGGTACCAAAAAGATTAAAATACAGAGTATAGATGAGTCCCCTGATCGGCCGATAGACTCCTTCATGCCCCGGCGGCACCGCGCCGCGGAATGCTTCCGTAATAGTGGGATGGTACTTCCCCACAAACACATGGTCGTCTATCGCAAGGCCGTTGGCAAAGATGGGCAAATACGCAAGCGTTGTGGCAAGAAGAATGATACTAAGATGGAGCCATCGATTGTTCATTTTTTCCTGTATTCCAACCGTTTTTTTAACAGGTTTTCAGAAAACCCACCTTCTCTGGTGTGTTTTTCTTCCAGGGATTTGATAAGTTTATCGGTGAGATAGTTCGCCTGGTGGATAAGGGTGATCATGAGATTGACTGCAACATCAGGTTGATCGGGGAGATCAGGAAAATGGGGGGAATTGGGAAGGGTTGAATTTTTCCGGATTATCTCCCATATCTCCCCTATCTCCCTTATGTCCCTTATCGCCCTATCTTTATCCCATATCGGTATTTGATGTTGTCTTGCGTAAGCCAGGTAGTCTCTTAGGAGTTCTTCGAGTGATCCCCGAGCCACACCACAAAGTTTTATATAGCCTGCTAAACTATTTTGTTTGGCGCCTTCGAGGATATTGGCTGATCCGGACCTCGCAGCTTGTACCATCTGGTCGTATGTCCGCTGGGAAGACAGGAGATGCCGATAGCGCTTGCAAAACTCTACCGTGTAGTCGTAGATGGGTACGGTGAGTTTGTACGCCAGCAGATACTCATATCCGGCTTTTTTCTTTTGTTCCATAGCATCCTCCCTTATATCCCAAATCTCCCCTATCTCCCTTATCTTTCTTATCTTCCATATCTCCCCTAGTCTACCACCCTACCATCATCACTGTCTCCTGATCATCAACCAATCCGCGTTTGCTGACGATGGCGTTTGATCCACTTGACAATAAAGGTTCTCTCCTGTTATCATATCTTCATTAGATCGGGATGGGTGTCGACCGTACGGTAACCAGTCCGCCGTTAAACACTCCTTGATCCCTCGGGATGCCCGGTCTTTTTCTTTGGAAAAAGAATTTCCATCACCGCTTTGGCCGTAACCCGCATATCAGGATTTTGCTTCCGCGATGTGACTTTTCCCGCTAATTTATGAGCCGGTGACCCTTTCCCAACCGACCTGAAGGTAACCCGCGACCGATCTAAATTATAGCCTAACCTTTTAGAATACAAAATCAATTTCTCTCTGATGATGTTTTCCTTATCTTTATATTCCAAATCAATAACGACCGGTACTATCGGTTTTACCTTTTTTAAAAGGAAAACTAAAAGCATCGAGAAAGTAAAGACAGTAAAATTTCTCGGCTGGCCTCTTAACCTGAATTCGTTCTGGATCACTCTTTTATCCTTTGCCCGGATTAAAACAGCAAACTTAACACCATTAGAGAGGGCAATGACCGTATCCTTTTCTGTTTGTTCAATTTTATTTGATTGATCAATTTGAACATTCATATCAAGATATTACCATCTTCTAATAATTAACCAATCCGCACTTGCTGACGATACCGGCGGCGTGCCGAAGTTTAGCGTAAAATAGTCGGCGGCTTTCGTCGCGACCCACACCGTGGTGTTCCAGGTCGGCGTGACGGCAAGCATTGAATCGCCGCCGAGGAAGACGCCCGAAACCGTCGCGATGCTCTCTCCTGCTCCGACGCTAAGCGTTCCGCTGCTGCTTGCGCCGACGACTAAATCCCTGAAGATGCCGGAGCCGGAAGCAATCACATTTCCCATAAAGATGGCAGATCCGGTGGCGTCAAAAATCAAATCCCCAAATCCGTTCGTCGGACGGATAACATTTGTACCCAAAACACCTGCCACGTTCAGCGTCCCCGCCTGTACGTGGCCGCTGATCGTCAAATTTCCAACAACGGAGAGATTCCCATTAATCACCACGTCCCCCAGAGTATTGACGACAATCGTCCCTCCCATAATGTCCAGATTCCCGAGTTTGGCAGGTTGAATATAAAGCGTATCAGAGATGGTACTGATACCGGTACTATCTATAAGGATCGTCCCGTCAATGAGGAGTTGGTTTTCACCCTGATTCATGATTCCTGATTCCTGATTCAGGAGTAGAGCAAGCAGTGCTGACGAGGTCGCATCCAACGTATTGTCATTGCGAGGAGTCCCCGACGAAGCAATCCCATTTGAGATTGCCGCGCTATCGCTCGCAATGACAGATGACCGTGTGGCTTCAATCAGTCCTGCCAGCCGCTCGTCTAAATCTCCAAATCTCGTCACAATCCGGTCTGCATACAATGTTCCGGAAAAAGTAGCATTACCTTGACTATCGAAGGTGGCGGAGGGTGTCCCTTCCTTATTATATATACCAAACGTCTGGGTAGGCCCAAGCTCTACAGCCAGGCCAGCGCTATCGGATGCTATCGGAGAAAGAATCGTTCTTTTTTCCCCTGATTCCTGATTCGTGATTCCTGATTCGCTGATGATAGACCGGATATACTCACGAAGGGACTGTCCGTTGATGGTCAGGTTTGATACATCAATGCTTCCTGCTTTCAAGTTCCCAATGATAGCATCAGAGAATGCTCCAAGACGTTCCCAGACGGATTCCGAACGATCCTCCACCCGGAAAACACCGGAGGGAGTCGCAGAATCAGTGGCGACTTGAGGAGTCAAACGAAGCTCTCCCAGATCGGTAAGGGTAAGCATCGGATCATAGTAGCCAAGAGAGACAAAAGCCTCAATAGTCGGCTTGGTGCATTTTTGTGTCATTCCGGCCGAAGAGCCGGAATCCAGGGCTGGATCCCGGGTCAAGCCCGGGATGACAGAGGAACAACTTTCCAGAGCTTTCCCCACGGTGTATCCCGCTTTCGTGGCTTTCATCGCCAGGCCGGGCTTGGCAGATGAAGTCAAAAAGTCACCGACTTCAATCGGCGGGCTGTCCGGATCGATCTTCACCGGCACCCTCCCCGCCAGCGCCAGCATCCGTTTGTCTTCTTTGCCTTCTCCATCAATACTGCCCATCAGAACGCCCGGATTCGTCGAAATAATCCCGATGAGTTTTTGATCATACGGCTTCTCCGCTTTCCGTAATACTCCCTTGGTCTCCACCTCCCTGTCATCCCGGCCACCGAGCCGGGATCCATCTTCTGGATTCCGGGTCAAGCCCGGAATGACAACTTTTTCATTCGAAATTGTCACGACATCGCCTGCAGCGATGGAGGCGTCCCCGCTCACATAATACTCCGCCAAGTCAGCCGAGGAGGTGTTGGTAGAGCCAAGATAAAGGCTACCATAAGGACTTCCGCCAATTTGGGCACCACTTGATATAGATGTGGCTGTGGAAGCAGTAGGAGAAGTTGTGCCAGAAAGCGTGCCGGTATATTCCACACGAACTCGGCCAGAACCCCCGAGACCGCCATTATATCCAGAGACGCCACGACTTCCACCAGAAGCAGTAACTATACCAGAACCTAGAGTTACCGAGTTACCAATAATGTATACAGACCCTCCAGCTCCACCACCACCTCCTCCAGCCAAATTTTGATCTTCACCGTTCCCTCCACTACCTCCATTTGCAGTAATAGTGTTTGAGTTTATTATGGTATTTGCTGCTATAAAAATAATTCCTCCACCTAAACCACCATTTCCGCCACTTTTAGCTACTCCTGTGTTAGCAGTACCGCCACCCCCACCACCACCGGAACCGTAGAAGAGTGTTGATAAGACTGCAGTACCGTAGGTACCACCGCCTCCACCACTACCACCAGTTGATGGGGGGGTTGCTCCAGCTCCACTAGTATTTGTGCCTCCCGCCGTTCCTGCATCGGGCCCACTACTGCTACCACCTGTACCATACCCACCGCCCCCACCAGCGCCACCATAATTATTTCCTGACGTGCTTACACCCGCTCCACCGGTTGCAGATCCACCAAAATTAGTCCCCGCACTACCGCTGTTAGGACCACCACCACCACCACCCGCTCCTCCGGTGCCACTTCCGGAACCACCGCTACCGTTGGAACCACCACCACCTCCACCACCACCACAAGTTCCGGCGCCTCCCGCTGTGCCCGTGCCATTGAGACCATTCCCACCAACTCCTGCTCCACTGGCTCCACAAAATGCCTCAATTCCTCTATAGCCTTTAGCAGCAACAGTAATACTTGTTCCGCTATTAACTGTGACTGTGCCGTTAGCTCTGAAAGCAACAATACCAGTCAGGTATCCAACTCCTCCGGTCGGCGTTGTTGCTAATCCCTCCCACGCTGAAGCAGTGAGAGAACCGGAACTTGAAAGGGTTACATTGGTATAATGCGGCACGCGTTGGACTACAACTTTTTGATTTGCAGCAGAATTTCCCGTATATGAATTTACCGTAGCTGAAGCTAAAGTTATTGTTGAGGCGGTAATAGAGGAAACTTTTAAGAACTCGTAGGTACCGGCCGCCGCGGTATCACCACTGGCCCCCTGAAGATTTATTAACAGAATTTCGTCATTTGCGGCGATGCCGTTAGAAAGAGTATCGCTGCCACTGTACCGAGCGATAGTTGATGCAGCAGCTGCCGGTGCTGTAACGCGGTAAGCAATTCCATCAGCATAGGTAGCTCTTCCCGTAGCAATAATGTCTGTATTGAGGTTTTTTGTGGCTGTTACCGTAATTGCACCGTCAGCACCGTTTCCGTACGTCAAGTTAGTGGCTGTAGTAGTATCAAGGCGTCCCGCCGTATTCCCACTGCTATCCAAAAAGTAAATACTCCCCGTTCCTGTACTGCCGGTGCCGGTGCCGCCGGCTTGGAGCTGGAGTTTGCCGGAGGAATCCTGGATCTTTGACCCGCCACCCATGGTAATTAAGTTATCTGCATATGTGGTGGAAGAAGAGCCGGTCACCACACCATCCACAAAGTAGGCTCCTTTGAACCGCTTATCCGGCGTACCCACATAGCCGGTATTGGTGGTAAACGGCCGGAGATTGCCCGCAATGCTGGCCGACCCGTCATTAAAGATGACAAACTTGGGGGTCCCTGATGAGGAAGCAGAGAAGATATCTCCTCCTAATCTCTGATCCAGAATCATTGCCGCATCACCGGCATTTTGCTGGAGTTTGAAAATATCCGTGCCCGCCCGTTGCAATTTAAGCAAAGCCCCATTGACTCCGGTCTGATTGATCCAGATGGCATTGGTGTTATCCTGGGCCTGGGTATCGGCCGCGGCCGGAGGGCAATGCTCGCTGACCCGTCATTAAAGATGACAAACTTAGGCGTCCCGCTTGCCGAAGCAGTAAACAAATCCATATTGGCCAGCGTCTGGTTGACGGACAAGGCCGCATCGCCGGAGCTCGCCGTGATCGTCGTATTGTGGGCGACGATGCCGTTGCCGACGAAGTTGTGGGTGTTTTCCACTTCGATGTCCCAAACACGTTCCTCCCTGACTTTTTCTATGGATGCAATCGTTTCCCAGTGTACTCCCTCGGGTGGTTGTTGACTGCCACTGCCAATTTCTGTATACTCATTGCTATGAATACCGCCCTTCGTCCTCCCCGTGGCATCGTCATTACTCCGGAAATCCGGTTTGGTCAGCCTACGGTCGCCGGAACCCGCGTCGCTATCGCGGACATTTTGGGTTTGGTAGAAGCCGGCTACGCTATCGGCGACATCCCCGTCCAATACCCGGCCGTCACGCTTCCCATGGCCAAAAAGGCCTTGCGGTACGCCGCTAACATCTTGGGCAAGGAAGAAGTACTGGCGATCTCCGCGTAACCTGTGATCAAAATTCTCGCTGACGAGTGTATCCATACGGACTTGATTTCCGCTTTGCGGCAGGCCGGTTTTGACGTGGTCACCGTTTCCGACCTGGGTCTGTCTGCCCAAAGCGACGAAACTGTCTTTGCCAAAGCTGTGGTACTCAAACGGGTCCTGCTGACGTTTGACCGGGGCTTCGGTGATATTTTCCGTTTTGATATTTCCGGAAGCAGCGGGGTGGTCATCTTGCGGATCGGCCAGATGGAAAAGACCGAGACGATCGCTATCCCACTCGCCTTCTTTGCCACTTTTACCAGGGAGAGAAGTCTGGTCGGACAATTGATCATCATAGGGAAACGCCGCATCCGTATCTCCCAGCGGTAAACCGGCTACCGCGATCCTCATTCCGGGTTTGAGGGACTGCACTTTCACCCAGCCTGCCCCGACAATCAGGCTTTCGTGTTCGACCGGTGCATCATCGACATGTTCAACGAGGTAGGGATGTTCTGCGGTGGTACGAATCTGCCGTCCACCGGATGTAATCAGCCGGAAGGTGGTCTTGATCCCCATGTCCATGAGTTTGTTGACCCTGCTCGTGATAAACCGGCCGGTGGTTTCATCCAACGTCATGATTTCATCGCCTTCTTTAATCTGATCAATCCGTACATCTTCCCAATAGTCTTCCCAGGTACCGTCTTTCCGGCGCCGCCTGCGGCGGCGCTTGAGGAGTGTGTCTCCCGTCACGCACTGGCCGACGTTGGAAACGACGAAGCGGTTGGTGCCGGAAACCGGCTTCCAGGCAAAGCCGAGGC
>Ga0080064_1003532_pt1 | contig 22301 bp, 20 predicted proteins | sample Subgrocontami54m_FD_69260 | JGI IMG/M metagenome (GOLD analysis project Ga0080064, IMG submission 69260) | Subsurface groundwater microbial communities from S. Glens Falls, New York, USA - GMW46 contaminated, 5.4 m (SPADES assembly) (version 2) ...
GGTGACTTCAACAATGACGGGAAGCCTGACCTCGCCACGGCCAACAACGCTGACCACGCGTCCATCTTCATCGGTCACGGCGACGGCACGTTCGATGATCCGCTCGACGTACCGATCGCGGCCGCCTTCGCCTCTGGCATCGCAGCGGCGGACCTGGATGGCGATGGAAATCTTGACCTCGCCACGGCGAACTCGCTCATCGGGGCCGGCCGGAGCGCGCGCTCGGCCTCCGTCGCGCTGGGTCGCGGCGACGGGACATTCGATCCAGCGACGGAATACCCGGTGGGCGGCCCGCAACCCGTCTTGCCGGTGATCGTCGACCTGAACGGCGACGGCGCCCTCGACATCGCGATGCCCGATGGCTATCCGACCGAGAACGTGAGCATCTTGTTCGGCATCGGCGACGGGACATTCGGGACGTCCGTCCAAACGAAGGTCGGAAACAACGCCCACTCGCTTGTTGTGACCGATCTCAATGGCGACATGTACCCCGATCTCGTCGCCGGAAACCTCGACGATAGCGACGAGCACACGAGCAAAGACAGTGGCATCGGTATCGCGTTCGGCGCCGCCGGTGGGAGCTTCGAGCCCCAGGTCGTGATCTGGGGACCTGGATTCGGCCAGGGCATCGGCGCCGCCGCCGACCTCGATGGCGACCGGAAGGTCGATCTGATCGTCTTCGGGGATGACGATCTCATCGTCCTCTTCAACGCGATTCCGCGGGCGTAGCATGGCTCGGTCCGGTCGGACGAGTGCGCCATTCGCGAAGAATGAATGCCCCTCGGCGACTTGGTCCCATAGGGACTGGTCGACGCCTCCAACAGGCGCCACCAGGGATCGGAGCCGATGGATCGGGACCTCGTCGAGGCTGCACGGAAGCGGGACATGGCGGCGTATGCCGACTTGATCCGCATCCGTGGCGACCGCCTCTTCGCGCTCGCCCACCGGATCCTCCCCGACGTCGAACGGGCCGTGCGGCTGAGACGCAATCAAGCGCTTGAGGGCTTAACCAGGTAGAGCAGTCGATCCGCGAGCTCTGCTGTGTAGAAGACAGCGGGTCTTCGAGGCCTCCCGGGAGCGCAGAGATCGGCCAGCGCGTCGCACCTGACCCTGGGGCCAACTCGCGGGTACCCAAACGTGCTCAGTCAGCAGGTCTTCGCCAGTTAGGAGCTCTTGGCGACAGGCCGGCATCAACGAAGACCGTGCCACCCGCCGGATAGCCGGTCTTCCCGAGCTTGAAACGGGGAGTGGAGCCGACACTCGGATTTGAACCGAGGACCTGCTGTTTACGAAGTAGATCGGCCTAAGCGTTGTGGCACAAGCGTGGAATCGCGAGCGTAGGGCGTCCAGTTAGCAGGTCTTCGTTTCGTGCCCAGTTGGAGCTCTGCGGTCAGCCTCCGAGGTGTACGCGATGGTCGCGCCATCGTACTCCCGAGCATGCCGCATATGCCGAATGGCATCGGAGTCACGGACGGTCTCCACCGCCCAGGCCACGATTGCCTCCCAGCCTTCCAGAGATGCTTGGCCGGAATTACACCGCGACTGCGCGGCAAGTAGGCATCTCTGCCGTCCGTCGTGTCCAAACTCGTTATGGGTTGTCGGGACCCTCGACCGGCTCGATGTCCTCCTCGGGCTAAGACACCAGTGCCCCGGCCCCGTGCAGGGCGTGTTCCGCCTCCCGCACCAGCTGCGTCACGACTTCGGCCGCCGAGCGGATTTCCCGGATGAGCCCAGCGGTCTGTCCGGTGAACGGAACGAAGTCTTCCATTCGCGCCTCCCCGACGGCAGACAACAACTCGGCCTGCAGGCGCTCCGCTTCCTGGCGGGCGTCGTCTCGGCGCGCCTGCCACTCATCGATGAAGCGGGTGCGGAGGGCTCGGGGGATCACGTCGAAGGCGCCACCCGAGGGCTTGGGGAAGATGTCGTCCCATATGTCGGCCTTGACCGCGTCCTCGGACTTGGCGTCCAGGATCGCCCGCTTCCACCCGTTACTGATCGAGGCCTCGGTGGAAGCCAGGAACCGGGTGCCCACGTTCACGCCCTGTGCCCCGAGCACGAGGGCGGCCGCCAGGCCGCGCCCGTCGCCGATGCCGCCCGCTGCGACCACGGGGATGGGGCTGACCGCGTCGACAACCTGCGGGACGAGGACCGAGCCGGCCACCATGCCAGTGAACCCGCCGGCCTCGGTGCCCTGGGCAATGATGACGTCGACGCCTCTATCCGCTACGAGGTGAGCCTGACCCACGGTGTGGACCTGCTGGACGAACAGGATGCCGGCGTCGTGAGCACGCTTGACGAGGTCGCCGGGATCTCCGAGGGCGAGCGAGATCACCGCTGGCTTGGCATCGACGGCGACATCAAAGGACTCCGGGCTCCGTTGGAGCCACGGCTGAGTGAAGTTGACGGCAAACGGCCGGTTGGTCAGGTCGAGTAATCGGGCCAACTCCTCGCGCAGGTCGTCGACCGGCCGGGCTGCGGCTCCAAGGCTACCGAGTGCGCCAGCGTTCGAGACCGCCGCGGCTAACTCGGCCCCGCTGCCGAAGGGGCCCATCCCGGCCTGGATGATGGGATGGTCGATGCCCAGCAGGCCACACAATGGAGTGTGCAACATCGGTCACTCCTCTCGACAGCCGCCTCAAGATCTACCCAAGGATATTCCGCGGCAGGATGCGCCGGCGCCGAATGTGAACTCGGATAGATGGAGCAACCAGGGTCCGGGCCTCGCCACAGAGCGGGCCCCGGCCATAAGTCTCAGTTCTGCACGGACTTCAGGAATCTCCGGACCTCGGCATTGAAGCGCTCCGGCGCCTCCATGGCGGTCATGTGACCGACGCCCGGGATGACCACCAGCCTCGACTCACGCCGCACGAACATGCGGCTCCGTGCCCGCGAAGTGCTCGTCGAGGCTGTGTCGGCTGCAGGAGTGCCAGATATTCGCGCTGACAAACCGATGGCCGCACCGTGGGCAGGTCCAGAGGCAAGGTCCTCCCGTCGAGTCAACGGATGGATCTGGCGACGGGCGAGCCGGGATCGGCTGGATCGACCCGACGCTGCGCTCCACAGAATCACTGGCCACCCCCAAATCCTAACGGCACCCACGGCCTACCGAGGCATGAAGCCGTCCGGATCGGGCTCGATGTAGGGGTCGCCCTGAAGCTGCCATTCCGGGCCGGCCCGAGCAACATGCGCGGCCATCTTGGCTCCGCTCAGACGGGCAGGACGATTAGGACCTCGGTCAGAACCACCGTCCTGTTGTCTCCAAGCCCCGGCTAGTCAACCCTACTCTCGAACGTAGTGGGCGCTAGGAGGCAATTCGTCGAAATGGCAAGGACGAGCGGGTGCCCGTGGGGGTTGTCCGAGCACGGGTCCGAGCTCCTCCGTGCGCTCTTCGACCGATCGCCAGTACCGACCCCCGTGGTGAGGCCGCATATCGAAGTCTTGTGGCGGGACCCCTCGGCGCCGCGATGACCGGCGATCTCAAGCTGGTCCGCCCCGACGGTTCGATGCGCCGCGTGAGGTCCTCGTCGAAGGCGACCGTAGCGCCCGGGCTGCAGCTGTTGTTGCCGCGCGACGCGACGGATAGGGAACGCACCGAGCATGTCGTGCGCGAGAATGAAGACGCCGCCCGAGCCCGAGCCGAACAGGCCCTCCGCGCCAGCGAGGAGCGCTACCGCAGCCTCGTCGAGCAGTCGTCCGACGCCATCTTCGTGGTCGACGCCGATGGCCACGTCGTCGAAGCCAACACGGCCAGCGAGCAGCTGCTCGGGTATGCGCCGGGCGCGCTCCTCGCTCGCCGCTGGGACGAGCTGATCACCCCCGAGGACATGGCGAGCCACCCGCTCCACTTCGCCGACCTGCGGGCGGGCCAGTCGCTCCGCTTCGAGCGCCAGCTGCGGCGCGCGGACGGCGTGGTCGTCCGTGTCGAACTGAGCGCGAAGATGCTCTCCGATGGGCGCCTCCTGGAGATCGCCCGTGACATTGGCGAGCGCAAGCGAGCCGAGGAGGCGCTGCGCCGAACGACGCAGCTTCTCGAGGCAACCCAGGCCGTGGCCCGGGTGGGTGGCTGGGAACTGGACGTGGTGCACGGCGCCCTGTTCTGGACCGACGAGACCTACCGGATCCACGAGACCTCGCCGGCCGAATACAGCCCCGCCGTGGCCACCGCGATCCAGTTCTACGCCCCGGAGTCGATCCCCCTCATCACGGCCGCGGTGCAGGATGCCATCGAGCACGGCACGCCGTTCGATCTCGAGCTGGATCTCATCACTGCCACCGGCCGACGGATCTCGGTGCGCGCCACGAGCACCGTGACGATGGATGATCAGGGACGCACGGTGAAGATCAATGGAGCGTTCCAGGACATTACCGCGCGCAAGCGGCTTGAGGCACAGCTCCTCCAGTCTCAGCGACTAGAGGCGGTCGGGCAGTTGGCGGGCGGCATCGCGCACGACTTCAACAATCTGCTCACCGCCATCCGCGGCTACAGCGAGCTGATCCGCGGGCACCTGCCGACCGACGACGCGCTGAACCGTGCCGATATCGACCAAGTGGTCTTGGCCTCTGATCGAGCGGCCGCGCTCGTCCGGCAGCTTCTCGCTTTCAGCCGCCGGCAGGTTCTCCAGCCCGAGGTCCTCGAGTCGGCCGCGATCGTCGAGGGCATCGCCCCGATGCTGCGCCGGCTCCTCGGCGAGCATATCGAGCTCAGCACGCGCACGGCGCCCGGCCCGGGGCGCGTGAAGGTTGACCCGAGCCAGTTCGAGCAGGTCATCGTCAACCTCGCGGTGAACGCGCGCGACGCCATGCCCGATGGCGGCAAGCTCACGATCGAGACTGCCAACGTCGAGCTTGGCCAGGACTATGCGGCGGCCCACGCCGAGGTGACCCCCGGTCCGTACGTGCTGCTCGCCGTCTCCGACACCGGCGTTGGCATGGACCTTGAGACGCAACGACGCATCTTCGAGCCGTTCTTTACGACCAAGGAGCCGGGCAAGGGGACCGGCATGGGTCTCGCCACCGTGTACGGCATTGTCAAGCAGTCGGGGGGTTCGATCTTTCTCTACAGTGAGCTTGGGCGTGGCACGACCTTCCGAATCTACCTGCCTCGGGTCATCGACGAGCCGACGGCCGGCGTCGTTGAGACCCTCGCGCCGCGGCCGTCGTCGTCCGGCACTGAGACGATCCTCCTCGTCGAGGACGAACCCGCCGTCCGCGGCTTCGCCCGCCGCGCGCTCGAGGAGCATGGCTACATGGTGCTCGAAGCCACCGGTGGCGCCGACGCGCTCGCGATCGCCGCCTCGCAGGTCGGCCCCATCGCGCTGCTCGTGACCGACGTCATCATGCCGGGGCTGCAGGGCCATCAGCTCGCCGAGCAGCTCACCGCGGCCCGGCCAGAGCTCCGCGTCCTGTACGTCTCGGGCTTCACCGAGAACTCAGTCATCCATCATGGCGTGCCGGACCATGGGGTGCCCTTCTTGTCGAAGCCGTTCGGCGCCGACGCGTTGGCCGCGGCCGTCCGGCGGGTCCTCGACGAGCCGGCGGGATGACCGAGCCGGGTCAACAGCTCGAGGCGGCCGCGGGTACGGTCCTTGTCGTGGACGATGAGCCCGCGGTGCGCACGCTCTTCGCGCGGGTGCTGCGCGACGCCGGCTACGACACCCTCGAGGCAAGCGATGGCATCGAGGCTCTCGAGCTACTCGAGGGCCGGACGGTCGCGCTCATCCTGCTCGACAGCACGATGCCACGGCTCGACGGGGTCGGCGTGATCCGCGCGGTCCGCGAGCGCGAGGCGACGCGCACCCTGCCGGTCATCCTCGTCACCGCCAAGGCGGACCTGGAAGACCGCGTCCGGGGCCTCGAGGCAGGGGCCGACGACTACCTCGCCAAACCGGTCGTCCTTGACGAGCTGGTGGCCCGCGTCCGCGCCCAGCTGCGAGGCCACACCGCGTGGACGCAAGCTGTTGAGCGGGAGGCGGAGGATCGTCGCCGGATGACCGCGGCGCTGCGCCGGGTGCGCCTCGACGGATCGCCCGAGCTCCGCACCCGGTCCCTCGTCGAGGAGCTGATACCGACGCTCGGCCTCGACGGGCTCGCCGTGGTCGCCTTCGGGTCCGATGGGCGGGCGATCCCACTCGCGATCGAGGGCAGTTATGCAGAGTTCGGCCGGCTCGGCCGGGTCGGCATTCCTGTCGAGCAGGGTCTCGCCCGCACGCTCCGCACGCGCGCCGCCGAGGGCCCCTGGGTGCAAGGGCTGCCAGCGAGCGGTCAGCACGAGACACCCGTGAACGGTCGCGACGTCGCGTGCGTCCCGTTGCCCGGGCAGGATGGACCCCTGGGGCTCGCCTTCTTCAGCGTCCCAGTAAGCGGGCAGGGCGACGGTCTCGCCCGGCGCCTGCCGATCTTCCTCGAGGTCGCCGACGTCGCCGCGATGTTGTTGCGCCCGGACCTGGAAGTCGACGAAGATCGACGGCGAGCGGGCGCTTCGCTGGAGGCGGTCATCGCCGGGCAGGCCTTCACGCCGCACTTCCAGCCGCTCGTCTCGCTGGTCGACAGCGCCGTCGTCGGCTACGAGGCCCTCACGCGCTTCGCCGATGGGACGCGACCCGACGTCCGCTTCGCAGAGGCCGCGCGGCTGGGACTCGGCCTTGACCTGGAGCTGGCGACCGTGGGGGCCGCGGTGCAGGCGGCGGCGTCCCTGCCCAGCGGTGCGTTCCTCGCCCTAAATGTCTCCCCTTCGCTGGTACTCGCGGCGATGCGTCTTGGCCCGGCCCTCGCTGGCCGCAGACGCCACCTTGTCCTCGAGCTCACCGAACACGCCCCGGTCGACGACTACGAGGCTCTTCGCGCGGCGATCGAGCGGATCGACCCGCCGGTCCAGGTGGCGGTCGATGATGCCGGTTCGGGCTACGCCAGCTTGCGCCACATCCTCGCCCTGCGCCCCGCCTACGTGAAGCTCGACATGAGCTGGGTCCGTGGCATCGAGGCCGATCCCGCCCGCCAGGCCCTCGTCGCCGGACTGATGCATTTCGCTGCCGAGGTGGGGTGCCAACTCATCGGCGAGGGCATCGAGACCGAGGCCGAACGTCGGACGCTGGGCCGCCTTGGTGTACCCCTTGGTCAGGGGTATCTGCTGGGCCGCCCGCTGCCGGCACCGAGTCCACTAGTGGGGCCACTCGCGGGCAAGAGACGCGTGCCTGACGACAGCGTGCCAGTCGCCGGAACACTGGCCCGCTGATCGTGGACGAGCGCCACCTCGTGGCTACCGGCGACTCCGACTACAGGGGCCGCTGGGCCTGTCTTGCCCGGCCCTGACCCTGGTCAGCTGCCTCTTGATCTGCGCCAAGCCATGGCCCGCCGGCTCCGTCTTCGCTTGATCGCTGTCCTGCACTCCGTGCAGTAGCGCTGGACTGGCGACCGGCGTTCGACGACTTGGTGGCAGCTCCGGCATTCGAGCAGCGCGACATTCAGCCACTCGCGTGACCGCCCAGGATGGGAAAGCGCGATCTCGCTCGCAGCCGCGCCCAGCGAATTCAGTACACGGCCGGCTCCGGCCCGCGGAGCTCCTGCTCACGACAAGCTGTTAGTAAGCGCGCCAGATAAGTGGTGCGCGTGGCCCGCCAGCGAGTTCGGATCTTGCTCGGGCGCCTGATCAGTAGTTGGTCGCTGTCGGGTAAACCGGCGAAGGTCGGGTCGACGCCCAGGTAGACCGGCTGCGTCGAAGACAGCAGGGCTAGGGGCTTCGGGCGGCGATCGTTGGCGCTCCAGCGATCCCTTGAGACCGTCGGGAATGCGCGTGCGGCGTCCCGGAAGTCGCCCAGTTAGCAGGTCTTCAGCGTTGTGGCAGACGCCCGCAACGAGATTCGCAGCTAGACGCAGCGATGCTGAACGGAAAGGAGAGCTGGAGCCGACACGCAGATTCGAACTGCGGACCTGCTGTTTACGAAGTAGATAGGCCTAAGCGTTGTGGCACAAGCGTGGAATGCCGAGCGTAGGGCGTCTAGTTAGCAGGTCTTCGTTTTGGGCCTGTTTTTTCCGACCTCCGAGGGTGCGCGGTAGATCCTCGCATGCTACATGGAGGAGGTCGGCGGAACAGCCCAGAATAGGGCGATGGTCGCGGATCAGACTGCGGATGAACGAGGAGCCTTGCGCCGCTGTCGGCGTTGGGGGGAACGACGACGCGCGCAAGAACTCCTCGCGTCCGAAATGGTACAGTGAGCGGGTCGGTGACGTTCTGGTAGATTTGAGTAGATTTTGTGACTCGTTCGGCGTCCCACGACCCCGACTGGGTGGGCCTCTCGGAGGCCAGCCGCGTACTCGGTGTCTCACCCGCCACCCTGCGGCGCTGGAGCGATGCCGGCCGCCTGAGGGTCTTCACGACGCCTGGTGGCCACCGGCGGTTCTCCCGGTCGGCCCTCGAGCGTCTCCTCCCGGCTGACCGATCGCGGCGCCCGTCGATCGGCGGCGGGGGCATGTCGCCGAGCCGGATCGCGCGGACCTACCGGCGGGCGAGTCGTGAGGCGGCGCCCGAACTGCCGTGGGTGCTCACCCTGAGCGACGAGCAGCGCCTCCTCTTCCGGGAGCGTGGCCACGTCCTGGCCGCCAGCCTCCTCCAGTACCTCGACGCGCCGCAGCCCGAGGCGGCGGCCCACCATCTCAAGGAGGCGTCCGGTTCGGCCGCCGGGTACGGCACGGTCGCGGCGACCCTCGGACTGTCCCTCAGCCAGACGGTCGAGGGCTTCCTCCGCTTCCGCGCCCCGTTCCATCACGAGCTGGCGGTCGCGGCCCGCCGGCGGGGCTTCGATACGGCCGAGACGACGGACCTGCTCGAGACCGCCGAGCGCGCGATGGACCGGCTGCTGGTGGCCACGATGACGGGCCACACCCGGGCCGTGGGCAAGGGCGGTCGACCCCGCCCGATCGCGAAGCGGACCGGAGAGGATCGCGGGGCGTGAACGGAGCGCGGTCCGTGCCGATCGTCGCGCTCGTGACCCATGCGCGTCACGTCCCTGCCATCGAGCGCGAGCGGTTCGCCGCGGCACTTCACCGGGAGTCGGCCGGTCGAGTTTTCATGCTGGAGACCTGCCATCGGGTGGAGGCCTATCTCGGGGACGCGGACGACGCTGCGCGCCTCGCACCGCCACTCCCGGAGGGTGCTCGAACGCTGACCGGGGAGCAGGCAGTTCACCACGCGATGACCGTGGCGGTCGGGCGCGATTCGGTGGTCGTCGGCGAGGATCAGATCCTTCACCAGCTTCGGGCTTCGGTCGACTTGGCCCGCGCGGCCGGGACGCTCGACCCGGCGCTCGAACGGCTCTTCGCCGTTGCGCTCCAGGCTGGGCGTCGGGCCCGCTCGTGGCGGCAGGGGCCACCGCGCTCGCTCGCGGATGTCGCCCTCGCGTCGATCGGGCAGCAGGCGGGCACGATCCGGGGTCGTGACGTCCTCGTCGTCGGAGCCGGCAAGATGGGTCGCTTGGCGGCACGGGCTGCGGTTGCCGCCGGAGCTTCCGTCGCTGTCGCGAACCGATCGGCCTACGGGGCGGAGGCGCTCGCCGCCTCGACCGGTGCTCGAACGGAGGCATTCGATCCGGAAGCCCGGATCGGCGGCTTCGCCGGCGTCGTCGTGGCGCTCGCTGGACCGTGGCCGATCGGGGCCGCCACGATCGATGCACTGGCCGGGAGCGCGACCGTCGTCGTCGACCTGTCGGTGCCGGCCGCGGTCCCCACCACGCTCGCGGTGCTCCTTGGCGAGCGCCTCATCACCGCCGACGCCCTTGCCCTTGCCGACATCGGCCCCTCAGCGCTGGACGGTTCGGCGGCTCGGCTCGACGAGCTCGTCGACCGCTCGACGGCGGAGTTCGTGGCCTGGCTCCAGGGACGCGACGGTCGGGCGGCGGCCGAGGCCCTCGTGCAGCGTGCGGATCGCGCGCGCGAGGTCGAGCTCGCGGCGCTGTGGCGGCGGTTTCCGGATCTCGAACCCGAAACGCGCGACGCGATCGAGGGGATGACCCGACATCTCGCCGATCGCCTCCTTCGCGAACCACTGGAGCGCCTCGGTCGGGACGGCGACGGCCATGACGGGCGGGCGATCCGGGACATCTTCGCCCTGTGAACGGCCCGGAGATCGCGATCGGATCGAGGGGCAGCACGCTGGCGCTGGCCCAGGCGACGCTCGTCTACGAGGCCTTCGAGAACGAAGGCCATGCGAGCCGGGTCGTGATCATCGAGACCGAGGGTGACCGCCGAGCGCCGGACACGGCGTGGGGCGAGGGAGCCTTCGTCGCCGCGATCGAGCGAGCCCTGCAGGATGGCGTCGTCGACGTCGCGGTCCACAGCGCGAAGGACATTCCGACCGACCAGGATCCGCGGCTCCGGATCGCTGCCTACCTGCCGCGGGCCGACCCGCGCGACGCGCTCGTCGTCCGGACCAATGCCAAGGAGCGACGGCTCGCCGACCTGCCGGCGGGGTGTCGCGTCGGGACCGACAGCCCGCGGCGGACGGGGTTCCTGCTCGCCCGGCGGCCGGATCTCGTCGTCCATCCGCTCCACGGCAACGTCGACACGCGACTCCGCCGGCTCGAAATGGGTGAGACCGACGCGATCGTGCTCGCATGCGCGGGACTCGACCGGATGGGGCTCGGTGACCGGATCGCCGAGCGGCTCGAGCCCGAGCTCGTGCCGCCGGCCCCGGGGCAGGGTGCGATCGCGATCCAGGTCCGGTCGGATGACGAGCGGATGCTGGCGGCGGCCGCAGCCATCGATGATCACGACACGCGCCTGGCGGTCGAGGCCGAGCGGGCCTTCCTCAGCACATCCGGAGGAGGCTGCCGGGCCCCGATCGGCGCGCTCGCCACCGTCGTCGGCGACGAGCTCGACCTCCTCGGCGGCTACGCCAGCGCGGATGGCGCTCGGACCGCGATCGCCCGCCGTCACGGTCCGGTCGCGTCGGGCGAAGATCTCGCCCGCGAGCTCGCCCTCGAACTGGACTCGGGGGCGAGTGTTCGGGCGCCCGGGGGCGTCGGCGGCCGGGAAGGCGGGCGCTCGGGCGCTAGCCGCGTGCTCGTCACACGAGCTGCCGACCAGGCAGGCGAGCTGGTGTCGGCGCTCCGCGACGCGGGCCTCGATCCCATCGAGGTTCCGGCGATCGCCATCGAGTTCGAGCCACCGCGCGGCGACCTCGACGCCGCCGCGGGCCTCCTCCACACATACCGTTGGGTGGTGATCACGAGCGCGAACGGGGCGCGGGCGATCCTCAAGGCCGCCGAGCGGATCCTGACCGAGCTTGGTGCACCGTCCTGGGCGTCGATCGGCCCGGCGACGCGACGGGTCCTCGAAGACGAGGGCATCGAGGTCGCACTGCAGCCGAGCCAGAGCAGCGGAATCGCGCTGGCCGTCGAGCTGCCGGTCGTCGCCGGCGACCGGATCCTCGTCGTCCGGGGCGATCTTGCCGACGAGGAACTCGCGGTCGCCTTGCGGGCCCGAGGGGCCGAGGTCGACGACGTGATCGGATACCGGACGCGCGAGGCGCCTGAACGCTCGCGCGCGCTGCTGCGAGCAGCCGCGACCGATGGAGCGATCGCCGCCGCGGTCTTCACAAGTGGCTCAACCGTCCGAGGCCTGGTCTCGCTCGGACGCGCGGAATCGATCGATGTCCTCTCCATGCCCGCGGTCTGCATCGGTCCCGAGACGGCCGACGAGGCTCGGGCCGCCGGCTTCAAGATCCTCGCCATTTCCCCGGCACCGGACTCGCCCGCGCTCGCAGCCACCACCGCGCGAGCGCTGGCCCTTACCCCACAGGAGATCGCATGACTCTCGACATCGAAGCACCGCCCTCCGCGTCGGCCGCCTCGCTGCCCGTCCGACTCCGTCGGCTGCGCCGCACACCTGCCCTTCGGGCATTAATACGCGAGACCCGCCTGCATCCGTCGATGCTCGTTGCGCCGCTGTTCGTGCAGCCGGGGACCGGTCGTCGCGACGCCATCGGTTCGATGCCGGGCCAGGCTCGGCTCTCGGCCGACCTCGCCGCCGAGGAGGCGACGCTTCTGGCCGAGCTCGGCGTCGGCGGGGTCATCCTCTTCGGCCTGCCAGCGACGAAGGACGGGCTCGGCTCCGAGGCTTCGGACGACGACGGGATCGTCCAGGACGCGTTCCGGCGGATCCGCGCCCTCGAGCTGCCGCTCGTGACGATCGCCGACACGTGCCTGTGCGAGTACACCGACCACGGCCACTGCGGGCCGCTGGCGGCCGACGGATCGGTCGACAACGACGCAGCGCTCGTCAGGCTCGCCGAGACGGCCGTCGCCCAGGCGCGGGCGGGCGCCGACATCGTGGCGCCGAGCGCGATGATGGACGGCCAGGTCGGCGCGATCCGGGCCGCCCTCGACGCCGAGGGTTACGGCCAGACGGCGATCATGGCCTACGCGGCGAAGCACGCCTCGGCCTTCTACGGCCCGTTCCGCGAGGCGGCCGACAGCGCGCCGGCGTTCGGCGATCGGCGGGGCTACCAGATGGATCCGGCTAACGGCCGCGAGGCGCTCCGCGAGATGGACCTCGACGTCGCCGAGGGCGCCGACATCCTGCTCGTGAAGCCGGCGCTGCCCGGGCTCGACCTCGTGGCCGCGGCACGTGCGCGCTTCGACGTGCCAATTGCCGCCTACCAGGTTTCCGGCGAGTTCGCGATGATCGCGGCAGCAGCGGAACGCGGCTGGCTCGACGGGCGGCGGGCGATGACCGAGGCGGTGACCGCGATCGTCCGGGCCGGCGCCGGGATCGTCATCACCTATGCCGCGGCGGACCTCGCGACGTGGCTGCGGGAGGAGCGATGAGCGCCGACGAGCAGGTCTACATCCAGGCGCTCGGCCTCGGGCTCGATCCGGCCTGGCGGCGGCGGACGGAAGAGGAGCGCCACGATGACGGCTGCCGGTTCGGGGAGGCCGTGGCCGCCGCGGAGCTCGACGGTGTCCGGACGATCAGTTACTCGTCGATCGGTCTCGAGCCCGGGGTTGATCTGTTGTTCTGGCGGATGGCTCCGAGCGTCGACGCCCTGGAGTCGTCGGCGGCCGCGCTCCTGCGCGCGGGCATGGGCTGCTGGCTGACGGTGAGCCACTCGCTCATCGGCCGGATTGGGCCGTCGCAGTACGTGCGCAAGCCGACCGACCAGGAGCAGTCGCTGTTCTCCGGCGAGCGCTCCCGCTACCTCGTCGTCTACCCGTTCACGAAGAACACCGATTGGTATCTGCTCTCGAAGGAGGCGCGGCAGGGGGTGATGAATGAGCACATGCGGGTCGGCCACGACTACCCGACGATCCGCCAGGCGCTGGCGTACTCGTTCGGGCTCGACTCGCAGGACTTCGTCGTCGCCTACGAGACCGACGATCTCGTCGCCTTCGGTGATCTCGTCCGGGCGCTCCGTTCGACGGAGAGCCGGCGGTCCACGGTCAGCGACACGCCGATCCTGCTCGGGATCCACCGTCCGATCGACGAGATCCTGAGCCTGTTGGGGGCCGGCTGATGGCCGGCACGACCGTGGGATCGCGGACCGCCTCGCTCATCGACCGAGCCGAGCGCCTGTTCCCCGGCGGAGTCAACAGCCCCGTCCGCGCCTTCCGGGCCGTCGGCCGGCCACCGCTCGTCCTCGAGCGCGGGGAAGGACCGTACGTCTGGGATGCCGACGGTCGTCGCTACATCGACCTGGTTGGAGCCTGGGGGCCGGCGATCCTCGGCCACGCCCACCCCAAGGTCATCGACGCGATCGTCGCCGCCACGGCGAACGGGCTGGCGCTCGGCGCGACGAACCCACTCGAGATCGAGCTCGGCGAGGCGATTCAAGCGGCCATGCCGTCGATGGAGCGTCTCCGGTTCACCTCGTCGGGCACCGAGGCGGTGATGAGCGCGCTCCGGCTCGCTCGCGCGGCGACCGGTCGGGATCTCGTCGCGAAGTTCGCGGGTGCCTATCACGGGCACTCGGACGGCCTCCTCGTCGAGGCGGGCTCCGGGGTCGCCACCCTGGCCATTGCGGGCAGCGCTGGCGTGCCCGTCGCGGTCGCGGCCACAACGATCGTGTTGCCGTACAACGACTCGGCCGCCGTAACCCTGGCCTTTAATGAACACGCCGATCGGATCGCGGCGGTGATCGTCGAGCCCGTCGCCGCCAACACCGGGGTCATCGCGCCGGCAGCGGGGTTCCTCGAGCACCTTCGCGAGACGACCCGCGCCGACGGGGCTCTCCTCGTGTTCGACGAGGTCATCACCGGCTTCCGGCTCGAGCTCGGTGGTGCGCAGGCGCGGTTCGGCGTCACGCCGGATCTGACGACCCTCGGCAAGATCATCGGCGGAGGGATGCCGATCGGGGCCTATGGTGGCCGGGCCGACCTGATGAACCTCGTCGCGCCCGCGGGCCCGGTCTACCAGGCCGGCACCCTATCGGGTCATCCGCTGTCGATGGCCGCCGGGATCGCCACCCTTGCGGGGCTACTGCCCGATCGCTACGTCGCGCTCGAGGAGAGCGTGTCCGAGCTCGCCGACGGCCTGGTCGATGCCGCGGCGGCCGCGCGGTGCCCGGTCGCGGTCGCCCGGGTCGGGCCGCTGCTGACGGTCTTCTTCCGGCCGACCGTGCCGACCGATGCCGCCGAAGCTCTCGCCGCGGACCGCGCGGCGTATGCCCGGTTCTTCGGCTCGATGCTGGATCAGGGCGTCTTCCTGCCGCCCTCCCAGTTCGAGGCCTGGTTTCCATCTATGACCCACCGCCGGGCCGAGGTCGCCGCGGTGATCGCGGCCGCGCGAATTGCATTCGAGGAGAGCGCCACGTGAATGATCGCTTCGTGCGTGCCTGCCGGCGCGAGCCGGTCGATGCCACGCCCGTCTGGTTCATGCGCCAGGCGGGCCGATCCTTCGCCGCCTACCGGAAGCTGCGCGAGCGGTACGGGATCCTGGAGCTCGCCAAGACCCCGGACCTGTGCGCCGAGGTCACGCTCATGCCGGTCCGCGAGCTTGGCGTCGATGCGGCCGTCCTGTTCGCCGACATCGTGCTGCCGCTCGAGCCGATGGGGGTCGGTCTCCGGATCGAGCCCGAGGTCGGGCCGATCATCGACCGGCCGATCCGCTCGGCGGCCGACGTCGCCGCGCTCCTCCCGTTCGACCCCGCCGAGGTGGCGTTCACGCTCGATGCCATCCGCCTCGTCCGTCGCGAGCTCGACGGTCGGGCCGGCGTCATCGGCTTCTCGGGTGCGCCGTTCACCCTTGCCTGCTACCTCATCGAGGGCCGTCCGTCGCGCGATTTCGCGATCGCCAAGGCATTCATGTACCGCGAGCCGGCGGCCTGGCATGACCTGATGGAGCGGCTGTCGACGATGGTCGTCGCGTACCTCCGGGCGCAGGTCGATGCCGGCGCCGACGTCGTCCAGCTCTTCGACAGCTGGGTCGGCGGCCTCGGCCCGGCCGACTACCGAGAGTTCGTCCAGCCCCACGTCCGGCGGATCTTCGCGGGGCTCCAGGGCGTGCCGGCGATCCATTTCGGGACGGGCACGGCGGCGCTGCTCGAGCTTCTCGCGGACGCCGGTGGCGACGTGATCGGGCTCGACCACCGGGTCTCCCTAGCCGATGGCTGGCGGCGGGTCGGTTATGACCGCGGCATACAGGGCAACCTCGATTCGGCCCGTCTGCTCGCCAGCTGGGAGGCGACGCGGGCGGGTGCTCTGGCCGTCCTCGAGGAGGCGGCCGGCCGGCCCGGTCACGTCTTCAACTTGGGCCACGGCGTGCTGCCGCAAACCGACACCGACCTGCTGCGGCGGCTGGTTGACCTCGTCCACGAGCAGACCGCTGGGATCGAGACCATCGCCGAGGTGGTCGCGTGAGCGGCTCCGAGCGACCCGGCGTGCTGCTCACGACCTACGGCTCGCCGGCCTCGCTCGAGCGCGAGGACATCCGCGAGTACTTGGGTCGGGTCCGCGGCGGACGGGAACCGGATCCGGACCTCGTCGACGAGTTCACCCGACGCTACCGGGTCATCACGGGCTCGCCGCTGATCGAGATCACCCGCGCGCAGTCCGCCGCCCTCGCCGAGGCACTCGGTTGGCCGGTCCAGGTCGGCATGCGCTTCTCCGAACCGTCGATCCTGGCCGGGCTGACGGCGCTTGCGGAGGCAGGCGTCTCGACGGTCGCCGCGATCATCCTCTCGCCGCAGTATTCGCCACTCTTGATGGGCGGCTACGCCCGGGCGATCGATGAAGCCCGGACAATGCTGGGCGATGGAGCGCCGGATGTCTTCGTCGCGGGTGCCTGGCACGAGGAACCCGCGTTCGCGGCCGCGCTCGCGCGTCGCGTCGTCGAGGCGCTCGCGGGGCTGTTACCCGCCGACCGTGGGACGGTCCGCGTCCTGATGACCGCGCACAGCCTGCCGAAGCGGGTGGCCGAGCAGGAGCCGGACTACCTTGCCCAGCTCCCGGCGACCGCCGAGGCCGTGGCGCTGAAGGCGGGGCTGTCGGATGAGGACTGGACCTTCTGCTGGCAGAGTGCCGGCCACGAGCCCGGCGAATGGATGAAGCCCGATTTCGCCGACCTGATGCCCGAGATCGCCGCCCAAGGTGGGCGCTCGGTGCTCGTCGTCCCGGTGCAGTTCCTCGCCGACCACTTGGAGATCCTCTACGACGTCGACGTCGGGGCTCGTGAGCAGGCCGAGCGGTGCGGGCTGAGCTTCCAACGAATCGCCTCGCTCAATGCCGATCCTGACCTAATCGAGGCGCTGGCCGCTGTTGCCCGGCGGACCCTGAAGACGGGGGATCCGGCCGTCCTGGCCTAGCCATCCTAAGCGTGATCGGGAAGCCCCGGTCGGCTTGGCGTTGAGCTTGGATCGGACTCGGGCGCCTGATACGTAGTCAGGCGATCAAGGCCGCGAGCATCTGCTGCGTCGAGACAGCAGGTCTAGTGGGCTTCCGCGTTGGATCTTCGGCGCCGCGGCCACGCGCGGCGAGCAATGACGTTGGCTTGTGAGCGCCCGGGATTCGATCAGTTAGCAGGTCTTCAGCGTTGTGGCAGACGCTGACGACGAGATTCGCAGTCTGAAGCGACGATTCTGAACGAGAAGGAGGGCTGGAGCCGACACGCAGATTCGAACTGCGGACCTGCTGTTTACGAAACAGCTGCTCTACCGCTGAGCTATGTCGGCGCGGCACGATTATAGGTGCTGCTCATCGACATCAACTCTTCGCTCTCGCCCGATCTACCGGGATCAGGTTCAAATCGTCAGCACAACGCTCGAATAGCTGATGACGGTGAGGGCAATCAAGCGGCCGGGTCGCTCAACCAGAACGGTCGTTCGATCCGAAAGGGGCTTGACACGCCGCCCGTCGGGGGCGTATATACCGTCTATCGATATATCGACTGTCGTAAGAGTGGAGCCCCGATGGAACCCAAGACCCCCGAGTTCGGCCGGTTCGCCGAACCGTCCCTGCTCATCCTGGTCAGTCTCAGCGATGGGCCGAAGCACGGCTACGCGATCATGCAGGACGTCGAGTCCGGCACCGGCCGGCCGATGGGTGCCGGCACGCTCTACGCGGCGCTCGTCCGACTCGAGGAGCAGGGCCTCGTCGAACCGCTGACCCCGATCGACCGGCGCCGTCCCTATCGCCTCACGGCGATCGGGGCGTCCAACCTCGCCGAGCAACTCCGCGGACTTTCCGAGTTCGCCCAGCAGGGCCTTCGACAGCTGGGCGAGAACCAGCCATGAGATCGCTCCTGATCCGACTCTATCCCGCCCGCTGGCGGGCCCGCTACGGCGACGAGTTCGAGGCCATCCTCGAAGAGCGCCCGCTCGGCCCGTTCGACGTGGCGGACATCCTCCTCGGCGCCCTGGATGCCCAGCTTCGGCTGCGCGGACAGCGCGCCAGCTCCGAACATGAAAGGGGATTCAGAATGACACTCCGCATCGGCGGGTTCGCAGCCATCCTGGGTGCATCTCTGATCGTCATCGTCATCGCCTTGACCGGCGGCCACACCGAAGGCTCCGAGAATGCCAACACGATCGCACTTCTCGTCGCGTTGGCCGCTCTTTTGGTGGCGCTCACAGGGATGAGCGCGTTCCAGGCTCGTACCAACCCGTGGCTTGTCTGGACCGCCTTCGCGGTGACGGCCGTCGGGACGGTTGTGATCTTCATCGCGGGCGTCAGCGATCTGGCTGGCGCCGGCCCAAGAGATTGGCGAGACGGGCCTCTCCCCATCGGAGTGGTCACCGCGGCCCTTGGCTCGGCAGCGTTCGGGATCGCGACGTTCCGCGCATCCGTTCTGTCGCGCAAGGGGGCATTGTCCCTCGTGATCGGCCCGGCGGTCGGATTCATTGGCGCGATCGCCGTGGGTCAGGATCTGTGGGCGCTCGGCATGTCCCTCGTCCTCGTCGGGATCGTCAGCTTCCTGGCCGGTTGGTTCACGCTCGGCGTGGCGGCGATTCGTCTGGATCGAACGTCGGCACTCAAACCCGCTTGAAGCTCGAATTCCCCGGCGACGACGGGTTTGGGTTGACTGGTGATCGACGCCGCGATGCCCCGCCGGCGTCGTAGGTTCCCGGGACCTGTCACCGGAGTCTGACACCGTAGGCACCCGTGGCCGTGCCGTCGGAGTAGATCTCGATGGTGTACGTGCCGGCGCTGGCCAAGACCCGGCCGCCGAGGTCGATGCACGTGCGGTCAAGGCCGAGCTCCCGGCCATCGGGACCCAGAAGGTGCCAGCGCAGACCGTCCACGCAGGCCCCCGTGGCCTCGAGTTCGATGCTCTGGCCGACCGTGGCCGTGAACGTGTAGCGGTGCCATTCGCCGATGCGGGCGATCGTCCCGGTCACGGTGTCGCCAAGGTGGATGGCCGAGGTCGCCACCGGCGGTACGTCGAGCAGTTGGAAGCTGTAGGCACCGGTGGTCGTGTCGTCGGCGTAGACCTGTATCGCGTAGGGGCCGGCGTCGGGCAGGCGCAGGGGGGCGGGGGCGTGTCGGGCGTGGCGGCGGCCAGAAGATCGCGCAGTTTCGCCACCCTCTCCTCCGCGCTGTCATTCAGATGCAGACCCGCCTGATGCCGGTCGCGCTCGATCATGGGCGCCAGCGGCGCGTTGATGTGGAGCTCGGAGCATTGGAAATACAATGTCTCCTTCTCCTGGCCGGAGAGAGAGGCTCGCAACTCTTGGATCAGCCGCGACTTGCCGATCCCAGGCTCGCCGGACACGACCACGACGCTGCCCGAGCCGGCGACAGCCTTGTGCCACAAGTCGGCGAGCCTGGCGCACTCCGCCGCTCGGCCGATCATCGGCGTGAGCGGTGCGGTCCTGGTCTTCTCGAACCGGCTCTCGTTGTGCGCGACGCCGTCGACCTGCCACACCGCAACCGGGTCTTTCACCCCTTTGAACTCGTGGTTGCCGAGGTGCGAGCAGCGGAAGGCTTTCCGCACGCGCTCGTGGGTCGCGGGACCGATCACCACCCCGTTGGCAGGTGCAAACGCCTGCAGCTTGGCGGCGATATGCGCCGGAGTGCCGAACACGTCCCGGCGTTCGAACCCCTCCTCTCCGGTGAGGCCGCCGACCACCATCACGCCGGTATTCACGGCAATGCGAACGTTGAGCTTCACCGGCCCGGCTTCGGCCGTGGAGAATTCGTGCTCGCGCATGGCTTCCGCGATCGACAAGGCGGCATGAACCGCGAGCTCGGGCGCGTCCGCATGAGCTTGCGGCAGGCCGAAATAGGCCATTAGCCCGTCGCCGACGGTCCTTGCAATGTGGCCCTCGAAGCGCTTGAGCAATCGATCGCAGATGTCGCGATACTCGCTCAGGATCGCGAAGAAGTCATCGGGGTCGAGGCGCTCGCTCAGCAGGGTCGAATCGGCAATGTCGATGAAGACGACGGTCAGTTGCCGGCGCTCGGCCGCAGGCGGTTGGGCTGGCGCCCTGGGACGCTGATGCTCGACTATGGCCATGATGCGATCCGCTCGACTTGCGCAATCGGCGCCATCCTATCGCATTAAAGGGCGTTGAGGCGATGCCTCACACGCATCGAGGCCGTATAGACCGCCAGCCGCATCCGGTTCAGGCTGCCCAGCGGCCGGTGCTGTGGCAGGCAGTTCCAAGGGTTGAAGGACAAATCCTCGCAGGCGCTCACGTCGCCCGCCGTACCGAACCGCTGCATAGGGATCTCGATACGCCCCAAGGATACCTTCCTGTCTCTGCGTCGCCGCCACCGCCGGCTGGCATTCTCGACGTCCGCGGGGGTCGCCGCATGGCGGACATGCACGGAGAAATCGAACACCACCGGCTCGCCGTTCGGGTTCGTCGAGGGATCGAGCGTACTGACCAGAGCGTCGTGCAGGAAGTTGTCGCCGAGCGGTTCCTGGTTCTCCGGCGAGCCGCTCGCTCTTCGCGTGGGGGTTGCGATATAGCGAACCACCCGGTCGTCGCCGAGCTGGTAGGGCGTCATGCTGTGGTAGGCAACCGCCAGCGGGCTCCCGGGCCGCCGCGAGGCCGTGGCTACAAAGATCCAGGCCTGGCGCAGCCGCCGCGGAAAGAAGAACCGCGCAAACCTCCACATGAAGCGCACGCGCTCGCGACGGGTGCCGCGAGGCATGGCCATGATGCTCATGAATGAAGTGTATTCGTCGGCATTCTTGCAGAAGAACACCGGGTGGTTCGTCATCAAGAAATCCTGCTCGGCCGGGCGATGTTGCGAGGCCAATGTCGACAGCAGGCTGCGGGCGTTCACGTCCCGCAGCTTCACCGCCATGCCGCGTCCATCCCATTTCCTGTCGTTCTGCCGCGACCCCATGGCGTTGGAGAAGCGCACAACCGCGGGATATTTGCGGCCTGGGCGAAACACGCCGACGGCAAAATCCGCCGGCAGGTTGTCGTGAACGATGAAGCTCGCCTGCAGGCAGCCGTGATGCTTGGCATGCTGGTCGCGCATGGCCTTGGCGCTCCGATCGCCCTTCCTCGCCTCGCAATAGGCGCCGATGACGGCACCGGCAGCCAGGCGCGAAACGCTCCGGATTGCGCTGGCTTCGCCGGGCGTGGCCTTCTCGAACTTGGTCAGCGGCGGCCGGTCGGGCTGGTCGGACGCGGGTCGTTCACCAGGCAGACGTAATCGTCGACTGGGATCTCGACGTAGGCGGCAGCGAACTCCTGCGGCGTCATCTCGGCGTCGCGGTGGAAGGCCTTGTCTTTGTCGTTCCACTGCCAGGTGAACCGGCTGGGCGGCGTACCAAGGTGGATACAGAGGATGCGATAGATCACCGCCAGCGCACGCTCCTTCTCGGCTCGCAGCTCGTCACTTAGGCGCCCTCGAATGCGTGCGCGAAAACGCCGTCCACGTTGGCTAATCGGTCGGCTCAGACCAAAATTGGACCTAACTCGGCGCGTCGTAGATCGCCCTGTGCCATTAGTACGGCAAGTTCTCTGGCGGATGTCTTAGCGCGCCACCCAAGCTTTGCTTCCGCCTTGGATGCGTCCCCCATCAAGAGCTCTTCTTCAGCAGGGCGGTAGAACTGGGGATCCACACGCACAATTAGCTTGCCGGAACGACTGTCGCGCCCGCGAGATGTCTCTTCCTGGCCTTCCCATTCCAGACGGAAATCCAGCGCCTCGGCTGCCCACGTCACGAACTCTCGCACGGTCCACGTGGAACCAGTCGCGAGAATGTAGTCGTCACCCGTGGCTTGTTGCAGCATCGCCCACATGCCTTCCACATAGTCCGCAGCGTATCCCCAATCTCGTTTGGCGTCGAGGTTGCCAAGCACCAACTCGTTCCGCAATCCCATGCGAATCTCGGAAAGGCAAGTTGTCACCTTTCGGGTCACAAAGTCGATACCTCGAAGCGGGGACTCGTGATTGAAAAGAATGCCGGCTGACGTATGCATGCCATACGCCTCTCGGTAATTCACCGTTATCCAGTGGCCGTAGAGCTTCGCGATACCGTATGGGCTGCGAGGGTAGAAAGGGGTGATCTCCCTCTGCGGCGTCTCTTGCACCTTGCCAAACATCTCGGATGTCGATGCCTGATAGAAGCGCGCCTTAGGCGCTGTCACGCGAAGTGCTTCAAGTAGCCGCACCACCGAAGTGCCTGTGACGTCCGCAGTATAGATGGGTTGTTCGAAGGACGCCGCAACGAAACTCTGCGCAGCGAGGTTATACACCTCATCTGGTTGAACCTTTTCAACAACTCGAAGAATATTGCTGAACTCGGAAAGGTCCATCAGCACAGGGATAACTTCGCCTCGAATACCGAGGGACTCCAAGCGCCAGTTGTTCCGTGAGCTACTTCGACGCATGCTCCCATACACCCTATATCCCT
>Ga0080064_1003534_pt1 | contig 22293 bp, 17 predicted proteins | sample Subgrocontami54m_FD_69260 | JGI IMG/M metagenome (GOLD analysis project Ga0080064, IMG submission 69260) | Subsurface groundwater microbial communities from S. Glens Falls, New York, USA - GMW46 contaminated, 5.4 m (SPADES assembly) (version 2) ...
ACCGGCTCCCGCCGGACGAGGTCAGCGCGGGCTGGCGCGGCATCCAGAGCGTCACGGAGGAGGTCCGCGCGCTGGGTCGTCGCGCGCTGCCCATCGTCACCGACATCACGCGCGCCGAGCAGGTGGAACGGATGGTCGAGTCGGCGGTCCGTGATCTGGGCGGCGTGGACATCCTGGTGAACAACGCCCGCGCGGTGGGCAACTACGCGGCCCTGGTGGTGGAGCTGGACGAGAACGAGTGGGACCACGTGATGGCGGTGAACGCGCGCGGCACGTTCCTCTGCTGCCGCGCGGTCATGCGCTGGATGCTGGGCGCGCCCTTCCGCGGAAGGGGCGTCATCGTGAACATCTCGTCCGTCGCGGGCAGGGTGGGACAGGCGGGCAACGCGGCGTACAGCGCGTCCAAGTTCGCGATCATCGGCTTCACGCAGTCGCTGGCGCTGGAGGCCGCGCCCCACGGCATCCGCGTGAACGCCGTCTGTCCGGGCGCGGTGAACACGGGGCGGTTCAAGATCGAAGAAAAGCTCGCCGCCGACCGCGCGGGGCTGACCTACGCGGAGTACCAGGCGCGTCGCGTCGCGGCGCGGGCACGGGAGATTCCGCTGGGCCGCGTCGCCACGCCCGACGATGTCGCGGCGATGGTCGCGTTCCTCGCGTCCGATGAGGCGGCGCAGATCACGGGCCAGTCGTTCTCAGTGGACGGCGGCGAGGTGATGCGGTAGGCGGGCGGTCTGGAGCAGCCATGCGTCAGCTTGTGTGGAACATCTTCTACCTGCTCGGCAGGGCGCCCTGGGACACGGGCGTCACGCCGCCGGAGGTCGTTGAGCTAATCGAGGGCGGGCAGGTCCCGCCGGGCCGCGCCCTGGACATCGGGTGTGGGACGGGCACGAACGCCGTCTACCTGGCCCGGCACGGGTTCCAGGCCGTCGGAGTGGACGCCGCGTGGCTCGTCGTCCGGCGTGCGCGGGCAAAGGCGCGGCGTGCCGGTGTGTCCGCGACGTTCCCCACGGGCGACGTTCTGCGACTGGGGACGCCCAAAGGCCCGGCCATAGTCACTCCCTTCGAGTTCGTCCTGGACATCGGGTGCTTTCACAGCCTGGCCGCCGAGCAGCGGCAGGCGTACGCCGCCATGCTGCGTCGGGTGCTGCGCGTCGAGGGCTTCTATATGCTCTACGCATGGGGCCCGCGCGAGATGAATGGGCGTCCCGTGGGGCTGACCCCTGACGAGACGCGGGCCGCGCTGGGAGACGAGTTTCGCTCTGTCTGGGTGCGCGGAGGCGAGGAGCGCGGCGCGGCGTCGTACTGGTACCTGTTCCAGAGGGCGCGGCAGACGGGATAGCGGGGCGCGGCGGCATCGTGTCGCTCCTGATGTTCGCGTGGTACGCCAGGTCGTTCGTGCTTGCGCTGCGGGCAGGGCCGCGTCAGGGCCGGGAGGGCGACGAGGGTGCGGGGCTTAAGGTGCGCCCCCGCCAGACTCGCTTCCGCGGAATGCTGCTATAATTGGATTTGTATTCTGATGAAGAGGCCGAGCCGCCTTATGCGGCCCGCAATCCTGTCTAACCGGGCAAAGAAAGGGAAACGATGGAACTTCTGACGACTATTCTGTCGGGTGTCGCGGTAGTCCTTCTTGTAGTAGTCCTGATACTGTTGGAAAGAGTCTACCGGGTGGCGAAGCGCCAAAACCCAAAGGGGTCTTAACCGGACGCGGTCGTTGCTCTAAAGGCGCTATCCTCGGACTGCTCGTCGCCGGATAGCGCCTGCTGGGGACGCTAGATAAGCGGCGCGGCCGCCTCTTTAAACTGGCGCAGCGCGTTCAGATGGTCGCGGACTGACCTGAAGCCCGCGCCCATGGTGTTGACCGCGATGTGCGTCGCGCCCAGCGCGCGCCACGCCTGAGCCTCCGCCATCCACTCGTCCGGCGTGCGCCGCGCAACGCTGATGCGGCCCTCCACGCCGATGCTCGCGGGGTCCCGTCCCGCCTCGCGCGCGTACGCGCGGAACGCCTCCACCCGCGCCTTTCCCTTCTCGGTAGGCCCCTCGCGCGGGAACCATCCGTCGGCGATGCGCGCTATGCGCCTCAGCGCCGCGTCTGCGCCCCCGCCCATCCAGACCGGAATCGGCCTCTGCACGGGCAGCGGATTGAGGCCCGCGTCCGTGATGGTGTGCCAGCGCCCCTTGACGGTCACAAGCTCGTTCGTCCACAGGGCGCGCAGCACGCGCACCTGCTCCTCCACGTGGCGTCCACGTGTGTGGAAGTCCTCGCCCAGCGCCTCGAACTCCACGGCGTTCCATCCGATGCCGACGCCCAGGCGAAGGCGGCCGCCGGTGAGGATGTCCACCTCGGCGGCCTGCTTGGCGACGAGCGCCGTCTGGCGCTGCGGCAGGACCAGTATCTCCGTGACAAGCTCCAGCCTCGGCGCGACGGCGGCGAGATAGCCGAAAAGAACGAACGGCTCGTGGAACATCTCCCGATGCGTGTACGCGCCCTGCCAGCCGGGCCGGGAGGCCGGATTGGCGCCGAGGACGTGGTCGTAGACACTCAGGTGTTGGTAGCCAAGCCCCTCGACCGTCTGGGCGTACTCGCGGATGACGCCCGGATCCGCGCCGATCTCCGTCTGAGGGAAGATAACACCAAGTCGCATCATGGCACCTCGACTTCGCGCAGCGACTACCCCAGCTCCCGCAGCCGCTCCTGCGTGTTCCGCACCTTGCCCTGCAGCGACGCCAGGCGCTCGCGCTCCTTCTCGACGACCTCGGCGGGGGCCTTGCTGGTGAACTGCTCGTTGTTCAGCCGGCCCTCCAGCCGCGCCATCGCCTCCTGCGCCTCCGCCTGCTCCTTGCGCAGCCGCGCGCGCTCGGCCTCTATGTCCACCACGCCCGCCAGCGGCACGTACACCACCGCCGACGCCAGCACCGCGGTGAACGCTGGCCCCATGTCGTTCGGACGCCCGCCTTTGCCGACGATGCGCAGGTTGCCGACGCGCGCCAGCACGCGCATGGCCGCCGACTCGTCCTCTAGGGCGGCGCGGCCCTCCTCCACCTCCACGATGGCGTCCACGGTCTTGTTCGGCTCCACGCGGTACTCCGCGCGGGCGTTGCGGATGGCCCGCACCACGTCCAGCACGAGCGCCATCTCCCGCTCGGCGGCGGCGTCCGCCAGGCGCTCGTTCGCGATGGGGTAGGGCGCTATCATCACGGACTCCGTCCGCTGAGGGTCGGGCTGGAGGCGCTTGCAGAGGGTCTGCCATATCTCCTCGGTGATGAAAGGCATCACCGGGTGGAGCAGGCGCATCATCTTCTCCAGCGTGTGCACGAGCACGGGCAGCGGCGACGGCGACCCGTCCCGCTGGCGCAGGCGAATCTTCGCCACCTCGATGTACCAGTCGCAAAACTCGCCCCAGATGAACTCGTACATCTCGCGCTCGGCCTCGCCGAACTGGAACTCCGCGAAGAGCTGGTTGACCCGCGCCACCGTCCGGTTCAGCCTGCTCAGTATCCACCGGTCCTCCCGGTGCAGGCCGGGCGGCGGAGCATCATAGCTCTCCAGTCGCACCGGCTGGTCAATGCCCATGATGACGAAGCGTGATGCATTCCATATCTTGTTCGCGAAGTTTCGCGCCGACTCCAGTCGCGGAGCGCCCAGGCGCACGTCGTTCCCCGGCGTCGTGCCCGTGGTCAGCGCGAAGCGCAGGGCGTCCGTGCCGTACTGCTTGATGGTCGTCAGGGGGTTGATGACGTTCCCCCGCACCTTGCTCATCTTGTCGCCCTGCTCGTCGCGGATGAGGCCGTGCAGATAAACGGTCTGGAACGGCGTCCTGCCCATGTTCTCCATGCCCATCGTGATCATGCGGGCCACCCAGAAAAACAGGATGTCGTAGCCCGTCTCCATGACCGTGGTGGGGTAGAAGTATTGCAGGTCCTCGGTCTGATCCGGCCAGCCGAGCGTGGAGTGCGGCCACAGGGCGGAACTGAACCACGTGTCCAGCACGTCCGGGTCCTGCTGGAGCTTCGGCGAGCCGCAGTGGGCGCACGTCGAGGGCGTTTCCACCTGCACTGTCAGTTTGGCGCAGTCGTCGCAGTACCAGACGGGGATGCGGTGCCCCCACCAGAGCTGGCGGCTGATGCACCAGTCGCGGATGTTGTTCATCCAGTTGAGGTAGACCTTGGTGGAGCGCTCAGGGATAATCTTCGTCGCGCCGCTCTCGACGGCCTGGATGGCGGGTTTCGCAAGCGGCTCCATCTTCACGAACCACTGCTTGGAGAGGATGGGCTCCACGATGGTCTTGCACCGCTGGCAGTGGCCCACCGAGTGGACGTGCGGGTCTATCTTCACCAGCAGGCCGTCCCGCTCCAGGTCAGCCACAATCCGCTTGCGGCACTCGAAGCGCTCCATCCCCTCGTACGGCCCGGCGTTCTCGTTCAGCGTGGCGTCCAGGCGCATTACGTTGATGGCGGGCAGGTTGTTGCGCTGGGCGATCTCGAAGTCCACGGGGTCGTGCGCGGGCGTCACCTTCAGCGCGCCCGTGCCGAAGGACATGTCCACCGCGTCGTCGCCGATGATGGGTATCTCGCGCTTGACGGCGGGGACGACCACCCTGCGCCCGACCATGCCCTCGTAGCGCGGGTCCTTGGGGTTCACGGCGACCGCCGTGTCGCCGAGCAGCGTCTCCGGGCGCGTCGTCGCGACGGTCACGAAGCCGCTGCCGTCGGCCAGCGGATAGCGGATGTGCCACAGGTGGCTCTGCGTCTCCTCGTGGTCCGTCTCCAGGTCGGAGAGAGCGGTGGCGCAGCGCGGGCACCAGTTGGTGATGCGCTCGCCGCGGTAGATGAGTCCCTTGCGATAGAGGTTGACGAAGGTGGTCAGCACCGCCTTGCTGGGGCCCGGGTCCAGCGTAAAGCGGTTGCGCGACCAGTCGCAGGACGCGCCGAGTCGCTTGTGCTGCTCGGTGATGGCGCTCCCGTACTTGCGCACCCACTCCCAGACGCGCTGCTGGAACTTCTCGCGGCCCATCTGGTGGCGGTTCTGCTTCTCTTTCGCCAGCTCCTTCTCGACGACGACCTGCGTGGCGATGCCGGCGTGGTCGGTGCCCGGCAGCCACAGGGTCGGCTCGCCGAGCATGCGGTGCCAGCGGACCATCGTGTCTTCCAGCGTGGCGGTCAGGGCGTGGCCCAGGTGCAGCTCGCCCGTCACGTTGGGCGGCGGCATGATGATGACGAACGGCTTCTTCGACTTGTCTATGCGTGGCGTGAAGTAGCCGCGCTCCGTCCACGTCTGGTAGAGCCGCTGCTCGACGGCGCCTGAGTCGTAGGCCTTGGGCAGTTCTTCTCGTGTGGTCTGCACGCGGGGACTCCTCTGGTGGCGTCAGCGCGACGCCCGCTCTTTCGTGAGACGGGCGTCTGCGGCGTGGGCCTGCGCGATTGCTTTGCTTGGAAGCCCTATTCTAGCAACGGGTACGAAGAACGTCAACGCGAAAGATACTGGCGAACACGCGGCCACGCTGCGGGCGGGCACCACGGAGCATGGAGGCCTTTCCATTACAGGAGGCCCCGTGGGGTAGTTAGGGGGCTGTACCCTTGTTGACAAAACCGTCCCACGTTAGAGTGAGGGCGGTTCCTTTTCCACATGTCCACCCCGGGTCGCCCGGTCCAGCCGCCGGGCGCCCGGGGTGGACGCCAACTCCGAGGCGGACGCACCTTTGGCGAGCGCACACCGTGTGCTACGATGTCAGTGGTGGGTTCGTACATTCGGAGCGTGACGAGTCGGTCTCGCGGCTCAATCCACGGGGAAGAGGAGCATATGGGCTGGCATATCGAAATGGCGCCGGACGCCCCGGATATTCACGTGGTGGTCCAGGGCGACATAGTGAATATATCTGACTCCACGGCGCGGCAGGTGTCGTTCCCCCTGTGGGGCCTCGGCAGCATCATCGCTGCGGCCCAGAAGGTGGAGCAGTGGTATTGCACGTGCTCCTCCTCTGGGACCAAGAGCGCAACGCAGGGGGACGCGCCTCCGCCGCATGACGGGTGTCCCGTGCATACTCCGCGCACGGAGCGCATTAATATCCAGAAATGGGGGTAGCGCTACCTTGCGCTCTCGCGCGGAAGCGGCCATGAAAACTCCCGACAAACTGCTTCCCTGCAATGCAACTTTTTTCGCGTGTCCGGCGTTATAATAAGTGACAGGGGAAGGCGTTAGAAGAACAAGGGGCATAAGACACCCATAGACCGGATAGGGGGTGGTACATATGTCCGAAAAGACAATGGAGCAGCGGACGGACCAGCAGATGGTAGTCCGCTCCGAGGAAGCAGGGATGCCTGTGCGGGCCTACAGCCCGATGCAGGCGTACTTTCTTCTCCGTTTGGCACGGCTGGTGCAGCTCCAGGAGGCGCAGAGCGGAGAGTCGGAGGAAACGAGGGACCCGGTACTCGTGAGCGCGGTGCGGCGCATCCTTTTCTCCACGTTCTGCGATTGCGCGGACCTGGGCGCAAGCGAGGAAGCGCGCGCTTTGCTGAAAGGTGAAAAGGCAGGCTGCTAACGCAAGTGCATGGATGTTCTTAAAAAGGCCGCGGATGTACCCGCGGCCTTTTTACTTTTGGCACGCCGCGCCCTTGCCGCACCTGCGCTCATCTCTTAACATGGGCGTGAAGAAGCCTCCACCCTGGCGTGGTGGTGAAAGGCCGCCTCGGCGAGTCCGGAGGATGTCATGAACAAGGTGCTGGCGCTCATACTGGCGGGCGGACAGGGCGACCGTCTAAGCATTCTCTCGGAGGAACGCGCGAAGCCAGCGGTCATCTTCGCGGGCAAGTACCGGATCATAGACTTCACTCTGTCGAATTGCGTCAACTCCGGTTTCTTCAACGTGGGCGTTCTGACCCAGTACCGGCCCCGCTCGTTGAACGACCACATAGGCATCGGCAGACCGTGGAACCTGGACCGGGAGCGTGGCGGCATCCATCTGCTTCAACCTTACATGGGCCGCAAGGCGTCCGACTGGTACAAGGGCACCGCGGACGCCGTGTACCAGAACCTCTATTTCATTCAGGAACTGGACGCGGAAGAGGTGATGGTCCTCGCGGGTGATCATATCTACACCATGCGGTACGACAGCATGATCGCCGATCATCGTTTGAACGAGGCCGACGTGACGATAGGCGTCATCGAGGTGCCTATCGAGGAGGCCTCGCGCTTCGGCGTCATCACTCTGAACGATGACGACGCCGTGGTGGCGTTTGACGAGAAACCCGCCCGGCCCAAAAGCAACCTCGCATCCATGGGAATTTACATCTTCCGCAGGGATGCTCTCCTTGAGGTGCTGGAAGAGGACGCCGGGAACACGGCCTCCACCCATGACTTCGGAAGGGACATCGTCCCCGCCATGATGAAGCGGTACCGTGTGTACGGCTATCGGTACAGGGGCTACTGGCGGGACGTAGGCACGGTGGACTCCTACTTCCAGGCCAGCATGGAGATGCTCAAGGACGACTCGCCTCTGGACCTCTGGGGCGCGACGGACACCATCCTGACCCGTTCCAGCGAACGCCCGCCCGCCAAGCTGCTCGCCACATCTCAGGTGTCCCAGAGCCTCATCTGTCATGGATGCATTGTGCGGGGCGTCGTGCGGCGGTCGGTGCTGTCGCCGGGCGTGATAGTGGAGGAAGGCGCCGTCGTGGAGGACAGCATCGTGTTCGATGACACGGTGGTCCGGGGAAACGCCGCGCTGCACAGGTGCATCGTGGACAAAGAGGTCGTGGTGGGGACGGGGGCGCGCGTCGGCTACGGCGACGATATGACGCCCAACCAGGACGAACCCACGCACCTTTTCTCAGGCATCACTCTGGTGGGAAAGCGCGCGCACATTCCGGCGAGTGTGACAATCGGCCGCAACTGCAAGATCAGGCCGGGCGTGCGCGAGAGCGACTTCGCCGGCACGGTCGTTCAGAGCGGGGCCACGGTGGAGGCCAGAACGCGGACAGCGCCGTTCCGGGTATGAACCGGCCCCGTGCCGTTCGGACATCACGCTCCATGATGGCAAATGGGACGCCGGTCGGCATGGCGAGCCCCCTTTCGGGCCCGCGGCGGCGACGCCTCTCCGTCTCAGAGGTTGGGTCTCCCCATGCTACAATAGCTTTTTCAGGTTATTTTCGCGCTCGGGTTAAGGAGGGGTCGTGGCTGTTCCACACTTGAAGGTATTGTTTGTCGCGGCGGAGGCCGTGCCTTACGCCAAGGTCGGCGGCCTGGCGGACGTGGCGGGCGCGTTGCCCAAGGCGCTGGCCCGGATGGGCCACGACGTCCGCGTGGTGCTGCCGCGCTATTCCAGCATTGACGAGACCCGGTTCAAGCTGAGCGCGAGTCGGGACGCGCTTGCCGTGACGTACCGCGGGCAGCGGACGCGGGCAGGACTGCGGGAAGCGTCGGGCGCCGAAGGCATACCCGTGTACTTCATCGAAAGCCCACCGCATTTCCACAGGCCCACCATCTACAGCCAGCCTGACGACCTCGACCGGTTCGCGTTCTTCGCGCTGGCCGCCCTGGAGGTGCCGGGGGCGATTGGCTGGCAGCCCGACGTGGTGCACGCCCATGACTGGCACTCGGCGCTCGCGGTGGCGCGCGCCGGGGCCTCGCGCTCGGGGCCGCGGCCCGCCACGGTGCTGACCATCCACAACGTGCAGTACCAGGGCAACTTCGGGCCGGAGTGGCTGGGGCAAGCTATACCGGACGCGGCGGCCCTGGGCATGGACCGCGTTTTGGCGAGCGGCGGCAACCACTCCGTGATGGCCCTAGGCGTCGCCCACGCGGACGCGGTCAATACCGTGAGCGAGACGTATGCCCGCGAGATACTGACGCCGGAGTACGGCTACGGCATGGAGCGGCTGCTGCAAAGCCGCGGAGACAGGCTGTGCGGCATCATCAACGGCATTGACTACGCGGAGCTGGACCCGGCCACGGACCCGGCCCTGCCTGTCCACTACAGCGCCGACCGCATCGCGCCACGGGCCAGGAACAAGGCCGCCCTCCAGCGCCGCGCCGGTCTGCCGGAAAAAACGGATGTCCCCGTCCTGGGCATGGTCACGCGGCTGGCCGATCAGAAGGGACTGGACATTCTGGCGCGGGCGCTGCCCCGCGCGCTCGATGAGATGGACGTCCAGTTCGTCCTCCTGGGCACCGGACAGCCGGAGTATCACCGGCTGATGCGGGAAGTGGCCGACCGGCATAAGGACAAAGCGGCCTTTGTCGAGGGATTCGACCCCGCGCTGGCCCAGCTCATCTACGGAGGGTGCGACGTCTTCCTCATGCCCTCACGCTTCGAGCCGTGCGGCCTGGGACAGCTCATCGCACTGCGCTACGGCGCCATCCCGCTGGCGCGCCGGACGGGCGGCCTTGCCGACACGGTGCAGGACTGCGGCGACGCGCTTGACAGGGGCAACGGCTTCGTCTTCGAGCGGTATGACGCGGAGGAACTGGTCGGCTGCATTCGCCGCGCGGCGCGGGCCTACGCGAAGAAAGACGCCTGGCGGCAACTGATGCAGAAGGGCATGCGGCTCGACTTCTCCTGGGACGCCTCGGCTCGGAAGTACGTGGACCTGTACCGCAGGGCGATGGGGTGGGCCGCGGGTGGTCGCGGAGGTGGCGCTAAGTGATCTACTGGGGCCTCCTTCTGCACTTCTACCAGCCGCCGACGCAGATTCACCCCGTCCTGCGTCAGGTGGCTGAGGAGTGCTACCGCCCCGTGCTGGACATCCTGCGCAAGCACCCGCAAGCGCGCGTCACCGTGAACATCAGCGGCGTGCTCACGGAATCGCTGTGGGAGCATGGCCTTCGGGATGTGCTTGACGGCCTGCGTGAACTCGCGGCAAGGGGGCAGGTCGAGTTCACGGGCTCCGCCAAATACCACGCCATCCTGCCGTTGATACCTGACGCGGAGATGCGGCGTCAGGTCCGGCTGAACCACGTAACGAATCGGCACTATCTGGGCGAGGCGTACCGGCCCTTGGGCTTCTTCCCGCCTGAGCTATGCTATGGGCCGGGGCTGGCCGAGCCGCTGGCGGAACCACGCTACGCGTGGGTGCTTGTCAGTGGCGTGGCGTGTCCGGTGGAGTGGCCCACGCAGGTGGTGCACGAGGTCGAAAGTGACTCGGGCCGCCTGGCCGTGCTGTTCCGTGACGACGTTCTGAGCGACAGCATAAGCTTTCGAAGAGTGGACGGCCGTGGATTCGTGGACCAACTGAGAGACATGGGCCGGTCAAACGGCGATATGTATGTGATCACAGCCATGGATGTGGAGACCTTCGGTCACCACCTTAAGGACTGGGATAAGGTGTTCCTGGCGGATGCGTACCGCACCCTGGCGGAGGGCGCGGCGCGGGACGAGGCCTTTGGTGTACGCTCGGCCACGCTCAGCGACATCGTTGACAGCTTTCCGCGGGGAGCGCCCGTGGAGCCGCATCCCTCCTCATGGAGCACCTCCCGCGATGACCTCGCCGCCCAGGTGCCGTACCCGCTCTGGAGCGCTCCGCACAACGAAATCCACCGGCTCCAGTGGGAGCACACGGAGATATGCATTCAACTGGTGCAGAGGGCGGAGGCCCTTGCCAGCGACGAGACAAGCAAACGGTTCGCCGCGCTGGCGCGGACCCTTCTGGACCCCGCGCTTCACAGTTGCCAGTTCTGGTGGGCCAGCAGGCGCGCGGGGTGGGACATCAACATGGTGCATCGGGGCCTTTTGGAGCAGGAGGAGGTCATCTTGAACGCGCACAAGTCCATCGAGTGCAGCGGAAGCGCTGATTCGGTGCGCCGGGAGGCCTCCTATCTGGCCGCCGCCTCAAGGTACCTCCGCGCTCAGATAGTGGACAGGCTGCTGCGTCCCTAGCGCCCCATGACCGTAATATGAAGCGAATCGCGCTCGGCCTGGCCATCCATAGCCATCAGCCCGTCGGGAACTTCCCCGCCGTATTCGAGCAGGCGTACAGCCAGGCGTACCTGCCTCTCTTGGAAGCCCTGGAGCGCCACCCCGCCGTCCATGTCTCCTTGCACTACAGTGGCCCCCTGCTGGACTGGCTGCTCGCCGAGCATCCCGATTTCGTACGCAGGGTCGCGGGCCTGGCGCGCGGCGGGCAGGTGGAGATGATGACCGGCGGCTACTATGAGCCGATTCTGTCCGCCATTCCCGACGTGGACAAGGTGGGGCAGGTGCGGAAGATGACGCGGGCCGTGAAACGGCGCTTCGGGGCGCGCGCCTCCGGCCTCTGGCTGGCCGAGCGCGTCTGGGAGCCGGGCCTGCCCGCTCCGCTAGCCGAGGCTGGCGTCGACTGGACGGTGGTGGACGACGCGCATTTCGAGATGGCGGGCCTGGACGAGGGGGAACTCTTTGGCTATTACCTGACGGAGGAACAGGGGTCTGTCCTGAAGCTCTTCGCGTCCGGCAAGCGATTGCGCTACATCATTCCCTGGCGGGACGTGGAGGAGGTCGTCGCCTACCTGCGCTCCGAGGCGACGGAGGACGGCGCGAAGATAGCGGTGATGGGGGACGACGGCGAGAAGTTCGGCCTCTGGCCCGGCACGCACGACCACTGCTGGGCAAAGGGCTGGGTGGAGCGTTTTTTCACCGCGCTGGAGCAGAACGCGGAGTGGCTCCGGACGGTCCGTCTGGGGGACTGGGCGGCCGCGCATCCGCCGCTGGGGCGCGTGTACCTGCCCGCGGCTTCCTACGACGAGATGATGGCGTGGGCGCTGCCCGCGCGGAAGTCCGAGGAGTTCGCCCGCCTGAAGCATGCGCTGGAGGCGGAGGGCCGGAAGGACGTTCTGTCCTACATGCGCGGCGGCTTCTGGCGGATGTTCCTGTCCAAGTACCCTGAGGTCAATCTCCTGCACAAGAAGATGCTCCGCGTGCACGCCAAGGTGCACCTGGCCCGGGCGCTCGGCTTGCCCCGACGCATCGGGGCGCTGGACGATCTGTGGAAGGGACAGTGCAACTGTCCCTACTGGCACGGCGTCTTCGGCGGGCTTTACCTGGCGGACATCCGCTCGGCAAACTACAGGCATCTGCTGCGCGCGGAGTCCGCCGCCGACCGCGTCATCCAGCAGGGGGCGCTCTGGCTGCACGCGGAGGAGAGTGACTACGACTGTGACGGCCTCAAGGAAATCCTTGTGGAGACTCGCGCGCTCGCCCTCTATCTGCGCCCCGCGGAGGGCGGCAGCCTCTGCGAATGGGACATACGCGGCAAAGACTGGAATGCGCAGAGCACCGTGGCGCGGCGCCCGGAGGCCTATCACGCGGCCCTTGAGGAGGCGGTGCGCCACGCGGCGGAGAGGCCCGACGGACTGGCGGAGACGATACACGCGGGCGTGCGCGTCAAGGACGTGGGCGGGCGCGTGCAACTGGACTACGACCGCTATCCCCGCTACAGCATGATTGACCACGTCCTGCCGGAGGACACAACGCTGGAGGACTTTGCCCGTTGCCGGTACCGGGAGATGGGCGACTTCGCCGCCGGCGCCTATCGCGCCACGCGGCGCTTGGGCAGGGGAGGCCTGACCATCCGCCTGGAACGGGACGGTCACGTGCTGGTCCGGGGTCGGACGCAAGCGCTGCACGTGCGCAAGGACCTGCGCGTCCGGCCCGGCTCCGCCTCGTGGCGCGTGGCCTACCGTGTGCGCAACACCGGCGACGCTCCGTTGCGCGCCCTGTTCGCGCCGGAGTGGAATCTGAACATGCTGGCGGGCGGACGCAACCCCGTCGCCACCTTTCAGGCGCTGCCCGGCGGCGTGAGGGACGCACTGGATGGCCGGAGCGTCACGGACGGAGTGGAACAGGTCGTTGTGCGGAACTCGGGGTTGGGCGTGCGCCTGCGGTTGAAGTTCGGCGCCCCGGTGCGGCTCTGGCGCTTCTCGGTGGAGAGCATCTCCAACTCGGAAGCCGGAGTGGAGCGGCTGTACCAGGGGACGTGTCTTGCGGCCCTGTTCCCGCTGGACCTGGCGCCCGGGGCCTCCGTCACACTGGAGATGGCGTGGACGTCAGAAGGTGTAGAATAGGCGCTAGGTAGGGTTATTCGTCCGGGCCCGTCCGGGAAAGCAGGTGCGCGTGCCAAGAGCGCTCAGCATCGGCAACGGCAAGCTTCAGGTCAACTTCGACCTGGACTACAACCTGCGCGACATCTTCTACCACAACGTGGGGCAGGAGAACCACACCGCCGGCGATATCTGCCGCACGGGCATCTGGGTGGATGGTCGCTTCTACTGGATGGAGCACCCCGCCTGGAAAAAGGATATACGCTACGTGGAGGACAGCCTGGTCACCCACGTGACGGCGGTGAATGACGAGGCCCAGCTCACGCTCGTCTTCCACGATGTGGTGGACCTGGACCGCGACCTGCTTCTCAGAGAGGTACAGGTTACCAACCGCTCGGACGCCTTCCGGGACCTGCGCTTCTTTTTCCACTATGATCTGCACATCTACGGCGTGCGCGTGGGAGATACGGTCTACTATGACCCCGACGTGAGGACGCTGGTCGCGTTCAAGGGCCAGCGCTATTTCCTCATGAATGGCGCCAGCGGGGGAAAAATCGGCGTGGACAGTTGGGCCATCGGCGTCACGGAAGTCGGCGGCCGCGAGGGCACGTGGCGCGACGCGGAGGACGGCAAGCTGGAGCAGGGCCTCGTCGCGCAGGGGTCGGTGGACGCCACCCTTGAGTTTGACTGCGCGCTGCCTGCGCACGGCACCAGCGGCCTGTACCATTGGCTCGCCATCGGCGACAGCGTCAGCGATGTGCGGAGTCTGGACACGCTGGTGCGCTCGCGCGGGCCGCAGAGCTTCATCAGTCGCACGCGGAACTTCTGGCAGGTATGGTGCAGGAAGGGTGAAGAGAGCGCGGGGGACCTGCCCCCCGCTCTGGAGTCTTTCTACAAGCGCTCCCTGTTGATTCTGCGCAGCCACGTGGACAACAAGGGCGCCATCGTCGCGTCCACCGACTGGGAAGTGGCGTCGTATGCGCGCGACACCTACGCATACGTGTGGCCCAGAGACGCCGCCCTGGCTGTCATCGCCCTGGACAAGGCGGGCTACGGGACGCTGACTCGCCGGTTCTTCGAGTATTGCATTCCCCTTCTGACCAGCGACGGCTATTTCATGCACAAGTACACGCCCGCCGGACCGATGGCGTCAAGCTGGCTTCCCTGGGCGGACGCTCGGGGGAAAAAGCAGCTCCCCATCCAGGAAGATGAGACCGGACTGGTGCTGTATGCATTGTGGCAGCACTACCAGCGCTACAAGGACTTGGACTTTGTACGGCCCTACTACCGGCCCCTCATCAAGACGGCGGGAGACTTTCTCGCCTCTTACAGGGAGCCGCGCACGGGATTGCCCGCTCCGTCGTATGACCTGTGGGAGGAGCGCCGGGGCATCCACGCCTGGACGGTCGCGGCGGTGTGGGCGGGACTGAACGCGGCCGCTCACTTCTCGCGCATGCTCAGCGACCAGGACCTGAGCGACAAGTATCTGCGCGTCGCCGAGGAGATGCGCAACGCTGCCGTGAACTACCTGTTCGACCGAAAGCGGAGCTGTTTTGTGCGCACCCTCAAAGTCGACGGAGACAAGCCTCTCGAGGCCGACCCTGTCATGGACTCCAGCATTCTGGGGCTTGTGCTCTTCGGCATGTTCTCTCCCCGAGACCCCATGATTGTGAGCACCGTGGAGCGGATGGTGGACCGTCTGCGTGTCCGGACCCCGGTGGGCGGCCTTGCCCGCTACGAGAACGACTACTTCCACCAGGTGAGCAAGGACATTGCCAATGTGCCGGGCAATCCCTGGTTCGTCTGCACCCTCTGGCTCGCCCAGTACTACATAGCCCGCGCGGAAGGACCGGCTGACCTGGAGGCGGCCCGTCAGATACTGGAGTGGGTCCAGGGTTGCGCTCTGTCCAGCGGTGTGCTCGCCGAGCAGATGAATCCGTACACCCGTGAGCCGGTGTCCGTGTCCCCCCTGACTTGGAGCCACGCGGAGTTCATCACCACGGTGGAGGACTACGTGGCCAGGATGCGGCTCTTCCACCTGAAGCCCGGCGCTCCCGCCAGCGGCTGATTTCCCCTTTCGCGCATATGCTAAAATGAACGTTGCGCGTACGAGGCTTTAGAAGGCGAAGGCGAGCATGGTGGTCACGGCGGAACTTCAGGCAGGACACCCCAAAATCCCGGCCATCAAATGGCATGGGATTACCTGGGTGAACATCGAGCGTCCCACCAGCCGGGAGATCGGCCATCTGCGTGAGAACTTTGCCTTCCATCCTCTGGCGCTGGAGGACTGCGTCAGCCGCGTCCAACTGCCGAAGATTGACGAGTACGACGACTTTGTTCTCCTTCTTTTCCACTTCCCTGTATTCAACAAAACGACGCGGGTAAGCCAGCCCAGCCAGGTGTCCATTTTCATCGGCGCCGACTACGTGGTCACCGTCCACGCCGGAGACTTGAAGCCTCTGGTGCGCCTGTTCCAGGAGTGTCGCGAGGAGCAGCGCGTCCGCGAGCACGTCATGGGCCGCGGCACGGGCTATCTTGTGTACCGGATTCTTGACCGCCTTGTGGACTACTGTTTTCCCATTGTCAACAAGGTGCTGTCGAATGTGGAACGCGTGGAGGACCAGGTCCTGAAGGCGGACACGCAGGAGACGGTGCGCGAACTCTCCATCCTCCGACGGGACATCATTGCTCTGCACCGGATTATCAGGCCCCAGGTGGGTGTTCTCCAGTACCTCGCCCACAAGCGCTTCACGTTCATGAACGAGGACCTGGCTGCCTACTTTGACGATGTGGTTGACCACATCCAGCGCATCTGGGCGGAGCTTCAGGACACCAAGGAGGTCACCGAGGGCCTGAACGAGACGTACATGACGTTGAACGTGCAGCGCACCAACGAGGTCGTGCGCGTGCTGACGATTGTCTTTACGGTCATGCTGCCCTTCATGATCTTTTCAGGGCTCTACGGGATGAACGTGCCGCTGCCTTTTCAGAACGACCCGATGCTCTTCTGGGCGCACTTCGTTATCAGCGGGGTGATCGCGGCCGTGATGCTCTTTCTGTTCCGCCGCCGAGGGTGGCTGTAGGGCCAGGCGGGCGTTGCGCACGCTGACGCATAACAGTCAAAGAGAAGGCCCCCGACGCTCTGTCGGGGGCCTTTTGCATATCCGCGCGGAAGGCTTACGCGACGCCCAGCGTCTCTCTGATCTGGCGCGTTCGCTCCTCGTACTCCTCGTCGGACAGGACGGGCGTCATTCCTTCCAGAGAAAGGCCGGTCGCCATGTCCAGCCATGACGTGCAACCCGCGTATTCCGGCAAAACGGCCTGCGTCTGCGGCTGCGTCAGGCGATAGACCCGTAGCAACATGACGTACACGGGCGTGCGCGGTTTCCAGTGAAGGCGGACCTCCGCGTACGCGTCGCTCCAGATGTGGTAGGGGGCGAGCGCCTTCACCGTGGTGGGCTCGGTGACCTGAAAGACATCGGTGACCCGCGCAAAGTGGCTGAGCGTCACGGTCTTTCCGTCGCTCGGACACTCGGTCAGCAGACGCGCTAGGCGCGGCTGGTACTCCGGCTTCAGCAGGTCGGCGCGCTGGTGTTCAAGAGTGGGGTACAGGAAGAACTCGGGCGCGGACACCTGGAAACGGCCACCAGTCTCGTAGATGCCGCCCTTGCGCAGCAGCAGAATCTGGCGCCCCTCGTTGAGCGCCTGTATCGTGATGGCCCATTCCTTGAAGGCCTTTGTCTGGACAGCGAGCATTTCGTGTTCCTCCCCAACCGGCTGTGCCCATTCATGGTAGCACGACGCGGAGGCCAGGTCATTGAAGCTCGACCCGTCGCCGGGCGTCCTGCTACAGGGTGCCTCGCAGTACGCGCGTGCCCGTGGGGCCGGGGCTGCCCCCTGTCGGCTCGACGGTCACGCCAATTGACTGGTACTCCTTAATGGGAAGGGGAGGGTGGACAAGCGCCTGTCCGCGCCCGCTGGCGTCCACGGTGAACGTCCCGCCGCTGGTCCGCTGTCCATCACGGACAAGCCAGAGCTGATAGACCTTGTCGGCGGGAAGAGTGGGCATATCTCCCGCAACAAGAATTGCCTGCTCCAACGTAGGTTTGTACAACACGGTTGCCCACGCGGTCGGCGCGGACTCGGTGCCGCCCATCGTGTACCTGAGCACTGCGGGCGTCGTGGCCCAGACCAGTGTCTGCTGCTGCTGCTCCAGCGTCCGGGCGAGCGCCTGGGTTGCCGCCCGCTGGCTGGCGACCTCCGATTGCAGAACGGCCACCCAAACAACCATCACGATCATGCCCGCCGCGCCTGCCATCGCGACGGCCGCGGCGCGTGGTCTCATCACCTCGTTCATCCCCTCCCATATGCGCTGCCACCGACTCGGCGAAGGCGCTTGCGGCGGGGCAACCTGCGGCAGGACCGCGGCCCGCGCCAGCACCCGTTCTTTCAGCGAGGGCGGCGGGTCAACCATGGACACGCCATACGCCAGGGATGAGGCGATGGCCTGGTACTCCCGCGCCAACTGGGCGCACGGGGCGCAAGCCAGCAGGTGGTCCTCCACGGGCCTCCTGTCCAGTGTGTCCAGCGCCCCCAGGACATACGGAGCCAGCAGGTCTCCCATGTTCTCGCATGTGATCAGGGGGCTGCGGCGTTTACCGTTGATCACCGTGAATCCCTCTCCTCCCTATTGAGGTTTCTGAGCATGTCCCGCAGTTTCAAAAGTCCCAGACGCATTCGAGTCTTGACCGTCCCCAGAGGCGCTCCCAACTGGTTCGCGATTTCCACCTGGGTGAGGCCATGATAGTAGGCAAGCACCAGGACCTCGCGCTGTTGCGGGGGCAACTGATCCACGCTCCGCCGGACCGCCTGGCGGTCGGCCAGCGTGGAGGTCTCCTGCGCGGGGTCCGGTCCATCCGTGGCCGCATGGTCCATCTCCGGGCCTTCCAGCGGCACGGACTTGCCCTCTCGATGCATGCGACGGAGCTGGTCCACCGCGCGGTTGTGCGCGATGCTCAACAGCCACGTGGAAAACTTGCCTTTGTCCGCACTGTACGTTCCCGCTCGGAGCCACAAATTCACGAAGACTTCCTGGGTCACTTCTTCCGCCACTGGTCTTTCGCCGATGAGGCGCAGGCTCACCGAAAACACGACGCGCGCGTAGCGGTCATAGACCAGGCCCAACGCCTCTCGGTCCCCCTGAGCGATGCGTGCTGCAAGCTCTTCATCCAGCAGCGGAGTATAGTCCACCGGCATAACCTCATGCCGGGGCCTGACCTTCATTAGGAGATACGCAGATTTCCTGCGGACGGTTTTCCCGGCCAGACCCCGAACTCGCACGCTATGCTACCACAACGTTCCAGGAGGGGCCAGAGCGCGACCACCTTTTCACATTAAAAAGCAGAGAGACCTCCCGCCGAGGTCTCTCTGCTTTTAGGTCACCGAGCCGCGGGCTACTTCTTGCCCTTCTTGGCGGCCTTCTTGGCTGCTGGCATGTGGGGTCACCCCCTTTCGTGATTAAAGATGAGGTGTGGAAAAGTCATGTGTGATGGGGAAACCGGGCGGAGAGCGAAGAGACGGAGGTCCTGGAAAAGGCGACAGCGGTACGAAAGACTCGCCGCCGGAGAAGATCCCGAGGTGAGGCAATGGTAGGACTGATCAGGATCGGTTGTGTCCCTGCTCATATTCAGGGGAGTTTGCTCCGTTTCTCTTGCATCATTTTGACCATTTTGTCCTGTAACGCTGTTTTTATTATAGCGCACTCGTGTAATTTTCCAGCTACAAGTCCAGCGAGTTTCGAGGGACTTTTGTGAAAGTGTGAATGTTCGTCCGTCATATTTTTTGGGACGCGGACGCAACGTCGCGGGATGAGATGCCTGTCCTGTCGGAGCCTTGCCCTCGCGTGACTGCTGATGTAGGATAGGCGCGGCCCGTATCCACTGGAAGGAGATGTCTATGTCCACCGTCCGCATTGATGACACTCTGGAGATGTTCTACCGCATTGATGATTTCACCGATCCGTGGCGCAAACCGGAAACGGTCCTCCTGCATCATGGCAACGGCAAGAACCACCGCTTCTGGTGGGCGTGGGTGCCCATTCTCGCCCGCCACTATCGCGTGGTGCGGATGGACGCCCGTGGTTTCGGCGACTCCACGGTCCCGCCGCCGGGGTATCCGTGGTCGATTGAGGGCTTCGCGACGGACGTTGCGCGCCTTCTGGACCACCTGGGGGTGCAGAAGGTCCACTACGTCGGCGAGACGGTAGGCGGGACAATCGGCCTTCAGTTCGCGTACCAGTACCCGGAACGTGTTAAAAGCCTGACCACGAACACATCGCCGTTCAAGTTTCTCGGTCCTTACTACAGGGAGTCGGCGGACTTTGTCGAAAAGAACGGCGTGGAGACGTGGGCGCGTTCGTCCATGAGCAGGCGACTGGGCAAGGACGGCAATCCCGCCCTTGCCGAGTGGTACGCCCAGCAGATGAGCCGCACCAAGCCCTGGGTGGTCATGGAGACGCTGCGGTACCTGCAGGGGAAAGACCTGACCGAGCGGATCCGCCGCATCAAGGCGCCGACTCTCGTCGTCGCGCCGGGGGACAGCGTCGGCCATCCTTCGGATGTCTACCGCGAGCAGCAGCAGCTCATTCCCGGCGCGCGACTCTTCCTGGTGCCGGGCGCGGGAGGATTCGTGCAGCACACGCATCCTGACGTCTGCGCCAACGCGGTGCTGGACTTCCTGCGGTCGGTGGGCTAGGGCCGCGTCGGGCGGACGGCTGGCGCGGCATGAAAGTCGTAGCGCTGCTGGATGACGTCATCCACGGTCGCGTGTACCACGGATGGGCCATCGTTTTTGTGGGATTTCTGGCTGGTTTCGTTAAGGCAAGCCTCACGGGGTTCCTTTTCAGCGTATTTCTCAAGCCCATGTCCGAGGAGTTCGGCTGGAGCCGGTCGCTTACCACCGGCGCCGTGACCGTGGGCACGGTCATCGCCGCTCTGACCGGCTTCAGCTTCGGGTCCCTGCTCGACCGCTACGGCGCGCGCGTGCTCTTTGTCGGCGGCGCCGTGGTCATGGGTCTGGCCCTTGTCGGCCTCTCGCAGGTGAACGGGCTGTGGCAGTTCTACGTGGCCTACATCATTGGACGGCTCATGGCGTTCGGGCCGCTGGGCGATGCGTTCATTGCATCGGCGGCGGCCCAGTGGTTCATTCGCAAGCGTGGAAGGGCGATAGCCATCGCAATGGCGGGGCCGGCTCTGGGCGGCGCGGCGCTGGCGATGCTGGCCGGCTGGATTATTGCCACGTCAAGCTGGCGCAACGCCTGGTTCGTCATGGGCGTGTTGACATGGGTGCTGGTGCTTCTCCCCGCCTGGCTGCTGGTCCGGCGCAGGCCGGAGGACATGGGCCTGATGCCCGACGGAGACAAGAACGACGCCGCGCCGACCGTTCCATCCAACGGCGTTCACCACGAGGCGCCAGCGCCGCCGGTTTCCGCGGCGGACCCTGAATGGACCGTGGGCGAGGCGACGCGGACGAAGGCCTTCTGGCTGCTCTCAATGGTCGGTTTTTTTCACATCGTCACCACATCGGCGATCGTGTTCAACATGGTCTCCAGCCTGACGGACCGGGGCTTCAGCACCGCGCTCGCGGTCGGGGCGCTGAGCCTCTACGCTTTGCTTCAGGGCCTGTCTCAGATCATATGGGGCGGCATGGCGGATCGGCTCCCCGTCCATGTGGCCTACGCGATTGCCCTTGCCACCTCCATGGTGGGCCTTGGTCTGATTGGCCTGGCTGCGTCGCCTGTCATCGTGTATGCCGCCGTCGTCGTGTTCGGCCTGGGGCAGGGGGGCGTTCACACGGTGGGACACACCGTCTGGCCCGCCTACTTCGGGCGGCGGAACGTGGGCAGTATCCGCGGGGTGTCGCTGCTCTTCGAGACCACGGGCAACGCCTTCGGCCCGTTCCTGGGCGCGCTGGTCTATGACCTTTCCGGGAGTTACACGTGGGCGTTCGTCGGCGTCGTGGTGACGCACGTGGTGATCGTGGGGTTGGTCTATCAGTCCCGGCGGCCCGTCCGCGCAACGCCGGCGGCGGCGTAGCCCCTGACGCGTTCGTCCCCAACAGCGTGGGGACACGGTATACCCTTCGCGGCGGACTAGGGCAGGCCGCGCAGGAAGGGCTTCACCGCCGTCTCGAACCCCAGCGGATTGTCTCCGGGCACGGTGTGTCCGGCGTTCTGTACCTCCACGAGCGTGCTGCCCCGTATTGCCTGCTGCAGGTGCTCCGCGCCCTCCCTGTCCAGCACCAGGCTGTCGCCGCCGCGCACGATGAGCGTGGGGCAGGCGATGTTTCTCGCGCATGCCCACAGGTCTTCCACCGTGCCGCGCGCGGGCCGGAACCCCGGCGTCCGCAGGAGCTTGTCGTACTTCCATGTCCACTTGCCGCTGGGAAGCTGCTTCAGGTTCCACTGGAGGCTTCCGACGAGCTGCGGCATCTTCCTGTGCGGGTTCCGCTCCAGGACCCGGCGGGCGAAGGCCTCGACGGAGTCCAGTTCGTCCGCGGACGTGACGAAGTCGCGGATCTGGCGCCGTCCCTCGCGCCGTGTCTCCGGCCCCACGTCCACGATGACCGCCGCGCGCACTCGTTCGGGATGCGTTCCCGTGTACACCAGCGTGTTCCGTCCGCCCATGCTCAGGCCCACCAGGACGAACTTGCTGAAGCCGATCTCCTGGACGAAGGAGTGGATGTCCCGCTGGTTCGACTCCAGGCTGTAGTCGCCGTCCGGCGCCCACTGGCTGTCGCCGTGGCCGCGCTGGTCGAGCGCGACGACGTGGAAGTCCGGTCGGACGGCCAGCGCGAAGAAGTCCCAGCTATGCGCGGTCTGAGCGCCGCCGTGGAGCAGAAGCATGGTTGGCTTGTCCTCGTTGCCCCAGTCCAGGTAGTGCAGTTGAAGGCCGTTGACGGTGACTGACTTGTCGTGCGGCTCCACCACCTCGGGCAGGCGCAGGCCCATTTCCGCAGCGGCCCGGGCGATCTCCCTGGTGTATTCAGACGTAGCTGTCATCTCTCCCCTCGGATGGCCTGTTTCTGTTTTCGGTGCGCCGGCCGCCATGCTCGAGATAGCGGCGCCTTATCATACAGGATTCCGCGCCATGCCCTGACGCCCGCGGACTTACGACGCCACCAGCGGCATGACGTCCTTGCTGAACGCACGAATGAACGCCGCCTTGTCCGGCAGGTTTACCGTCCACCAGAACTGGGTGGCTCCCGCCCCCGCCGATTCCTTCAGGAGG
>Ga0080064_1002766_pt1 | contig 22290 bp, 21 predicted proteins | sample Subgrocontami54m_FD_69260 | JGI IMG/M metagenome (GOLD analysis project Ga0080064, IMG submission 69260) | Subsurface groundwater microbial communities from S. Glens Falls, New York, USA - GMW46 contaminated, 5.4 m (SPADES assembly) (version 2) ...
CTTGATCTCATATTCAATGCACGGTCGCTCGGCCTTGCCGTCGATTTCGATCTCGCAGGTGGCCAGCGGAAACACCTTCCGGATGACGCGCAGGGTTTCTCGCAGCGCGCCGGCCGGGACATAGGGGCCGTAATACAGCGCGCCGTCGTTCTGGACTTTGCGGACGATCGTGAAGCGGGGGAAGGCTTCCTTGATCGGCAGGCGCAGGTAGGGGTAGTTCTTGTCGTCGCGCAGGATGACATTGAAGCGCGGCCGGTGCCGCTTGATGAGGTTGTTCTCGAGGATCAGCGCTTCCAGCTCGGACCGCGTGACCATGGTCTCGATGTCCGTCACGGACGCGACCAGCAGGCGGTTCTTGGGAGTGAGGTCCGCGCCCTTCTGGAAGTAGGAACGGACCCGGTCGGCCAGGACGTTGGCCTTGCCGATATAGAGGATCTCCCCACCCTTGCCCTTCATTATATAAACGCCGGGCGTATCGGGCAGACGATCGAGCTTCGCCGAGAACGAAGTGGGTGCGGGAGGGGCGCCTTTGGCGGGGCCCCCTCCCGCCATGATGCTATCCGGCGGCATAAAAGCTAGTGTAGACTAGAGGTCTCGGCTCGACAAGGGAGGCCAAGCAAGTGGGCGGACAGTCGTGGCAGATCGGGCGCGTTTTCGGCATTCCGCTGCGAGTCCACATCTCCTGGTTCCTGGTCTTTGCGCTTGTGGTGTGGTCGGGCCGGAGTTACTTTCCGTACGTGCTGCCGCGGTCCCCCTCGTGGGAATATTGGACCATGGGGATTGTGGCAGCGCTGTTGTTGTTCGCCTCGGTGCTGGTGCATGAGCTGGGACACTGTCTCGTCGCCCTGCGGTATCGGATTCCGATCGCTCAGATCACGTTGTTCATTTTCGGCGGCATGGCGCAGATCAAGCGCGAGGCGCCGACGCCGAAGGCGGAGTTCCTCATTGCCATCGCGGGTCCGATCGTGTCGATCGTGCTCGGTCTCTGTTTTTGGGTTCTCGCCGAGTTGCCGGGCGTCCCCCTGGCGTTGGTCGCCGTGTCGGAGCACCTCCGGAACATCAATCTGATGCTGGCGATCTTCAACCTCGTGCCGGGGTATCCGCTGGACGGAGGGCGCGTGCTCCGCGCCGCGCTCTGGGCCTGGTCCAAGAACTTTCACAAGGCCACGCGCTATTCGGCACGGGTCGGCCAGGGGTTTGCGGTATTCTTGATGCTCTTCGGGATCTATGACGTAATCGCCGGGCTGCAGATCGGCGGCGTGTGGTTTCTCCTGATCGGCGCCTTCCTCTATACAGCCGCGCAAAGCACCCATCGTCAGGTATCGTTTCAGGAGTCTTTGACGGGGCTCCGGGTGGGCGACGTCATGACCACGGACGTCGTCTCGCTGGGCGCGGGACTGACACTGGACGAAGCCGTGGACAACTACTTCCTGCGCTTCGGCTTCGGGGGATTTCCCGTGATGGATGACGGGCGGCTGGTGGGGATGCTCTCGCTCAAGGAGCTCAAGGCGATCCCGCGCGAGCGGTGGCGCGCCCTGACGGTCGGCGAGGTCATGGTTCCGTACGGGTCCTATAGGGAGATCCACCCGGACGAGCCGATCACCGCGGCCATGGAGCGTATGTTCCACGACGACCGCAGCCGGCTGGTGGTGATGGAGGATGGCAAGGTGCTCGGCCTTGTCACGCGCTCCGGCATCGCGCGTTTCCTCGACCTGCGACAGCAGTAACTTCTTCTACGCTCCTTCGTCGAGTGAGAGCACGCGGCGGTTGCCGTCGGCGTCCATCTGGACGGTCAGGTGGATCGAGGTGCCGAGCTTCAGCGCCCGGAAGAGTTTCATCATGTCTTCGTCGCGCGGGAGGACCTTAAACATCATCTCGCTTTGATTGCGCAGGTCCCGCCACTGGCTTCCGTCATGGACGTGCGTCCAGTCGATCCAGATCGCATCCTCGTAGCCGTCGAGGGACTTCAGGCGGCCCACGATGCGGGTCGGCTTCTCAAATTTCATTTGCTGGATGACGCTTTCGAACTCGGCAGGTTGCTGCCCTGGCGGGAACGGCGGCGGCTCCTCCTGCGCAAGCGCCACTGAGCCGACGAGTAAGATGGAACAGGCGCAAACGAGGACGGTCTTTCCGGAAGACATACATTCATTATACGACAGAAACCGATGCACTACTTCAGCGGCAGGATGGCGCTTTGGGCGGCCTGGATGAGCGGGTCGGGGAACAGGCCGAGGACGATGACGCCGAGGGCCGCGACGAGCAGCACTGCGACGGTGGCCGGAGACGCCACGACCCGCACGTCGTAGCCGGGCGTGCCGGCTGTCTCGCCCGGCTCCCGCATATACATCACCATGACTACACGCAGGTAGAAGTATGCCGAGATGGCGGCGAAGACGACCGCCAGCACCGCCAGCCAGGTCATGCCGGCGCCCACTGCCGCCATGAAGACGTAGAACTTGGCGATGAAGCCCGCCGTCGGCGGAATGCCCGCGAGCGAGAACATGAAGAGCAGCATGACGAAGGCCGCCCACTTGTTCCGCCTGGCCAGGCCGGTGAAGTCGTCGATGTCGTCCCCCTCCAGCCCGCCGCGCCGTAGCATCGTCACGACCGCGAACGCGCCGAGGTTCATGAATGCGTAGATCGCCAGATAGAGTATCACGCTGGCCACGCCGAAGGCGTCGGCGGCGACCAGGCCGATCAGTGCATATCCGGCGTGGGCGATGCTGGAGTAGGCCAGCATGCGCTTGATATTGGTCTGCACGATCGCGACGACGTTGCCCAGGATCATGGTTGCGACAGACACGGCGACGAGCAGCATCTGCCAGTCGTCCTTGAGCCCGCCCAGGGCTTCGAGGAAGACCCGGAGGAACGCCGCAAAGCTGGCTGCTTTGGAGGCCACGGAAATGTAGGCCGTCACCGAGGTCGGCGAGCCCTCGTACACGTCCGGCGTCCACATGTGAAAGGGGACAGCGGAAACCTTGAAGCCGAACCCCACGATCAGCAGGCTCATCGCCAGCATGAGAATCGGGTCGCCGGCCGGGAGCCCTGCGATGCCGTCCCGGATGCCCGCGAGCGTGGTGCTGCCGGTGCGGCCGAAGAGCAGCGAGATGCCGTAGAGGAGAATGCCGGAGGAGAACGAGCCCAGGATGAAGTACTTCGCCGCGGCCTCCAGGGAGCGGAGCGCGTAACGTTTGAAGCCGGCCATAACGTAGAGCGAGAGCGACATCAACTCCAGGCCGAGGTAGATGACGAGCAGGTCCGTGCCCGACACCATCACCATCATGCCGGAGAGCGAGAGCAGGATGAAGGCGTAGAACTCCGGCAGGTCAATTTCCTCCAGCTTCAGGTGCGCCTTCGCGAGCAGGATGACGAGCCCGGAGACGAGGATCAGCAGCAGCTTCCAGAAGGTCCCGTAGGCGTCCAGGACATACAGCCCGCTGAACGCCAGGCGCGGTGAGCCGGTGAGCGCCCCCATGAACCAGTAGCCCACCACGAAGGCCGCGCCCAGCACGGCCAGGCTGAAGTAGGCCAGCCAGTCCTTGCGGTCCTTGGAGGTCAGGGGGTCCAGGACGAGCACCAGACAGCCGCCCGCCATAACCAGCAGTTCGGGGAGGATCGCCAGGAGATCGGCCGTTGAGACAACGGTCATGGCAGGCCCCCTCCCCGATCCATCACGTCAAAAATATGCGCGACGCTGGCGTGCATCGGAGTCAGGAACGGGTTTGGGAAGACGCCGATCCAGAAGATCAGGATGATCAATGGAACCAGCGTTGCCATCTCGCACCAGTTCAAGTCGGTCAGCTTGGCGGTCTTCTCGGTCGGCACGCCGAAGGCGATCCGCTGGACCATCCAGAGCAGATACACCGCCGCGAGGATGATGCCGAACGTGGCGAGCGCCGCGATGGTTTTGTTGTAGATGAAGCTTCCCACCAGCACCAGGAACTCGCCGACGAAGCTGTTCGTGCCCGGGAGCCCGAGCGAGGACAGGGCGAAGATTACCAGGCAGGTGGCGTAGCGGGGCATGGGCTTTGACAGCCCGCCGTTGTCCGCGATCTGCCGGCTGTGCGTGCGCTCGTAGATGAGGCCCACGCAGAGGAACAGCCCGCCGGTCGTGATGCCGTGGTTGAGCATCTGCAGCAGCGCGCCCTCGATGCCCTGGGTGTTGAAGACGAAGATGCCCAGCGTCACGAAGCCCATGTGGCTGACGCTGGAGTAGGCAATGAGCTTCTTCAGGTCGCTTTGGGCCAGGGCCATGTATGCGCCGTAGAGGATGGCGATGACGGAGAGTGCAAGGATCACCGGCGTGAACCGCTGGGACGCGTCGGGTAGCATCGGCAGGCTGAACCGCAGGAAGCCATAGGCGCCCATCTTCAGAAGGACGCTGGCCAGGATCACGCTGCCCGCGGTAGGCGCTTCCACGTGCGCGTCCGGCAGCCAGGTGTGGAAGGGGAACATGGGGACCTTCACGGCGAAGGCGACGAAGAAGGCCCAGAAGAGCCAGGCCTGGAGCGAGTCGCTGTACTGCGCGCGGCTCAGCGCCAGGATGTCGAAGGTCTGGCCGCCCTGGAAGTACAGGACGATGATGGCGATCAGCAGCAGGAGGCTCCCGGCCAGGGTGTAGAGGAAGAACTTGATCGTGGCGTAGATCCGGTTGGGGCCGCCCCAGACACCGATGAGGAGGTACATGGGGATCAGCATGGCCTCCCAGAAAATATAAAAGAGCACGAAGTTCAGGGCGCAGAAGACCCCCACCATGGCGGTCTCCATGACCAGCAGCGCGATCATGAACTCCCGCACGCGGGACTTGATCGCGGTCCAGGAGCAGACCACGCAGATCGGCGTGAGCAGGGTCGTCAGCAGCACCAGCCACAGGCTGATCCCGTCGATGCCGACGGCGTAGCTGATCGGCGGCGCGGTGATCCACGGGACCACCTCGCCGAACTGCATCTCGTACCGGGCCGGGTCGAACCAGAGGTAGAGGGGCAGGGACAGGATGAACTCGATGCCGGCCGTCCAGAAGGCAACGTGCTTGACCGCCGTGTCGTCTTTGAAGAAGGCCATCATCGCCACACCTATGAGGGGTAACACGATCAGCAGCGTGAGTAGGTGCGGCAGCGCCGTCGCATTGAGGATGACGTCTTGCATCATGGGATGAACAGCAAATACATTCCAAGGATCACGACGGCGCCGAGGGCCATGGCCAGCGCATAATGCTGGACCTGGCCGCTCTGGACCAGCCGCATGGCCCGCCCCCATCTCACGGTCGCCGCTGCCACGCCGTTCACCATGGCGTCGATCACCGCGACATCCACCTTGCGCCACAGGCCGTTCGCGAGGTCCACCGTCGGCTTGACGATCGTCCGGTCGTACAGTTCGTCCACGTACCACTTGTGGAAGGAATAGTCGTAGGCCTGACGCCATTTCTCCGCCAGCCGATCCGGCAGCCCGGGCGATTTCACATAGACGACCCAGGCGGCGACGATGCCGCCGATCCCCATCGCAATGGCGACGAGCTTGAGCAGGAGCGGACCGTCGTGCGCGGTGGTCCCATCGTGGCCGGCCGGGCCCTGGAGGACCGGCTCGATGAAATGCGGAATGCCGAAGTAGCCGGCGAAGATGGACAGGATGGCCAGGATGATCAAGGGCATGGTCATTGTCCAGGACGGTTCGTGGATGTGGTCGGCATGATGGGGGTCCACGCGGGATTCTCCCCAGAAGGCCACGAACACCAGGCGGAAGCTGTAGAAGGCCGTCATGAAGGCCGTCACCAGCCCGACAACCGTGAGGGTCTTGCCCAGGGGTCCGGCCGCCCAGGCCCCGGCCAGAATCTCTTCCTTGCTGAAGAAGCCCGAGAAACCAGGGATGCCGGCCAGGGCGAGCGAGCCGATCACCATGGTCCAGTAAGTGACCGGCAGTTTGTTCTTGAGGCCACCCATCCGGCGCATGTCCTGCTCGTGGTGCAGGGCGATGATGACCGAACCGCAGCCGAGGAACAGCAGGGCTTTGAAGGCGCCGTGCGTCAGCAGGTGATACATCCCGGCTGTGTAGGCCCCGAGACCGCAGGCCATCATCATGTAGCCAAGCTGGCTGACGGTCGAGTAGGCCACGACGCGCTTGATGTCGTTCTGGGTCAGGGCGATGGTCGCCGCAAAGACCGCCGTTGCGCCGCCCGTCACGGCCACCACGTCCAGCGCCGCCGGTGCGAGATTATAGAGCGGGGACAGGCGCGCCACCATGAAAACGCCGGCGGTCACCATCGTTGCCGCGTGGATCAGGGCCGAGATGGGTGTCGGGCCTTCCATGGCGTCGGGCAGCCAGACGTGCAGCGGCACCTGGGCCGACTTGCCGACGGCGCCGGTGAACAGCAGGAGACAGATCACAGTCAGCGTGCCGACTAGCCACTCGCCGCCCAACGGCTTGAGGACGTTGATCGTCAGGCCTTCCGCCAGCGCCGCGTGGCCGAAGACCTGATCGTATTGCAGGGAGCCGAACGTGACGAAGATCAGCATGATGCCCAGACCGAACCCGAAGTCGCCGACGCGGTTCACCACGAAGGCCTTGGTCGCCGCGTCGCAGGCGGACTTGCGGTCGTACCAATGCCCAATCAGCAGGTATGAGCAGAGCCCCACTGCTTCCCAGAACACGTAGAGCTGGAGGAAGTTATCGGCCATCACCAGCATCAGCATCGAAAAGGTGAATAGGGCGATATAAGCGAAGAAGCGGGCGTAGCCCGGCTCGCCGTGCATGTAGCCGATGGTATAGACGTGTACGAGCCCGCTGACGATGGTGACCAGCAGGAGCATCGTGACCGTTAGCCGATCGATGTAGAAGCCGATGTTGACGTCGAAGGCGCCGGAGGTGATCCAGGAATAGAGCGTCACGCGGATGGGCTCGCCGTTCGCGATGTCGTTAAAGGTGGAGAGGGAGAGAAGGAACGAGCCCGCCACGGCCGGCACGGCGATCCAGTGCGCGCGCTCCCGGATCCAGTGGCCGAACAGGCCGATGATCAGGAACGCCGCAAACGGCAGCAATGGAATGAGCGCGTACTTCATCCAGCCGTCACCACTTCATCAGGTTCAGTTCTTCGACGTTCATCGTCGCCTTGACGCGGTAGAGGGCGATGATGATGGCGAGGCCGACCGCCACTTCCGCCGCCGCGACCGTGAGCGCGAAGAAGACGAAGACCTGCCCCGCGATGTTGTCCAGATAATAGGAGAAAGCCACAAAGTTGATGTTCGTGGCGTTCAACATCAGCTCGATGGAGAGCAGCAGCATGATGATGTTCCGCCGGATCAGCACCCCGACGACACCCGTGACGAACACGATCGCGCTGAGGATCATGTAGTACGACAGGGGGACCAACGGTTATTTCTCCTCCGGGCCCATGATCCCCTTCTTGGCCATGATGATAGCGCCGATCATGGCGACCAGCAGGATCAGCGAGGCTACTTCGAAGGGAAACAGGTACGTGGTGTAGAGCGCCTTCCCGACCGTCTCGGTATTGCCGGCGATGGTCTCCGCCGCTTCGCCCGCGGCGGTCTTGCCGCTCGCCGGTTCCTCCGGCAGTGCCACCTTGCTGATGATGGCGATGACTTCCGCGAGCGCAATCAGCCCCAGCCCCAGCCCCCACTTCACCTGCCGCTGGTAGGAGTCGTCCTGCTGGAGGTTCAGGATCATCACGACGAACAGGTACAGCACGAGGATGGCGCCGGCGTACACAATCAGCTGGACCGCTGCCAGGAACTCGGCGTGCAGGGTGACGAACAGGCCTGCGATGTGGAAGAACATCACGAGGAGCGCGATGACGCTGTGCACGGGGTTGCGCAGGGCAACCACGAGGATGGCGGTCAGGACGATGACGCTCCCGAAGTAAAAGAAGGACAGGGTGGCCACGATTGCGTCGGGTCCCTATGAGGCTTTGGACGGCAGGCTTTTATGGCCGATGTTGAAATAGGCTACGTTGGGATGCTGGAACTCCAGCTTCTTCTCGCGTTCGGGGAAGTTGCGGTCGCCGAGCGCCAGCAGTTGTGGCTTGTCGAGACGGAGATCGCGCTTATTGTACCGGGCCCACGCGTATTCCTTCGTCATGGCCAGCGCGTCCACCGGGCAGGCGTCCACGCAGAGACCGCAGAAGAGACAGCGGGTCATGTCCATGTAGTATTCCTTGGCGTACCGCTTCATCGGCTCGCCCTCGACTTCCGCGCTGATGACCGTAATGACGCGGGAGGGGCAGGCCGCCTCGCAGAGGTCGCAGCCGACGCACTTCTCGGTCCCGTCGTCGTACTTGAGGAGCGCGATCATCCCGCGGTAGGTACCGGGCAGGTCCCGTTTTTCGTGCGGATACTGCAAGGTGACGGCCTTGCGGTTGCGGAGAATGATCCGCTGGATGAAGACCGTGATCGTGGCCTTCATCCCGATCAGGATTTCATAGAAGGTGAACGTCTTGACCAAATCTGCGACGGCCATGGCGGTTCGCGCTCCTTCTTATCTCAGGAAGTACACGACAATCGAGGTGATCACGATGTTCGCCAGCGCCAGCGGCAGCATCACTTTCCACCCGAAGCGCATGAGCTGGTCATAGCGCAGGCGCGGCAGCGTGGCGCGGATCCAGAAGAACAGGAACAGGAAGCAGTACACCTTCACCGTGAACCAGGCGATGCCCTCGAAGTAGCCCAGGATGCCCGGGAATAACGTTCCGGGGTACGGCGCGTGGTAGCCGCCGAGGAAGAGCACCGATGCGATGCAGGACACCAGGATCATATTGGCGTATTCCGCCATGAAGAAAAAGGCGAAGCGCATCCCGCTGTATTCGGTCATCCACCCGGCCACCAGTTCGCTGTCCGCTTCCGGCAGGTCGAAGGGGAGGCGGTTCGTCTCCGCCACGGACGAGATGACGTACACGACGAACCCGATGACCTGGGTGACGGGAATCCACCACCACGCGCCGTGACCCATACCGATGACGTTCCAATGCCAGAACCCGCCCGCCTGCTTCTCTGCGATCGTGACCATGCTGAGCGACCCCGAGAGGATGATGACGCCGATGATCGCCAGGCCGACGTTCAGTTCGTAGCTGATCACCTGCGCGGCCGCGCGCAGGCCGCCGAGCAGGGAGTACTTGTTGTTGGAAGCCCAGCCGCCCAGGATGACGCCGTAGGCGCCGATGGAGGTGAAGGCCAGGATGTACAGGATCCCGATGTTGATATCCGTGATGATGAATGGCTTGATCGTGACCCCATACAGATCGTACTCGATGTTGGGCCCGTACGGCACGACCGCGAAGCCGATGAAGGCCGGTATGAGGGAGATGATCGGGGCCAGCGAGAAGAGCACCCAGTTCGCCCCGGATGGAATGATGTCCTCCTTGAAGAACAGCTTGATGCCGTCGGCGATCGGCTGGAGGATGCCGTACGGCCCCACTTCCATCGGGCCCATGCGGTCCTGCATCCAGCTTAGCACCTTCCGTTCGGCCAGGGTGAGCACGGCCACGGTGAGCAATACGGTGACCATGACCACGGCGATCTTGACCACCGACGCGCCTGCGAATACGAGCATGTCCATCCGCTACTTCCCTCCCGCGATCTTGTCCACGGACACCAGCAGTTGTTTGCAATAGGGCACGCCGGTCACCGGGTCGAGGCTCATGCTCGGCAGAGAGGCAAGCGCCTCCCGGAACGACTCGGGAAAGAACAGGGTGCCCTCCGGGATGCGGCCCAGTATCGTCACCGGGACCGTCGCCTCGCCGGACGTTGACGTCAGCCGTACGCGCCCGCCTTCCGTGATTCCCAGGCGCCGCGCGTCGGCGGGGTTCATGATGAGCTTGCCTTCCTTCTGCAGTTCGAGCAGGCCCTGGGCCTTGGTGGACATCGAGCCCGAATGGAATAGGGTCTGGCCGATGGTCAGAGACCAGCGATGGCCACTGGTTTTTGGCTCGGCCCCAGCGCTGTACCGGGCCGAGAGGTCTTCGGCGAAGCCGGTGATGACGTAGCGCTCGACCGCTGTGGCGTCAACATGGGCCGGCTCGGGCTTCGCGCCCAGGACCCAGTAGCCGGGGATGACCGCGCGGATCTCCTTCAGGATTTCCTTCGCGTCGCCGTACTCCAACGGATAGCCCATCATGACGGAGAGGGCAGAGAGGATCTCCCAGTCCGGGCGGCTGTCGCCGACCGGCTCGATCCCGGGGCGGACTTTCTGGACGAAGCCTTCGGAGTTGGTGAAGGTGCCGGCCTTCTCGGAATAGGAGCAGGCCGGCAGGACGACGTCGGCCAGTCGGGCGGTCTCCGTCAGGAAGAGCTCCTGCACGACGAGCAGGTCCAGTTTTGCCAGCGCCTCGGCGGCCTTCGCGGACGCCGGCAGGCTCCGCACCGGATTCTCGCCGATGATCAGCATGGCCTTCAGCTTTCCTGCGCGGGCCGCGTCCAGCATCTCGATCAGGCGCATCCCCTTCGCAGCCGGCGGCTCGTCCTTCCACGCATCCGCCATCCGGCTCCGCGCCGCGGGATCGGCGAGCTCGGTCGGGCCGGGGAGGTATTCCGCCGTGGCGCCCATCTCGATGGCGCCCTGTTCGTTGTTCTCTTCGGTGAGCGGAGCGAGACCCCAGCCGGGCTGCGTGAGCTTGCCGATCAGCAGCAGGAAGTCCAGAAGGTTCACCGAGGCTTCGTGGCCGCCGGGCGCCTGCAGCAGGTCCTGCCCGATCAGGATCACCCCGCGCCGCGCGCTCGCAAACGTCTTTGCGATGGCGCAAAGCGTGGTCTCGTTCATGCCGTCTGTGTACGGCACAGCCGTCGCGGCCGTACGCACGCGCGACACGAAGTCACCGGCGCGCGCGCTCAGCCCGGCGTCCACGAGGTTCTCGTCGAAGACGGCCTTGACGAGGCCGCGCACGGCGGCGGCGTGGCCGCCGGGCGGGACCGCGACGTGCATCGCCGCCAGGTTGGTGATGTTGCTGGTCGTCTCGATCGACGGGACGAGCGTTTCGATAGTGAGCAGCCGGGCGCCGTGCTTTTTGACGGCCGCTTTCACTTTCAGCCCGACGATCGGATTGGCGGCCGTGACCTGCGTGCCGATCAGCAGCAGGGCGTCGGCCTGCGCAATGTCCTCGTAGGAGACGGTCCAGCGGTTGGTGCCCTGCACGCGGCGCAGCGCCCTGGCGGCGTTGACGTGCCCATAGCGGGCCGTGCTGTCCAGATGGTTCGAGCCGATCGCCAGGCGCATGAATTTCTGGAAGAGGTACAGGTCCTCGTTGGTGCAGCGCGCCGAGATGAGCCCGCCGATGGCGTCGGCGCCATGCGCCAGCTTGACCTGCGTGAGCCGTTCGGCCAACAGGGGCAGCACCTCGTCCCACGTGACGGAATGCAGTCGGCCGTCCGCCTGTCGGACGAGCGGGGTCGTCAGGCGGTCCGGGTGGTTGACGTACTGGTAGCCGAAGAAGCCCCGCGCGCAGAGGTCGCCGTTGTTGCGACCGCTGCCGTGGGACGACATGACTTCGATGACTTTCTCGCCGCGCGTCTCGAGGATGAGCGAGCAGCCGTCGCCGCAGTAGCCGCAGGTGGTGTCCGCCCGCTTCATCATCCAGGGCCGGAACTCGTACAGCGAGAGCCGGCTCGTGATCGCGCCCACCGGGCAGATCTGCACGCAGCCGCCGCAGAACTCGCAGTCGAGCGGGTGGCCGGCGAAGTGCGCGATCTCGGTCATCGTGCCGCGGTTGACGTTGGCCAGGGCCTTCACGTCCATGATCTCGTCGCAGTACCGCACGCACCGGAGGCAGGAGACGCAGCGGTTCATCTCTTTCTCGATCAGCGGGCTGAAGAACCCCTTCTCGTAGACGCGCTTGGTGTCGGTGAACTGGCTGGTGGTGGGCGTGTACTGGTGCGAGAAGTCCTGCAGGTCGCAACGCCCGCCCTGGTCGCAGATCGGGCAGTCGAGCGGGTGGTTCGCCAGGATGAACTCCAGGACGGACTTGTGGGCCTCGTCCACGACGGGGGTATTGGTGCGGACCACCATCCCTTCGGCGACCACGGTGCTGCAGGACGTCTGCAACTTCGGTATCTTCTCCACCTCGACGAGACACATGCGGCAGTTGGCGTCGGGTTTGAGCTTGGGGTGGTAGCAGAAATGCGGGATCATGACCCCGATCCGCCGCGCGGCCTCGATGACGAGGGTGCCCTTCTCCACCGCGATCGGCTTGCCGTCTATCAGGATGTTGACCATGCCAGCCATCAGGGTCTTTCTTAGTGCCCCACCGTAATCAACTCGGGCGCCGGCTGCGGCCGGAACGGGCAGCGCTGCTCCCGGATGTGCGCCTCGAACTCCTCACGGAAATACTGGAGCGTGCCGATGATCGGCGCGACCTCGGCGTCACCGAAGGCGCAGACCGTACGGCCCGCGATGTTGCCGCAGAGGCGCAGTAGGGTCGCCAGATCGTCCATCTTCCCCTTGCCGTGGTCGATCCTTCTGAGTATCTGCAACAGCCAGGAACTTCCTTCCCGGCAAGGCGTGCACTTGCCGCAGGATTCATGGTTGAAGAAGTGCAGGAGGTTCTCGGCGGCCCAGACCATGCAGGTGCCTTCTTCCATCACCGTGACGCCGCCGGACCCGAGCATGGAGCCGGCCTGCGCGACCGACTCGAAGTCCAGCTTCACGTCCAGATGGGCGGGCGTCAGCACGGCCGCCGAGGCGCCGCCCGGAATGAACGCCTTGAGGGGCTTATCCCCCCGCATGCCGCCCGCGATGTCGTAGATCATCTCGCGGAACGTGATCCCCATCGGCACTTCGTAGTTGCCCGGCCGCTTCACGTGCCCGCTGAGACAGAAGATCCGCGTGCCGCTGCTCTTGGGTGGGTTTCCGATGGCGGCGAACCACTCGGGCCCGCGGTTCACGATGTGCGGGATGTTGGAGAGCGTCTCCACGTTGTTGACCACCGTCGGCTTCTGGAACAGGCCGTGCGTGGCGGGGAAGGGTGGTTTGGTCCGGGGCAGGCCACGCTTGCCTTCCAGGGATTCGAGCAGGGCGGTCTCCTCTCCGCAGATGTACGCGCCGGCGCCCCGGTGCACGTAGATGTCCAGCGCGAACCCGGTCCCGAGGATGTCTTTGCCGAGGTAGCCCGCCTTGTACGTCTCCGCCAGCGCGCGCTCAAGGACTTTGGCGCCCAGGGCGAACTCCCCCCGGATGTAAATATAGGACGTCCGGACGCCGATGGCATAGGCGGCGAGGATCATGCCCTCGATCATCTGGTGCGGGTCGCGCTCCATCAACTGGCGGTCCTTGAACGTGCCGGGCTCGCTCTCATCGGCGTTGCAGACGAGATAGCGCGGGCCGGGATGGTCCTTGGGGATAAACGACCACTTCACGCCGGTCGGGAAGCCGGCGCCGCCGCGTCCCCGCAGGCCAGATTTCTTGACCATCTCGGTGATGTCGGCCGGCGCGATCTTGCCGAGGACCTTCCGCAGGGCCTGGTAGCCGCCGGCGCGCTCGTAGTCGGCGAGCGCGCCGCTGTAGCCCGGCTGGGACATGTTCTTGAGGAGGAGCGGTTCGTGCTGCGCCATGTTTTCCCTACTTTGCCGTGGGCTCGGGGAACATAAACGGCCCGGTCGCCAGCGGGCACTTTCCCTCCCGCTTCAGATCGTCCAGGACGCGGTTGGCCTTGTCCTGCGTCAGCCGCTCATAATAATCATCGTTGATCTGCATCATCGGGCCGGTCCCGCAGGAGCCGAGGCACTCCACCTGACTCAGCGTGAAGAAACCGTCCGGCGTTGTCTGGCCGGTCTTGATGCCCAGCTTGGCGTGAATCCACGCCAACAGATTTTCCGTTCCCACGAGCGCACACATCAGTGAGCGGCAGACATGGATGTGGTACTTGCCGATCGGCCGGCGGTTGTACATCGTGTAGAACGTCACGGTCTCATACACCTGCGGCGGCGTGAGGTCCAGGAGCCCCGCGATCTCCTTCATCGCCTCTTCCGACACGTAGCCCTGCTCCTCCTGCGCGAGCCAGAGCAGCGGCAGCAGGGCTCCACGCTTCTCCGCGTACCGGGCGATGATGCCGGGGATGCGCTTCTTCGCGGCTTTCGAAAAGACGGCCGTCACCGGTCGCACTCCCCCATGACGACGTCGTAGGTGCCGAAGATCGTCACGATGTCGGCGATGAGGTAGCCGCGCGCCATGTGATCGAACGCGCCCAGATGGACGAACGAGGGCGAGCGGATCTTCATGCGGTAGGGTTTCGGCCCGCCATCACTCACGATGAAGAAGCCGAGCTCTCCCTTCGGCGCTTCGGAGGCGCAGTAGGTCTCGCCCTTGGGCGGCTTGAAGCCCTGCGTGAAGATGATGAAGTGGTGGATCAGGCTCTCCATGTCCCGCATCACTTTTTCTTTGGGCGGTGGGATGATCTGGGGCGCATCGGCGATGATCGGCCCCTCCGGCAGCTGCGCGAGGCACTGGCGGATGATCTTCGCGCTCTGCCGCATCTCCTCCAGGCGCACCCAGTAGCGGTCGTAGGTGTCGCCGTTCTTGCCGACGGGGACTTCCCACTCGACCTTGTCATAGGCGCCGTAGGGCTCGGCCTTGCGGATGTCATAGGCCACGCCCGATCCGCGCAGCACCGGGCCGGTGCAGCCGAAGTTCACGGCGTCCTCGGCGGAGATCACGGCGACGTTCTTGGTCCGCGCCAGCCAGATACGGTTGGTGAGCAACAGATCGTCATACTCGCGGAGATGGTCGGGGAAGGTGTTCAGGAAGGCGCCGAGCCGCTGGACGAGGTCCGGTGTGAAGTCGGCGTCCACGCCGCCGATCCGGTAATAGTTCAGCGTGAGGCGCGCGCCGCAGAGCTTCTCGAAGATGTCCAGCAGGACCTCGCGTTCGCGGAACGTCCAGAAGAACACCGTCATGGCGCCGATGTCGAGTGCCTGGGTGCCGAGCCAGAACAGATGGCCGATGATCCGCTGTGTCTCGGCGACGATCGTCCGGATGTACTCGGCGCGCGGCGGCACCGCGAGGTTCAAAAGCCTTTCCACGGCCCGCACGTACGCGTAGTTGTTGGTCATCGAGCAGATGTAGTCCAGCCGGTCGGTGTGGGGAATGATCTGCTGGTAGGCCAGGCCCTCGCACAGCTTCTCGACGCCACGATGCAGGTACCCGAGGTCCGGCGTGGCCTTCACGATGCGCTCGCCCTCGAGCTCCAGCACCATGCGGAGCACCCCGTGCGTGGCCGGGTGCTGCGGGCCCATGTTGAGCAGCAGTTCTTCCTGGCGCCGGACCGCCTTGACATCCTTGTGAAGCCCTTCGGCCTCTTTCAGGAAGGGGCGCTGCTCCTCCTCCGGAATCTCGCCGGAGCCCATCGGCGTGGCCGGCTCGTCGAGCCGCGGGAGAAACGGGAACGTGCTGCGCCAGCCCCGGCCCTCCGTCGGGAAGTCCTTCCGCAGCGGGTAGCCCTCATCGTAGTCCTCCGGCATGAGGATGCGGCGCAGGTCCGGATGGCCGGCGAACTTGACGCCCATCAGGTCGTAAACTTCGCGCTCCAGGAAGTTCGCGCCTTTCCACACCGTCGTGACGGTCGGGATGGTCGGGTCGTCTTCCGGGAGCCGCGTCTTGAGGCGGAGCCGGTGGTTGCGCGGGAGCGACTTGAGCAGGTAGATGACCTCGAACCGGTCTTCGTCCTCGGGATAATCCACCGCGAGCATGTCCGAGAGCATGTCGAAGGCGGCCTCGGGATCGTCGTGAAGAAAGCGGGCGATCTCCGGGACGGCCGCCGGCTTGACCTGCACGACGAGGTCCTTGTATGACCCTTCCTCGCGGACCGCCAGCACGGCGTCCGGGAACCGTTCCTTGAGTCTGGTGAGCAGCGCGTGCATCGGGTTATTTGACCAGGATCTTTTCCTTCATCATCTTCTGCTGGAGCATGATCAGGCCGTCCAGGAGCGCTTCGGGGCGCGGCGGACAGCCGGGGATGTAGACGTCCACCGGCACGATCTGGTCCACGCCTTGTACGACGCTGTACGAGTTGTAGTGGTTGCCGGACGTCGCGCAGGATCCCATAGAAATGACGTAGCGGGGCTCGGGCATCTGGTCGTAGATGCGCCGGATCACCGGCGCCATCTTCCGGCAGACGGTGCCGGCGACGATCATCAGGTCGGACTGGCGGGGCGAGGCCCGGAACACGCCCGCGCCGAAGCGGTCGATGTCGTACCGGGACGAGACCGTGGCGATCATCTCGATGGCGCAGCAGGCGAGCCCGAAGGTCATCGGCCACAGCGAGCCTTTCCGGCACCAGTTGATGGCGGCGTCCAGGGTCGTCGTCACGATGTTGGCGTCCAGCGAGCGGTCGATCAGTCCCATTCGAGCGCTCCCTTTTTCCAGGCGTAGAAGTAGCCCACGAGCAGGATGCCGATGAACAGCATCATTTCGATGAGGCCGAAGAGCCCGAGCTGATTGAAGACCACGGCCCAGGGAAAGATGAAGACGGTCTCGATGTCGAAGATCACGAACAGCATCGCGATGATGTAGTAGCGCATCGGGATGTTCGTGCGCGCGTCGTGGAACACCGGCGCGCCACTCTCGTAGGGGGCCAGCTTGGCCTTGTAGGGACGCGAGGGGCGGACGAGGTAGCCGGCCGCGATGGACACGATGCCGAAGCCGGCCGCCGCCACCATGAAGATCACCACCGGCAGGTAGTTCGCCGGGACCAGATCCGGCGTCATCGCGCGGCGGCCTCCATCGTGCGGCCTGCGCTCAGGCCGTCCTGCAGGGCGTCTAGGAAAAATGGCCGCGAGCGCAGGCCGTCCAGTCGGGGCGCCGGTATCCCCTTGTGCTGCACCAGGACTTTGTAGGTGGTGCCCATGCCGTCCGGCTTCAGCAGATTCCGCATCGCGACCGATTCGGGCGATTCGGGATCGACGCCTGCAAAGGCGGACTCGATGCCGAGCCCCATCAGGAAATGCAGCTGGTTCGTAAAGCCGGTCACCTCGAGGCCGGTGTCCCGGCCGGCCAGCGCCAGGCTCGTGAAATCCACATGCGCGGTCATGTCTTGATGTCCGACGCGAACATAGGGCGAATCCGAGACGCGGTGACGGTGGTAGCAAAGCAGGGTGCCGGCTTTTCTGGTCGAGGCATAGAGATCGGCGGCGGTATGGCCGTAGTCGATTGTGAGGACAAGGCCGCGGCGCAGGATGGCGCCCGCCTGCCGCATCCACTCGAGCGCCGGCAGGTTCACCTCGGCCCGCTGGCCGACTTCAAGCACGACCCCGATGCGCTTGAAATAGGTTTCCAGTGCGGAGGAGAAAGGCGGCGCCTCGATCTCGGTAAAGCGGCTTCCGTCCCACCCCACGTAGATTTCGCGCAGGCCCAAGGGCCGCATGACCACGCGGTGCACGGGAAGGGCATCCACCAGCTCGTTGGACAGGAGGACGCCGATCACCGACTCGGCGGGGAAGGCGCTCAAAGCAGGAGCCCAGGTAATGCGTGCGCCCTCGTCCAGGAGCGGGCGCAGATGTTCCTGTTGCGCCCTGATCATGGCGGGACTGCGCTCAACCAGTATGTAGCGAATGCGGGAGAAGAGTGCGGGATTCTCGCGCCGATAGGAGTCAAGCAGGTGCCGGGCCAGAAGCCCTTTGCCGGCGCCCATTTCCACAATCGTGAAGTCGTTGTCCGAAGAGAGGATCTCGGCGGCTTGCGCGACCTGCCGGCCGATCAGTTCGGCGAAGATGGGGTGCACATCGAGGCTGGTGTAGTAGTCGCCCTCGCGCCCGATGCGAGGGCCGGGGGTCATGTAATAGCCGAACTCGGGGTCGTAGAGCGCGGCCTTCATGAAGTCGGCAAAGGAGAGGGGGCCGTTTCGCGTGATGCGGGCGACGAGCCTGTCGACAAGCCCGGGATGACCGATTTCCACCAAGGCCTCCTCCGCTGCCGAGAGCAAAAACCGTCTGCGAGAGAGGAGTAACGATAGCCTAGGTCCTTCAGGTTAGTCAAGCCGAAAGACATTGTACGAACAAGGGGTTGGAGCCTTTCAGGGGTGTGATAAAATCGGTTCTCAGCGGGATGGCAATAGGCTGAAAGGCCTACTGAAAAATCAGACGGTCAGGCGTTCCGGCCGAACTCCGGATACATCTTATTCAAGCACTCGGGGCAAATACTGTGGCTGAAGTCGGCTTCGGAATGGTCTCGCACGAAGACCTCCACCATATGCCAGGCTCCCTCGTCACCGCGGATTTTTTTGCAGTGGGAGCAGATCGGCAGAAGACCCCGCAAGATCTTGGTGGCCTGCTCCGCGCGCTTGTACCGCAGCACGAGGAAGGCGGTTACCCATATGATGAACAACGCCATCAGGCGGTTGATGACGCTAATCAAGAGGGCTCCTCGGGGAGGCGAGAGAAAGAAGCCGAGGACGCTTAAGACCGTCGCGATGATCGCAGCGACGAGCGCAAATCGTGGATACGGCGACCACAACCCGAGCAAAACCAGGCCCGGATAGAGTATGGGGATCGCGATATTCCTGGGAGTCAGCAAGTCCAACGTGAACAGGATCGCTCCCAAGGCAATGGCGAGCGTCGTCAGGGGAGGGATTCTCCAGCGGGATTTTTCCATTCAGGGCATGGGTCGTGTCGACGAGAAAGCGCAGCTCGCGGACAAGCGTCAGCATCCGGCGGAGGACTTGCGGGTCGGGCGGCGGCTGGTGAGGGATTTCGTGGTCGTCGGCATGGTGCGTCCGTGAGCGATCAGGCTCCGTGGCACTTCTTGTATTTCTTCCCGCTCCCGCAGGGGCAGGGATCGTTGCGTCCGACCTTGTCCGCCGGCCGGCGGATGGTCTTGTCCTTGTTGCCCTCGGCGGCCTGCTCGCCGCGGTTCAACGTGAGGGTGGGAGGCCGGCGCGGCCGCTCCAGGACGGGGGGCGGCTCTTCCCCCTGGACGACCTGGACGCGGAACAGGTGCTCCAGGACGTCCTGCTTGCACCGATCCATCATCGCGGCGAACATGTCGAAGCCTTCCCGCTTGTACTCGATCAGCGGGTCCTTCTGGCCGTAGCCGCGGAGCCCGATGCCCTCCCGCAGGCTGTCCATGGCGAGCAGGTGATCCTTCCAGAGGGTGTCGATCGTCCGGAGCATCACCATCTTTTCCAGGTACCGCAGCAGGTCCGGGCCCAGTTCCTTCTCCTTCGCCGCATAGGCCGCGTGGATCTTGCGGACCAGTTCGGCGCGCAGGGCTTCGAAGCCGATGTCCTTGGTGTCGATCATCCCGTCCTTGAGGTCGATCGAGAACTGTGCGTAGCAGGCGTCGGCCAGGCCCTTCAGGTCCCAGTCTTCCTGATAGGAGTCCTTCGGGCAGTGCACGTCCAGCAGTCCGTCCAGAATCTCCTCGGCGTCGGCCTTGATATCCTCGGACAGGTTTTCCCCGCCGAGGATCATGCGCCGGCGCTCGTACACGACCGTGCGCTGCTTGTTCATCACGTCGTCGTAGTCGAGGAGCTGCTTGCGGATTTCGAAGTGATGGGCCTCCACCTTCTTCTGGGCGTTCTCGATGGCGCGGGTGACCATGCCGGCCTCGATCGGCACGCCTTCCTCCATGCCGAGCTTGAGCATGATCTTGGAGATGCGCTCGGAGCCGAAGATGCGGAGCAGGTCGTCTTCCAGGGAGAGATAGAAGCGGGACGAGCCGGGATCGCCCTGGCGCCCGCCGCGGCCGCGGAGCTGGTTGTCGATCCGGCGGCTCTCGTGGCGCTCCGTGCCCAGGATGTGCAGACCGCCGACGGCGACGACCTCTTTTTTCTCCTCTTCGCACTCGGCCTTGATCCGGGCCAGCAGGGCGGACTGCCGCTCGGGCGGCATCTCCGGGTCGGCATACAGGGCCTTCTTGAACAGGAAGTCGGGGTTGCCGCCCAGGAGAATGTCGGTTCCGCGCCCCGCCATGTTCGTCGCAATGGTCACGGCTGCCTTGCGTCCCGCCTGGGCGATGATCTCGGCCTCCATCTCGTGGTGCTTGGCGTTCAGGACGTTGTGCTTGACGCCGTGCCGGACGAGATAGCCGGCGAGCCGCTCGGACTTTTCGATCGAGATGGTGCCGACGAGCACCGGCTGGCCGCGTTTGTGGCAGTCCGCGATGTCTTCGACGATGGCGGTGAACTTCTCCTTCTCGGTGCGGAACACGACGTCGGGGAAGTCCTTCCTGACGTTGGGGCGGTTGGTCGGGGCGACGACCACGTCGAGGTTGTAGATCTTGGCGAACTCGCCGGCCTCGGTGTCGGCCGTGCCTGTCATGCCGGCCAGCTTTTTGTACATGCGGAACAGGTTCTGGAAGGTGATCGAGGCCAGCGTCTGGTTCTCGTTGGCGATCTTGACGCCTTCCTTTGCCTCGACCGCCTGGTGCAGCCCGTCCGACCAGCGGCGCCCGGGCATCAGCCGTCCCGTGAACTCGTCCACGATGAGGACTTCGCCGTCCTTGACGACGTAGTCCACGTCGAGGTGGTAGAGCGCGTGCGCCCGCAGGGCCTGGACCACGTGGTGCACCAGGTTCATGTTGGCCAGGTCGTAGAGGTTCGCCACGCCCAGCGCGCGCTCCACCTTCTCGTTGCCCTCTTCGGTGAGCGCCGCGGTCTTGGTCTTCTCCTCGATCGTGTAGTCTGTCTCCCGCCTGAGCGAGGGGATGATGCGGTCGATGCGGTAGTACAGGTCGGTCGAGTCCTCGGTCGGCCCCGAGATGATCAGCGGCGTGCGGGCCTCGTCGATGAGGATGCTGTCCACTTCGTCCACGATGGCGAAATTCTGCTCGCGCTGAACGCAGTGCTCCAGGTCCCCGACCATGTTGTCGCGCAGGTAGTCGAACCCGAACTCGTTGTTGGTGCCGTAGGTGATGTCGGCGCGGTAGGCTTCCTGCCGGGTGCAGGGGCGCAGGTGCTGGAGGCGCTTGTCCTCCGCCTCGTAGGCCGGATCGAACAGGAACGAGGCCTCGTGCTGGATGACGCCGACGGAGAGCCCAAGGTTATGGTAAAGGGGGGCCATCCACTGCGCGTCGCGCTTGGCCAGGTAATCATTGACCGTGATCAGGTGCGCGCCCTTGCCTTGGAGGGCGTTCAGATAGAGGGCCAGCGTGGCGACCAGGGTCTTGCCTTCCCCGGTCTTCATCTCGGCGATCTTGCCCTCGTGCAGGATCATGCCGCCGATGAGCTGGACGTCGAAGTGGCGCATCGCCAGTGCGCGCTTCGACATCTCCCGGCAGACCGCGAAGGCCTCCGGCAGCAGCTCATCCAGCGTGGTCCCGTCGGCCAGCCGCTTCCTGAATTCCTCGGTTTTGGCGCCCAGGTCCCGGTCCGAGAAGCGGGCCATGTCCGGCTCCTTGGCGCCGATTGCGGCGACCACCGGACGCATGCGCTTGATCTCGCGTTCGTTTTTGCTGCCGAAGATCTTATTGAGCAGAATGTTGATCATGCTGTCTCACAGCTCATAAGTTTATCAGTATACTGAAATGCCTCCGACAAAGAAACAACAGGAGCCTGTAGTTGACCGGGGGGGGCGGCTGGGAGAAAATGCGGCCATGAAGGGTGAGCGAGGGAATATCGGTATCTTCATCCTGACCCGCCTGCTGGTTGCGATCCTGGTGGGTTTCTTTCTCTGGAGCATCTTCCCGCCCGCATGGAAAGACTTCTTACGGGAGGGGCCATGGGGGATCGTCGCGGCTGCCGTGGCCTGCGGCATCGTCCTTGTCTCGATCATCAGGGGCGTGTTCGAGCGCCGCGAGCACAAGCACGCCCATGCGCGCGTCGCGAAAGTTTTCCGGGAAGCCACCGACCCGGCTCTGCAGAAGCGGGCCGCCCTCTGGCTCGTCGAGCATGACCGGAGCCAGCCCGAGCGGCTGGCCGACGCCGAGCCGGCTCTTTACGATGTGCTGCTCCGGGTCATGAAGACGGACCCGGAAAAGCTGGACCGGACCCGCGCCGCCAATGGCCTGGGCGTGCTGGGCGATCCCCGTGCGATCGCTCCCTTGCTGGCCGCCACCCAGGACGACTATGCGTTCGTGCGCGCCGAGGCGGCCCTGGCGTTGGGCAAGCTCAAGGCGACGCAGGCCGAGAAGCGGTTGCGGGAGATGGTCGAGGACGACTGGGACGCCAACGCGCGCGGGCGGGCGAAGGAAGCCCTGGAGCGGATCAACGGTTGACAAGATTCATCGAGACTGCTACCGTCTAAGCGGTTTCACTGGGTTCGGGGCTTCTGATGAAGCAGACATTTTTCCGATCCATGGCTTGGACGGTCGTGGCGGCCCGGGGGCCCCTCCTGGGGGCCACCACCCGCCGGGCCCTGGTGCGCGAGC
>Ga0080064_1003535_pt1 | contig 22280 bp, 22 predicted proteins | sample Subgrocontami54m_FD_69260 | JGI IMG/M metagenome (GOLD analysis project Ga0080064, IMG submission 69260) | Subsurface groundwater microbial communities from S. Glens Falls, New York, USA - GMW46 contaminated, 5.4 m (SPADES assembly) (version 2) ...
GAGCGCAGGGCGCTCGTCGGCGCACCGCAGGACACCCGGGCCCTCGAGCGCGCCCTGCTGCGCCTGGTCGGGGATGCGGGGCTGCGCGAGCGGCTGGGATCGGCGGCGAGGGCGTGGTGCGGCGAGCGCTTCGGCCTCGAGGCCATGCTGGATCGCATGGAAGCGGTATTTGCGCGCGTGACCGCCGGCTGTGGCGCAGGCGGCCGGCACGCCCGCGCCGCCTAGCGCAGAGGGCGGACCCCCGGTTCGATCTCGAGCAGGCGTTCTGCGCAGGCGCGGACGCGGGTTTCGTCGATCGCCTGCATGCACCGCGGCGCGGGGCACTCGTCCAGCGAACGGCCGCAGCGGCGCACCCAGGCGATTTCGCGCCTGAACAGCACGCGCTGGTCCCGGCAGGGGAAGTCCTCGACCGTGACCGCCTCGTAGGGGCTGTCGCGCCAGAATTCGCCCTTGCCGAACAGGACCGCCGACCCGGGGCCGAACAGCGTGAGGGTCGGCACGCCGACGATGCGCCCGAGGTGGGACACGCCTGTATCCGGGCAGACCAGGAGCCGCGCCTGCGCCAACAGACTCCAGAGTTGCGGCAGGTCGAGCTTGCCGGCATACGACCGATACCGCGCTTCGGGGTCGACTTCGGATACGATCCGGGCTTCGCCGGCGCCCCCGCTCCAGACCACGCTCAATCCCCGCTCGGTCAGCCATTGCGCGAGCGCGCGCCACTTGGATCCCTCCCATTGCCGAAGCGGCGTCCCGGCGCCCACGTGGAGCACCGCGTAAGGCAGCGGAGGAAATTCGAACTGCGACGCGGAAGGCGCGGGCCAATCCGCGGGGCGGTACGGTTCGGGCGCAGCGCCCTCGACCAGTTGCGCCGCCATGTCGCCCCAGGCGGCCGGACGCTCCGGGTAGGCAAGGAGCCTGTCCACCGGCCAGTTCTTGTACGCGGGCTTCTCGCCAGAGAACGCGACGATCCAGCGCGCTCCCAGCGCGAGCGCCAGCCAGGCGTAGCGGTTCTCTCCTGGTATCACTGCAAGGTCGAATCCGCCTTCGGCCACGCGGTACAGGCCGGCAAGCGTTGACCGGTCGCGAGGCTCGAATTCGATCGCCTCGACGCCGTACGGCCGCGTGGCGTAGAGCGGCGCGATCGAACGGGGGCAGGTCATGACGATGCGCGCCTCGGGATGCCGGGCGCGCAGCTTCGCGATCAGCGCAGTGAGCATGAGCGTGTCGCCGAGCCGCAGATGGTGCGCGACCAGGATCCGCCGCGCCTGGCTCGACGGCCGCCTGCGCCCCAGCGTGGCGAGACCGTGCCCGATGGCGCGGGGAAGGATGCTCAGGCGGCTTGCGAGGCGGGACATCGGACCGGCGGCCAGTCACTCGGTGGCCGATTATTGCACTCATCGCCGCGCTGGTGGGCCGGATGCGCCGCGCCCTATAATGCCGCCGTGCCCCGTTCCCCCCTGCCATCGGCGCGCGAGATCGCGCGCTTTCACGACGAACGCGTCGCCGAGCGCGGCTGGGCGGAATCGGCGCCGGCTGCCTTCTCCGGGTGTCCGTGGGAATTCATCGAGGCGAACCACCGCTGCAACATCCTGCTTTGGGACGAGGAGGACCAGGCACGGCGCAAGCAAGTGCCCGATTCGGCCATCGCCGCCAACAAGCGCGCTATCGACGTCTACAACCAGCGCCGCAACGACGCCATCGAACGCATCGACGAATGCCTGCTTGCGGCTCTCGAGGGCGCGGCACGGCGCGGCGACGCGCGCATCAACTCCGAGACCGCGGGTGCCATGATCGACAGGCTTTCGATACTCGCGCTCAAGATCTTCCACATGCGCGCGCAGGCCGAACGCAGCGGCGCGGGCCCGGCTCACGTCGATGCCTGCGCGATCAAGCTCGCGCGGCTCGAAGAGCAGCGATCAGACCTTGCGGATGCGCTGGACCGGCTGCTCGCCGAATGCGCCGCCGGAGCCGCCTACTTCAAGGTCTATCGCCAGTTCAAGATGTACAACGATCCCTCGCTCAACCCCTACCTCTACGGCGGCGGCTCAGGCAAGTAGCGGTACGAGCTTCGCGAAAACCTGCTCCTCGTCGAGCTCGGCAACGCTTTTCGCGGCTTCCATCCAGGCCGCGCGCGCGCCTCGCGGGCTCCACTGGAGCGGGTGCGGCGACACGTCGGTCTCGGCGAAAAGACCGAGTACGCCTCCCGGGCTCGCCGCCGCGAAGTGCATGAGTCCGCTGTCGGGGAAGATCGAGGTTCGCGCGGAGAATATCAGCCCCAGCGCGGGGAGTATCGGTCCGCGAAACGGATGGATCCAGGGCCGGCGGGCATCGAGCACCGCTCGAGCCGCATCGTCGTCGCCCGGATAGAGCGGATCCTCGCTCTTTCCCGGAGTCCACATGAACACGGTCGCGAGGCCGTGCGCAGCGTGCAGCCGCTCGGTCCAGCCGAGCACTTGCGAGGGAGCAGGCTGCTTCTTCGCCCTGCGCGCGCCCAGGCCGAGGACCACGTAGCCCCCGGGAGCGAGCGAACGTTCGGCGAGCCACGATCGCGCGAACGCCGCCTGCGCCGGCGGCAGTCGATACTCGGGCAGGATCGTCGCGGCCGGCGCGCCGATCCCGAGCGGCGCGAGCAGGCCGAGCAGCCGGTCGCACTCGTGCAGGCCTTTCGGAACCGGAATCGGGTCGCTCAACCTCGAGCGGCGCTGCGGACTGTCGCAGTAGGCGACGACGCGGGCGGCGCCCGAGCCGACACCGCGCGCGATGGCGCGCGGCGACTCCTCGCCGTTGGCGACGATGGCGATGTCGAACGCCTCGCGGCGCAGCGCCGCCGACTGGAGCAGCTGATTCCACGCCGCCGAGAGGGAAAGGCGGCGCCCCTGGCGCACCCGCCGGTATATCCACAGCCGGTCGACGTTCGGGTTCGCCTCGACCACCCAGGCGTTGTAGTCGTTGGCGAGCACGTGGACCTGCGCGTCGCGCAGGTTCGCCTTCAGGTGCGCGAGCATCGGCGTGGTGAGCAGCAGGTCGCCGATCTTGTCGCGCTTGACGACGAGGATCTTCACAGGTTGTGCGCCAGAGTTTCGGCCGCATGCGAGCGCAACGGGCAACCGGCAGGCGTGTCCTCGATCGCGGTTGCGCAATTCGCGCCGGCGAAGTTCGCCACCGCCTGGTGCAGGCACAAGGGGCGCGCGCACTGCTTCTGCTCGCAGTGCTCATTGCCCAGCACGCCCAACCTCACGCGCACGAGGTTCGGCTGCGCAGGAAACGCGTTCTTCAGCGCCTGCGTCGGCCCGAAGAACACCGTCGATGGAATGCCCATCGCCACGGCAAGATGGTAGGGGCCGGTGTCGGTGCCGTACCAGGCCTTCAGGCGCGAATAGCGATCGATCAGCTCCTCGAGGGTGGCGAAAGCGACCAGCTCGACGCCCGATGGAAGCGGGAGGTCGATGCGTCGCGCTTCTCCGGGATCGACGAATATCCAGACCGGGTCTCCCGGGTGCCTGCGCGCGAGCTCGCCCGCCAGGACGGCGACGGCCGGCGCGTCCAGATTGCGGCGCGCCTCGCCGGCGAAGGGCACCAGGCCGATCGCGCCGCCGCGCTCGTCCCTGAGCGCGGCGAGCCCCGGCAGTTCCAGTCGCTGCGGCCGCGGCAGCTCCGGGTCGAGGCAGCGCAGCACCCGCCAGGCGGGATCGACCTGGAACTCGTCCGCGGTCGCGGCGGGAGATTCCGGATACCATTGCGCGAGGCTTGCATCCAGGTAGATCTTGCGCCGGGCGCAGGCCAGGCGAGCGATCCAGGCCATGGGCGCGCCGAATCCCCACAGCACCGCCAGCGCATCGAAGCACGGGCGCGCGAGGCGCAGCCAGAGCAGCTTCGCAATCATTTCCACGCGGCTTCCGAAGGCCACCCGCCGGACGCCCGGCTCGCGCGCGAGCACGGGCAGGTAGTTCCTGCGCACCAGCAGCGTGATCTCGGCCTCCGGATGGCGTAGCGCATAGGCCGCCGCCGCGGCCCAGGCGATCAGCGTGTCGCCGAGCTTGCCGCGGATGACGAGGAGGAGTCGGGTCTTCATTTCGCAGGTATCCCGGGACAGGCCGCGAGCCGCATCCCTCGCCGGCCCGCTATAATACCGCGCCGTCTTTCCATCTCCCGCAAAGACCTTTCCATTGCTGCGCGAATTCGCACGCGGTCTGCGTTTCCCCGCCGAAACCGCGACTCTGCTGGCGCTCGCGTTCTTCCTGCCGCTCTGGGAAGCACCGAAGAACCTCGCGTGGCTTGCTTACGTTCTGACCTGGCTCGCGAACCGTATTCGTGCGCGCGAGTTCGGTGGTCGCTGGGACCTCTGGGACACGCTGATACTCGTGTGGATCGGTTCCGGCTATGCGGTGGCCGCGTTCGCGGGGCTGCACCGGTCCGAGTGGGCCGCGACGAACGACCTGCTGCGTTACGGGCTGCTGTTGTGGCTGATCAAGCGCAGCGGCTACGGCGAGCGCGAATTCCGGCTGGTGGTCGGCACGCTGCTCGCCTCCGCGCTCATCGCCTTGCCGCACGCCTATTCCCGGATGTTCGTCACGCACAGCCGCGAATGGCTCGAGATGAACTCGGTCGGGCAGGTGAATCACACCGCGATCTATCTGGCGATCGTCCTCGGCATGGTCCTGAGCGCGGTCATGGCGTATTGGAACGCGTGGCAAAGGGCGGGCCGGCTTCTGGGAATACTCGCGGTGGGTGCGATCGCCGTTTCGTTGATCGTCACGGCGAGTCGCGGGGCGATCGGCGTCGCCCTCGTCCTCGTGCTCCTGCTCGCTGCCGCCTGGCGGCCGCGCATGAAGATGGCCCTGGTCGCCGCGATCCTGGTCGGGGTGTTGGCGAGCGGGTTCGCCTGGATCGCCAAGATCGAGGTCGTCCGCAAGCAGGAGACCCAGGTGGAGATGGACAACGTGCTCTCGAACCGCGACCGGATCTGGAGCGCCGCGATCGTCGCCTGGGAGCGCTACCCCGCATTCGGCGTCGGGATGGACAACTTCGGCCAGATCACCCTGGAGCGCATCGAGCAATGGCGGCGCGAAGCGGCCAAGCCCTTCGACGCGAGCGAGTATCTCCCCAGCCCGCACGGCCACAGCCTTCTGTTCAATACGCTCGCCGAGCGCGGCCTCGCAGGCTTCGCGGCGCTGGTCGCGGTCCTCGCCGCGTGGATGGCCACGCTGGTTCGCCACCGGCCCCGCGCCCAGGACCCCGACCTGATGTGGACCCTTTGGGGCGCGGCCTTGTCGGCCTGGGTCGTGTCCGTGGGAGCGGGTCTGGTCAACACCTCGCTGCACCATGAGCATGCGATCCTCAGCGTGATGCTGCTGGGCATCTGGCTCGCCTCTCTGCGGGGGCGGAGCAGCCCTTGAGCTCGCCGCCCGGCATCCTGGTGGTGCGGCGGGACAATATCGGCGATCTCGTCTGTACCACGCCGCTTTTCAGTGCGCTTCGGCAGCGCTTCCCCGACGCCTGGATCGGGGCCCTGGTGAACAGCTACAACGCGCCCGTGCTCCATGGCAATCCCGACCTGAGCGAGGTGTACGCGTATCGCAAGCTCAAGCACCGTGGCGCAGGCGAGTCCCTGCTCGCCAATCTCCGGGCGCGCTATCGCATCATTGCGGCGCTCCGGCGCAAGTCGCTCGACTACGTGGTGCTCGCAGGCAACGCCGGGCGTGCGATGGCGTTCGCGCGGCTGCTGGGTGCGGGGCGGACCGTCGCGCTGGAGGGCGAGGCGAGCCGCCCCGATATCGCGATCGATGCGCGCGACCTCGCCGGCAGGCATGAAGCCGAAATCACCTTCGGGCTCGCGCGCGCTTTCGGCATCGCGGGTCCGCCGCCGCGTCCATCGGTCTATCCCGACGAGAACGCCGTCGCGCGCCTGCGGCGCGACTCGGCCCTCCGGCTGCCGGGCGCGAAGACGCTCGTCGGCATCCACATCAGCGCGAGGAAGCCCAGCCAACGCTGGCCGGCGGAGCGCTTCGCCGAGTTCGCACGCGATCTCGCGCGCCGGAAAGGCGTCGGAATGCTGCTGTTCTGGTCGCCGGGTGCGGCGACCGATCCCGTGCATCCGGGGGACGACGAAACCGCGCACGCGCTTTCCGAGTCCTTGCGCGGCCTCCCGCTGATGCCGGTCCCGACCCGGGACCTGGGCGAGCTGATCGCCGGACTATCGCTGTGCGAGCGCGTCTTGTGCAGCGACGGCGGGGCGATGCACCTGGCGGCGGCGCTCGGCAAGCCCATGGTCTGTCTGTTCGGAAGGTCAGACGCGGCGCGCTGGCACCCGTTCGGCGTGCGCTACGAACTGCTTCAGCCGGCGAGCCTCGAGGTGCGCGACATATCGGTTTCGAGTGTGGCGGGGGCGTTCGACCGGCTGGGCTGATCGGCAGGGCGGTACTCGGGCACGAAGCGCGCGAGGTCCTGCTTGACGGACTCCTGAGGCAGCGCGTGATCCGCGCCGAGCCAGCGCTCGAGCGCATTGAGCCACATGGCTTCGGGCCGGCGATCGAGGCGCGCCACGCGCAGCTTGGGGTGGCGCGTCGGAAGCGTCAGCTCGCGCACCGAGAGCAATTCCTCGCGCAGCTTTTCCCCCGGGCGCAGGCCGGTGAAGACGATGCCGATGTCCTCTTCGCGGAATCCGGACATGCGTATCATGTCGCGCGCGAGGTCGACGATCTTCACCGGTTCGCCCATTTCCATGACGAAGATCTCACCGCCCTGGCCCATCCAGCCGGCCTGCAGAAGAAGTTGCGCCGCCTCCTGGATCGACATGAAATAGCGCTGCATTTCGGCGTGCGTCACGGTCACCGGACCGCCCTGGGCGATCTGCTCGCGGAACTTCGGGATCACGCTGCCCGTGGACCCGAGCACGTTGCCGAAGCGCACCGTGACGAAGCGGGTTCCCGCCTCGCCCTGCAGCGCCTGGCAGGTTCTCTCGGCGAGCCGCTTCGAGGCGCCCATCACGCTGACCGGGTTGACCGCCTTGTCGGTCGAAACCAGTACGAATTTCTCGACATCGTGCGCGCGCGCCGCCCTCGCCAGAACGAGCGTGCCGAGCACGTTGTTCTGCACCGCTTCCCAGGCGTTCTCGTTCTCCATGAGCGGCACGTGCTTGTAGGCGGCGGCGTGGAATACCACCGACGGCCGGTACTGCGCGAGTACGGAGCCGACGCGCGCCGCATCGCGCACGTCGCCGATCACCTGGGCGATGGGGACGCCGGGCAGCCGCGTCGTGAACTCCTGCTCGATCGTGTACAGCGCATATTCGTTCTGCTCGAACAACACCAGCAGCCGCGGCTGGAAGCGTGCGATCTGGCGGGCGAGTTCGGCGCCGATGGAACCGCCGGCCCCGGTCACGAGCACCACGCGCTCGGTGAGAAGCAGGTGCAGCCCGGCGTCGTCCAGGATGATCTGCTCCCGTCCGAGCAGGTCCTCGACCTCGACGCGGCGAACCTGCGATACGGTCACCTTGCCCGAGAGCAGGTCGTCGTACGAGGGCACGGTGAGGACCGTCAGGCCGGCCTCCGCGGCCAGTTCCGCGGCGCGGCGCCGCACGTGCGCCGAAGCGGTGGGAAGGGACACGATCGCGTGCTTGACCTGCAATTTCTCGGCGAGCCGCTGCACCTGGGCGATCGGACCGACCACGCGCACGCCGAGCATCACCTGCCCCTGGCTGCGCGCGTCATCGTCGAGGATGCCGACCGCCCGCCATTCGGAGGAGCGGGCGACCTCCTTCAGGAGGTTGAAAGTGACGTCGCCCGCGCCCAGCACCAGCACCGGCTCGCCGGTGAGCTGCATGCGCCCATAGAGCCGGCGCTCCTTCCATGCCCGGTAGGCGATGCGGCTGCCCCCCATCATCGTCACGAGCAGCAGCGGCGCGAGCAGGTAGGCGGAGCGGGGCACCGCCACCACGCCGCGCAGCAGCACCAGCACCGTCGGCATGGCGAGGGCGCCTATCAGGCAGGCGATCAGGATGCGCTGCAGGTCGGGAAGGCTCGCGTAACGCCAGAGGCCGCGGTACAGGCCGAACAGCCAGAACAGGACCGCGTGCAGCGGCATGCTGAGTACGATCGTGTTCCACATGGACGCGCGAAAATCCGAGGGGACATCGAGGTTGAACCGCAGCCAGAACGCGAGCGCCCAGGCGAGCCCCGCGGCGATCACGTCGTGCGCGAACGCGAGGAAAGCGCGGTAGTTGAATTCAGCGCGTTTCAAGAGACGATCTTCCGGCGCGCCGCCAGGCCCTGTCCACCGACACGGCGAGACACGCGATCAGGGCGGTGAGCGAGATTACGACGCCAAGCTGCAAGTATACCGGCTTATCCAGGGACCAGAGCGAGAGCGCGCCGCAGACGGCCATGAGGGCGTACTCGGCGATTGCGGTCCGGCGGTGTCCCCAGCCCATGCGCACAAGCCTTTGGTAGTAATGGTCGCGGTGCGCCTCCCAGAAGCGGTCGCGGTGCAGTAGCCGTCTGGCGAGGGTCGCGCTTGCGTCGGCGATGAATGGCGAGAACGCGGCAGCAGGATACCACAGCGGCCACAGGCCCCGCTGCCAGCCGTACAGGCCGAGCGCGGCGGCCATGAACCCGAGCGGAATGGAGCCCGCGTCGCCCAGGAAGATGCGGGCCGGGTGAAAGTTGTAGAGAAGGAAGGCGAGCGATGCGGCGGCGACGCAGAACGCGCCGAGCGCGATCGTCGCGCCGCCGGCCAGCCAGGCCGCTACGCCGAGAAAGCCGAACCCCAGCACCGCCATGCCGCCCGCGAGCCCGTCGGAACCGTCCATGAAGTTGTAGAGATTGGTCATCCAGATCACCGCAAGCGCAGCGGCGAGTTGCAGCCACCACGGCAGCACGCCCAGCGCGAGCCAGACGAATGCGGCCGCGGCGGCCGCGTGCGCGAGGAGCCGGACCGCGATCGGAAGCCCGCGCCAGTCGTCGGCGAGCGAGACGCAGGCAAGCGCAAGCGCGGGCGCGGCGATCGCCATCGGCGCGGGCAGCAGAACGAATCCCGCGAGCGTGCCCGCCATGACCGCGACACCGCCGGTGCGGGGCACGGGCCGCGAGTGCAGCGAGCGCTCGTTCGGCCGGTCCAGCGGCACCCTGGCGCCGCTTCTAAGCATGAGCGCTATCAGCCCGCCGGCGAGCAGCGCGGACACGGCGGGTGCGGCGAACGCGGTGATCAAGACAGGTCCTCGGCGTACCGGGCGGATATCGCGATTCTAGGTCCTATCCTCGGGGGTGGAGGTGACGCCGGTCACCCTCGACCTCGCGCCCGCGGTACCAGGCCGCAGTTGCGGCGAGGCCCTGCGCCATGCTGAAGGGCGGGCGCCAGCCCAGCGCCGAGCGGATCGCCGAGGCGTCGACCGTCAGGCTTCCGGTGAGCCGGTCGAGCGCCTGCGCCTGGCCGGTGAGGCGGCCGAGGAGGGCGAGGAGCGGGATCGGGAGGGGAAACAATCTCGCCGGCCGATGCAGGGCAAGGGCGATGCGGCGCACGAGTTCGGGGGTGGAAACGTCCTCGTCGTCCGATACGGCGAAGGTCTGCCCCGCGGCGCCCGGATGGTCGACGCAGGCGTGCAGCGCATCGGCGAGATTGTCGACGAATACGAGGCTGCGGTGGTTGGCGACGCCGCCGAGCGGCAGCGGAAAGCCCGAATCGACCAGGCGCATCAGGCGCAGGAAGTTGGCGCGCACGCCGGGGCCGTAGACCAGCGGCGGGCGCACGATCACGCATTCCAGCCCGAGGTCGCCGGAGGCAATGCGGAGCAGCCGTTCGGCCTCGGCCTTGGATCGGCTGTAGGGGTCGCCGGACACGTCCTCGGCCTTGGCGCTGCTGACGAATACCAGCCGTTTCACTCGCGCGCGCCCCGCCGCCTCGGCCAGTCGCAGCGTCGCGCCGGCATTGGTCTCGGCAAAACTGCCGCGATCGTCCCGGTGCGATGGCCTCATCACGTGTACCCGCGCCGCCAGGTGCACGATGACTTCGGCGCCGGCGAGCGCGGCCGACCAGTCGGTGGCCGCTCCGATGTCGCCGATGACGACCTGGCGCAAGCGTCCGTGGCCGGCCAGCTCCCCGAGCACGGCCGAATCGCGGCGTACGGCGGCCCTCACCTCGGCCCCGGCACGCAGCAAGCGTTCGGTGAGCGGCAGGCCGATGAATCCGCCCGCTCCCGTGACGACGACCGTCTGTCCCAATGCGACCCCCGCCCCGCCTATTCCGGAAGGAGCCCGCGATACACCGCGAGCGTGCCGAAACGCATCGCCCTCAAGGTGAACTCCGACCCGACCCGTGCGCGCCCCCGGGCGCCGAGCCGCTGCGCGAGTCCCGGGTCGGCAAGCAGCGACCCGATCGCCGCGGCAAGCGCGTGCGCATCGCGCGGCGGGACCACGAGGCCGGTTTCGCCATGGCGATTGACATAGGTGACGCCGTTCCCGAGCTCGCAGCACACCACGGGTTTGCCGCAGGCCATGGCTTCCACCTGAACGATGCCGAAGGCCTCCGAACGTTCCACCGAGGGCATGCAGAACACGTCGCACGCATGGTAGTACGCCGCCAGCCGCTCCTCCGGGAGGCGGCCGACGAAATCGACGCGCTCGCCGAGTCCCGATCCGGAGGCGAGCCGCCTGAGCGTTTCGGTGAGCGGCCCCTGGCCGCCGAGCACGAGGACCGCCTGCGGCAGGCTGCGCATGGCCTCAATGAGGAATTCGAAGCCCTTGTAGTAGACATGGCGTCCGAGCGCGAACACCAGCGGCCGGCCGGCGTAGCGCTCGCGCAAGGCGTCCGCCTCCGCGGGCCGCTCCTGGAACTGCGACAGGTCGAACCCGAACGGTACGCAGTGAAATCGACTCGCATCGGCGACCGCGTCCAGTTGCCGGGACGAGGAGAGATGCGCCGGGGTGGGCAGGATGACGGCGTCTGCGCGGCGCAGGAACGCGTCCAGAAACGGGCGGTACAGCGGAAGCAGCCGGCGCTGGCGCACGATGTCGCTGTGCCAGGTGACCACGCGCTTCACCGTGGCTGGCAGCACTCCCGAGGCGAAGTGCGACATCGGATCGGGAAAATGCAGATGCACGATGTCGATCGGCGTGCGGCGGTGGATGTCCCGCAGCACGAACGGCATCGAAGGACACAGCGCCATGCCCGCCGCCAGGCCGAGCGACGGAACCTTGTAGATAGGATAGCCCCGCTCGCGGTTGACCTCGAAACGGAAGCGGTCGTTGGCGACGACGTTCGCCACCTCGATCTCGTCCTTGAGCGCGTCGAGCAGCACCGCGACATGGCGCTCCATGCCGCCGTAGTTGTCGTCGTAGAAGCGGCCGAAGTGGAGGACGCGCACGAGCCTGGGGCGTTCGGATCAGCCGGTGATGCTCTGCAGGAGCGAAGTCTGCATGCCGTCGCGCGCGCACAGCGTTAGCGCGCGGCGCCAGTCCGGCAGGGCGATCCCCGAGGCGCGTTCGAGCTTGCCGCAATCCAGGACCGAGTTTGCGGGGCGCGCCGCGGGAAGCGGGTATTCCGGGGTCGAGATCGCCTCGAGCACCGGCCGCCGCTCGATCTCGCCGGCGAATTGCTCGAGGATAGCCTGCGCGAACCCGTGCCAACTGGTCGCACCGGCGCAGGCGAGATGAAAGACGCCGGATTCGCCGCCGCCGCGCGCGATGCGCTGCGCGAGGATCTGGCCCGTCGCCTCCGCGACCAGCCGGCACCAGGTCGGCGCGCCGACCTGATCGTCGACGATGCGAAGCCGGTCGCGCGTCAGCGCGAGGCGCAGGACGGTGCGCAGGAAGTTCTGGCCGCGCGTGCCGTACAGCCAGCTCGTGCGCAGCACCAGATGCTCGCCCGCGGACTGCGCGACCGCCCGCTCTCCGGCGAGCTTGCTCCTTCCATAGGCGTTCAGCGGGTTCGCGACGTCGGTCTCGGCATAGGGGCCGCGCTGCGCGCCGTCGAACACGTAATCGGTCGAATAATGCACGAGCAGCGCACCGGCCCGCCTCGTCTCTTCGGCGATGATTCCCGGCGCGACGCCGTTGATGCGCAGCGCGAGCTCGGGCTCGGCCTCGGCGCGGTCCACGGCGGTGAACGCCGCCGCGTTCACGACGACTTCCGGACGCGTCTCGCGCAGTCGCGCGCGGACGGCGGCGGGATCCCCGATGTCCAGTGCCCCGCGGTCGAACGCGAACACCTGCCCGAGCGGGCACAGAGCGCGCTCGAGCTCCCAGCCGAGCTGCCCGTTGCTGCCGGTCAACAGGATCTTCAAGGGTAGAACTCCGCCTCGGCGAACGGAGTTCCCGCGGCATCCTTGGGCGAGACGATCGGCGCGCCCTGGATCGGCCACGGGATCGCCAGTTGCGCGTCGCTCCAGAGCAGGGTGCGCTCGTGCTCTGGAGCGTAGTAGTCGGTGGCCTTGTAGAACACCTCGGCGTACTCGGACACTACGCAGAAACCGTGAGCGAAGCCCGGCGGCACCCAGAGCATGTTCTTGCGCTCGGCTGAAAGCGCGAGCGACACCCACTTTCCGAACGTCGGCGAACTGCAGCGCAGGTCGACGGCGATGTCGTAGACCTCGCCCGCCAGCACCCGGACCAGCTTTCCCTGGGGGCGCTGGACCTGATAGTGCAGGCCGCGCAGCACGTTGCGCAGCGACCGGGAGTGGTTGTCCTGGACGAAGGCGTCGGGAATCCCTGCACGCGCGTATGCCTGCGCGTTCCAGCTCTCGAAGAAAAAGCCCCGTTCGTCGCCGTATACCCTGGGCAGGATCTCGAGGACATCGGGGATCGAAGTGGGGTTGATCCGCATGGCCGTCAGACCCGTCCGTCGGAGAGCAGCTCCAGCAGGTAGCGGCCGTAGCCGCTGCCGGCGAACGGCCTCGCCAGGGCCTCCAGCTGGCCCGCATCGATGTAGCCCATGCGGTAGGCGATTTCCTCCGGGCAGCAGATCTTCAGGCCCTGGCGCAGCTCCAGCGTGGCGATGAAGGCGCTCGCCTCGAGCAGCGACTCGTGCGTGCCGGTGTCGAGCCACGCGTGTCCGCGCCCCAGTGTGATGACCCTGAGTTTGCCCGCGGCGAGATAGGCGCGGTTGACGTCGGTGATCTCCAACTCCCCGCGCGGCGACGGAGAGAGCGACTTCGCGATGCGCACGACGTCGTTGTCGTAGAAATACAGGCCGGTGACGGCATAGCGCGACTTCGGCCTCGAGGGCTTTTCCTCGATGGAAACCGGCCGCCCGGCCTTGTCCAGCTCGATCACGCCGTAGCGTTCCGGATCCCTGACCGGATAGGCGAGCACGGTGGCGCCCGACTCGGTCTGCGCACCCTTGAGCAGGTCGTGGACGAGATCGTGGCCGTAGAATATGTTGTCGCCCAGCACCAGGCTGCAGGCTTGCGAACCGATGAAGCTCTCCCCGACGATGAACGCCTGGGCGATGCCCTCGGGCCTCGGCTGCACCGCGTAGCTCAACGACAGTCCCCAGCGGCGGCCGTCGCCGAGGAGTTGCTCGAAGCGGGGCGTGTCCTGCGGCGTCGATATGACCAGGATGTCGCGAATTCCGGCGAGCATCAGCGCCGACAGCGGATAGTAGACCATGGGCTTGTCGTAGATCGGCAGCAGCTGCTTGGACACGGCCTGCGTGACCGGATACAGCCGCGTCCCCGAACCGCCCGCGAGTATGATGCCTTTCATGTCGACGCTCCGCGCTCGCCGCCGAGTTCTCCATACTGCACGGCGATCCAGTTCCGATATTCCCCCGTCTGCACGTCCCGCACCCAGTCCGGGTGGTCGAGGTACCACTGCACCGTGCGCCTGAGCCCCGAGGCGAAGCTCTCGTTCGGGTGCCAGCCCAGCTCGCGCTCGATCTTGCCGCAGTCTATGGCATAGCGCCGGTCGTGGCCCGGACGGTCCTTGACGAAGGCGATGAGCCCGGCATGCGGGCCGCCGGTGCGCGGGCGCAGCTCGTCGAGCAGCGTGCAGATCGCGCGCACCACGTCGATGTTGCGCTGCTCGCTCCTGCCGCCGATGTTGTAGACCTCGCCCGGGCGGCCGCGCTCCAACACCGTCGCGAGCGCGCTGCAGTGATCCTCGACGTGCAGCCAGTCGCGCACGTTCTGGCCGTCGCCGTAGACGGGCAGGGGCTTGCCCGATGTCGCGTTCATGATCACGAGCGGGACCAGTTTCTCGGGGAACTGGAACGGGCCGTAGTTGTTCGAGCAGTTCGTCGTCAGCGTCGGCAGGCCGTAGCTGTGGTGGCAGGCGCGCACGAGGTGGTCGGACGCCGCCTTCGACGCGGCGTACGGGCTGTTGGGCGCGTAGGCCGTGGCCTCCGTGAACGCGGGCTCTTCGGGTCCGAGGGAGCCGTAGACTTCGTCGGTCGACACGTGCAGGAAGCGGAACTGCCCGCTTTCCCGCGCGGGCAGCGATCGCCAGTAGGCGCGCGCCTCTTCGAGCAGCGAGAAGGTGCCGAGCACATTGGTGCGGATGAAGTCCTCCGCGCCGTGCAGGGAACGGTCCACGTGGCTCTCGGCGGCGAAGTGCAGCACCGCGCGCGGCCGGTGCTCGGCGAACAGGCGCGAGAGCAGCGGCCGGTCGCAGATGTCGCCGCGGACGAAGCGGTAGCGCAGGTCCTCCTGCACCGCGGCGAGGTTGGCCGGATTGCCGGCGTAGGTGAGCTTGTCGAGGTTCAGCACCGGCTCGCCCGACCGCGCCAGCCAGTCGAGAATGAAATTCGAGCCGATAAATCCGGCGCCTCCGGTGACCAGGATCATCGCCGTTCCGCCCGCGCGAGCATCACTGCACGCCCTTCCGGAGCGCGATCAGCTTGGCGTATTTGTTGAAGCTGTTCATGCAGCCGATCGACACGTGCACCAGCCCCGGAACGCCGTCGAGAAATCCGAGCCGCAGGAAATAGAACTTGATGAAGCGCGCGAGCGGCGCGAGCAGCAGCCGGGCCGTGCCGGCGCTCCGGCCTTCGGCATGCAGCCGCTCGGCCTGCAGGCTGGTGTAGCGGTTCTGCTTCTCGAGATAGCGCTCCAGGCTCTCCGCGGACTCGTGCAGCAGATCGCCCGGGAGCCTGTGTACAGGCGCATTCGAAACCACGCGCTCGTGAACCGGATCGTCGCTCCAGCGCGCGCGCCGGCGGTCGAACAGCCGCACGCACCAGTCGGGATAGCCTTCGCCATGCTTCAACCAGCGGCCGAGAAAACGATTGCGTCGCGCGAGCGCATAGACCGAGCCCCGCGGCGCACGCATCGCGGCGAGTATGGATGCGCGCAGCGGCTCGCTCACGCGCTCGTCGGCGTCGAGACAGAGCACCCAGTCGTGGGCCGCGCTGTCGACGGCAAGCTGCTTCTGCGGTCCGAATCCGCGCCACTCGGACTGCAGGACTTTCGCTCCGCACGCACGCGCGAGCTCGACCGTGCCGTCGGTGCTGCCCGAGTCGACGACGACGATCTCGTCGGCGAAAGCCGCGCTTTTCAGGCAGGGCTCGAGCAGGCTCGCGGCGTTGCGTGTGATGATGGTGACCGAAAGGGGCACGGATCGGTTTATAATCAAACCTTTAGGTGCGCCATTCTAACCCGAATCGCCGCGCGGCATTTATTCCGAGCGGCGCGCCATGCTCAAAGCACTCCTGATCAAGACGTCCTCGCTCGGCGACGTCGTGCACAACCTGCCGGTCGCGACCGACATCCGCAGCCGCTATCCCGATGCGCGCATCGACTGGGCCGTCGAGGAAGCCTATGCGCCGCTGGTCGCGCTGCACACCGCGGTGAGGAACGTCATTCCCGTTGCGATCCGGCGCTGGCGCGGTCGGCCGCTGCGCGCCTCGACCTGGTCCGAAGTCGGTGAACTGCGCCGCCTGTTCGGCGAGGAGCGCTACGATGTGGTCATCGACACGCAGGGGCTGATCAAGAGCGCGGTGCTCTCTCGCGCGGCTAACGGCAGGCGCCACGGCTTCGATGCGGCATCGGCCCGCGAATCTCTCGCAGCGCGCTTCTACGACGTCAGGCACCATGTCGCGCGACACCTTCACGCCGTCGTGCGCAACCGGCTGCTCGCGGCGGGCGCGCTCGGCTACCGCGCCGACGACCCTGTCGACTACGGCATACGCGCGGCCGGGCAGGCCGGCGAGCGCCGCTATTGCGTGCTGCTGCACGCGACCAGCCGCGCAGACAAGCTCTGGCCAATCGAACGCTGGATCGGGCTCGCGGGCGAGCTCGAGGCGCGGGGGCTGCGCTGCGCGTTACCCTGGGGCAGCGACGCGGAACACGCGCGCAGCGAGGAAATCGCCGCGCGCCTGAAACGGCCATGGGTGCCCGCACGCATGCCGCTTTCCGATCTGGCGACGCTGCTTGCGGGAGCTGCGGCGGTGATCGGCGTCGACACGGGGCTCACGCATCTCGCCGCGGCCCTCGGGGTTCCGGTGGTGGCGCTGTTCTGCGGCTCCGACCCGGCCCTCACCGGCGTGTACGGCGCGCGGCGGGCGCGCAATCTGGGCGCCTCGGGGGCGCCTCCTGAGCTGGCGGGCGTGCTCGGGGTGCTCGGCGAACTCGAGACCGCATGATAATGATCTGGCAACGGCTGTATACGCTCGCCCTTTGGCTCGCGCTTCCGTTCGTGTTCGTGCGGCTTTGGTGGCGCGGCCGCACCGAGCCCGGCTACCGCCGCCATGTCGCGGAGCGTTTCGGCCGCTACCGTTCCCGGCCGAGCAAGCCTGTCATCTGGATCCACGCGGTGTCGGTCGGCGAGACCCGCGCCGCGGAGCCCCTCGTTCGGCTGCTTGCCGAGCGCCATCCGGAATGCGAGTTGCTGGTGACCCAGATGACTGCGACCGGGCGGGAAACGGCCGGGCGCCTGTTCGGCGGGCTGGCGACGCTCGCCTACCTGCCCTATGACTATCCGTTTGCGGTGCGCCGATTCATCGCGCACTTCCGCCCGCGCCTGGCCGTGCTGATGGAAACCGAAATCTGGTTCAACCTCGTGCGCATCTGCGCTTCGACCGGCGTACCGGTCCTGCTCGCCAATGCGCGGCTGTCGGAGAAATCGGCGCGCGGCTACCGGCTGGTCGCGCCGCTCACCCGCGCCGCGCTGCAGCGGATGTCGGGTGTCGCGGCGCAGGCCCGCGCCGACGCCGCTCGCCTCGCGTCCCTCGGGGCACGCTCCGTCGAAGTGACGGGCAACCTCAAGTTCGACGTCGCGGCACCTGCCGGATCGGCCGAGCTCGCTGCCGAATTCCGGCGCCGCTACGGAGCGCGCCGCGTGTTCCTCGCCGCGAGCACGCGCGAAGGCGAGGAGGAGCTGCTGCTCGATGCACTGCAGGCGCGGCCCCTCGGCGGCGCGCTGGCCGTCATCGTGCCGCGGCACCCGCAGCGTTGTGTCGACGTCGCGCAGTCCCTGGAGCGGCGGGGGCTGGCGTTCGTGCGCCGCTCGAGCGAGGCGCCGGTACCGCCGGAGTGCGGCTACGTGTTGGGCGACACGCTGGGGGAAATGGCGGCGTACTACGCCGCGAGCGACGTTGCGCTGATCGGAGGCAGCCTGCTCGCCTACGGGGCGCAGAACCTGATCGAGGCCTGCGCGGCGGGCGTGCCCGTGCTGATCGGCCCGTCGACCTACAATTTCGCGCAGGCAGCCGAGGAGGCGGTGGCGGGCGGCGCCGCGCTTGCCGTCGCCGATGCGGCGCAGGCCGTCGAAGCGGCGCGGCGACTGCTCGAGGACGATGCGGCGCGCGGCGCGATGTCCCGGGCGGGGCTTGCCTTCTGCGGCGCGCATCGCGGCGCGACGCTGCGCGTCGCTGCGATCTGCGAGCGCCTGCTTGCTACGAAGCAGGAGTTTCCTAAGCCGGAATAGCTGGAACCAGACGGGTCGCCGTGATCGGCCATCCCAAATCTCCTGATTTTGCGCAGTTGCGACTTTGCAACTGCGCAAAATCAGGAGACCTTTATAAACCCAAAATCCTGGTCTGTTCTGTCAACATCTGCGTGACAACAGCCTAGTTCGCCCCAAGCAGCCGGTTGACTTCCTCGACGTCGGCTTCGGAGAGGGAACCGGCCGCGGCCTTGAGCTTCATGCCGTTCACGACGGTGTCGTAGCGCGCCTTGGACAGGTCGCGCTTGGTCGAGAACACCTGTTGCTGCGCGTTCAGCACGTCGATGTTGATGCGCACGCCGACTTCGTATCCCAGCTTGTTCGAATCGAGCGCGCTCTGGCTCGAGACCAGCGCCGCCTCGAGCGCCTTCACCTGCGCGATGCCGTTGGTGACGCCGAGGAAGGCCTGGCGCGCAGCCAGCGCCGCCGTGCGGCGGCTGAATTCGAGGTCCTGCTGCGACTTTTCGCGATTCGCGATCGCCTGGCGCACCTGCGAGCTGACGTTGCCGCCCGCGTAGATCGGGATTGCGAGCTGCAGGCCGATGACCCGGCTGGTCAAGTCGGTTGCGATGTTCGATGTGCCAACCGTGCTGATGGCCTGGGACTGCTGCCCGACGTTCCCAACCAGGTTGAGGATGGGCAAGTGCCCGGCGCGGATGCGCTCGATCTCCCGCTTCGCGATCTCCACCGCCGCTTCCTGCACGCGCACCGGGAAACTGCTGGCTTCGGCCGCGGAAGCCCAGTCTTCCATCGTGGCCGGCTTGGGCGGGGTGATCTCCACGGCCGGCTTCAACGGCGCCAGCTGGTCCGGAAACCTGCCGACGATCTGCTGCAGGTTGCGCTGCTTGAGTTGCAGGTCGCTCTGCGCCGCGATCTCCTGGGACAGCGCGAGATCGTAACGCGCCTGCGCCTCGTGGGTGTCGGTGATGGTCGCGGTACCCACTTCGAAGTTGCGCTTCGCCTGCGCGAGCTGCTCGGAGATCGCCGACTTCTGCGCCTGGATGAAGGCGAGGCTGTCCTGGGACGCGAGCACGTCGAAATACGCCTGCGACACGCGCACGATCAGGTCCTGGGTGGCCAGGCTGAACGTGGCCTCGGCCTGGGCGACCTTGAAGCCGGCCTCCCGGTACACCATCATGTTGTTCCAGTTGAAGACCGGCTGCGTCAGCGAGAACGTGATCGCATTGCTGTTCCCTTGGCGCTTGGAGTCCGGAAGCGTGCCCCGGAAGGAAACGTCCAGGTCGTTCCACTGCGTGAAGGCCGAGGCGCCGATAGTGGGCAACAGGCCCGCGCGACCCTGGGGCAGCGCCTCCAGCCCGGCATCGCGGGTCGCCCGCGCCGAGGCGTACTGGGCATCGTTCGCCAGGGCGTCGCGATAGATCTGAACCAGGTCCGCAGGCGAGGCGTGGCCGGCGAACAGCGACAGCGCAACCACGACGACAGGCGTCGGAATAAGCTTCATGGTCAATACACCGGCATGGACGCTTCGACGGACTTCGCCCAGGCGTCCACGCCGCCGCTCAGGTTGTGCAGGCGCGCGAACCCGGCGCGCTCGAGGAAAGCCGCAACCTGGAAGCTGCGCACGCCGTGATGGCAGACCACCACCGTGTCGGCGGACGGGTCGAGCTCGGCCAGCCGGGCCGGGACGCTGCGCATGGGCATCAGCACCGAACCGGGAAGACTGCAGATCTGATGCTCCCAGGGCTCGCGTACGTCGAGCACGAGCGGCTTCGCGCGCGACTCATCGGCGAGCCAGCCCTGCAACTGCTGCGGAGTGATCTGCGTCATGGCAGCGGATCAGAACGAAAAGCGCTTCGGCTGCAGGGCGTTCCTGAGCGGCGGGAAGCTGGTCTCGAACAGGTCGACCGAGCGCAGCGCGCCCTCGGCCGCGCGGGTGATCAGCCTTGCCTCCATCACCGGCGGATCGCCGACGATGGCGAACAGCCGTCCGCCGGACTTCAGTTGCGCGAGCAGTGCATCCGGAAGCACCGGCGTCGACCCGGTGAGCACGATGGCGTCATAGGGCGCGTGCGCGGCCCACCCCTGCGCCGCATCGCCCGATTCCACGCTCACGTTGTCGATGCCCTGGCTGCGGAGGTTCTGCTCTCCCAGGGCCCTCAGGCGCGGATTGATCTCGACGCTCGCCACGTGCTGGGCGCGATGCGCGAGCAAGGCCGCGAAGTAGCCGCTGCCGGTGCCCACCTCGAGCACGCGTTCGATCTTCTTCAGCCCGAGCTCCTGCAGCACCCGCGCCTCGACCTTGGGCGCCCACATGAGCTCGCCGTCCCCGAGCGGGATCTCGATGTCGGAGAATGCCAGCGTGCGGTACTCGAGGGGAACGAATTCCTCGCGGCGCACGACGTAGAGAAGGTCCAGCACGTCCTGGTCGAGTACCTCCCAGGGGCGGATCTGCTGCTCGACCATGTTGAAGCGGGCTTGTTCGACGTTCATGGACAAAGGGGCCAAGGCTGCAAGGAAGGACGGATTTTACCACCCTATGGGAGCGCGGGATCGGTGACCCTAGTCACGGAGCCGGTCGTGGCATTCAAGAACTACGCCGCGATTGAGGGTTGCCCCGCCAACCGTTAGACTGCCGCGATTCGATCGTCTCCGGAACCCCATGTCCCTGCGCCCCCAGCCCGCCTGCTCTTTCACTCGTCTTTCGGGCGCGGCCTGACATGCTCGAGGCCGACCGCCTGGAATGCACCCGCGGTGATCGCACGCTGTTCCGGGACCTGTCTTTCTCGCTCGCGCCGACGCAGCTCGTTCACCTGGCCGGAGCCAATGGAACCGGCAAGACCAGCCTGCTGCGCATCCTGTGCGGGCTGCTCTCGCCCGCGCACGGCGAAGTTCGCTGGGGCGGGCGGCCGATCGCGTCGGTCCGCGAGGAATATGCCGCGCAACTCCTCTACGTCGGGCACGCGAACGCGGTGAAGGACGAGTTGACCGCGCTGGAGAACCTGGAAATCGGAACGACGCTCGCCGGCCGGTCCTGCACGCGCGCCGCTGCGCTCCAGGCGCTGGAGGATTTCGGCGTCGCACGCTGCGCGCAGCTTCCGGTCCGCACGCTCTCCCAGGGGCAGCGCCGCCGGGTATCGCTCGCGCGCCTGGCGCTGGGCGCCGGCGCCGAAAACCCGGTGCCGCTCTGGATCCTGGACGAGCCCCTTGCCGCGCTCGACACGGCGGCGGTCGCGTATCTGGAGGACCTCATCGCGAACCACGTCAAGGGCGGCGGGATGGTCGTACTGACCACGCACCAGCCGCTCGCGGTCACCACGGTCACGATGCTGCGCATCGACCTCGATATCCAATGAGTCCCGCGGTATGAGCCCATTGGCCTGCATCGTCCGGCGCGACCTGCTGCTCGTGTTCCGTCGCCGCAGCGACGTGTTCAACACCCTGGTGTTCTTCGTCATCGTCGTGAGCCTGTTTCCGCTGGGCGTCGGCCCGGAACCGAACCAGCTGCGCGCCATGGCACCCGGGGTCATCTGGGTCGCCGCGCTGCTCGCCGCCATGCTCGCCTTGAACCGGCTGTTCGCCTCGGACTACGCCGACGGCACGCTGGAGCAGATGGCCCTCGCCTCCGAGCCCCTGTTCATGCTGGTCATCGGCAAGGTGCTCGCGCATTGGCTGGTGACCGGGCTGCCGCTGGTGCTCATCGCGCCCGTGCTCGGGCTGCAATTCGACATGCCGCCCGAGGCGCTCGCCGTCATGGCGGGTTCGCTCGTGCTGGGTACGCCGGTGCTGTCGCTGATCGGCGGCGTGGGCGCGGCGCTGACCCTGGGGGTGCGCGGAGGCGGAGTGCTGGTGGCCTTGCTCGTGCTGCCGCTGTACATCCCCGTTCTGGTCTTCGGAGCGGGCGCGGTGGTCGCCTCCGGCGCCGGCCTCTCGGCGCAGGCGCACCTGCTGCTGCTGGGCGCCTCGCTGGCGCTCGCGCTGGTGCTTTCGCCCTGGGCCACCGCAATGGCGCTGCGGATCTCGCTCGATTAGGCTCCTATCGCCCCGTGTTGGCAGATTCGGCGAAGACTTTGAGTTTACATAGGTCTCCCTATTTTGCTCAGTTGCGAAGTTGCAACTGAGCAAAATAGGGAGAGTTGGGACTGCAAATCACGGCAACGGTTTCAGCTGCGCCTGCTCGGGTCTACAGCGACGCGGCGGAGGTCGAGTCGCGCGCGCGGCGGCGCTTCACGAGGCCCGCGAGGTCGTCCAGGTAGGTGTAGAGCACCGGCACCACCACGAGCGTGAGCAGGGTCGAGGTGATGATGCCGCCGATCACCGCATGCGCCATGGGCGCGCGCTGCTCCGATCCCTCGCCCGAGCCGAGCGCGAGCGGCAGCATGCCGAAGATCATCGCGAAGGTGGTCATGAGAATCGGCCGCAGCCGCACCCGGCCCGCCTCGATCACCGCGC
>Ga0080064_1003537_pt1 | contig 22244 bp, 20 predicted proteins | sample Subgrocontami54m_FD_69260 | JGI IMG/M metagenome (GOLD analysis project Ga0080064, IMG submission 69260) | Subsurface groundwater microbial communities from S. Glens Falls, New York, USA - GMW46 contaminated, 5.4 m (SPADES assembly) (version 2) ...
CTTCTGCACCGGCTTCGGGGTGATCCGCACATCGTCGAAGGAATAATGCGCGCCGTGATGGGAGATGCGCCCTTCCGCCGCCCACAGCTTGCGCACGACTTCGAGGCCCTCCTCGAAGATGCTCTGGTTGTCGGCGAATGACACCTTGAAGGGGAGATATTCGCGGGCGTCGTAACCGCGGCCTGCGGCGAAATCGACGCGACCGCCCCTGAGCAGGTCGAGCGACGCCCATTGCTCGGCGACGCGAATGGGATGATGCAGCGGCAGCACGGTCACCGCGGGCGCGAGGCGGATGTGCTTGGTGCGCGCGGCGATATAGGCCAGCACAAGATCGGGACAGGACAGCACGCCGAGCGAATTGAAGTGATGCTCGCCGATCCAGGCGGAATGCATGTTCAGTTGATCGGCGTACAGCGCCTCGGCGGCGATGTCGGCGACGAACTGGTTGGCGGTGCGGGAATTGTTCTCGTAGTGATTATCGCTGAGCGTGAAATAACCGAATTCCATCGCCCCTCCCCCTTCACCACGACGCCAGCAACCATAACGGTTGCACGGGAAGCAGGATATGCAGGACCTTAATAAAGAAACCATAAGTCACCAGCACCGAGGCCACGGCGACGATGCCTGAAAACCGCCATGAGGAGCCGTGCGCGCGCAGATAAACGAAAAGAAAAGCCGCCGGGCCGAAGACAAAGCCGAGCGCATAGACGAACGGTGCGAGCGAAAGAGCCCAGGCCAGGCTCGCGAGCGACAGGGCTTGCGCCGCAGCGTCGGTGGCCCCCGGCCGCGCGCCGAGCCTGCCAAGCGTCAAGAAGATGTCGAGCAAGCAGAGCAGGCAAACCACGACGCCGGCGACGAAGGGAAATGCGATCACCGTCCAGGAATAATGAAAGGCGAAAACCCCAGCGAGCAGCAGCGCCGCCACCGCCGCAAAGATGAGCGCGGGAAATACGGCTTCGGCCCGATTCATGCGCGCCTCCACAGCAAGGCCACGCGCCGGCGTTGCGGCCACAGCAGGAAGACCAGCGCAACGGCGATAATGCCGATTGAGATTGGACGCAGGACGAAGGACGGACCATAGGCCGCCATGGACACGTGGAAATTGCGCTCAATGGTCTCGCCCAGCACGAAGCCGAGCAGCAAGGCCGGGCGATTGTACTGAAAGCGCTCCATCACCACGCCCAGCGTGCCGAAGATGAAGACGAAGAGAACGTCAATCACGCTGTTGCCGGCGGAATAGGTGCCGATGACCACGATCGCCAGCAGGATGGGCGCGAGAATGTGCCCGGGCACGCGCGTCACATAGATCAGCGCGCGCGCCAGCAAGAACATCAAGGCGCTGGAAGCGACGTTGGCAATGGCGACGATCCAGGCCAGCGCGATGGCAATGTCCATGTGCTTCTTGAGGAATTCCGGTCCCGGCTGCAGGCCGAAAATAAGGAAAGCGCCGAGCAAGAGCGCCATGGAGGAACTGCCGGGAATGCCGAGCGCCAGCGTCGGCACCAGCGCCCCGCCCTCCTTGGCGTTGCTGCTGGCTTCGGGTGCGATCACCCCTTCGACGCGGCCCTGGCCGAAAGTCTCGGGATTTTTCGCTGTCTGCCGCGCGGCCGCATAGGCGACGAAGGGGGCCGTGGCGCCGCCCACGCCCGGCATGATGCCGATCAAGGTGCCCAGCACCGAGGAACGAAAGAAAATGCCGAGATGCTTGAACACGGCGAGACCGCCCTCGACCACCTGGCGGGAGGATATGGCCTCCAATTTCCCCGGCTGGGCGATGCTTTTGCCGCTCGTCATCAACTGCAAAATCTCCGGAAGCGCGAACATGCCCATGGCCAGCGGCACCAGGCGAAAGCCGTCGAGCATATAGTCGGAGCCCATCCAGAAGCGCGGCACGCCTTCCACCGGGTCGTAGCCGAACAGCGACATGAAAATGCCAAGCATTCCCGCGATCAGCCCGCGTACCGGCGAGGCGGCGCCGAGCATGGCGATGAAGGCGACGCCGGCGAGCGACAGAAAGAAGTTCTCCGGCGAGGCGAAGGACAGGATCACCGGCTGCATGACCGGAAGCAAAAACGCCAGCACCACACAGCCGAACAGCCCGCCGAGCGCGGACGCCATCAGCGCGGCGCCGATGGCATAGCCGGCACGGCCCTGTTTGGCGAGTTGGTAGCCGTCGATCACGGTGGCGGCGTTTGGCACTTCGCCGGGAACGCCGAGCAGGATGGCGGTGATCGAGCCGCCTTGCGACACCGCGGCATAGGCGGCGAGCAGAAAGGCAAGCCCCACCAGCGGCTCCATGCCGAAGGTGAAGGGGATAAGAAAGGCGATGGCGGTGATGCCGCTCAAGCCCGGCAACAAGCCGATGACAATGCCAATCGGCAACGCCAGCATCATGTTGAAAAGGACGACGGGCTGGAAAACCAGCCCGCCGGCCGACACAAGAGCGTCAAGCATCGTCGTCTCTGCAGGAAGGACGAGTTATGAGAACTTCTTGAGGATGACCTCGTTCACCTTCTCAAGCTTGTCCGGCGGCAGGCTTTTCAGCAAATCGCCGGTGGTCTTGTCGAGCTTGTCCGGCGCAAGATATTTCAGCGGACGTTTGGCCTTGGCCGCTTCTTGCATCACTGCTGGATCGGTGAGGATTTCGCGCCATACCTGTTGGAGATATTTGAGCTTGTCGGCGGGCACGTCAGGCGGAGCGACCATCACGCGGCCGTAGTCCTTGATGGCGAGACGGAAGTCCATCAGCCACTTTTCGTCAGGCGTGAGCTTGAACTGTTCGTAGACGGTGGCCACGTCCGGCTTGAACTCGGAGCGTTCGTTGCCGATCGTAGCGATGACCTTTGTCTTGTCGCCCTGGGCATAGTCGTTGCCGGAGCCGTCGGATATGGCGAGCGCGTCCACCTCGCCGTTCATCACGGCGAGGCCCGCTTCCTTGCTGCCCTTGTAGCCGGTGATGATCTGGCAATTCATCTTCAGCGTTTCGCACAGCACCGCGGCATAATCGCCAAGATTGTCGATGCGGCCGGTGGCGGAGAATTTCACCGGCTTGCCCGCGGCGATGATGTCCTTGAGGCTGCCGGGCATGTTCGGATTGACCAGCACGAAATGCTGCTCATGGGCCACACGCGCAAGGTTGCCGATCTGGGTCATGTCGAAAGACACGCCAGGCTGTTTCGTGAGCTGCGCCATGATGGCCGCTTCGCCGTTGAGCATCATCATGGCCGTGCCGTCAGCCGGTTCCCGGACTAATTGATTGAGCGCGGTGAGGCCGCCGCCGCCCGGGCGGTTTTCGACCACCACGGTGGCGCCGGTTTTCTTCTCGAAATACGGCGCCAGCATGCGGGCATAGGCGTCGTAGCCGCCGCCGGGCGAATAGCCGACAAAGATGCGGACGGTCTGGCCCTTCAGCGGCATGGCGGCGTCTTGCGCGCCGGCAGGCGACAAAGGCGCCGAAGCGGCAAATCCGGCCGCGCACAGCAGCGCAAGGAACGCGCGGCGATGATGGTGACGATGCATGACTTCCTCCCCAGAGGTTATTTTTTGGCCCTTAGATGGGCTCATGCACTTTAATACCACGGGGATGCAATTTAATACACGGGGTATTGCAAGGATTTTGCCGCGGCGGAAAGCGGGCTTAAGAAGCGGGGCTGCCAAAGATCGAGGGGCCGGGATCTCATGACGCTGCGAAGGCTCACCGGAAAAATCCTGCAGGTCATCGGCTTCCTGACGGTCCTGCTGATCGCCGGCGGCGTGGCGGCTTTCCTTTTCCTGGCGCCCTGGCTGCAATATCAGGATCAGCCGGAGCGCGCGGACTACATCGTCGCGCTGGCCGGCGACGGGCACCGGCTGATCAAGGCGGCGGAGCTTTACAAGCAGGGACTGGCTCCGAAAATCCTACTGAGCAATGACCGCATCCGGCCGCCGTCGCGGTTGCAGGAGCTTTCCGCGCAAATCGGATATCCGAAGCCGGACCCCGTGGAATTCCGCCGGCGGCTGCTCGCGCAACTGGGCGTTCCGGAAAGCGCCATGGAAGCTTTCGGCCACGGCCATATCTCGACGGCGGAAGAAGCCGAAGCGCTCAAGCAATTCCTCGGCACCCGCGCGCGCACGGTTATCCTGGTGACGTCGCCCTATCAGGCGCGGCGCGCGAAGCTGATCTTCGAGCATGTCATGCCGGACGTGCGCTGGCTGATCGTCTGGCCGCCGGAAGGAAGCCTGCCCGACCGCTGGTGGACCGACCAGGACGCCGCGCAGCGCACGGTCTCGGAGATGGCGAAGCTGTTGTATTTCTGGGCGGGAGGCGCGTTTCGGGCGGGGGTGAAGCAGGGGTCATAATGCCAAAAAGCCTTATAAATATTGGGAAAAACAGGGTGGCTCGAAGAACATATTGCGAACGGAGAACAAATGGTGTACGGTGTTGGCTGAGTGGATTCCCCGGCGGCGGCGCGGCGGCCTCGCGTTGTCGGCCCACCGATTACCGGCCATAAGGAGCGGAAAATGAGTCCAGCAGCCCTGCGTCTCGTCGAAGGACAATCCATGGATAAATCGAAGGCCCTTGATGCCGCGCTCTCGCAGATCGAGCGCGCTTTCGGCAAGGGCTCGATCATGCGGCTCGGCAAGAGCAAGCTCTCGATCGAGGTGGAAACGGTGTCCACCGGCTCGCTCGGGCTCGACATCGCGCTCGGCATCGGCGGGCTGCCGCGCGGGCGCGTGGTGGAAATCTACGGGCCGGAATCCTCCGGCAAGACCACGCTCGCCACCCATTGCATCGCCGAAGCGCAGAAGAAGGGCGGCACTTGCGCCTTCATCGACGCCGAACACGCCCTCGACCCGACCTATGCGCGCAAGCTCGGGGTCAATATCGACGATCTCTTGATCTCGCAGCCCGACACCGGCGAGCAGGCGCTGGAAATCGCCGATACGCTCGTGCGCTCCGGCTCCATCGACGTGCTGGTGGTGGATTCGGTGGCGGCACTGGTGCCGCGCGCGGAACTGGAAGGCGAGATGGGCGACGCCCAGCCCGGCATGCAGGCGCGGCTGATGAGCCAGGCGCTGCGCAAGCTCACGTCCTCGATCTCGCGCTCCAACACCATGGTGATCTTCATCAACCAGATCCGCATGAAGATCGGCGTCATGTATGGCTCGCCGGAAACGACCAGCGGCGGCAATGCGCTGAAATTCTACGCCTCCGTGCGGCTCGACATCCGCCGCATCGGCGCGATCAAGGACCGCGACGAGGTGGTGGGCAACCAGACCCGGGTGAAGGTGGTCAAGAACAAGCTCGCGCCGCCGTTCAAGCAGGTCGAATTCGACATCATGTATGGCGAGGGCGTCTCCAAGACCGGCGAACTGATCGACCTTGGCGTGAAGGCCGGGGTGGTGGAGAAATCCGGCGCCTGGTTCTCCTACGACAGCCAGCGCATCGGCCAAGGGCGCGAGAATGCCAAGACCTTCCTCAAGGCCAATCCGGAGATGGCCGCCAAGATCGAGGCCGCCATCCGGCAGAATTCCGGCCTGATCGCCGAGCAAATCCTCGCGGCCGACAAAGACGACGAGGACGAGGCGGCGGAGGGGTAAGACCTCCGCGCGGTCCTCGGCCGCTTCCCGATTCCAGTGGCCTGCGCGTATCCCTGCCTATCGCCCCCGTCGGCACCCGGCTGCGTAAAGTGGCTGTCAACCGAGGACGGGGGCGTTTCCAGCCGGACGGCGGAACCGCGTCAGCCTTTTTTCTTCGACTTTCCGATCATGGCCATGACCTGCGGCAGCATCATAGCGACGGCCGCCTGATGCCCCTCCGGCGTCAAATGGCGGCCGTTCGATTGCAGATACTTCCGGAACGTATTCGGATAGGTGATCGCAACGGCGCCGTTACGCCCGGCCACGCCTGAATAGCTGATGCCGCGCGTGCCGAGCGCGAGCACCTGGGCGCCGTTGGCGCGCAACCGCTTGATGATCGCCTCCATGTTGGATTGCATCACCGCGGCCGGGATATTGGCGAAAAAGTCGTTGCTGCCGAATTCGGTGATGACAACCTGCGCGTCCGGCGGCACCGAGCCGACCCGCGCCAGTCCCATCGCGGTGGTGTCGCCGGAGACGCTGATATTCTGCACCCGGGCGTCGATCCCCTTGGCGCGCAGCGTGGCTTCCAGCACGGCCGGATAAGCCTGGCTGCTCGACACCCCGTTTCCAGCCGGTCCGCTGTCGCCAAAGGTGACGATCTTGACGGATTGGGCGGCAGCGCGGTCGGCCCCCGCCAAAACGATCAGCAGCGCGAGCATGGCAAGCACAAAGCAACGCATCCGGCCAAGCACTGGCGGCAAGCGCGGTTTCATCGGTTTTCTCCCTCTTCGAAGAGTAAAAGCTCCGGCTCTGCGAAGGCCGGTTGCGCTTTGGCGACTGCGCCGAGGCTAGCGCAGGGCCGTTCTCCCCGACAGGGGAGGCTTGGCGAATCCCCCGTAAAGGAAACCAGTTGCCGCCGACCTTATGGGCGGCGCCGGGTGGCATTCCTGGACTTCACCTACCCTCGCCGCTAAATAGCCTCTCAGAAATCATCAAGCCGGGCGGGGATTTAGCCTCGCGCCGGATCGCGCAGGACGGCATGAGCGGCGTCAACGAAATCCGATCGCACTTCCTCGATTATTTCGCCAAGGCCGGCCACCAGGCCGTGCCCTCCTCCCCGCTTGTGCCGCGCAACGACCCGACCCTGCTGTTCACCAATGCCGGCATGGTGCAATTCAAGAATCTGTTCACCGGCGTGGAGAAGCGGCCTTATGTCCGCGCCGTCACCGCGCAAAAATGCGTGCGCGCCGGCGGCAAGCACAACGACCTCGACAACGTGGGCTACACCGCGCGGCACCACACCTTCTTCGAGATGCTGGGCAACTTTTCTTTCGGCGATTATTTCAAGGATCGCGCCATTGAACTCGCCTGGAATCTCGTCACCAAGGAATTCGGCCTTTCCAAAGACAAGTTGTGGGTGACGGTACACCCCTCGGACGAGGCCGCCCGCAGGCTTTGGAAGAAGATCGCGATGCTGCCCGATGCGCGCATCGTGGGGCACACCGATAATCTCTGGGCGATGGGTCCGACCGGCCCATGCGGTTATTGCTCGGAAATCTTCTACGACCAGGGCGAGAAGCTGCAGGGCGGCCCGCCGGGATCGCTGGACGAGGATGGCGACCGCTTCCTTGAATTCTGGAACCTGGTCTTCATGCAGTTCGAGCAGGTGGACGAGAAGACCCGCATCGACCTGCCGCGGCCTTCGATCGACACCGGCATGGGACTCGAGCGCATCGCGGCCATTCTTCAGGGCGTGCACACCAATTACGACATCGACCTGTTCCGAAGCCTGATCGCGGCGGTGCATGACACTATCGGCAGGCCGTCGGGCGACGTGAACCAGGCGAGCCCGCGCGTGATCGCCGATCATTTGCGCGCGACCTCGTTTCTCATCGCCGACGGCGTGCTGCCCTCGAACGAAGGGCGCGGCTATGTGCTCCGCCGCATCATGCGCCGCGCCATGCGCCATGCCGAGCTTCTGGGCGCGCGCGAGCCGCTGATGTGGAAGCTCGTTCCCGCGCTGGTGCGCGAAATGGGCGCGGCCTATCCGGAATTGCAGCGCGCGGAGTCACTCGTCACCGAAACCTTGCGGCTGGAAGAGAGCCGTTTTCGCAAGACGCTGGAGCGCGGCCTCACCATCCTCGAGGAGAAGAGCAAGGGCCTCAAGAAAGGCGGCATGTTCGACGGCGAGACCGCCTTCACGCTCTACGACACCTATGGCTTTCCGCTCGATCTGACGCAGGATGCGTTGCGCCCGCGCGGCATCGGCGTCGATCTCGCCTCCTTTACCGACGCCATGGAGCGCCAGCGGCAAAAGGCGCGCGCTTCCTGGGCGGGCTCCGGCGAAGCCGCGACCGAAAACGTGTGGTTCGCGCTGCGCGAGAAGGCCGGCGCCACGGAATTCCTCGGCTATGAAACCGAAACCGCCGAAGGCGTGGTCGCGGCTCTTGTGCGCGACGGCAAAGAGGCCGCCGAATTGAAGAAAGGCGAAACCGGCGCGGTCGTCCTGAACCAGACGCCGTTCTACGCGGAGTCCGGCGGCCAGACCGGCGATACCGGGCTGATGACCGCCGACGGCGTTCGCTTTCGCGTCGCCGATACGCAGAAGAAGGCGGGCGACCTGTTCGTGCATCTGGGCACGGTCGAGCAGGGCATGCTCAAACCGGGCGCGGCCTTGTCGCTCGCGGTCGAGCACGCGCGGCGCACGACAATCCGGGTCAACCATTCCGCCACCCATCTGCTGCACGAGGCGCTGCGGCAGGTGCTGGGCGATCATGTGGCGCAGAAAGGCTCGCTGGTGGCGCCGGACCGGCTGCGTTTCGACTTCGCGCATCCCAAGCCGGTGAGCGCCGAGGAACTGGAGCGCGTCGAGGACATCGCGAATGAGATCGTGCTGCAGAATGCGCCGGTGACCACCCGGCTGATGGCGGTGGACGACGCCATTGCGTCGGGCGCGCGCGCGCTGTTCGGCGAGAAATACGGCGACGAGGTGCGCGTGGTCGCCATGGGCGATGGCGGCAACAGCATGGGCTGGTCTGTGGAGCTTTGCGGCGGCACGCATGTGAGGAGCACAGGCGACATCGGAATCATTTCAATAGTGGGCGAAAGTGGGGTAGCCGCAGGTGTCCGTCGCATTGAGGCGCTTACTGGCAAAGCTGCGCGCAAAAATGCGAACACGATAATTTCGACCGCCAATTCAACCGCCACACTATTTCACTCTTTGGTCACTGACTTACCGAGCCGAGCCGCCGCATTGCTCGACGATAAGAAACGTCTGGAACGTGAGTTATCGGAAACCAAGAAGAAACTTGCCATGGGTGGCGGCGGCTCCGCCGACAAGGCAGAGGGCATGCGCACGGTGGGCAATGTCAAACTGCTCGCCCGCGCGGTGAGCGGCATCGACATCAAGGATCTCAAAAGTCTCGCCGACGAAGGCAAGAAGCAGGTCGGCTCCGGCGTGGTCGCCATCGTCGGCGTCACCGGCGACGGAAAAGCGGGCATTGTCGTCGGCGTCACGCCCGATCTGATCGCGCGTTACAGCGCGGTCGATCTCGTGCGCAAAGGCGCGGAAGCCCTTGGCGGCAAGGGCGGCGGCGGACGCCCCGACATGGCGCAGGCCGGCGGGCCGGACGGATCGAAAGCCGACGCAGCTCTCGCCGCGATTGAAGCTGCGCTGGGCGCATAGCCAACGACGGAAAAATCCAGCAATCTCGGCCATTGGCAAGGGTTGCCCGGCTGCGGTATGAGTGCTGCATGACAATCGACGTAAAAATATCACCAGCTTATCGAACGATGCAGCAGGAGCTGCACAAGAACCCCGCCTATGGGGTCGCGGCGGGACATATGGCGCCGATCGTCAAAACGCTCATGCAGCGGATCGGCGCGAAATCGCTCTCCGACTACGGCGCGGGAAAGTGCGCGCTGCGAAGGGGATTGGAGCAAAACGGGGTGACCGATTTTACCTATTATCCCTACGACCCGGCCTTTCCGGAATATGGCGAGCCCAAACCCGCTGATCTCGTGTGCTGCATCGATGTCCTCGAACACATCGAGATGGAGTTTCTTCCTGCGGTCTTGCAGGATCTCAAGCGGATCACGCGGAATGTCGGCTTCTTCTCCGTCCATGACGGCCCGGCAACCAAGATGCTGCCGGACGGACGGAACGCCCACCTGATCCAGCAGCCGGACTCCTGGTGGCTGCCGAAGTTCTGGGAGCTTTTCCAGATCAACCAATTTCAGCGCCGCTCGGATGGCTTCTGGGTGATCGCCGAGCCGCGGCGAGCCGGATAGGGCCGCTGCTGCACACCACCTTCAACGCACACCTGCCGCCGATCTATGCGGTGCGTCTGGCCTGATACCGCTTCGGGCCATTTGATCGAACGCAAAGGCATTGCGAGCCGCGGCGTGCTATTAAAGCGCGTCTCGATAGCTGTGGGGTGAAGAGCGGCATGGCACGCGACAGGGTAAGAGAGCTGCGCCGGCGCGTTTATCTGGTTCTTGAACAGGGGTCGGTCGGGGACTGCGTTAGCCGCATGATCGACCGGCTGCTGGTTCTGCTCATCCTGATCAACCTTGTCGCGGTCGCGCTCGAATCGGTGCCGGACTGGGGCAAACGCTACGCGCCAGCCTTCGATGCGATCGAATATTTCTCGCTGGCCGTGTTCACGGTGGAATACGGCCTGCGCCTGTGGAGCGCGGTCGAATACGGCCCACACCGGCATCTCCATCCCGTGCGCGCGCGGCTCAAATATGCGCTGAGCCCGGCCGGTATTGTCGATCTCCTCGCCGTGCTGCCGTTCTGGTTCGCGGCCGCGCTGCCCGGCGATTTCCGCTTCCTGCTCGTGTTCCGCATGGTGCGCTTCTTCAAGATCGCGCGCTATTCGCCGGCGATGCGATCGCTGCTCGATGTGCTCTATCGCGAACGGCGCGCGCTGTTCGGCTGCCTGGTGATCACGCTGGGCACCGCCGTGGTCAGCGCCGCCTTGATGCATCTCGCCGAGGCCAAAGTGCAGCCGGACAAGCTCGGCACCATTCCCGATGCATTGTGGTGGTCGATCGTAACCCTCGGAACCATCGGCTATGGCGACGTGGTGCCGGTGACCGTGCTGGGCAAGCTGATTGCCACCGGCACCATTTTCCTCGGCCTGATCATGATAGCGCTGCCGGTCGGCATCATCGCCACGGCGTTTTCCGAGCAGATCCACCGCCGCGATTTCATCGTCACCTGGAGCATGATCGCGCGGGTGCCGCTGTTCGCCGAACTCGATGCCGGCGAAATCGCCGACATTATGCAACTGTTGCGCGCGCAACTGGCGGAAGCCGGCCAGGTGATCGTGCGCGAGGGCGATCCCGCCCACTCAATGTATTTCATCGCCGCCGGCGAAGTCGAGGTGGCGTTGAAGAAGGAACGGCTCAGGCTCGGCACCGGCCAGTTCTTCGGCGAGGTGGCGGTTCTGCGCCGCGCCCGCCGCTCCGCCACCGCCACGGCGCTCACGCGCACCAGTCTGCTGGTGCTCGACGCGCAGGACTTCCACGCCCTGATGCAGCGCGATCCGCGCATCGCCAAGCGCATCAAGGAAGCGGTGGAGAAGCGCGTCGGCCACGAGGGGGATTCACCCAGGGGCGATATCGTGGCCGAGGAGATTAAGTAATGCCTCTCCCCGCGTGCGGGGCGAGGAAAAAGATTACGCCATCGCCTTTTTCAGATTCTCGCCGACCTTGTCGAGGAAGCCGGTGGTGGAGAGCCATTTCTGATCCGCGCCGACCAGCAGCGCCAGATCCTTGGTCATGAAACCGGACTCCACCGTGTCGACGCAGACCTTTTCCAGCGCGGAGGAGAATTTCGCCAGCGCCGCGTTGCCGTCGAGCTTGGCGCGATGCGCAAGACCGCGCGTCCAGGCAAAGATCGAGGCGATGGAATTGGTCGAGGTCTCCTTGCCCTTCTGATGCTCGCGGTAGTGGCGCGTGACCGTGCCATGCGCGGCCTCCGACTCCACGATCTTGCCGTCCGGCGTCATCAGCACCGAGGTCATCAGCCCGAGCGACCCGTAGCCTTGCGCCACGGTGTCGGACTGCACGTCGCCGTCGTAATTCTTGCACGCCCAGACATAACCGCCAGACCATTTCAGCGCGGCGGCCACCATGTCGTCGATCAGCCGGTGCTCATAGGTGAGCTTCTTCTTCTCGAACTCGGCCTTGAATTCGGCGTCGAAAATCTCCTGGAAGAGATCCTTAAAGCGGCCGTCATAGGCCTTGAGGATGGTGTTCTTGGTAGTGAGGTAGAGAGGGAAGTTGCGCGCCAGCGCGAAGTTCATCGACGCGCGGGCGAAATCGCGGATCGAGGCGTCCTCGTTGAACATGCCCATGGCGATGCCCGCGCCTGGAAACTTGTGCACCTCGTGCTCGATCTTCGTGCCGTCTTCGCCGACGAAAGTCATCGTCAGCCTGCCCTTGCCCGGAACCCTGAAATCGGTGGCGCGGTATTGATCGGCATAGGCGTGGCGGCCGATGACGATGGGCTTGGTCCAGCCGGGCACCAGACGCGGCACGTTCTTGCAGATGATAGGCTCGCGGAAGATGACGCCGCCGAGAATGTTGCGGATCGTCCCGTTGGGCGACTTATACATCTTCTTGAGGTTGAATTCCTTCACCCGGGCTTCATCGGGCGTGATGGTCGCGCATTTTACCCCCACCCCGACCTTCTTGATCGCCTCCGCCGCTTCGACGGTCACGCGGTCGTCGGTCTTGTCGCGATTCTCGATGCCGAGGTCGTAATAGAGCAGATTGATGTCGAGATATGGGTGGATCAGCTTGTCTTTGATGTAATGCCAGATAATGCGGGTCATCTCATCGCCGTCGAGCTCGACGACCGGATTGGCCACCTTGATTTTCGCCATTGCGCCAGAACCTTGTGGGAATTTGAAGCCGCGGAAGAATCCAGCCGGACGCCGGACGTGGCGTTCTTATGGCGCGGGCCGGGCCGTCCCGCAAGACGTGCGGGCGGCTGCTACGCCTGCCGTATCAGCCGCGCGGGCGGTCATAAAGACCCTTGTCGGTCACGACAAAGTCGATCCGCCCATCCATCAGCGCCTGGATGCATTCGGCGGGCGCATTCACAATCGGCTCCTCGTGCACATTGAAGCTGGTGTTGACCAGCACGGGCAGACTGGTTTCTCGCTCAAAGGCGCCGAGAATATCGTGATAGAGCGGATTGTCGGCACGGTCGATGATCTGCGGGCGGGCGGAATGATCCACATGCACCACCGCCGGGATGCGGCCGCGCCATTCGGGGCGAACGTCGCAGGCGATGGTCATGTAGCGGCACGCGCGACGGTTGACGCCACCGACGTCGAACACCTGCGCGGCCTTCTCGGTCTGGATCACCGGCGCGAACGGCATGAATTCGGAACGCTCCAGGCGCACATTGAGCACGTCATGGGTTTCGCGCCGGGCGGGATTGGCCAGGATGGTGCGCGCGCCGAGCGCACGCGGACCGAATTCCATCCGGTGGGTGTAGATGGCGCCGATCTCGCCCGCCTTGAGCCGCCGCGCTGTGCCCTCCACCGGCGAGTCAGGCAGCCGGCGGACGCCGGGCGTGCGCGCAAGTTCCGCGTCGATCGCCTGGGAAAAATCCCGTCCGAGGTACACATCGCCCAACTCGCGCCGCTGACCGAGCCAGCGCGCAAGACCGTCACGCTGCAACAGCCAGGCCAGCGCACCGCCGACCGGCAGCCCGTCGTCGCCCATGGCGGGAAAGATGAATACTTCCTTGAGCGCCAGCGCCTCGGCCAGAAGCCGGTTGAGCTTCACATTGGCGAAGACCCCGCCGGAAAGGCCAAGGTGCCTGCTCGGGTGGTTGGCCAGGAGGCGTTGGACCGACAGCAGCATCACGTCTTCCAGCACCTTCTGAACGGAGGCTGAGTAATCTTCCCGGCCAAGGCCCCGCGCGAGCGCGCGCATAAATGAGTTGATCTCGCTGTCACTGCGCAGGTCGGAGTGAATGCGGCCGGCTTCATCCACCCAAAAGCGCTTGGCGAGCTCGGCCGCACGAACCGGTTTGCCCATCGCCGCAAGCCCGGTGACCTTGCCTTCGTGACGCACCCGCCTGAAGCCGAGCGCCTTGGTGGCCGCGCCATACATTTTGCCGAGGCTGTCTTCGGAGTGCGGCGTCAGGATTAATTCTTCACCGCCGTAGATCGTCTTGAGCCTGCCTTGCGCGAGATGGCGATGACTGTAATGCACCGTGTCCCCGCCGCCGTCAGCGGTGACAATCAGAGCATCGTCCCACGGACTGTAGAACAGCGCAGGCAAGGCATGCGCTTCGTGGTGATTGTAGAAATAGGTTTTGACATCGTCGCGAAAACCGCTGTCGCGCTGGAAAGCCGCGATGTCGAAAAACGTATCGATGTCGGACGTGTTGTGGCGAAAAAGCTCAGGCATCATCTGCCGCCGCGACTTGCCGGCAACGTGCGTGCGGTATTGCTCGCGCAGCCAATCAAAGCCGCGCAGATTCCGGAAATAACGTGTCGGCAGAAGGCTGCGGCTGTAGCAGACGACATCCACGTCGCGGCGCGTGGCGCCCGCGATCGCCAGCACCTCGTCGATGGCCCGATCGGGATGCCGCGTCCCGTCTCCCTTCACACGGGTGAGACGTTCCAGATGCACGGCGGCCTTGAGGGAATAATCCTCGAAGATCGAAGCCGCCGCATCGTGCGACCCTGAATGAACGCCCAGAATGATTTGCGGCATGACCGGCGAAGCAACCTCGAAGTAATGGCGCCACGCCTTAGCCGTATTTTACCGGCGCCACAACCGGCTTCCCATCGCGGCGGCGATACGTTAACCCCGAGAACATGCCCGGAGCTGGAACGGACCACACCAAAGCCTGGACGGACGCGGACGGCCCTATTGTCGTACTGGTCGAGCCGCAACTCGGCGAAAATATCGGCGCCGCCGCGCGGGCCATGGCGAATTTCGGCCTGCGCCGGCTGCGTGTGGTCAAGCCGCGCCAGGGCTGGCCGAATCCCAAGGCGCGGATCATGGCGGCAGGCGCCGACAGCATTCTGGAAGCCGCGCAGCTATTCGAGACCGTCGAAGAAGCCATTGCCGATTGCAACCTGGTGCTCGCCGCGACCGCGCGCGCCCACGATCAAGCCAAGCCGGTGATTGGCGCGGACGAAGCCGCGCGGCTGATCGCGCCGCATATCGCGAATGGCGAGACCATCGCCATCCTGTTCGGCCGCGAGCGCAACGGATTGGAGAATGATGAGATCGCGCTGGCCGATCAGATCGTCACGCTGCCGGTCAATCCTGCCTTCGCCTCGCTCAATCTGGCGCAAGCGGTGGTCATCATCACCTATGAATGGTTCAAGCACGTCTTTGAGGGCGCCCTGCCCTTTGCCACGCCGGTCAAGTCCAAGCCAGCGGCGAAGCAACAGCTTCACGCTTTCTTCGCGTCCCTCGAACGCGAGCTGCAAAAGGTGGAGTTCTTCCGCCCGGCAGAAAAGCACGCCACGATGCGCATCAACCTTCAGAATATCTTCCTCCGCATGACGCCGACCGAGCAGGACATCAAGACCTTGCACGGCGTCGTCACCGCCATCTCGGAAGGGCGCAAAGGGCCGGCGAAAGGCGGCATTCTCGACGGGGAGGAAGCGCAGATGCTGCGCACGCTGCTCGCGGAGCATGGCCAGGGCGGCGGTCCCTCCGAGCGCGGACCCGTCCGCGGCCTCTCTCGCCTGCTTCGCCGCAACCCGACCGACGCCGAGCGACTGCTTTGGGAAGCGCTGGTCAGTGACCGCCGCTTTGCCGGACTAGGCTTCAAGCGGCAGGTTCCGGTAGGCCGGTATGTTTGCGATTTCGTTTCTTTTCCGCGGCGCGCGGTCATCGATCTCGTGCCCGAAGACGAGCCGGAGCCGGCACAGAAAGCGCGGGCGGATAAGCGCGCGTGGCTTGAGGAGCGCGGCTACACGGTCTTCGACATAGGCGGGCCGGAGGTCGCCGCCGATGCGGGCCCCGTCCTCGACCGGCTGGCGCTGCGATTGCTGGATCCAAGGGCGGGGCCGAACGCCACCGAATAGGGCGGGTGGAGACGCGGTTTTATCAATTGGTAACGAAGCCGCCTTACCCTGCGGAGCATTCTTTTAAGCTTAAAAGCCGGCTGCTTGGCAGATGACTATCGAAAAGCGCAAAAACATTCGCCGGGCGATGCGCTACGGCGCCTGGATCGGGATCGGCGAAGAATCTCCGCTGAGCGGATGCATGGTTTCGGATATTTCCGAGACCGGCGCGCGGCTGGTGCTGGAAAACCCGAAAGAACTCCCGGAAATGTTCAACCTGCTGTTATCCGGGCGCGGCGGGATTTACCGCCGGTGCCGCGTCGTCTGGCGCAGGGACAATCAGGTTGGCGTACAGTTCCAGAAAGCCGGCGCAAGCGCGCAAAAAGAGCCCAGCGGCAAAGAAGTCGAGCCCGCGAGCGCTTGATCTCAGACTTCCGTATCCTTCATTAAATTCGAATCTTATTGAGCGGCGCTGGCGGTTCCAGCGCCAAACAATGACCTTTTGATTGCCCAATCTTCGCCACCAGCGCACAGGAACCCGCTAGACCGTCAATCCATTGGCTTCCTGCAACCCACTACAGCAGGAGGTTTGAAATGTTGAAGACTTGTTCCGCTATAGCAGCAGCCGTCGCTCTGACGGCCGCGAGCGTTTCCGTTTCCACCAAGGCCGACGCCTATCCGGTGTGGGTGATCCCCGCCATCATCGCCGCCGGCGTGGGCGGCGTCGCGATCGGCACGACGGCCGTGGCCGCCAGCCGCGCCGATTCGTATGACGCCGTGGGCAACGTCTATGTCCAGCCGCGCGGCGCGGCGAACTGCCACATCGTCCGTGAGCGCTCACGCAGCGGCTGGCGGCAGATCGAAGTCTGCGACTAACTTGCCAGCGTCTAACAGAAACGCCTCGCGGGATTCCGCGGGGCGTTTTTTTCAAGAGCAGCAGCGAGCGATCAACCTGCCATCGTTTCCTTCACCGCCGCGACCAGTTGCTTGAGCGTGAACGGCTTCGGCAAAAAGGCGAATTGTCCGTGCTCGGGAAGATGCTTCTGGAACGCATCCTCGGCATAGCCGGAAACAAAGATGATCTTCAGCTCCGGATTGCGCTTGCGCATTTCCTTCAGCAGCGTCGGCCCGTCCATCTCCGGCATCACGACGTCGGACACCACGAGATCGACGTCGCCGCCGCGTTTTTCCAGCACTTCCATAGCCTCGACGCCGTTGCCGGCCTCGAGCACGGTATAGCCGCGCGAGATCAGTCCGCGCGCATTGAGAGTGCGCAGCCCTTCCTCGTCCTCGACCAGCAAGATCGTCCCCTGGCCGGTGAGATCCGCGCCCGCCGCCCGCACCATTTCGTCGGCGGCTGTCAGCGCGCTGGTGATGGCCGGGGATTCCGCTTCCGGCAAATCGGCGGTGTCTGAATCCGCCGCTCCCAGGACGTGGCGCGGCAGAAAGATACGGAAAGTCGTGCCCTTGCCGACGTTGGAGTCCACGTAAATGAAGCCGCCGGTTTGCTTGACGATGCCATAGACGGTGGAAAGGCCGAGGCCGGTGCCCTTGCCGACGTCCTTGGTGGAAAAGAAAGGCTCGAAAATCTTTTCAATGATCTCAGGCGCAATGCCTATGCCGGTGTCGGATACTTCCACCAGCACATAGTCCGCGGCCGGCATTCCCTTGGAGGGGAAACTCTTGCTGGCCTCGGCGGCCACGTTGGCGGTGCGGACTGAGAGCTTGCCGCCTTCGGGCATGGCGTCCCGCGCATTGACGGCGAGGTTCACGATCACCTGCTCGAACTGGGAAATATCGACCTTGACCGGCCACAGGTCGCGGCCATGCGCGACCTCCAGCACCACCTTCTCGCCGATGAGGCGGCGCAGCAGCATGGTGAGGTCGGACAAAGCCTCGCCGAGATCGAGAACTTGAGGGCGCAGCGTCTGGCGGCGCGAGAAGGCAAGAAGCTGCCGCACCAGGCTCGCCGCCCGGTTGGCGTTTTGCTTGATCTGCATGATGTCCTGGAAGGACGGGTCGGTCGGCTTATGCGCGTTGAGGAGAAAGTCCGTCGCCATCATAATGGCCGACAAGACGTTGTTGAAGTCGTGCGCGATGCCGCCGGCGAGCTTGCCGACCATTTCCATCTTCTGCGATTGGGCGAACTGACTTTCCAGTTGGCGCCGGTCGGTCGTTTCCAGCGCATAGACGATAGCGGCTTCGCCGTCGCGCTCCTTTTCCTCGATCGCGGAAATGAAGAACTGCGCCCAGCGGTCCGGCTCGCCTGCAAAGGCCGCTTCCACGGGGGCGATATCGCCCTGACCTGCCGCCGCTTGGCGGATGGCAGCTTCAAGACCTTCACGGTCGCGTTCCGCGACGATTGAAAAAATCGAGCGGCCTTCGCCCTGCGAAGTGTCACCCTTGGGCGCGCCATGCGACAGCCGCGCAAAAAGCCCGTTGGTGCGCGCGATCCTGCCCGCCTTGTCCACTGTCGCAATCGCCATCGGCGTATTGTTGAAGAAGCGCATGAAGCGCACTTCCGCAGCGCGCTGGGGATCGGTTCCGTCGTCGCGCGCGCGGTTGAGCACCAGCGTTCGTGAATCGCCGGCCGCTCCATCGGCGCCGAATGCCACCTTGTGAAACATGCGTACCGGCACGGTGCGTCCGCCGCGAGTCTTCAGGTCGAGGTCGAGCACTTCGATCTTCACCTCGGCCGGCGCGGCGGAAAGCGTCGTCAGCAGCGCGGCCCCCTCGCCCGATACGACGTCGGCGAGCTTCAATCCCCCGGAGCCGACCTGGGCGAGATCGTAATCCAGCCATTCCGCCAGCGTGGCGTTGAGATAGACGATGTCGCCCTTGGCGTTGACGGAAAAAAATCCGGCCGGCGCGTGGTCGAGATAATCGATCGCGTGCTGCAATTCCTGGAAGATATTTTCCTGGCGCTCGCGGTCGCGCGTGACATCGGTAATGGTCCAGACCGTCAGCCGCGCGTCCAGCTTGTTGGTGCTCAGCGGCCGGACACGAAGCCGCAGCCAGCGCGCCGCGCCGTCCTTGGTTCCGGCGAGGCGGACTTCCTCCTGCAGACGGCGGCCTTCGCGCCCGGCCTTCAGCAGGCGGTAAACGGATTCGGAAACCTCCGGGTCGCCGATGAAGACGCGTTCAACCGGCCGCACATCGTTGCCGTCCGCGGCGTCGGTGAGGTCGAGGTAGCTGGCGTTGGCGTAGACCACATGGCCGTTCTGGTCGGTCACCACGACGCCGTCGAAGGCGCCGTCGACCACGGCCCGCGCCAGGGAGGCGCTGGCTTGCTTGCCTGCAAAGCGCAGGATGCCGGCGGCGAGCGCAAACAGGGAGAACACGCCGGTGCTCGCCAGCACCGCCAGCAAGGCCAAGATATAGGTGTCGGCATATTCGCGACGGATGAACAGGAGGCCGGTGGCGGCGCCCACCAGCGCCACCGCGACCAGCAGGACCAGGCCGATGCTGCCCGCGCGCGGGTTGCCCGCGCTGCGGTCAACCGCCATACGCCCCGATTCTTCAGGTTTTCCCTGGGTTGCCATGGCCGGCCGTGACCCCGTCTTGGGCGCCGCGCGAAGCAGCGCCTGACGTCCTCAGTGCCCTAGCGGAGGCCGGTAGCGCAAGAGGCTCGCCCCGCCGCCGCGAACCGACGGTTACCGCGCCACGGCACGCCGCAGCCGCATGACATAGCCGATGACTTCAGCGACCGCCTTGTAATGTTCCGCCGGGATTTCCTTGTCGATTTCCACCGTGGCATGCAGCGCGCGGGCAAGCGGCGGGTTTTCCACGACGGGAATGGAATGTTTCCCGGCTACTTCCCTGATCTTCAGCGCCACCGCGTCGACGCCTTTGGCCAGGCAGAGCGGCGCGTTCATGCCGCGCTCGTATTTGAGCGCAATCGCATAGTGCGTCGGGTTGGTGATAATCACGGACGCCTTGGGCACCTCCGCCATCATGCGCCTGCGCATGCGCGCCACGCGGATCTGCTTGATCCGCCCCTTCATCATCGGATCGCCTTCGGTCTGCTTGAATTCGTCCTTCATTTCCCGCAGCGACATTTTCTGCCGCTCGAACCACACGCGATATTGAAAAAGGTAATCGGCGGCGGCAATCAAGGCGAGGACAGCCACGACCGCGCCCAAGACGCTAAGCGCCAGCGACTTCGTCAGCGGCAAGATGGCCGCCGGATCGGTGGCGACAAGGCCGTCCAGCCGCGACCGCTCGGGCCAGAGCAGCGCGGTCATCACCGCCCCGACAAGAGCGAGCTTGGCCAGTCCCTTGGCGAAATTCGCAATCGCCTGCTTGGAGAACAGCCGCTTCAATCCGGCCAGCGGGGAAATCTTGTCGAGCTTCGGTTTTAGTCCCTCGCCCGACCAGACCAGCCGGTGCTGAACCATATTGCCAAGGATGGCGGCGAGCGCCAGCAGAAGAAACGGAATGGCCACTGCGGCCAGGATTTCCATCTCCAGACGGCCGGCCATATGGATGAGCCCGCGCCCATCCACCGGAATGTCGTGGGCGTTGGCGATGAGGCCGCGCAGAGACGACTGCAGCCCACTTCCCATGCGATCGGAGAAGGCCAACAGAATGAGTGTCGCTCCGCCGATGATGAACCAGGTGTTGACCTCCTGGCTCTTGGCGACGTCGCCGCGCTCAAGCGCGTCGTCGAGCTTTTTCTGGGTTGGATCCTCTGTGCGGTCGCTCGCGTCGTTTTGCTGCTCAGCCATGGAAAGTCATTTTCCCGATCACGAATGCGGGGCGAGCTGAAGCAGCACGCCTTCGACATGGCCGAGGAAGATTCCCATCATCGCGCCGACGACCAGCAGGAGGATAAGGAACCCGGCGAGAATCGACAGCGGCAGACCGACGAAGAACACCTGCATCTGCGGCATCAGCCGCGCCAGGACTCCGAGGCCGAGGTTGAACAGCAGGCCGAAAACAAGGAAGGGAGCCGCAAGTTGCACGCCGACGCGAAACGCTCCCGCAACCGTACTGGACATGAGCGCAGCAACATCGCCGAACAACGGAATCTGTCCCGGTTGAAACAGGCTGTAGCTGTCATGCAGCGCGGCAATGACGAGATGGTGCAGATCGGTGACGAAAATAAGCGTGATGCCGAGGATGGACAGGAAATTGCCGAGAAGAATGCCCTGCTGTCCCTGGGTCGGATCGACGGCGGTGACAAAGCCGAGGCCGAGCGTCTGAGCGATGACGCTGCCCGCGACCTGGAGCGCGGAGATGGTCATGCGGGCCGTGAGGCCCAGCACCGCTCCAATCAACAGCTCCTGGAATAAAGTGGTGACGACCGGCACCGGGCTCTGGAAATCGAGGTGATAGGCGTCGCGATGCAGCGGCAGCAGGATAGCCGTCAGCACCAGGGCGATGGTGAGCCGCACGCGCACCGGCACGCTCAACTCGCCCAGGCCGGGCAACAGCATGACCATGGTGCCGACGCGCGCGAAAACCAGCATGAAGGCGGCGGCGAGCGCGGGGAGGAATGAGACGTCGATCCGCATAGTTGGTCTTGGGCTCACCCGCCCGCGATGCGGGCGGCAAGCCGGGCCATGTGGCCCTGCAACACGTCGGCCATGAACGGCAGAGCCACAAGCATGGCGATGAAAATCGCCAGGATCTTGGGCACGAAAACGAGGGTCATTTCCTGAATCTGCGTCAGCGCCTGGAACAGCGAGATCACCACGCCAACCACAAGACCGACCAGCATCAGCGGGCTGGAGACCAGGATCAGGGTCCAGATCGCGTCGCGCGTGATGTCCATAACTTCGGGGCCGGTCATGTTCAGATCGGCATGCGCATGATTTCTTCGTAAGCCTGAACGACCTTGTCTCGGACGGAAACGAGCGCGCTGACCGCGACCTCGGTCTCGGCCACGGCGGTGACCACGTCCACGATGTTGGCCTTGCCCGCCGCCATGGACTGACTTTGCGCATCGGAACTGCGGCCTGCCTCGTTCACGGCGTTCAGAGCTTCCTTCAACACGGAGCTGAAATTCGGCCCGCTCTCGCCCCCTGTCGCCTTGGCAAAAGCCGCGGCGGGATCGGTGAGACGCGCGAGACTGGCATAAGCGTTAGCGGCGGCCGCGGCTGGCATGGGCATTGTTCACCTCGGTTGAGTTCGAATAGCGGTGGCGGGCGGATCAGGCTTTCAGAATATCGATGGTGCGTTGAATCATGCGGCGGGTTGCGCCGATGACATTGATATTGGCCTCATAGGAACGCTGCGCGTCGCGCATGTCGGCCATTTCCACGAGCGAATTGACGTTCGGATATTTAACGTTGCCGTTGGCGTCCGCTGCCGGATGGCCCGGCTCATATTTTGTGCGGAATTGCGTGCTGTCGGTGGCGACGCGTCCAAGCTCCACCACGCGCGCGCCAAGCGCGCGATCCATTTCGGAGACGAAGGTGGGGATTTTGCGCCGGTAGGGATCGCTGTTCGCGCTGGCGGCGGTGGAGTCCGCGTTGGCGATGTTCTCGGAAATGATGCGCATGCGGCCAGCCTGCGCGCGCAGGCCCGAGGCGGCGATGCTGATGGATTTCAGGAAGTCCACGACTTTCTCCTTGCGGCGGTATTTCGGGTGCCCACGGGATCCGACACGAAACTGCTATC